>Ga0209747_1000004_pt1 | contig 85984 bp, 76 predicted proteins | sample BarGraNGADG00311_FD_184498 | JGI IMG/M metagenome (GOLD analysis project Ga0209747, IMG submission 184498) | Arctic peat soil microbial communities from Barrow, Alaska - Barrow Graham LP Ref core NGADG0011-311 (SPAdes) (version 2) | ecosystem: Environmental > Terrestrial > Soil > Wetlands > Peat...
CGACTACACCAAGACGCACGTCTCCTCCGGCGGAATGGAGGCCGCGATATGGAACTCCAACAAGGTCGCGGAGCTGATCGCCCAGGACAAGCTGGGAAAACGGGTCTCACTCAATGTCCGTTATAAGCCGTACGAGCAACTGATGCGCGGAGTCGAGATTGGAAAGGTGATGAGGCTGGCGGCAGCTTCGATTATTGCCTTTACTATAATGAAAAAAGCGTTAAGCAGAAGAAGTAATACCTGCCTGGACAAATAGCATACCAACAGGCACTGGTTTTACTATTATAACCGACGTCTCGCATGCACTATCCGTTATTTCCCTAGAACTAGCCAAAATATGCGATTAGGTGAACAATATTAGATGCTGTTAAGGGACGAACAGTTGAACAGGAGAACCCAATGGCAAAGAACATCCAGTCACTGCAACGAGGCATCTACATCATCGAACAGATCATGTCATCTGCGAGGTCGATACGCTCAATCGACATCGCGCGCGACCTCGGCGTGCACAAGAGCACGATCTCTCACCTCACATCGACACTCGAGGGAGAAGGCTACATAACCAAGGGCGAACTCGGGATGTGTCCCGGGCCGAAGCTTCAGTGGATAGCGAGGTCGCTCGTCCTGCCGGCGTCGTCATTGCCGACGTTGAAGCCGGCGCTCCAGGACCTCTGCACCGAGACGGGCGAGACGTCGCACCTGGGCGAACTCAGGGGTGACAGCGTCCTCTACCTGTTGAACTGCTACCCGCAGAAAGCCCTGAGGGTGCAGAAGGAGAACGGGGCGGTCGAGCCCGCCAGGACCACGGCCGTCGGAAAGGCCATAATGTCACAGCTCTCGCCGGACGACGCGCTCAAGGTCTGTTCGCTCGAGCCCGAGGTCGCCGCCACGCTACTGGCCGAGCTGGCGAAGGCGCTCGATGATGGCGTCGCCTTCGACATCGAGGAACAGACACCCGGCACCACCTGTATCGCCGCGCCGGTCAGCTACGAGAACCGTGTAATCGCGGCGGTAGGCATAAGCGGCCCGGCGGGCAGGATGTCCAAGAAGACAACGAAGGCCGCCGGCGCCGTCAAGAAGTGCGCGGCCAATATTGAGACCATTTTAGAAGAGACGCTTCCAGCGTCTCTCTAGATATGGTCGAGTACACCGAGCCGGCGCTCGACAGAGCGCCGGTCGGTCACGAGTCGCGCACGCGACAGCGTGCGCTCTTCTGGCTGACTCACGACCTTTTTGAACCTTGGATCATATTTGGCTAAAGCACTCCGTGCGTTAAGAGAAATCCCTCTTTACCCCCGGTCTCTCGCATTCGCTCCGCGAACGTCATATCGCATCAAACGCAAACAGGGGTCAAACCTAAAAACTTGCATAACAGGTTGTCTTGTTGGCAGAGACCGATGCAAGATTTTATGTTTGACCCCATTTGCACAGCGTCCTTCTAGACTTGCAGGCGGTTAAAGTTCACCGCCTGACCGAGACCACCTCACGAGATTTGAGGCACGGCAGCCGCCGAGCCTCAAATCGAGTCCCACGTTAAACAAGAGCGCCGTTGAACGTCCTCGGACTTTCAACGGCGTGAACGCGGCCGCAACCGGGCGCAACGTTTACGGGGATTCCGGGTGAGGGGGATCTCTGCTCGAGCAAGGTGTAGCGGACGCTATTATCTCCCTCGAGCTCAGAGGTGTATCAGGACCGGTAAACCTCTGAACTCAAGGGTAGCCCTGTGTTAAGTGTGAACCTTGAAGTTAAGCCCCCCGATCCACGATCTGTTTGAACCTCAAATCATATTCTGTCTAATAATCTGAGATCAGCCTTGAGCACACTGACCGTGACTCAGGGTCCTGTCTAAACGTCCAGATATGGCGCACGCTTAGCGTGCGCGACTCGTGTGCGACCGGCGCATTCATGCGCCGGCTCGCGATAAACCCGGCCCGATTGAACAGGGCGATATCACAAGAGTGGTTCTCCGTGAACAAGACGAGGGCCGGGTTTAGAACTAGCGAGTCTTAAACCTCGTCAACCGTTCCGAAAACGCCCTTTCAGAGAGACAGGTCGACGCCACGAAATACACTGAGATATCCGGATGCCCCGCGAGCTCCACGTGTTCGACCTTCCGGGCAAGCTCTTCCGAGGCTCGACGCTCCTTATCGGAACAAAGCAGCATGCAGGCGCCGTACCCCGCAGCGTTTCCGGCGCCGACGATCATCGCCGGGTCTATGGGTGGAAGCATCGCGACCTCGACGGCCGCCGCCGGGTCGAGGCAGGTACCGAATGAGCCGGCGAGGATAACCCTGGAGAGCTCGTCGTAACGCACGCCCGCCTCGGCAAGCAGTATCTCGATGCCCGCGCGGATCGCGCCTTTGGCCTTCTGGATCTCGCGCACGTCCGCCTGGTCGACCGTTATCCACGAGCCGTCCGCGGCCTCGGCGAGCTTGAAGAAGCGCTCGCTGTTCTGTGTCTCGACGCCTGTCGCGCCCTCTACCAGTCTGCCGGTCTCGTCCAACGCTCCGCCGCGCAGCATCACCACGAGGGCGTCGAGGATGCCCGAACCACATATGCCCGTGGGCTCTGCGCCGTCGACGGTGGTTATCGACATCAGGCCGTGTTCGATGGAGACGTTCCGTATCGCACCGGGTCCGGCCCGCATCCCGAAGCTCAGGCCGTAGCCCTCGAAGGCCGGGCCGGAGGCACACGAGCAGCAGAGGACTTTTCCGCCGGCGACGAGGCTGACCTCGGTGTTGGTGCCGACGTCAACGAGAAGGAAAGGGTCAGTCTCGCCGGCCAGACCGGTGGCGGCCAGGGCGGCCAGGTGATCGGAACCGACGAAGCCGGCGATGAGTGCCGGGAGATAGCTGTGGGCCCCCGGCATCAAATCCAGGCCCAGTCCCCGCGAGAGCGTGTCTATCGAAAGAGATGTCGCTGGCGCGAACGGGCTCTTCCCAAGGCTTTCCACCGGCAGGCCCAGCAACAGGTGGTGCATGACCGTATTTCCCACCAGGACCGATTCGCAGAGGTCCTCGACCTTCATGCCGAGCCTCGCTGTCAGCCCCATTGTGGTCCGGTCGATCGCCTCGACGACGTGACGTCGCATGGCGCCAGCGTCGTCAACGCTCTCCGACGCTCTCTGGACGCGCGATATCACGTCCTCACCGAAAGAGGACTGAGGGTTCACGACCGCGGCGGAGTCCAGCCTCTCTCCAGTCTCCATGTCGACCAGGTAGACGGCGATCTTGCTGGTGCCGACGTCGACGGCCACGCCGCGTGGGCCCTCCGGCGAGGGAGCGCGGGCGCCGATGACCTGTGAGCCGCGAAGGAACACGTCGGCCCTCCAGCCGGAGACCCGAAGGCGGCGCGAGAGCGAAGAGATGACGGGAGGGTCGTCGCAGGCGGCCTCGATAGAGAAGCGATCTCTCAGGGAGTCTTCGACCCGTGCCAGGTCCGAGCGCGCGTCGCCGATCGTCGGTCGCGCGAGAACAGTCCTCGCGATATCGACGGGGCTGTCCGACACGATGGGCCGCAGCGAAGGTGATTCGGGAGGCTGCGACACCCGTGAAAGTGATGGAAGGAGTATATCGACATCGCCCGGCCACTCGACGCTCTCGGCGCTGCACAGCAGCCGCCATCCGGACTCGAGCTCCTCTTCGGTCAGGAGCTCGCGCTCGTCGTCCGTGACCGGGCTGCAGGGGCCGCGCACGATCGCCCTGCACCTGGCGCACTTGCCCTTCCCGGCGCACGTCGCCTCGACTGGCACGCCCGCCGCTGCGAGGGAGTCCAGGAGCGTCTCGCCTTCGCGCGCCTCTACCGGTTCGTCCCGGCCTTCGACGATAAGGTGCCGGCTCAATCCTCTCTCCCGCGCGCCCGGTGCCACTTGAGAAGGCGTCTCGACATCCTGTCCTTGCCGGCTAGCACGTCGGCGGCCAATATAGAGGAAACGATCGTCTCGTTGAGCGGATCGACGATGGCCGCGTCCAGGCCGGCGGCGACCACCATCGACAGGAAGGCCGCGTTGATGGCGCCGCGGACCGGCATCCCGAAGCTGACGTTCGAGGCGCCAAGAACCGTACGGCAGCCGAGCTCATCGTGGGCCCTGCGCAGGCATTCGAGAGTCACCGCGGTGGAGTCCGCCCCGGTAGCGACAGGCAGGGTAAGAAAATCTATCAGTAGCATGGCGCGGTCGAGACCAAAGCCGTCGCAGGCGACGGCGATCCTCTCTGCGACAGCCATCCTGCCGACGGCGGTCTCGGGGATGCCCGCCAGGTCCTTCGCCATCCCGATCACGTATGCGCCGGCCTCGACGGCCGCGGGAAGGACCTGGTCGATGTGCTCCTTATCGCCGGTCACACTGTTCACCATCCAGCCGGGCGAGGCTCCGCCGAGCGCCGCGCTCAGGGCGGCCGGGTCGCTCGAGTCGATGCAGACCGGGAGTCCGGACTCAGCGGCGGCAAGCGGCGCCGCCCTCAACAGCAGCCCTGACTCGTCGACGCCGGGCGCTCCAACATTGACGTCTATGAAGTCGCAGCCGGCGGCGGCCTGTTGCCTGGCCTCGATCGCAACCGGGCCGAGGTCGCCGGCGGCGAGCCTCTCAGCAAGGGCCTTGCGCCCGGTCGGGTTTATCCGCTCGCCGATCAGCAGGGTGTGCGAGAAGATGCCTTCATCAGGAGCCATCTTGTTCGATGTCCTTCCGTGAGACCAGGAACATGTCCATGGTGAACTCGACGTCTTGTTCGACGACGACGAACTCGTCGTCCCAGGCGCCGTCCAGCAGTTTCTCGAGCAGGCGGCCGGAGCCCGGTATCACCTCGAACCTGAGGCCGAACCTCTCGGCGCCTTCTTTCGCGAGGGCACGGTATTCGTCTATCCGGTAGAGGCCGGTGTCGATGAACGCAAGCCTGGTGTAGTTGCGGAGCGCCACCTTGACGACTCGTTCCGCCCTGACCGGCCCGTACTTCTCGACGAGCTCCTCGTACGAGTCGAAGGGCTGGCCGGCGGCCTCGATCCACCCTTTCGTCAGGAAGTAGGTGCCGGGCTCCTCGTTGAGCCTCCTGAGGTGTTCTTTTCGCGAGCCCAGGAAGAGCGCGATGCAGTCGTCGGCGCGGGGCGCTATCAGCCTTCCGCCGCGATTCGAGAGGCCGGTGACTGCGCCGGAGCAGAGCCCGTAGCCGAGCAGTATATCCCCGGGCGGCGCCTTCGCTATCTCTTCGCGAAGCGCTTTTTTCAGGTCGTCCGGATTGACGTGCAGGCCGAACTCGAGGACCGTCATACGGTCGGCGGGGACTCCAAGCTTCTCGAGCTCCTCCGCCACGACAGCGCAGGCGATGATGTGCGCGGAAGGTCGCCCGCCATGCCCGTTCTCAGTCATCAGGCGAAGAAGGACTCGAAGATGCGGACAGCCTCGACCGCGTCGCGCCCCAGCGCGTCGACTCCCATGCGTTCCGCCAGCTCGTCGGTGGTGCACGCGCCGCCGATCGCGATCTTCACGCCGTCACGCAGGCCGGCGGCCTCGAGGGCGCTCACCACGTCGCCGATGGAGTTGACCATCGAGGTGAGCAGGACGGAGAGGGCGACCGCGCCGGCGCCGTTCGACCTCACGGCGTCGACCACTTTCGAGGCTTCGACGTCGACCCCGAGGTCCACAACTTCGAAGCCGGAGCTCTTAAGCATGGTACCGACGAGGTTCTTGCCGATGTCGTGGACGTCACCCTTGACCGTGCAGACGACCACAGTACCCTTGCTCCGGGTCTCGCCCGCCTGGAGGAGCGGCTCGAGAACCTCGAGCCCGTCCTTCATGACCTCGCCGGCGAGGACGAGGTCGGCCAGGTAGTACTCGCCTGATTCGAAAAGCTTCCCGCACTCGGCCATCCCGTCGCACATCGCTGCCAGGAGCACGTTCGCGGCCTCTCCGGCGTCGAGCGCCTCGCGAAGCATGACAGGCACTTCCTCCAGTTCGAGGTCACGAACCGCGTCTTTCACCTTGACGACGTAATCTTCCACTGCTACCTCCCGGTCGGGGTCAGGATACTCGGGCCTTCGCTCATACGGTCAGCGGGTATTTTCCATACTTCCTGGTGGCTTCTATCATCCACTGCAGCCTCTCGAGGGACATGTCCGGATGGCTGTTCGTCGGCGCGAGCATGTAGCCGCCGCCTTTCCCGGCGGAAGCTATCAGCCTGCGCACCTCCGCGTCGACCTCCTCACGTGTCGCATCCACGAGGATGTGCGTGATATCCGCGTTGCCGCAGAGGCACATCCTGTCACCAACGAGCGCCTTGGCGTCCGCTATGTCTATTCCCGCCGTAGGCTCCAGCGCGTGCACTCCGTCGAAACCGCAGTCGGCGAACCACTCGAGGAGCGGCATCACGTTGCCGCAGGAGTGCACCACGATCTTCATGCCCAGAGAATGGGCGGTCTCGACGATGTGACTGTACGGGTCGGTGTACAGCTCCTTGTGTACCTTGGGGTTTATCATCGGCCCCGTTCTGAACGCCTGGTCGTCCGTCATAACCGCGCACGGAACGCCGGCGTCAGCCCAGGCCTCGAGCATCACGCAGTAGTGGTCCTCGTAGAACTTGATGACGCGCTCGAGGAAAGGACGCTCCTTGCGCAGCGCCACCGCGAACCGCTCGAAACCCATCGGCTGCCAGGTGTTCTCGAAAAGCCCGAACAGGTAACCGGCCATCACGTAGATCCGGTCGCCGAACTCGCCGATGATGCGCTTGAACGCCCGGTTCGTCCTCGCCGGCCATCTCAGCAGGGCGCTCTTGTCCCACGCGTACCAGTCGTCCGGGCACTTGATCAGCCCACCGCGGTACATCGGGGTGCCGAGGTTGCCCGTCTTGTCGAAGACCACGTCGTAGGAGCGCCCGTAGATGTCGTGCGCGGTCTTTGAGTCCTTGAAGCGCCATATCGGCACGTGCATGACCCACGATGCGTCGTAGCCCATCTTCAGGGAAGCCTCGGTACGGTCAAATGAGAAGTGGTCCATCTCTCTGTCCATTATGTGGGAGGCGTTTATCGCGGGCGCGAGCAGGTCGATCGCCTTCGCGCTCCACCTGCTTCCGAACAGCTTGCCCAGCGGGAGGGGCTTGCGGCCCAGTATCTCGTAGATGTTGGAGTATTCCTCCATCACATCCATTACAGGGACAGTGTCCGGTTCACGGAGTTCGAGGACCGCGTTCACTCGCTCGATACTTGTCATCATCGGCATCACCATCCCTTCCAGAAGTCTGCCAGCATTGATTATAAACCGCAGCCAGGCCGTTGGTTGCAATTTCCCATTGCGATTTCTGCGCGCCGGATGTATGTGTTGTCTGAACATTGGACCTGGATCGACCGCGGTACGCCCTTCCGCGTTCTTAACGAAAGGTCGAAAAAAGAAAATGACACCTGAGACTTACCTCGAGGAACTGCTTGCGGAAGAGGAGGGACCGGGCGCGCGGGCCGCGCCGGAAGAGGACTTCGAGCTGCTCGACGCCTACTCGAAGGCCGTCATCCTGGCATCCGACAGAGTGAGCGGCTCGGTCGTGAACATCCAGATGATGCGAAAGACAGCCGGCCGCGGCCGGGCGAACGCGCGTCAGGGCCGCCTGCCCGACGAGGAGAAGGGATCTGGCTCCGGACTGGTTTTCACCGGGGACGGCTTCATACTCACCAACAGCCACGTGGTGCACGACGCGACCCGCCTGGACGTGACGCTGCCCGACGGGGCGCGCGAGAGGGCGGACCTGGTAGGCGAGGACCCGGATACCGACCTCGCGGTGGTGAGGATCAGCGCGCCGTCTCTTGAGGCCGTCACTCTCGGCGACTCGCAGTCGCTCAGGGTGGGCCAGCTGGTCATCGCGGTCGGGAACCCTTACAGCTTCCAGTGCTCGGTTACGGCCGGTGTCGTGAGCGCGCTGGGGCGGTCGCTTCGCTCTCAGTCGGGCAGGCTGATCGAGAACATCATACAGACCGACGCGTCGCTGAACCCCGGCAACTCCGGCGGGCCGCTCGTCAACTCGCGCGGAGAGGTTGTGGGGATCAACACCGCGATAATCTTTGGAGCGCAGGGGCTGTGTTTCGCCATCCCCTCGAATACCGCCAGGTTCGTGGCGGCCAGGATCATGCAGTTCGGCAGGGTTAGGAGGAGTCTCATCGGTTGCGGCGGCCAGGACGCGCCCATCCACAGGAGGGTTGTCCGTTACTACGGGCTGCCACATGACAGCGGCTTCCTGGTGAACGAGGTCGCGAAAGACGGGCCGGCGGAGAAGGCCGGGCTGGAGCAGGGCGACGTCGTCGTCTCCTTCCTGGGAAAGGCGATCAAGGGGATCGACTGCCTCCACACCATGCTGACCGAGGAGCTGGTGGGCGAGCACTGCGGGATCACCGTGATACGGCGCACGGAGAAGCTGGACCTCGAGATTACGCCGGTCGAGAAGAAGGACTGACACCGCGTCTCCGCGGTTGACTGCTCCGCCTTCGCGGCATAACATCGGCTTGATGTGGTGAACGCCTGCTCCGGGGAGAGGGTCCATGAGTCGTGCCGCTCCAGCTTCCGTTGAGAATGACGGTCCCCGGCGCGTTCAGACAGCGGCTCCGCCCTCTTCGAAGTCGCGGCGAAGCCGCACCGACATCGCCGCCCGCACTGCGCTGGTCCTCGCAATGATCCTCTGCCTGCTCTCGGTTCCTTTCGCGTCCGGCTGCGGAGGCCCGTCCGTGACGCTCTTGACCACCGAGCACGTAGCGCAGTCGGAAGTGCTGTCCGCGGTCATCCGTGACCTCGAGAAACAGCAGGGCATCAACGTCAACGTCGTAACCGGGAGCGGGCCGTCCGCGGTCCTCGAGCTGGGGGGCAACGGCGAGGGCGACATCGTCATACTGCCCGCGAGCGAGTCCGTGAACGACTTCGTCAAGAACGCCCGCGGCCTGCAGCGCGTAGATTTCATGTACAACGACCTTGTCGTGATCGGCCCACCCGCCGACCCGGCGGGGGTGAAGGGACTGACGTCGGGGGTGGCCTCCTGCCAGCGGATAGGCGGAGCGCAGGTCGGCTTCGTCACCATGGGAGGCTCGTCCGACCTGGCCGGGATTATTGCCGGTTGCTGGCAGGGAGCGGGTATCTCGACGGAGGGGCAGCCCTGGTACCTGGAGACGGGAAAGAGTATCGAGGACACGATCAAAGAGGCCGGCGCAAAGCAGGCGTATTCGATAGTGGACCTCGGCTCGTGGTTGAAGCTGAACGGCAAGGTGCCGCTGATGGTCCTGGCTCAGGGCGGCAACACTCTCAGGAACCAGTATTCCCTGGTTGTGGTAAACCCCGAAAAGTATCCCGTGCGGGCCGAAGACGCGCACTCCGCCGGCCAGTTCGTCTGGTTCCTGACAGGAAAACAGGGCCAGGACAGGATCGCCGCCTCGAAGACCGGAGACAATGTCGTGTTCCACCCGGACGCAGTCGAACAGACTCGCGGAATGGGTACCTACAGCAGCCCATGACCAACCTCGCTCTCAGCACAAAGCAATACAACCTTAAACTCTAACTCTAAAGGGGGTCAGACCCCGTCGAGGGTTGAGGGTTGTAAAGGGGGTCAGACCCCGCCGAGGGTTGGAGCCCGTTGAGGGTTGAGATTGCGGGTTGTGGCAGGGTTGAGTCTCCTACCGATGAAGGAAGCCTGCAGGGCGAGGTGAACCCGGCCGTGAGGGAGGGACTGAGATGCACGAGCTCGAGTCGGTGTTGCGCGGGGAGCACCAGGCGATAAAGGGAATAATCGACCAGCTTGACCGCACAACGGCGCGTGCCAGGAAAGGCCGCGAAGACCTATTCGTACGGCTGAAGGAGAACATCGTGCCGCACATGAAGGCGGAGGAGAAGGTCCTGTACGCCGCCCTGCTTGAGAAGAAGGGGGCGCGCAACGACACGCTCGAGGCGCAGGAAGAACACCACGCGGCCAGCATGCTGCTGCTCGAGCTGGAGATCACCGCTAAAGACAGCGAGCGCTGGCACCCCAAGTTCAAGGTCTTCAAGGAAAACATCACCAACCATATCCGCGAAGAAGAGAGCGTGATCTTCAAAAACGCGCAGGTCTATCTTCCGGAACGCCAGATGGACGGGTTGCTCTCCGATTACAGGGATGCCCGCCAGAGGGAGAAGAAAGAGCTCGCTCGCAGGGTCGAGAAGAAGGTCCGGGTGTCGGTGACCTGAGCCGGTCCCGTCAGCGCGGATCTCCCGGAGGTTTTTCGAGGATGCGGGCGACCGCAAGTATTCGACTGAGCAACAAGGCACCAAGAAGACCGGTGCTGCTCAACGCCACTGTCAACGGGTCGAGCTATCCACAGCCGGCCCGGTGACGCGCCCGGCCCGGCACTACCTCAATCTTTTCTCAGTATCGAGAACCCGAACGAGCCGTCGAAGTACGAGCCGTCATTCCAGTAGATCGTGTATTTGACCAGGTAATCACCGGTTGGCGCGGCCGGGTTGAATGCCGCCGACAGGGAGCGGTTGTCCCGCGCGGTGATCATCGGCTGCTTGACCATCTCCATCCCGTTGGATATCACCGACATGAAAGAGCCACTTCCCATGTCGCACGAGAAGTTGATAGTGATCGCCGCCGGGGGCGCGTCGAGAAGCGCGTTGTTGGGCGGGTTCGACGACACGAAATGACGTACGTTCGAGGGGGTGAAGTTCTTCTGGACAAAGGCCGGAGCCGGAGCCGTAGCCGCTACCTCCTCCGCGGGAGAGGACCGTCGCGGAGCGGTCGAGCCGCCGAGGGACGCAGGTACTTTTATGCCGCTGCTGCAGCCCGCGAAGAGCCCAGACACCAGGAGCACCAGCGCTATGAGGGCGAGAGTCGTTTTCCGGTTCATTACTGCTCTTCCAGCCCCTTCCTCAGTCGCTCCACTTATAGGCGTCGCGCATCGCAAGCACGCGGTCGTACACGCTGTCGAAGCGTCCCTTGTCCGCCGCCGGCTTCTTGAGCATCTTGATGCAGAGGTCCATCTGCACCTGGGTGCTGGTCGTCTTCGAGTAGAGCTGCAGCGCGAACTTCGAGAAGTCGCGGACCATGAAGTCGAATATCTGGTCCATGATGTCGTCGTCGACCCCGTAGATCCTCGAGTTCTCGATGAGGAGCTGTCCGTACGCCACCAGCGTGAAGAGCTCTCCGAGGATGAGCAGGAAGTCGATGTCGTCGATCTGCTCCTTCGAGGGCGGCGCTTGCAGAAGCATCTCCTTGAGGACCTCTATCTGCTCGCGGAAGATCGCGATGTTCGGCAGGTCGAGCGACCCGTATGCGATGTTGTAGTCGTGGAACTGGATCTTGCCGAGGCCCCGGGTCTCTCCCTGCATGAAAAGGAAGTCGTCGTTCGCCGCGTCGTCCCGCCGCGGGATGGCCGGGAACTCCGCCGGGTTGAAGAAGAAGTTGGGCATGAACTTGATGATGAGCGCCATGTTCACGTGGACGGTCCCCTCGAGCTTCGGAAGCGCGCGGATGTCGCGGGCGGCCTGCTCGAAGTACATGTCGGTCTCGAAGCCCTTCGCCGCGATTATGTCCCAGAGCAGGTTGATGACTTCCTCGCCCTGGGTGGTGACTTTCATCTTCACCATCGGGTTGTAGAGCAGGTAACGCCTGTCGTCGCTCGACGCGGAGCGCATGTAGTCCGACGCGCGCAGCGCGAACAGCTTCATCGCGTATAGCCTAGTGTACGCGTCGACGAAGAGCTGCTTGATGTGCGTGAACTCGGTTACGAAATGGTTGTAGAGGAAACGGCCCGCCGCGTGGTCGATCGATTCGTAGAACGCGTGGCTGCACATCCCGATCGACGCCCACCCGAGGTTGAACTTGCCGACGTTGATGGTGTTGAGCGCGCTGTCCCATGCCTCGCGTCCCATCGTCAGTACGTCCGCGTCCGTTATCGGGTAGTCGTGGAGCGCGTACTCCGCGACGAAGTTCTGCGAGTTGACCACGTTCTTCACGACCTCATACTTGCCGTGTTTAGAGCCGACCACGAAGAAGACGTAGTCGTCGGTGCCCGCCAGCTTCCCGAAGGTCGAGACCAGGGCGGCCTCGTTCGCGTTGCCTATGTAATACTTGCGGCCGTTCGCGACGTAGTCGCCGTTTATCTTCTTCAGCGACATCTCGGTCGAGTACAAGTCAGCCCCGTGCTCTTTCTCCGAGAGGCCGAACGCGAAGATGCCGCCCTCCTTGAGGAGCTGCGCGGTCTTCTTCTTTACCTCCTCGTTCTTTCCCATCCATATCGGGCCGAGACCGAGGATAGAGACCTGCCAGGTGTACCAATAGTTGAGTCCGTAGAAGGCGAGCACCTCGTTGTACGCGCAGTTCCGGTAGGTGTCCCACCGGGTGTCCTCTCCGTAAGCCGAGGGGGTCAGCAGGTTGTAGAAGATCTCCTTGTCTTTCTCGAAGTCCAGGTAGAACTGGTACCACGTGCGCTCGTGGTCGTCCTTCTTCAGCTGTCCCCTGCCCCTGCTCTCGAAGAAATCTATCGTGTCCGTCATGAACGAAAGGGACTTGGCGTCCGGGAGCTTCCAGTCGTACTTCTTGGGATTGACGATCATCACGGGTTCCTTTCCCTACGGACTCGGCGCTTTATCAACGAAAAGAATACCGTGAATGGCTTCGACCTCCAAGGCGTGTTGCCCTGTCGACTTCAGTTACGGCGTGACAGTTTCCTATGATGATCCGAAATCGTATGCCGGCCGGTCGTCGCAGGTCCCGGGGGTACAGACCGGTGATAGAATCATGCGAAACCGGCCGGGGGGCGATCGTCACGCTGGACCTCGAACCGCAGGTACTCGAAAGCATCGACCGTAGCAGGCGTAAGCGATACATAGAGCGTGCGCTCGTCGTCATCCCGATCGCGCTCGCCCTCGCGGCGATCGTCGCCCTGATGGTCTTCTCGTACAAGGGTGACGGTCTGGTCATCGCGTTCGCCGCTTTGATCATCGCGATCGGCGTGGTCGCCGGTCTGGTCATCGCGGTTCAGCGAAACTACCGTAAGTTCACTCTCCAGGCCGATTTCGGTTCGCAGCCGTCGCGCGCGCTGTTCGCAGATAAGCTGGATTCCGTCAGCATAGGTGTTGGGATCCCGACACCCGAACTGGTCGTCTTGCAGTTACCGTCAGTGAACGCGGTGGCTTTTCAGAAATCAGGCAAACCCGCAGTCGGAGTGACCGAGAGCGCGGTGAAAGGGCGTTTCTCCGCGAGCAAAGCCGAAGCGATGATGGCACACGAGGTCGCACATATCTTGATCGGGGACATGCTGAGGCCGATGAACGCCTGGAGCCTGAGGACCATCGCTTTCGCGTCGCTACTTTCTCTGACCCTGATAGCGATACCGACCGTGATTCTCTCGTGCATGGAGGAGCCCGGCTTCCCGCCGGCCGTTGGGGTCGCGAGTTTTATATTCCTGATCTGGGCAGGCTTCGCCTTCGACTACATATTCCGGCGATTCGATTACGAGACCAGGCACGACGACATCCTCGCGGACTCCATCGCCGCCAGGCTGACAGAGGACCCGGCGGCCTTGCGTGAAGCAATCATGGACTCCGACGAGTCTGTCGAGGAAGACGGGGGAGGCTTGCCCTGGAACCACTGCTCGCGACACATGTTCGTGTGCCCGCACGACGCAGAGAGGGTAGCGAGGACCAGCTTCGGGCTGAGAGACAGACTGTCATATCATTTTGCCTCGATCGAGGACGACCGGTCGCAGGCCACGAGGTCGGCGAGGACGCTTGCAGGCAGGCTCGAGAATCTCGAGGCGATAGAGAACGGTCACTGGCCGCGCTTCGAGCAGGATTGAGCGTCCTTGCACGCATGGCCGGCTGATGGGACGATAGATATGTCAACGCTGATCTTTCGGCGCGTCGACGGCGGCGGTTATCGCAATGGAGGAGAGATGAAGAAGCAAGGAGAGATTCTCGGGGTTCCGTACGACTTCCGCAAGCCGACCTGGGGTCTGGTCAAGGAGCGGATGTGGAACCCTGAGGACGAACGGATCTGGACGCCCAGGCTCACCGGCATCGGCTGGTCGATCAACCTCTTCCAGCTGAAGAAGCGTTATCCGTGGGCTTTCTACCTCCTGGTCGTCGCCTTCGTCTTCAGCATTGGCCGTGCGGTGTACAGGTTCTTCACAACGGACTACGAGGAATAGCCACCGGGGCCTGACCTGACGCACGGACGTGAGATAGCCGGAACGGCGCGGGCGTGAGCCACGACCGGGGCGTCCCGGGGCGGATGACTTTTCTCCTTTCTCGGGGTGTGCCCGGGGCTTATGATTATCATCAGCAGGGGCACCCGGCGCGGGTGTCGATTCCCTCATTACGGGAGGCTTTCTATGAACGCAACCGCCACCAACGTGATGGCCGGCGCGCTGCTACACGCCATGGCCGCGAGCTTCAACCACCGCCCCTCGCTCAAGGAATTCATGCGCGAGAACGGCGGCTGGCTGGACTTCTCCATCGGGTTCAGGACCGAGGACCGCGCGGTCGAGCAGTCCCTTGCGTTCAAAGGCGGGCACGCGAAGGTCTCCGGCAGCATCCCCGCCGACGTCGACGCGACGCTCATCTTCAGGGAGCCCTCGGTCGTCAAGGATATGGTCACTATTCCGCCGAACGAGGTCCTCAACCTCCTGCTCAAGAACAGGATGCGCATCGAGGGAAACCTCACCTACGTGAATCTCTTCAACTTCTACGTGGCACTCCTGATGGGAAAGCAGCAGTCGAAGATGCTCCGCAAGCGCAGGGAGGCTGTCGAGGAGGAGATGGCCTCGATGCCCCCTGTGGACAGGGAGATGGCCGCGGAGATGGGCAGGCGTCGCGCTGAGCGGATGAAGGCCGGGACTGTCGACAACGGCGTGAAGCGCCTGCCGGACCCTTATCTATCAACTTACTCGCTCGACGATTTTCCTCGCTTGAAGGGATTCGTCAAAGACCACTTCGAGGTCACTCCGGCACTGTGCCACGAGAGGCCGAAGCTCCTCACCGACTGGTTCGTCGCCAACGGTTTCGAGTCGGACAGAGAGGGGCGCCCCTGGGTCCCCGAGCTGCGGCAGGCAGGGGCCTTCAAGTACCTGATGGAGAACAGGAAGCCGTTAGTCCACGAGGGTGACCTCCTCGCCGGCACCACGACCACGAAGAAGATCGGAGTCGTGGTCTACCCGGACACGCACGGGACGATGATCTGGGGCGAGCTCAGGAGCGCTCGGGAGAGGCCGCTCAGCCCGTACGAGATATCCGACGAGACGGTGAAGACGTTCCACGAGATATTCCCCTTCTACGCGAAGCGGAACATGAGGGAGTGGGTGCGGGACACTTACTATAACCCGGTCAGCCAGCAGATGGACGAGCGTTTCGCCGTCTACTTCATGTGGAAGACGGCCGCTCTCTCGCACACCATAGCCGACTTCCCTCGCCTGCTGCGAAAGGGCACGAGCGGGGTCATCGAGGACATAGACGCGGAGCTCGCGCGCGACGGCGGAGCGAGCGTTGAGAAGAAGAACAGCCTCGAGGCCATGAAGACCTGCCTGGAGGGGTTGAGCGCCTACGCGAAGAACCTCTCGGCGGAGGCCGGACGGCTCGCCGCCCACGAGAAAGACTCGGTGCGAAAAGGTGAGCTCGAGAGGATGGCACAGACCTGCGCGAAGGTGCCCGAGCATCCCGCCGAGACCCTGGAGGAGGCGCTCCAGGCGATATGGATCGGCTGGGTGGGGCTGCACATGGAGAGCACCAACGCGGGGCTATCCATCGGCAGGATGGACCAGTGGCTGCAGCCGTACTTCGAGACCGACACGGAGGGCATGTCGCCCGACGAGCTGGACGAATACGTTAAGCGTGCAGTCGAGCTGGTAGGGTGCTTCTACATGCGCTGCACGGACCACCTGCCACTGATCCCGGACATCGGGAACTACCTTTTCGGCGGCTCTTCTTCCGACCAGGCGATCACGCTGGGCGGCGTGACGCGCGAGGGGGCGGACGCCGTCAACGACATGACCTACATCTACCTCAAGGTCACAGAGATGCTCGGCATCAGGGACCCGAACGTGAACGCCAGGTACCACCCCGGTGTGAACAGCGACACTTACCTGAAGAGGCTGTGCGAGGTGAACCTGATCACGGCGGCCACGCCCTCCATGCACAACGACGTCGCGGTGATGGAGTCCCTTGAGGAGTTCGGCTACGACACCGGTGACCTGCGCGACTGGTCCGCGACCGGCTGCGTCGAGCCGACTCTCTCGGGCAACCACATCGGGCACACCAACTGCATGATGATGAACATGGTCGGCGCGCTGGAGATGGCGATGAACGACGGGCGCCACCCGCTGATGGACTGGAGAGTGGGGCCGCGCACCGGGCGCATCGAGGCCGGAGACTTTGAGACGTTCGAGGAGTTCTTCTCGGCCTTCGAGGCGCAGTTCCGCTTTCTCATCGACAGCTCGTGCGAGTACAACAACATGCTGGGTGAGGCGCACTCGGTGCTGAGGCCGACGCCGCTTCTCTCGTCGCTCATCAACGACTGCATCGCAAACGGCTCCGACGCGACGAAGGGCGGTGCCCGTTACAACAGCTCCGGCGCTGCGTGCATCGGCCTGGCCGACGTGACCGATTCGCTCCTGGTCGTCAAGAAGCTCGTCTTCGATGAGGAGAAGGTGACCTTCGGCGAGCTGAAGAAGGCGGTCGACGCTAACTTCGAGGGGTACCCGGCCCTGCGCGCGATGGCGACGAAGAAAGTGCCGCTGTTCGGGTCGGGAAGCGACGAGGCGGTGGCCATGGCCGACCGGGTCGCGTCGTTCGCCCACTCGACGTACGGCGCGCACAGGAACTTCCGGGGCGGGCCTTACACGTCCGGCTTCTGGTCAATGTCGAACCACGTGGCGTTCGGGACGCTGTCCGGAGCCCTGCCGTCGGGGAAGCTCGCAGGCAAGGCGTTCACCCCCGGGCTCACGCCCGAGCCGAACGCCTCGAAGAACCTGCTGGACAACGTGCGCGACGTTGCGAGGCTCGACCCGCGGAATTTGAACAACAACATAGCGTTCAACGTGAAGGTGGTGCCCGCGGCCGGCGAGCCGCGCGAGCGCGTCGTCGACAACATGTTCTCCGTGGTGAAGACGTACTTCGAGCTCGGTGGCATGCAGATGCAGATGAACGTAGTGACGTCCGCGATGCTCCGCGACGCGATGGAACACCCCGACGAGTACCGCAACCTGCTGGTCAGGATAAGCGGGTACAACGCGTACTTCGTGACGCTGAACAGGGACATGCAGATCGAACTTATCGAGCGCGCCGAGTACGGGATATAGCCGGCGGTGGAAGACGCAGACCGTGAAAGAGCGCCGCTCATCCTCGAGATCAAGGGGAATTCGCTGGACGACGGGCCCGGGATAAGGACCGTCGTCTTCTTCAAGGGCTGCCCGCTCTCGTGCGCGTGGTGCCACAACCCCGAGAGCAAGAAGGTCCAGCCCGAGCTCTCTTTCGACGACGGCGACTGCGTGGCTTGCGACGAGTGTGTCCGGGTCTGTGAGAAGGGCGCGCTCGACCGCGCGCGGCCGGGCTTCGTGCGCCGCGACTCCTGCGACCTCTGTTTCAGCTGTGTCGATGCCTGTCCCTCGGGCGCTCTCTCGAGGGTCGGGAGGGAGATAAGCGTCGAGGAAGTCGTCGCGGCGTGCTTCGTCGACCGGCCTTTTTTCGAAACGTCCGGCGGGGGAGTGACGCTCTCGGGCGGCGAGCCCACGATGTTCCTGGACTACTGCTCCCGGCTGCTCTCGAGGCTCAAGTCCGAAGGAGTGAACACGATCGTCGAGACGTGCGGGCTCTTCGAGCTGGATGAGTTCGTCGAAAAGGTGCTCCCGTTTGTCGACTCGGTCTACTTCGACCTCAAGGTGATGGACCCGGCCAGGCACCTGGAGTTCTGCGGTGTGTCGAACGAAAAGATACTCGCGAACTTCCGCTCGCTGCTGGAGAAGTCCGGCGCAGGTGAGTTCGAACTGCTCGCGCGCATACCGCTCATCCCGGGCATGACGGCCACGGATGAGAATCTGAGGGAGACGGCGCGGTTCCTGAAGGAGAGCGGCGCCGACGCGGTGGCCCTCCTCTCCTATAATCCGCTGTGGCTCCAGAAATCGAGAAAGATCGGAAGGCCGGACAGGCTGGAGGCTGACGCGCGGATGATCGGCTTCATGAAGCCCGGTCGATTGCGTGCGTGCCGGGAGTTTTTCGAGGGGATCCGCCTGGTGGACTGAGGCAGGCTTTTGCCTCCCGCTCTCTAATTAGACCGGTACCAGCGACGGGGAAAGGATGGAGGAGATGGCTCAGTACCTCAAGCATTACTTCGGCGACAGGAAGAACCGTTCTTCTTTCGAGGAAGCGGATTCTCTGGAGAACTGGCAGGGATCGGTCTTCGACAGGAACGGAGAGAAGATCGCGGTGTACCGGGACGGTGAAGGCCAGCTCCACGCGGTCAGCGCTGTGTGCCGTCACCTCAAGTGCATCGTCGGCTGGAACGCCTCCGAGCATACCTGGGACTGCCCGTGCCACGGGTCGCGATACCAGGCCGACGGCAAGGTGATACACGGGCCGGCGAAAAAGGACCTGCCCGCAATAACGATTTGAGGCGGCCGTGCACTGGGGATTCGTCGACGTAGTAGAGCTCGCCGGGAAGGTGATCGACGGCTTCGGTGTCGCGATCATAGTCCTTGGAGCGTTCTACGCGACCGAAGAGTACCTGAGGCGGCAGCTGAAGCGCCCTCGCGACCCGGCGGTAGACAACTACAAGATGTACCGGCAGACTCTCGGCCGGAGCATCCTCCTGGGGCTCGAGTTCCTTGTCGCCGGCGACATCATCAGGACCGTCGCGGTCAAGCCGACGTTCACAAGCGTCGGCGTGCTGGCGATACTGATCCTGATCAGGTCGTTCCTGAGTTTCTCGATGGAGCTGGAGATCGAGGGGCACTGGCCGTGGCAGAAAAAGCCGAAATTGGATCAGACGAGCGTGGGTTAGCTGAGTCCTTGGGATGCAGCCACACTACTAGTCGAATTCCTGTCCCCATTTGACCTCTTTGATCCCGTTGATCGCGTAGATCTCGCCGGTCAGCGTCTCGATGTCCAGCTCGCCGCGGACGATCGCCAGCAGGTCCGCGTCGTACTGCGTGCCGTTATCGTACCGGCTGAAGCCGAGCAGGTCCGGCTTGCACCCCCGCGACCTCAGGAGTTCCTTCACCTGCTCGAAGTTCTCCTCGCTGTAGTCTCCCGCGACGCTGACCGGCACCGACTTGCTCTTGAACCTCGGCGCGGCGACGTCGACCAGGCGGTCGATGGCCTGGAGGACCAGGAGATCTACGGCCGTCACGATGAAGGCGACCAGGATGTAGCCGGTCCCCGTGAGCATTCCGATCGCGGCGACGGTCCAGAGGCTCGCCGCAGTGGTGAGCCCGATGACGAAGCCGCCCTTGCTCTTCAGTATCGCGCCGCCCCCTATGAAGCCGATGCCGGTGACGACGGCGGCCGCGACCCTGTCCCCGCCGATGAAGCCGGGGAACCCGTAGAGAGACATCAGCGTGAAGATGGCGGCGCCCATGGTCACGAGGATATGCGTCCTGATGCCGGCCGGGTGGTCGGTCAGCTCACGCTCGAGACCGATCAGCCCACCGAACACGAGGGCCATCAGCACCCTCGTCAATATCGTGATAGCGGTGTGGCTCATTCGATTCCTTTCAGTCCGCTATTCTACCAGCTATCTACGTTCAGACTTGCCGGATCGGCGGGGCAAGACCTGAACCTCGATCACGTAACCCCCCGGACCTTCGACAAAACCCTCAACGGGGTCTGACCCCGTCGAGGGTTTCAGCTTGCGAGCCGCATTGAACGGAGCTGAACTCTAAACCAGACCAAGCATAAACCTTAACCCTGAAGGGGGTCTGACCCTGTTAAGACTTTTACTTGAACTCTCAACCTGATCAAGCAAAACCCTGAAGGGGGTCTGACCCCGTCGAGGGTCGGGCTGGAGGGTTTTTGGGGTGGGCTGAAGGGTTTCGCGCTATCATGAACAAAGGAATCAATGCCCGGGAGACCACGCACGGAAGGTGAGGGAATGGCTGAACAGTCGAGGGGCGCAACACGCGATTACAGGGCTCTGTCGGGCACGCCGTGGAAGCTCTGGGATACGCTCTACACGAGACGTTCTCACAGGAAATACCTGCCCGCCACTGCCTCGGATCAGTTCGACCTCGAACTGCGGGATGCAATTGACCTTTCCACCAGGGTGCGCGGCGCGCAGGAGGGCTCGGTCCGTGCCGTCACCGAGGAGAGGCTCGTCCAGGAGATAAAGTCAGCATGCTTCAAGGGCGCAGCCAACAAGATAAACATCTGGCTGCTACGGGCCGGCCCGACGGGCTTCCTCCTGATAGATATCCTGAAGGAAGACATGAAGGCGGACAGGCCCGAAGTCCTGCCGGTGGCGGCGATGGTCGCCGAGGACATCGTCCTGTTCCTGGCAGAGACAGGCCTCGGCACCTGCTGGATGGCGGGCGTGAACCAGAAAGCTCTCAACTCGATCGTCGAGGCAGGCACGGGCTCCACGATCCCTGTCGCGATTGTCATCGGCGAGCCGGTCAAGAAAGCCTCCGCCGGGTACGACTCACTCATGCAGGCCGCCCAGGGCAAGCGCCGCAAGGCCATGTCGAAGGTCGCATACCTGGAGACGATGGCGAACTCGTACGACCCTTCGACGATCCGGCCTCCGAAGTTCGACGCTCCCGGGCCGCAGGACGTACGCGCGCTCCTGGAGTCTATGAAAAGCGGGCCGGCTTCCGGCGGGGGAGAGGCCGCCCCCGAGCTGGTCCTCGACGCCTGCTTCGAGGCGGGCCGGGTCGCGCCGAGCGGCGGCAACATGCAGCCGTGGTCGTTCATTGGCGTCCGCGACCGCAAGAGGCTGGACGAGATTCAGGAAGCCTGCGGGATCGACGGCTGCGAGATGGCGGTCGTGGTGGCGGCGACCTCCCCGAAGATACAGAGCCTTCTGGTCGACAGGCCATTCTGGATGCTGGACGGGCCGATCGCCCTCTCGCACGTATCGCTCATGGCCGCCTCGATGGGAAGGTCGGTCGAAGTTTCCATCAATGGCATGGACGAGGCCGCCGTAGCCGGGGCGGTCCGTGCCGAACCGGGCCTGCGGATCGTCGGGGTAGCGGGCATAAGATGAGACGCCTCCCTGCTGCGGTGCGGAAATGATATACACGATCACGCTCAACCCGACGCTCGACATCACGTACGTCCTCGACCGGATCGAGTTCGGCGAGGCCGTGAGTGCGAAAGACGTGATCAAGACCCCGGGCGGCAAAGGCATCAACGTGTCTAGGGCGCTGCGCGCAATGGGCGTCGAGTCCGTGGCGATGGGGCTGATGGGCGGATACGCGGGCGAAGAAGCGATAAGCCTGCTCCAGCAGGAAGGCCTGATCCTGCAGATAGTGAGGATCGGCAACGAGACCCGCACCAACGTCATCGTGATCGGCGAGGAAGACGAGCGCGAGCTTATGATCAGGGCCGCCGGCCCTGTAGTAGAAACGAGCGAGGCGGAGAGGCTGACGGACTTCTTCTTCAAGCTGTCCAATGCGCCGGACGCGGTCGTCCTGTCCGGCTCGGTCCCGAGGGGCCTCCCCGAGGACATCTATTACAAGCTGGTCGAACAGGGAAAGGCCAGGGGTGCCATAGTGGTGCTGGACACGAGCGGCGAGCCGTTGAGGCAGGGGATCGAGGCCGGGCCGTGGCTGATAAAGCCCAACCGCGACGAGCTCGAGGAGCTGGCGGGCGGGAAGCTCGAGACCGACCAGGACGTGGTCTCCTTCTGCCGGAAGCTGATGAGCAAGGGCGTGATGATGGCGGCCGTCTCGCTCGGGGAAGACGGCGCGCTGCTTGTCACGTCCGACTACGTGCTCAAGGGCAGGGTCCCGAGGCAGGAAGGCGACACGGTCGGCGCCGGCGACTCGATGGTGGCCGGGCTGCTCATGGGGCTCATCGACGACAAGCCGATCGAGGAGACCTTCAGGATGGGGCTTGCGTGCGGTGTGTCGGCTGTCGTGAACCGCGGGCCGGGCCTCTGCGAGCCGGTGAGTTTCGGCAAGCTGCTGCCTGGCGTCGAGGTCGAGAGGCTGCGGTGAGCGGCCGCGCGGTCGTCCTCCTCAGCGGAGGCATAGACTCCTCGACAACACTGGCGGTAGCGGTTCACGAGGGGCTTGAGTGCCACGCCCTCACTTTCGACTACGGGCAGACCCACCGCTACGAGCTGGAGTGCGCGCAGAAAGTCGCACGCGCGCTGGGCGCTGTTGAACACGTGGTCATGAAGATAGAGCTCCAGGCGCTGGCGGGGTCGGCGCTCACCGGCGACCTGCCGCTGCCGTCGGGCCGCAGCCTGGACGAGATAAGTCGCGGCATCCCCGACAGCTACGTGCCCGCGCGCAACACCATCTTCCTTTCGCTTGCCCTGGCGAGGGCCGAGGCGCTGGACGCCTCCGACGTCTTCATCGGGGCGAACGCAGTGGACTACTCCGGCTACCCGGACTGCCGGCCGGAATATATCGAGGCCTTCGAGCGCATGGCGAACCTCGCGACCAGGCGGGCGGTCGAGGGAGGCCTTACCCGCATACGCGCTCCGCTGATAGACTTGACCAAGGCCGGGATCATCGAGCTCGGGACCCGACTGGGCGTCGACTTCTCGATGACCTCCAGCTGCTACAACCCCGGGCCGTCCGGAGAGCAGTGCGGGGAGTGCGACAGCTGCACAATCAGGCGCAAGGGCTTCGAGGAGGCCTCCCTGGAAGACCCCGCAGCCGGCCGCCGGGACCTTTGACTCCGACGAAAGGAGAGTCCGTGATGGGATTCATCCGCCGCGAGGCGTTCGAGCGACTCATGTTCTTCCTCAGGTTCAAGGACCACCTCGCGCGGCAGTCCAACAACAGGATCCTGGCCGCGATAGGCAGGCGCGTGATAGACCCGTCCGCGGTCACGCTGACTTACATACCGGTGAACGAGAACATCGAGCTGCCGCCGGGCACCGTGGCGCCCGTCAGCATCCTCGAGCATTTCATCGACGAGGCGGATTGCCACGTCTCGCTCCTGCGCTGCCCATGCCGCACCGAGATGAAGTGCGAGGAGTTCCCGAGGTCTTTCGGCTGTACTTTCATCGGCGAAGGAGCGAGGAAGATCGACCCAGGGCTCGGGAAGCGCATCACGAAAGAGGAGGCGAAGGCGAAGCTGGACGAGGCCTGCGAGATGGGCCTGGTGTCGGTCCTCGGGCGCTTCAAGGGAGACGCCCTCGCGCTGGGAGTCAAGGACGACGCGCGACTGATGACCATCTGCCATTGCTGCCCTTGCTGCTGCGTGAGCACCAGCCTGCATCTCGCCAGCCCGGAGATGCGCGACCTGGTGGTCAAGCTCGAGGGCACGACGGTCACGGTCGGAGAGGGGTGCAAAGGGTGCGGTGCGTGCGCGAAGGCGTGCGTCTTCGAGCAGATAGAGATAGTGGACGGGGCCGCCGTCATCGGGGACGAGTGCAAGGGCTGCGGCCGCTGCGCGAGGGTCTGCAAGACTTCCTCGATAACGATCTCGGTGGACAACCCGGAGTACGTACGGCAGTCGATAGAAAGGATCAAGGGCTACGTCGACGTAAGCCCTCAGTAAGATGGACTGGTCAGACGAACTGAGCGAAGCCGTCGCAGAAGGCGACGAGAAGAAAGCCGCGAAGATCGCCCGGGAGGCGCTGGACTCCGGAACGGGCGCGTTCGACGTGCTCAAGTCGGCGGCGCTGCCGGGCATAGACAGGGCGGCGCGCCTCTGGCACGACGGGGAATATTTCCTTCCCGACGTCATCCTCGCCACCGAAGCGTTCAACGACGTCATGGACGTCCTGAGACCGGCTCTCGAGGGCCAGCCGGGGATCACCCGCGGGCTGGTCGTGATCGGCTCGGTGGAGGGCGACGCGCACGACCTCGGCAAGGGAATCGTCGTCGCGCTGCTTCGCTCCGCGCTGTACGAGGTCCTGGACCTGGGAGTGGACGTGCAGGCCAAAACATTCGTGGAAGCGGTACGGTCGAGGAAGCCGGCGGTGCTTGGCCTAGGCGCCTACATGACGACGACGATGCGCGGGATGGAAGACGTGATGGACGCGCTGCGCTCGGAGGGCCTGCGCGATTCGGTCAAGGTGATGATCGGCGGTGTCGCCGTCACGGCGGAATACGCGGAGAAGATCGGAGCGGACGGCTACGGCGCCGACGCCGTAGAAGCCGTGGACCTGGTCGACTCGATGGTGGGGGAGAACGCTGAGACTTCTGACGGGGCGGAACGGTAATGGGCGTCACAACAAAGCTGCTCAAGGGGATCTCCCACAGCAAGGGGCTCCACATCGGCTGCCTCGACGGTTACGAGCGGCTGATCGCGGGCATCTACGGGACGCCCGACAGGGTGCCGGTGATACTGCAGCCATACACCTATGCGATGTCTTCCAACAAGCTCACGGCCCGCGAGTTCTTCAGTGAGGCCAGGCCTTTCATAAACGCATCGAGCAACACGGCGAGGTATCTCGGGGTCGACTTCTGGTCGCCGGTGTTCGACTTCTACAACATCGAGCTCGAAGCGATGGGCGGAACGCTGATCTGGCGGGATGGCAGCGAGCCGGACGTGGACACACGCAAGCCCCTGATAACCGGCGAGGAGGACCTCGCGCGGCTGAAGGCCCCGGTGCCGGGAGTGAGCGGGCGCATGCCTTACGTCCTCGAGTCGTACCGCAGGTACATGAAGATAATGGGCCTGCCCCCTATGGCATACTGCTGCTCGCCCTTTACCCTCGCTGTACTCGCACGCGGCTACGTCGGCTTCATCCGCGATATGAGGCGCAACAAGAAGTTCGCCCACGCCCTGATGGAGTTCCTGAGCATGGAGGTCGTGGTCCCCTGGATAGACCGGATGGTGGAGGTTACAAAGACCGCCATCGTCGTGATGTCGGACGCGTGGGCCTCGGCCCCGAACATGACCACGGACATGGTAGAGGAGTTCTGTCTCCCTTACGTGGAGAAGGTCATCAAGGCCACCAACTCGCCGATGCGCACCGTGATGGACTCGGGCAGTTGGGGCGAGAAGGAGCTGCCCGACCCCGAGAAGATCCTCGACATAAAGATGCAGATGATGACGAGGGGCAACGCGTTCCCGGCGCTCAGGCCTTTCTTCCTGCTGGTCTGGAACGAGGACTACGAAGTCGTCGGCGTGCCCCGGGTGCGGGCGTACGCAGAGCGGCGCAAAGTCTGCCTGATGTTGAACGTAAGGCCCGACCTCATCGAGGCCGGCCCGCCTGAGAAGATAGCAGCTAACGTCGCTCGGCTCCTGAGGGAGGGCGCCGGCGACGGGAGGTTCGTGCTCCTGATAAACCTGGTACCGGTCGGCGCGCCGGTAGAGAACGCGCTGGCCGCGGTCGCCGCGGTGAAACAGTTCGGCTCGTACCCTCTCGGGGAGATGGACGTTTCCTCTTTCAAGCTGCCGGACAAAGTGCCGTACGACCAGTGGGTGGTCCGTGACGGCCTGCCGGTTGACTGACGAACTCCCGTCCGCGACATACACGCCGCACCCGGCACGCTATATAATCTTTCGAAACAGTCACTCGTCCCGGAGCGAAATTCATCCATGGCCGATAAAAAGCCTCGGTACAAAATCGAAAAAGAGATAGGCCGGGGAGCGTTCGGCATCGTCTTCCTCGCGCACGACTCGAAGCTCGAGCGCGACGTCGCGCTGAAGGTGATGGACATCCCGGAGGGGCTGACCCCTGAGGAGATAGAGCACCTCCAGGACCGCTTCTACAGGGAGGCCCGCGCGGCGGCCAGCCTTTCCCACCCGAACATCGTGATAATCCACGACATCTCGAGGTCGACCGACAAGCATTTCATCTCCATGGAGTACCTCGAGGGAGAGCCGCTCTCCCACGTCGCGAAAGAGCCGATGGACGTCGGCAGGGTGATCGAGCTCAGCCGGCAGATGCTCTCGGCGCTCGACTACGCGCACTCGAAGGGCGTCGTGCACAGGGACGTCAAGCCGGACAACGTCTTCCTCCTTGCCGGCGACAGGGTGAAGCTCGTCGACTTCGGGCTCGCCAGGCTGATGACCACGACCAGCATGACGAGGTCGGGCAGCGTGATGGGCAGCCCCGGATACATCGCCCCGGAGATAATAGAAGGCCGCAAGGCGGACAGCAGGACGGACATCTTCTCGTTCGGAGTCCTGCTCTACGAGATGCTCACCGGCGAGAGGCCGTTCGGGCCCCACACCGCCTTCGAGAGCTACGCCACCGTGATCTACCGGATACTGTCCGAGCCTTCGAAGAAGCCCTCCGAGCTGAACCCTGACGTCGAGCCCTGGCTGGATGACGTCGTCGGGCGATGCATGACGAAAGACCCTGACGATCGTTTCCAGAGCGCCGGGGAAGTCCTCGAGGCGCTCGATTCGCACGTCTTGCCGGAGCACGCGCCGAAGATGGCGGTACCAGAGGCGTCTGCCCCGGTTAAAGAAGAGCGGGCGGTCCCGACCAGGCAGATGGCCGCAGGGGGCACCATGATCGAAGAGCCGGGCCCGGCGGCCGCTGGCGGCAAGAAGCGGGCCTTCACTCCTTTGAAGATCGCGATCATGATCGCCGTGCCGGTACTTATTGCCGGGATCATCGTGGTGGTCCTCGAGCTCACGGGAGCGTTCAGCTCCGCATCGGCTCAGGTCAAGAGCCCCAACCTCATCAACCTCGAGGAGAAGGACGCGGTGAAGGCCTTAAAGACGGCCGGGCTGAAGGTTGGAAAGAAGACGCCCGGCTTCTCCTACGACATCTGGCGCGGAAAGATAATGCGCCAGTTCCCCGAGGCCGGCAAGACCGTACCGCGTGGCAGCAGCGTGGATTACTGGGTGAGCCTCGGCAACGACGTGGTGCAGGTGCCGGACGTGGTGAACCAGCCTGAGGCGAGCGCCACCGCGACGCTCACGTCATACGGACTGAAGATAACAAGGATCCCCGGCTTCAGCACAACGGTGCCGCAGGGCAACGTCTTCGAGATAAACCCGGCGCCCGGGACGCTAGTGGCGAAAGGCGACACGGTCCGCGTGCGCGTAAACACGGGCGCCGCGCCGAAGAACCAGCTGCCGAGGTCCGCACCGCAGCCTCCCCCGGCCGCTTCCGGGCCGTCTCCCCGCTGACGGCCAGCCGGTGTATGGACGCCGCCTCCATCTTTCCGCACGCGGCCTCCATTCTTCAAGTCGCGACATCCATTCCTTTAGTCACGGCCTCCATTCTTTTAGCCGCCGCCTATCGGTGTCGTCTCCTCGTTGAGCCTGTCGTACAGGTCGTTGACCGTGACGTCCTTGCCCATGTCGTTCATCTCGAGGAACTTGTCGAGCAGGTACAACAGGAAGTTCATCTCCGGGTAGTCCATGACTATCACCTCCATCGAATGGTTGCACGTCACTTTTCCACGCGAGCAAGCGACTCCCTGCCGCCGGGGGCGAGCTGCCCCTTTGATATACTCAAGCGACCTTGTACGAAGGAGGGTTCGGCATGGAATACCTCGGCGGAAAAGTCGAGATCATCGTCGGTGACATCACCAGGCTGGACGTCGACGCCATCGTAAACGCGGCCAACAAGAGCCTCCTCGGAGGCGGCGGTGTAGACGGCGCGATCCACAGGGCCGCCGGACCGGGGCTGCTCGAGGAGACCAGGACGCTGGGCGGCTGCGAGACCGGCGAGGCGAAGATGACGAAGGGCTACAACCTCCCCGCGAAACACGTGATACATACTGTCGGGCCGGTGTGGCACGGAGGGAAGAACCGGGAAGACGAGCTTCTCGAGTCATGCTACAGGAACAGCCTGCGCCTGACGGTCGGGGGCGGCCTGAAGACCGTCGCTTTCCCCGCCATCAGCACCGGCGTCTATCACTTCCCGATAGACCGGGCGACACAGATAGCCCTGACCGAGATAAAGCGTTTCCTCATTGAGGAGGACAGCCTGGACAAGGTCATCTGCTGCTGTTTCTCGCCGAGGGACGCGAGTTTATATGAGGAAACCGCCCGCGAGGTCTTCAAAGACTTAACGGTTTGAGCAATATCAGTGGACGAGAGGGCGGCAGGGACTAATATAACTCCATCGAGTCGGAAAGGGGTTCTCGAAATGGCGGAAGATCAGCTTTACAGGGAGTTGGCGACGAAGATAGGGATGGGGGATTCCGCGTACATACCCCGACTGTTCGAGATGGCGGCGCCCGGAGACGAGGCCAGGTTGCTGCTCGCGCTGCCCGGAACGGCGGCCGAGGCGGGGCCGAAGATAGGGATCGACCCGGAGAAAGCCGAGGAGATGCTCGAGGTCCTCTACCGTAAAGGGCTCGCCTTCAAGAAGAAGACTCCCGAGGGCACCATCTACCGGATGTCCCGCGACCTGATGCAGTTCCACGACGCTTCGATACTCTGGCCGGAGGCGCCACGGGCGTTCCTCGACCTCTGGCAGGAGTTCATGGAGGCCGAGTGGCCGGCGTTCTCGGAGATAGTGTCGAAGATGCTCCCGAGGCCCGTGACCAGGATAGTGCCGGTGGGCGAGTCGATGGACTCCCGGCAGCAGGTCCTGGCTTACGAAGACGTCGCCAGCATGATCGACGAGGCCGAGGTCATCGCGGTAACGAACTGTACCTGCAGGCTGACCGCCCACAAGTGCGACAGGCCCGTCGAGATATGCCTCCAGACAGGCAAGGCCGGTTCCTACGCGATCGACAGGGGCACCGGCAGGAGCATCGACAAGTTGGAGGCCATGGAACTGCTCCGCAAGGCGGAGGAGGCCGGGCTCATCCACACGACGATGAACCGCGCCGGAGAGACCCATTTCATATGCAACTGCTGTAGCGACTGCTGCATGACCTTCCCGATGCTCATCGACAGGAACCTGAAGATGTGCGACCCGTCCCGGTACGCTGCGACGATCGACGCCGAGGTGTGCTCCGGGTGCGGCGACTGTCTCGAGAGGTGCTACTTCGGCGCGCTCTCGATGGATGACGCCGCGGGGAAGGCCGTGATACTGGAGGAGGAGTGCATGGGTTGCGGGTTGTGTAAGGTCGTCTGCGGCGAAGGGGCGATTGCGCTGAAGGAAGTGCGCGAGGCGGGGTTCATTCCCTCGTAGCGCTGCCGGGACGTTCTTAAGGAGGAACGCCATGCCGCTTGCCGAGTACCGCTGTCCCGAGTGCGGGGCGAGCTTCCGCACGTTCGAGCTGAGCGAGGAAGACGCGTCGGGGACACTGTGTCCGAACTGCAGGGCCGGGGAGCTGGAGAGGGTCTCCTCCGATGAAGGGGCGAGCGGCTGCGCACCCAGGGGAAAGCGCTACAGGTGAGGCCCGAGATAGCCCCGGTCGGGGCTCGAGTTTAAAGCAGGCGGCTCAGGCGGATATGACGTAACTGCCCTTGTTGCCATCCCTGAGGATCCACTCGATCGACGATTCGTTTCCGGTCGCCGTCTCGAGCGCGGCCGCGAGCTTCGCGGCGTAGAAGTCTCCGTTGTAGGCGTCGTCTATCTCGACTGTCAGGGAGCCGTTCCCCCGCTCGAACTTCGTCGGATAGCCGAACCCCCTCAAGGCCATCTCGAACAGCCTCAGTTCCCAGCCTGCCTCCGTGTCGAGCTGGCCGGACTTTCTTATCCTCTGCTTCGTGAACTTCTTCACGTGGTTGTAGACGAGGTCGACGATCTCTTCGCCGAGCTCCTTCTCGAGTTCTCTCAGGAAAGCGTTCACCGACTCGACCGCGACGATGACCTCGCGCTCGCCGGTGACCCTGTTGCGCATGATGCCGCGCTTCACGTCCCATTCGAACGTCCTCGCGGCCGCCATAGGCACGTTGCAGCCGGGGCATCTCTCGTAGGTCCAGGCGCCGTCGCCCGGGACGACCTTCTCGAGGTAGAGCCTCTGCTCCTCGCCGGCCTTCGCCGTTCCGTGCGAAAGCCTCACGACGAGGTCGCCGTCCTCGATCCCGTACTCGTATTCCGCTGACGGCATGTCCTCTATGGATTCGTAGATACCGACCAGGCTGCCGACAAGCAAAGGTATGACGACCGGGTTGCGGAAGCGCACCGACAGATACTCGCCGGCCTTGTAGCTGTCAAGAGAAACTATCCCGTCACCGAGCCCCGCGATCTCGGGCGCGATCAGCTTCACCAGCTGCCTGGCGACGACCTCGGGCCGCAGGCCCGCAGGGACGCGCTTCATGTGACGGATGGGGAGGTTGGCGTAGAGGGCCTTTCCTATGTTCTTCTGGGCCTGTATCAGGAAACGGTCTATCGACATTCCGAGCGTGTTTGAGAGATCGGAGAAAAGCCCCTCGAACTCACCGGCCTCCTGGATGGTGATCCTCGAGAGCACCTTCGTCCTGTCGGTGCTGATAATGGTCCCGTCGCTGCGCCAGTCGAAGTATCTGGCGAACTTGAGCGGGAAATCACAGTTCTTACACGAGCGCATCATTCCTCCACGCAGGCCGTCGATCCGGCCTTTCGACTGGGGTTAAATATATCAGACTGCGATGTCGCCTTCATGGCGGCGTCCGGAGACGGGATTGCGCGCGCTCTGAATGGGAGATATGTGGTGCGAGGATACGACCGGAGGTCTAGGCCTCGAACTTCGACCTTGCCTTCTCGGCTTTCTTTGACGCCCGTGAGGACTTCTTGTCAGCCTTCTTCGACTTCTTCTGGAGCTTCTTGGACTTCTTCTCCAGCTTCCTGACCTTGCGCTCTTTCACTGTCGACCCCTTTCTCAACTCACCTGCTACCGCCGGTGGTGCCGCACTTGAAACAAATGAGGTACGGGAGTAAATGTTACTCGTAAAGACGTAGCAGGGCAAGGGAAGGGAGGCGCGATGAAGGCCCAGAAGGCGGAACCCTATTCCGGTTTCGCCGAGTTCTATGACGAGATGCTCGGCGCGACGGCGTTCGAGTGCTTCAGGGAGAACTTCGAGAGGCTCTCAAACCGTTACTCGATGCACTTCGAGACCGCGGCGGACATAGCGTGCGGCACCGGCCTCGCGGCGCAATACCTCGCACGACGCTGTGGGCGCGTCTACGCGGTCGACAGGTCGGAGGCGATGCTCGCGGTGGCGGCGTCCAGGGTATACGGCGGAGAGGTCATCATCGTCAGGCAGAGCTTCGAGGAGCTGGAACTGCCCGAGCGGGTAGACCTGCTGACCTGCAACTTCGATTCGCTCAACTACGTGCTGGACGAGTCTCTCCTCGCCGAGACCTTCGCCCGTTTTCGATCGTCCCTGGTCGATGGAGGCTTCGCGGTCTTCGACATGAACACCGCCAGGGAGCTCTCCGGCTGGATGGGAACCGAGGTACGGGTCCACCGCCCGGCGGGCGCGGCATCTTTCTGGGTGCTCGAGTGGGATCCGGAAGCTCGGATGAGCACCGTGAAGATGACGAACTTCAGGAGAAGAGGCGGAGCCTTTGTGGTCTCGGCCGAGGAGCACGTGGAGCGGGCATACGACGTCGGGCCGCTCCTCGAAATGATATCGGCCGCCGGGTTCTCGGGAGTGGAGGCCCTTGACGCGCGAGGGCTGGGCCGCGTCGACGAGGGCACCCGGAGAGTACAGTTCGTCGCCAGGGCGTGAACTTAAGAAGCATCGTTGTATGACGCGTCACCTTCGTATATCCTATCGCCTGGCCTGAATCTTCAGGCTCTACTGGCCCGCTCATCCGCACTTCGCACGGCTGGAAAGACGAGGACTGACATGGCCCGAGTGCTCAAGGAATCGACCTCGATCGGTGAATACTGGCTGGAGCCGGACAGCCGCGAGGTCGAGCCCGTGAGGCTCTCCACCACCGACCTCAACCGCAAGGTGCTCCGCTCCCGCGAGTACTCGGCCGGAGCCGGACTGGAACTCAGGGCAGGGGCGGGTGGACGCACCGCCATACTGATCGATTTCGGTAAGGAGGTAGGAGGCTACCCGCGCCTCGAATTCGGGACCGGCGACATGCTGCTCGCGGGCGCGGTCGCGGCGGAGACCGTCGAGCGCATACCTCCCGCCGTGCTTTCCGCGGTCACTCTTGCCGACCACTCGGTGGTCAAGTGGAGCTTCAGGCCGTCGAGCCGGGGCACACGCGGCCCGCATTGCGGCGGCTTCAGGTACCTGTGGGTGTTCCCCGAGTCTCCGGGCCGGGCGACTCTTCGCTCGGTAAAGGTCGACTACACTCCGTACGTCTGCGAGGACGTCGACTCGTGCGGTTATTTCCTGTGCAGCGACGAGAAGCTCAACCGGGCCTGGTTCGCAGGCCTGCACACTCTCGAGATGTGCACCCTCGACCCGTCACTCGGCGGGCACGACGGCAGGTGGAAGATAGGCGAGGAGCCCTGGGTGATAGCCGACGGGGCGGGAAAGGAGAGGCTGGTCTGCGGAGCCGACCTTGCGGCCGCCGGGCCGACGAGTTTGGTGAGCGACTGGAACGTCGACGCGGTGAGGGACTCCCTGCTCAGCCTCGCGAGATACCAGGAACCGAACGGGTACATCCCGGCCTGCAGTCCGGGGCCGCCGATAGGCAGGCTGACGTCTTCTTTCTTCGGTGACTACACGGCCTGGTGGGTGGTGGCGCTCCACTCGTACTACATCCACACCGCAGACACTGAGACCGCGGAGGTGCTCTTCCCCGCGATGAAGCGCGCGCTCCACTACCTCTTCTCACAGTGCAAGGGGGGCCTCTTTCGGCAGACGCCCCTCAATATGGCGGAGTGGTGCTTCAGCGTTTTCCGGCGGGGGAGGCCCGCCTACACGAACGTCCTCTACTACTGGGCCCTGCAGTGCGGCGCCTCGATCGCACACAATATCGGCGAGGAGGAAGTGGCCGTCGGCTTCCTGCAACGCGCCGGCAGGCTGAAGGACTCCGTCGAGAAGGTGCTGTGGGACCACAGCAGGTGCGTCCTCATCGACAGCACCGCCGACAGGGGAAGGGTGCCGCAGGACGCGAACGGGCTGGCCATCGTGTCCGGCCTTGTTTCCGAGGCGATCGTCGCCGACACGATACTCGACTACATGAGGTCGAACCTCTGGGTCGACTGGGGCTCGACGAACGTGGACGTACCTTACTACAGGCTGACACCCGGACTGCAGCCGTACAACAAGCGCGTAATACCTTTCATGAACGCGTACGAGACCCAGGCGAGGTTCATGGCCGGCGACACGGCTGGCGCGATGAAACTTGATCGAGAACTGCTGGGGCAACATGCTCGACCGGGGGCCCGGCACCTTCTGGGAGTGGGCGGGCAAGGACGGAGCGCCCGATTCGAGGCTTTCATCGCTCTGCAGCTCGTGGTCCACCGGCGTGACCTGGCTGCTGACCAAGTACGTCCTCGGGATCAGGCCGGCCACGGCCGGTTACCGGACCTTCCGCTTCGACCCTGAGATCGAAGGGCTTGAGTGGGCCGAAGGGCGGGTACCCGTCCCGGGCGGCTTCATCGAGGCGCGTGTGGAGAGGACGGCAAAAGGGATTACGAAGCGCGTCAGCGCACCGGATGGAATGGTAGAAGAGAAGCCCGTTGGCAAGCCCGCGACGGTATCGCGCGCTTAGATCGGCGCCTTGATGTTGAAGGGCTGTCCCACGGATCCCAGGCCGATGCTGAAAGTCACGTTCGCTCTCCCACCCTGGACCGCGGCGTTGACGACCTTGGCGGTCATCTGCCTCACGTAGAAGTTCGAGCTGTCTATCCAGATCTCGACTATCGCGTCCGAGGAGCCGTTCGGCTTCGGATCGCCCAGCATGCTGGTGAAGATCACCGGAGACGTGTTGTATTTGTAGTGGTAGCAGGCGTACGAGCCGACGTTCGCCATCCCGAGGCTCTGCACGTTGGATGGGTTTCCCCACAGCATCCCAATGTTCACGGCACTCGGTGACGGCTGCCATCCCGTGCCGGAATTGGAATAGCCTTTGCCGTCCGCTCCGACCAGTATCACTGTGGTCGGCGGATTCCCGGGCAGCCCGGCGGCGAGCCCCCATGCGGAGCGGTTCGGCGACTCGTACTTGATGTCACCGGAGCCGGGAGCCTCGACGGATTTCTGATCGACGACAGCGCCGACGTTGAAGCTGAACGCGTTCAGCTTCGTCATCACGTCGCCGGCTTTCTTGATGTTGCGCACGTTCGAGGAGAACACTTTCATCCCACCGAAGGCGAACAGCCACAGGACGCCGGCGAGGACCACGATGATTACGATCGCCCCTACCAGGTGCCAGGGCGAGAGCCTGCCGGTCCTCACCCTCGGGATCCTGCTGCGCGTCTGGGTCCTCTTCTGTTCCTGCACGGCGGGCCCGTAGACCTCGCTGGAGGAGGTAATGTTGGCGAGCGTGGTAAGCTCCACCGGCGCGGTGTCTATCGGGACGTCTGAGTAGGCGGAGCGGGAGGGCGGCCCGGGCCTGTCACCCAGCGCATATTCCCCGGTATCTTCGCCCATCGGAGAACCGCAGTGCCTGCAGAATCTCTGGTCGTGAGCGTTTCGGACGCCGCAACGGTCGCAGAAGGTCTGCTTCTCGGTGAAGTCGGTGGTGATGCCCTGCTGCTGTATCTCCGGGGATTCGTCAGAGGCGGCCGCATCTTCCTCGTATTCCTGCTGCTGGATGGCCGAAGGCTGAGGGACATACGTCGCGAAGTCGGGCATCGGGCCGGCGTCATCCCGCTTCACCGACGCGGTCGAGGCCAGCCTCGCGTCGTCCAGTGTGGCGGCTGGTATGAAGCCGTCGTACTGGTCCATGGCAAGGGGATCTTCGTTCTTGACCTTGTCGAGGTCGCGCCCGCACTTCATGCAGAAGCGCGCCTCCTCCGGATTATCCAGCCCGCAAAGCTCGCATTCCTTCAAGCAAACGCTCCAATTCCACGTCCGGTGTGTACCGACCCTCCGAAGGACGTGGTAAGTATATTGTCGCCACAGGCTCCAGCGCAATCTAACGCGACAACTGTTTGAACAAGCCGCCCTTTTGGTCTATCTTTGACAGCGGCGGAACGGCCGTCATAAAGGGGCCGGGAAGAGGCCCGCGAAGTGGCTGACCAGGAGGATCGTATGCAGGTCATTAACCTCAGGGAGCCGTGCTACGTCCAGGAGCCCGGGACTGACGTAAAGCACCTCCCGGTTGACATGTGCAAGAAGCTCTTCGGCTGGGACTCAGCCTGCCAGGGCGTCGAGATACTGATATGGAAAGAGATCCCGAACGTCGAGTTCTACGCCATCGTGGCCGTCGACGAGCCGGGCATCACGCTCGCGGCGCAGGACAAGCTGGGCGAGCACCACTACTTCATCCCCTGGAGCAACATCATAGCGGTCCACGGCCAAATCGCGACCTAGCGCGGGTGCCCTGAGAAAGTGGCCGGCACGGGGATCCTAGGCGACATTCACGGAAACCTCCCGGCCCTGGAGGCGGTGCTCGAGCACGCCGGTCCTGTCGACGAATGGCTGTGCGTCGGCGACATCGTCGGATACGGCCCTTTCCCGAACGAGTGCATCGAGCGGGTGCGGGACCTGGGAGCGACCTGCGTGGCCGGAAACCACGACCTCGGCTCCACCGGCCAGATCGACCTCACCCTCTTCAACGTATTCGCGCGGATCGCCTGCGAGTGGACCCACGCCGCGCTCGAGCCGGCGGCCCTTGACTGGCTGTCAGCACTACCGAAGATACAGAGGACGGAGGGAGGTCTGTTGCTCGTCCACGGCAGCATGCGCGACCCGGTCTGGGAGTACGTCACCAGGACACCCCTCGCATCAGACAACTTCGGCCTCTACGACGAACGGGTCTGCTTCAACGGCCACACTCACGTGCCGGTGGTCTTCCCCTCTGTGGGCGGTCACGTCTCGGAGGTCGCGGTATTCGACGGCCTGAGCCTCGACCTGATCGACGGTACCCGCTACATGGCGAACGCCGGAAGCGTCGGCCAGCCGCGCGACCTCGACCCCCGCGCGTGCTACTGCGTCTTTTATGCCGATAAACAGGTCATCGAATACCACCGCGTGGAATACCCGGTGGAGAGGACTCAGTCAAGGATGTCGCAGGAGGGGCTTCCGGAGCCCCTGGTCACCAGGCTGGCTTATGGACGTTGAAGCAGATGCGGGAGAAGCGCCGGCGGAGATCGGCGGGCTTTTTCAGTTCCTGAAGAGGAACATCGACATCGTGGCGCTGGTGCTCGTCCTGGTGCTTGCTCTCCTTATCAGGCTGCGGCAGGCCGGCCACGTACTCTCGTTCGACGAAGCCTGGAACGCCGTGACCGTGCTGGCGGGGGCTCAAGGCAAGACGAAGGACATTTTCTTCTTCAACTTCTACCGCCATCCACCGATCTACCTGTCGGCGGCCATACTCTACCGGAAGCTCTTCCCGTCGAGCACGGGGTTCATGCAGGTGCTCTCGATCGCGTCGGGGCTGGGCGTGATCACGACGCTGTTCTTCATGGCGCGGAAGGGGATCGGCAAGGCATGCGCGGTCTTCGCGGCCTTCTTCCTGGCGGTGGCCCCTGTGGCGTCCATCTTCGATACCTGGGTGAAGCAGGACTCGATCGCTATCCTCTTCGCGACCCTCTTCGCCTGCTTCTTCCTCAGGAGGAAGTACATCGTCGCGGGCGTCTTCCTCGGTCTCGGGCTCCTCACGAAGGAGATCGTCATCTTCGTTGCGATAGGCGCGATCATCTATACCGCGCTGACTTTCTCGAAGAAGAAGCTCGTCGGACTTGCGGAGGCTCTCGGAATATCAATCGTGATGAGCGCCTGGTGGTACATCGCCTTCAGCAACACGCGAGGTGACTTCCTCAAGTTCTTCCTGGGGACTTCCCCCGTGAACGCGAGGTTCCACGAGCCCTGGCATTACTACCTCACAGGCATGCCGAGGGAGATCACCTGGCCGGCGCTCGTGTTCCTGATCGTCGGCATAGTGGTGTGGGCCGTGAGGCGCGCGAGGAGGGGAGAGGAAAAGAAAGGCGCAGAAGCGTCCGGGGAGAGAGCGCCGGCACGCGAGAAGGGCGCCGAGGACTACGTCCTTTTCGCGATGACGTGGGCCGGCTCGACACTGCTTCTCCTCACCATCTCCGTCGGCAAGCCGGTCTGGATGGTCTACTCGGCGGCGGTGCCCCTGGCTCTCATCGCCGGCTACGGCCTTTCGTCGATGCTCTCGATCAAGTCCGTGAGGAAGGAGCTGGCCTACGCGGTGATCGTTCTGGTGCTGCTGGGCGGGATCGCCTACGGGGTCACCCTGAAGCACAATAACTACATGGCCAAGGCCGGCGGGTGGGAGGATACTCTCGAGGACCACGCGATAGCGATGAAGCTGAACTCGATGTCCCGGCCGGGAGATACCTATGTCATGAGCATGGACGACCTCTCGCCGGTCATCGCGTACTACCTGAAGGCCTACGAGCCTGACTCGATAGCACACCTGCCGCTGTATGACGCCAGCGGACGGAAGCTCGAGACCGCCGCTGCAGGCAGAGAGAAAGGCAAGAACATCTACATCGTCGAGCGGGACTTCCCGCCTTCACTGGTTTCCTCGTATGTGGAGCGGCTGTCGCCTGACCTGCTCATGATAAAGGACATCCCGAACGGCTCCCTTTCGACGAGCCTCGCCAGGTGGTTCGAGAAGGAGGCCCCTTACGTCAAAGTGGACAAGGGACGGATTTGGAGGAGCGAGGACATATCGAAAACGGTAAAGCCTCAAAACTGAGCAGGGAGCGCAAGGTGCTGCTCCTCCTCCTCGTGGTCCTGCTCACCGCGGGCCTGATGAGAGCCTTCAACGTCGGGCACACACTGATGTACGACGAGGCGTGGAACTCCAATACGGTGGCGGACGGCGCCACCGGCCACACCGCGACGACAAAGACCTCTGGCGTGGCGCCCGACAACTGGTTCGGCAACTTCTACCGCCACCCGCCGCTCTACCTTTCCGCCGGGATCGCCTACGCGGACGTCACCGGCTCGGGACGCTTCGGGGCTTCGATCGCTCTCGAGATATTCTCGATCCTCTGCGCCATCGCACTGACCTTCGTGGTGTTCCTCTGCGGCCGTGACTGGTTCGGAGAGTACGCAGGGCTTGCGGCGGCCTTCCTGTTCGCGGTGATGCCCGCCGCGCGGATGCTCGACTCGCTGGTCAAGGCCGAGCCGCTCACGCTGCTCTTCGTGATGCTGTTCCTTCTATTCTTCTTCAGGAAGAAATACTGGCTCGCCGGCGTCATGCTGGGGCTGGGCCTTCTCACCAAGGAGGTGGCCGTCTTCCTGCCCGGCGCGCTGCTGCTCTTCCTTCTTTTGAAGAGGAGGTGGCCTGAGCTTCGCGGCTTCGGCATATCGGCCCTGGTGGCGATAGTGGCCAGCTTCTGGTGGTACCTGTTACTGTCGAGCACTTCCGGCGAGTTCGCGGACTTCTTCTTCGGCCGCAGCACCGAGGCTGCGGTGTGGCACAAGAGCTGGAGCTTCTACCTCACCAGGATCCCGTCCGACTGGGGGTGGCCGCTCCTGGTGCTGCTAATCGCCGCGATAGCCATGCTGCTGTTCGTCAAAAAGGCGGGAACGGGCGTGAGGAAGACCGGCTTCACGCGCAGGGACCACGCCGAGTTCGCGCTCCTCGCGGTAGCACTGATATACGCGGTTCTCTCTGTCTCTTACGGCAAGCCGCCGTGGATGATCTACAGCGCGCTGCCAGTCATGGCGCTGCTGGGCGGATGGGCGGTTGTGGAAGCGGCGACGTGGTTCGCCCACGGGCGGGTTGCGGTGGCCATGGTCGCGGTCGTTCTGGCGCTGGCGCTGGCGCTGAGCATCCCGGTGTCGTTCGGCGGCTTCATGAAGAAGGCCGACCTCACATATGAGCCGTCGACTCGCGACAGGGCGACCGCGGAATACGCGAACGGAAAGGCGGGCGAAAAGGGCACGATGATGCTGAAGCTCTCCGACCTCTCACCTTCCATCGCCTTCTACCTCGACGCCTACGGGCCCGGGTCGATGGTCAAGGTCCCGGTGGTCGGCGCGGCCGTCGGGCGGGGTGTTGGCGCGAAGTATTCGCTCTACCTCCTCTACGCGGACACGACGGTCAAGAGGCTCGAAACGGACGTCAGGAACGTCGGGCCGAGGTTCGTCCTGGTGAGGGATTACTCCGGCAAGCGGTCTGCGCCCGGTGAGCCCTACACCGCCGCGGACCTGGCCGCGATCGCGAAGCCCTCCTATTCCAACGGGAACACCCGGCTCTTCGAGGCCTCCAGTCTGCTTTCACCGGCTGGGGCCGCGGGGCGTTGACGGAACGCGGGGGGCGGCGGACAAGTCTAAATCAATGCGGGAAGAAGTCCGCGAATATACAATGAACGTGACCCGGCCTCGAAAGAGGCTCTCGAGCGTTCTACAGTAAGGCAGGCCCGCCCGGCCTGGCCCTGCAGTGAAAGATACGAGAGGTGGTTTGCTTAAGATGCGAAGAAAAGTCTTCATCGCAGCCGTGCTGATACTGGTGATAGTGCTTGCTGCGCTGCCGGGCTGTGGCAGCAAGACGGCGAGCTCGTCGGACACCAGCGGCAAGCCGGAGGCTGTCACCGGCTTCGAGGCGATGCAGTACACAAAGCCCGTCGCATCGAAATGGCAGAGCGACAACTGGGTGACCATGATGAGGAGCGGCGACTCCGAGGGCATGACCCGCGAGGGCAAGGCGAAGATATGGGAGGTCTATTATTTCTCGCCGAAGCCCGAGGAGGACGGGCAGGAGATGATCATCTACAACCGCGGCAACATATGGCCGATGGCCCCCGGAGTCCCGAAGGGCTCCGACGAGGGACGGAAGGCTTACATAAAGGACAAGCCCCCTGACCTCCGGGTCGACTCCGGCGAGGCGTACAACGTCGCGCAGCGCAACGGCGGAGGCGATTTCCTCGACCAGCACGCTGATGCCAGGGTGGAGGCGGTCCTGAGGTGCTCGGCCGACTACGCCGCCGTCAACCAGGACATGCCCGCGCCCAAGTACAAGTGGATCTGGGCGATCAACTACAGGACGCCGACGCTCAACGGGCCGATGCTCGCGATAGACATCGACGGGATGAACGGCGACTTCATAACCAAGAACACGACGCAGAACCAGTAAGGACAGGACGGCAACGACGAACGGCGGGCCCTGCGCATGCCCGCCGTTTTCTTTTTGAAACAAGTCGCCCGGCCCCGTCGCGCACGCGCCGCGTGTGCCAGTTAAAACGCTTTGTGTTAATCTACTCGGGTCGATCATCTGGATCATTTCCCCTTGACGCGAGGGAACGTATACAGGCCGGACTTATCTTGGAAGGATAATAAAATGCCGGAACTGAGGGTTTTCACGTCGGAGTCGGTCACCGAGGGTCACCCCGATAAAGTGGCCGACACGATAAGCGATTCGATACTGGACGCCATCCTCACAGAGGACAAGAACGCCCACGTCGCCTGCGAGACGCTGGTGACCACCGGGCTCTGTGTGGTATCGGGCGAGATAACGACAGACGCTTACGTGGACATGCGGCGCATCATCAAGGACACCATCAGGGACATCGGGTATTCCAAGCCCGAGTACGGGTTCGATTTCGAGACGTGCGGCGTGATGATTTCGGTCGACGAGCAGTCGGCCGACATCGCGATGGGCGTCGAGCGCGCGCTGGAGACCCGTGTCGGGGAGGCGAAAAACGGCGACGCCTACGACGCGCAGGGTGCCGGCGACCAGGGCATGATGTTCGGCTACGCGTGCAAGGAGACCCCCGAGCTGATGCCGATGCCTATCATGCTGGCCCACAAACTGGCCCGCAGGCTCACCGACGTGCGCAAGGCGGACATACTCCCTTACCTCAGGCCCGACGGAAAGACCCAGGTGACGGTCGAGTACGACGACGATTTCAACCCTGTCCGTGTCGGCACCATCGTCATATCGGCTCAGCACAACGAGGGCGTAGACATCGATGGCCTAATGAAACCGGACCTGATGGAAAACGTGGTCAGGCCCATCGTCCCGCCCGAGCTCATGGATGACAAGGTGCGCTTCCTGGTCAACCCGACCGGCAAGTTCGTGACAGGCGGCCCGATGGGGGACACCGGCCTCACCGGCCGCAAGATCATAGTCGACACGTACGGAGGCTACGCGCGCCACGGCGGCGGGGCGTTCTCCGGCAAGGACCCCTCCAAGGTCGACCGCTCCGCGTCCTACGCGTCGCGATACGTCGCGAAGAACGTCGTAGCGGCCGGGCTGGCGGACCGCTTCGAGATCCAGCTCGCCTACGTCATCGGCACCGCCCACCCGGTGTCGATAAGCTGCGAAGCGTACGGCACCGAGAAGATCCCTACCGAGAAGATACTCGAGCTCATCCGCAAGCACTTCGACCTCAGGCCGAAGGCGATCATAGACAACCTCAAGCTCCTGCAGCCCATCTACGCGAGGACCGCTTCCTACGGGCACTTCGGCCGCCAGGAGGAGGGCTTCACGTGGGAGCGCACGGACAAAGCGGATATACTTAGAGAAGAAGCCGGTCTCTAGGGGGCTTCCTTCTCGAGAGGTGATATCGCTTGCTCGAAATCCGTAAACTCGGCGATCCGGTGCTGCGCGAGAAATGCGCTCCCGTCACCACGGTCGACAAGGAGACGGAGGCGCTCATAACCCGCATGTGCGACACGCTCACCGATCAGCCCGGAAGGGCCGGACTCGCTGCGCCGCAGGTCGGCATCCCGTTACGTTTCTTCGTGTATGACACAGGCTTCGGCCCGCGCGTGCTGATAAATCCCGCCGTGATCGAGTCCGAGGGAGAGCTGCTCCTCGAGGAAGGCTGCCTCAGCCTTCCGGGGCTCTACGTGACGGTGAGACGGTTCTTGCACGTGAAGGTCAGAGGCACCACCCTTTCGGGGCACAACATCATCATCGAGACACAGGGATTCGTCGCGCAGTTGCTCCAGCACGAGTGCGACCACCTCGACGGCGTCCTGATGATAGACAGGTGCGAACCCGAGGAGAAGGAGCGGGCGCTTGCCGAGTACGAGGAACTGGAGAAGGCCAGGGAGACCGAGAAGGCTGTAGCGACGGGGGAGGCCTGAGATGGGCCTCAGGCTCCTGTACTTCGGCAGCGACGACTTCGCGGTCCCATCCCTGGATAAGCTCCTGGAGGGCGAGCACGAGATCGCCGCGGTCGTCACCCGTCCGGACATGCCGTCGGGGCGCGGGCTGAAGGTCGGCGAGACACCGGTCGCAACACGCGCGGCCGAGTGCGGGATACCGGTCCTCAAGCCGGCGGCCCTCACTCGCGAGGAGTTCGCCGACGATATCGCGGACCGCGGGTGGGACGCGGGTGTGGTAGTGGCATACGGCGGGCTGATACCGAGGTGGCTGCTCGACGTCCCCCGGCTCGGCTTCGTCAACCTCCACCCTTCGCTGCTGCCGAGGTACCGCGGCGCGGCGCCGGTCGAGAGGGCTCTCATGAACGGCGCGAGCGTCACGGGCGTGAGCACGATAATGCTCAACGAATGGCTGGACGCCGGAGACATACTCGAGCACCACGAGGAGCCGATCAACGAGGACGACACCGCGGGAGTTCTGCGGGAGAGGCTTTCGTCCCACGGCGCGAGGCTTCTGTCGGCGACGCTCGACGCCCTGGAGCGGGGAGAGCTCACGCCCGTCCCGCAGGAAGAGGAGAAGGCCACCTTCGCGCCACCGGTATCCACCGCCGAGGGCAACATCGACTGGAGCAGGCCCGCCGAGAGCATCGACAGGCTCGTCAGGGCGATGGACCCACAGCCCGGCGCGTACACGTTCTTCCGCGGTAAGCGCGTGAAGGTCCTGCAGGCGAGGCTGACCGACGTTCCGCCGGAGGACGAGCCCGGCACCATCATGAACCTCGGCAAGGAAGGCTTCCTGGTCAACACCGGGACGACCGGGCTGCAGGTGCTCCAGGTCCAGCCCGAGGGAAAGCAGAAGATGACCTCGGCCGAGTTCTCGAGGGGCCAGAGGCTGGACATCGCGGAGAGCTTCACACGTGAGCCCTGAGATGGCTGTCGAAGGGCTCGAGCCCCGCAGGCTGACGCTGCGGATACTGATGGATTACGAGCGCCGCGACGCATTTCTAAACGTCCTGCTCTCAGGCGCGCTCGACTCCGCGGAATTGGACAGGCGCGAGAGCGCTTTCGTGAGCGAGCTGGTCCGGGGTACGGTCGAGATGAAGCTCGCGCTGGACTTCGCCCTCTCCCGCTTCTCGTCCAGGCCGCTCGAATCGCTCCACCCGCCGGTGCTGTGGGGACTTCGTCTCGGCGCATTCCAGCTCATGTACATGAACGTGCCTCCGCACGCCGCGATAAACACGACGGTCGAGACGGTGAAGCGCGCGACAGGGGCCGGGCCTTCTTCTTTCTCGAACGGCGTCCTTCGAGCGCTCGACCGGGGAGCGAACGACATCGAGTGGCCGCCGCTAGAAGACGACCCGATCAGACACATGGAGTTCGTCCACTCGCACCCGGAGTGGGTAGTCCGGATGTGGACGGGCGAGCTCGGTCTCGAGAGAGCGGAGTCGCTCTGCCGGGCCGACAACGAGCGGCGCCCGCTCTCGGTGAGGGTAAACATGACGCGCACGAGCCGCGAGGATGTCGCAGAGTCGCTCAGGTCTCGCGATATTGAGGTGATCGAATCGGAGCTGGTGCCGGAGGCCCTTCTCCTGAAGGGCACCGGGAGCGTAGCCCGGCTGGACGAGCACCGCGCGGGGCTGATCGCGGTCCAGGACCAGGGCTCGATGGTCGTGGGCCGCGCCGTCGATGCAGCGCCGGGTATGTCCGTCCTCGACATGTGCGCCGCGCCGGGGGGCAAGGCCAACCACCTATGCGAGCTGATGGGAAACGACGGGTCCGTCCTCGCGGTGGACGTGAACGAAGCGAGGTTATCACTCGCAAGGGAGGCCGCCGACAGGCTCGGCAACAAGATCCTCAAGACGCTGGCCGCCGACGCGACCCGACTGTCCTCCCGGGTAAAAGAGAGGTTCGACCGCGTCCTCCTGGACGCGCCCTGCACCGGGCTCGGGGTGCTCTCGCGCAGGCCGGACGCCAGGTGGAGGAAGAGCGCCGGGGACGTGGCGCGGCTTTCAGGACTTCAGTCAGCACTGCTCGAGGAAGCCGCGAAGATGCTCGCGCCCGGGGGCCGCCTGGTCTACTCGACCTGCACCGTATCGAGAGAAGAGAACGAGGCGAACGTCGAGAGGTTCCTGTCCGCCCATGACCGTATAGAGGCCCTCCCGGTCGAAGGCTTCCCAGGCGCCGACGGAGCATTCATAAGGCTCTACCCCGACACGCACGGCTGCGACGGCATGTTCGCCGCAGTGATGCGGTCCATGTAACACGCCCGAAACACGGCGCCATTGTCTTTGAGTTATTATCAATCCAAGTGTTCTTGTTACGACGCAGTGGTGATGAGTATTGAAAATAATCGTGGTGTCTGACGGGTCGGAGTTCGCGAAAGACCAGGCGGCCGCCCTCGAGCTAGAGGGGATGGAAGTCGTCGTGGTAGACGGCGGCGAGCAGCTCGACGCGTCGCTGACGGACGAGATCGGGCTGGTCGTGGTGGCGAACCCCCGGATACAGTCGGCCCGCATAGCCAGGCAGGTCCTCGACAAGGCCGGCGGCACCGTGTCCGGCACACCCCTTATCGCTCTGCTCTCCGACCGCTCGATGGTCGCCGAGCTGGAAGCCCTCAAGCAGCTGGACGACTTCGTCGTACCGCCCATCGAGGCGGACGAGATAAAGGGGCGCGCGGAGCTGGTGAGGCTCAGGCGGGGACTCGAGGGGAACGTGATCACCTCCGGCGAGCTGGTGATCAACCTGGACCAGCACATGGTCCTGCTCTCGCGCAGGCCCGTCGACCTGACGTTCAAGGAGTTCGAGCTGCTCAAGACGTTCGCCAGCACTCCCGGAAGGGTCTACACGCGCGAGGAACTGCTGCGGAACATCTGGGGCTACGACTACTTCGGCGGCACCAGGACGGTGGACGTCCACGTAAGGCGCGTGAGGTCGAAGATAGAGCAGAACAAGTCGTACATAGAGACCGTCCACGGGGTCGGCTACCGCTTCGCACCGGAGCCCGCCTGACCGCGACCCGCCCACCCTCTCGCTTTACAACTTTTTTATCCCCGCGAAACAAATCGGAAACAAACCACATCTAGACTCGAAATCAATAGATTCAGCCTGACCCCGTCCGAAAAGGAGGAACGATGGTGCAACAGCAGGACAAGGACTACGTGCTCGACGCCGTGAGGGAGCACGATGTCAAGTTCATACGGTTCTGGTTCACCGACATACTTGGCTTTCTGAAGAGCTTCGCGATCACCCGCGAGGAGCTCGAGGAGGCGCTCGACGAAGGGATGGGGTTCGACGGTTCGTCGATCGACGGCTTCGCCCGCATCGACGAGAGCGATATGCTCGCGATGCCGGACCCGGCGACCTTCGCGATACTACCGTGGAGGCCCAGCGGACACAGCGCGGTGGCGCGGATGTTCTGCGATATCGTGGAGCCTGACCTCTCGCCGCACCAGGGCGACCCGCGATACGTGCTGAGGAGGAACCTCAAGAAGGTCCAGGAGAAGGGCTACACGTTCTACGTCGGCCCGGAACTGGAGTTCTACTACTTCAAGGACGCGGAGCCCCCGCCCGTCACCCTCGACCGGGGCGGATACTTCGACCTGACGCCGCTGGACATAGCGAGCGACCTGCGCCGCGAGACGGTGCTGACTCTCGAGGAGATGGGCATCGGCGTCGAGTACAGCCACCACGAGGTGGGCCCGAGCCAGCACGAGATCGACCTCAGGTACACCGACGCGCTGCAGATGGCTGACAACGCGATGACCTACAGGCTGGTCGTCAAAGAGGTCGCGCTGAAGTACGGCGTCCACGCGACGTTCATGCCGAAGCCGCTCGCCGGAGAGAACGGAAGCGGGATGCACACGCACATGTCGCTGTTCAAGGGTGACAAGAACGCCTTCTACGACGCGAACGACAAGTACTTCCTGACCGGCGAGGCGAAGTGCTTCATCGCCGGCCTGATGAAATACTCCTCGGAGATCTGCCTGGTCACGAACCAGTGGGTCAACTCGTACAAGAGGCTGGTCCCCGGTTACGAGGCCCCCGTCTACATCTCCTGGGCGCGGCGCAACCGCTCGGACATGGTCCGCGTGCCGCTCTACAAGCCCGGCAACGAGAAGGCGACCAGGGTCGAGTTCAGGAGCCCCGACCCGGCGTGCAACCCGTACCTGGCGTTCGCCGCCATGCTGGCGGCCGGCATGAAGGGGATCGAGGAAGGCCTGGAGCTCGCCGAGCCGATCGAGCGAAACATCTACGAGATGGGCGAGAGCGAGAGGAAGAAGCTGGGCATCAAGAGCCTTCCCGCCGACCTGTGGGAGGCGATCGTCCTCGCCGAGAAGAGCGAACTCCTGAGGGAGTGCCTCGGGGACCATACGTTCGAGGCCCTCATCCTCGACAAGAAGATAGAGTGGGAGAAATACAGGTCGCAGGTGACCGAATACGAGCTCGACACATACCTCCCGGTACTTTAACGATACTTCGCAGGCGACAGGCGCTCCGCTGAATGCGGGGCGCTTTCGCTTTTGAGAAGCGACATTGAACGTGGAAGTGCCCTGAGATAAAATGCGCAAGACCGACTACAGGTAAGGAAGTATCTCGGGCGTGAGAGACTACATCTTCTTCTGGGGTTGCACGATCCCCAACAGGTTTCCTTTCCTCGAGAAGTCCATGCGACTCGTCCTTGAAAAGCTGGGTGTTTCGTATCGGGAGATCGAGGGCTTCACGTGCTGCCCTGAGAAATTCCTGGTGGAGACCTTGTCCGAGGAGGCCTGGCACCTCACCGCGGCCCGCAACCTGGCGCTCGCCGAGCGCGAGGGCGCCGACCTGCTGGTGCCGTGCAACGGCTGTTACGGGACGTTCCGCCAGGCCATAAGCGACTTCGCCGCCGACGCCGGACTCCGCGCCTTCGTCAAGGAGCGGCTGGCCGAGATCGGGCTCGATTACCAGTTCAAGACAGGAGTGCACCACGTCATCGAGCTGCTGCACGACGGCCTCGGCGCCGCAGTGATAAAGCGCAGGGTCGAGAGGCCGATGACCGGGATGGTGGTGGCGCCGCACTACGGGTGCCAGGTACTGAGGCCCTGGCCGACAGTGAGGCTGGACGACGCGCTCCGCCCTGAGAAGCTGGACCACCTGATAGAGGCGCTGGGCGCGACGAGCCTGGACTACCCGATGTTGCTGAACTGCTGCGGTGAGTCTCTCTCGAGGACCGGCAACCCGGACGAGTCCGAGGTCGCGGCGCGTGACAAGCTGCAGCAGGTCGACTCGATGGGGGCCGACGCGATATCCGTGATCTGCCCGGCCTGCTTCCAGCAGTTCGATACGATCCAGTTGGTGCTGCAGCGCGAGATAGACGGCTTCAACGTGCCGGTCTTCTACTACACCGAGCTGCTCGGCCTTGCGCTGGGCATTCCGGCCGGGGAGATGGGCCTGGACATGCACAGGGCCGACGTGACCCCTTTCCTGGACCGGTGGGCGGAGATGGAGAGGGAGCGCGCCCTGGTGCCGGACGTCTTCGATTTCGACGCGATGCGGACGTGCGTGGACTGCGCGTCGTGCGCGACGGACTGCCCGGTCTCCCAGATCGACGAGGAGTACGAGCCTCACGCGGTCCTCCGGCGGATACTCGAGGGCGGGCTGGACGAGGTGGTGGCCTCTGACGCGATATGGAAATGCCTCGAGTGCGGCACCTGCACCGAGATGTGCCCGAACAACTTCGGGATGATGAGAGTTTTCAAGGAAGCCAAGCGGCTGGCGATCGAGCAGGGGATAGAGCCGGCCGAGACGGCGCAGGGCGCCGATATGTTCACGAAGACGGGGGTGCTCGGCAAGGAGCGCGGGCGGGCAAGGGCGAAGCTCGGGCTCGAGCCGGTGGCGCCGACCGGAGGCGAGGAGTTGAAGAAGCTCCTCGAGCGTACGTTAAAGAAAGACTGATGAAGGAAGGCGGGAAGGCTTTGGCTTTCGGCGACCAGTATTCGAAATGGAGAGTCGACCAGGAGCACGTGGCGTCAGCGTGCGGGCTGTCCGGTGTGATAAGCCAGGACGGGCACCGCATCGGCGGCGACGTGATCATCGAGTCGATGACAGTGCTGCACGACAGGGGCAACGGGCTCGGCGGCGGGTTCGCCGGCTACGGGATCTACCCGGAGATGAAAGACCTGTACGCGATGCACATCATGTTCGAGGACGCATCGGGCAAGGCCGCCTGCGAGGAGCTGCTCTCCGAGGAGATGGAGATAACACTGGGAGAGGAGCTTCCCACGAAGCCGATCCCCCGGATCACGGACGTGCCGCTGCTCTGGCGATATTTCGGGCAGCCACGCAAGGAGATGCTCGAGGCGTCCGGCATGACGGCTGACGATTTCATGGTCGCGCTGGTGATGCGGATCAATACGGTGGTGCCCGGGACTTTTGTATTCTCGAGCGGAAAGAACATGGGCGTCTTCAAGGCCGTCGGTTTCGCCGAGGACGTCGGTGAGTTCTTCCGGGTCTCGGAGTACGAGGGCCACACCTGGATCGGGCACGGAAGGTTCCCGACCAACACGCCGGGCTGGTGGGGAGGTGCGCACCCCTTCAACATCCTCGACTGGGCGGTGGTACACAACGGGGAGATATCCTCGTACGGCACCAACAAGCGCTACCTGGAGATGTTCGGGTACACGTGCACGCTGCTGACCGATACCGAGGTCATGGCCTACCTCTTCGACCTCCTGATCCGCAAACACGAGCTGCCGATGGAGGTCGCCTGCAAGGTGATGGCCGCGCCGTTCTGGAAGGACATAGACAAGATGAAGGAAGTGCCCCGGGACCTCTACAGGTCGCTGAGGATGACCTACTCGAGCGCGCTCGTCAACGGGCCGTTCGCGGTCCTCGTCGGACACCAGCGGGGGTTGGTGGGGCTCAACGACAGGATCAAGCTGAGGCCTCTCGTCGCGGCGACCAAGGACGACAGGCTGTACGTCTCGAGCGAAGAGTCGGCGATCCGGCAGGTCTGCCCGAAGCCCGACACCGTCTGGGCGCCCAGGGGCGGAGAACCGGTCATCGGCGTTCTGAGGGGTGATGCGTGATGCCCGCAAGCCTCGTTCCGAGCGAGTTTCTCGTCGAAGTCGACCAGGACAAGTGCAGGCGCTGCAAGAGGTGCGTGCTGAACTGCGGCTTCGGTGCGTTCACATTCACCGACAGGTCGGTGCCGGACTCGTCCAAGTGCGTCGCCTGCCACCGCTGCGTGATGTTCTGCCCCGAGAGCGCGATAACCATCAAGGAGAACCCGCTCACCTTCCGGCAACACGCGATGTGGGACGTCGACAAGCGCAAGGCGATATGGAAGCAGGCCGAGCACTCCGGCATGATACTGACCGGCATGGGGAACGACCTGCCGTACCTGAGCGTCTTCGACCACATACTCATCGACGCCTGCCAGGTCACGAACCCTTCGATCGACCCGCTGCGCGAGCCGATGGAGCTTCGCACCTACCTGGGCCGCAAGCCCGACCGCATCGAGGTCGAACCCGACGGGAAGGGCGGCTTCAAGGCCGACAACGTGGTGACTAACAACATCGAGCTCGACCTGCCCATCATGTTCAGCGGCATGTCTTACGGCTCGGTCAGCCTGAACGTACACAAGTCCCTCGCGATGGCGGCGAAGAAACTGGGGACCGTGATGAACACCGGCGAGGGCGGCCTGCACAAGGAGCTCTACGACTACGCGGACAGCATCATCGTGCAGTGCGCGTCTGGCCGCTTCGGCGTCCACTCGGAATACCTGAACAAGGGCGTCGCGGTGGAGATCAAGATCGGGCAGGGCGCGAAGCCTGGCATCGGCGGGCACCTTCCCGGCGAGAAGATCGGCCGCGAGGTATCGAGCACCAGGATGATACCGGTTGGCACGGACGCACTGAGCCCGGCGCCGCATCACGATATATATTCCATCGAGGACCTGAGGCAGCTGATCTACGCGTTGAAGGAGGCGACCGGTTACAAGCCGATATCGGTCAAGATCGCGACCGTACACAACGTGGCGGCGATCGCGAGCGGCATCGCACGCGCCGGCGCCGACATCATCTACCTGGACGGCTTCCGCGGCGGCACGGGCGCGAGCCCGCAGATAGTCAGGGACCACGTGGGCATCCCGATGGAGATCGCGCTGGCCGTGGTCGACCAGCAGCTCCGCAAGGAAGGCATCAGGAACTGGGTGTCAATCATCGCCGCGGGCGGCATCCGCAGCAGCGCGGACGTGGCGAAGGCGATCGCCCTCGGTGCGGACGCGGTGGGCATCGGCACAGCCGCGCTCATGGCGCTCGGATGCCGGCTCTGCCAGAAGTGCTACACGGGCAACTGCTCGTGGGGCATCGCGACGCAGCGGCCCGAGCTGACAGGCAGGCTCGACCCCGAGTGGGGAGCGGAGCGACTGGTCAACCTGGTCGAGTCCTGGAAGCTGGAGCTCAAGGAAGTCCTCGGCGCGCTCGGCGTGAACTCGATCGAGAGCCTGAGGGGCAACCGGGAGAGGCTGAGGACGCTCGGGCTGGACAGCACCACCAGCGAGATAATCGACGTGCGACCCGCAGGGTCCTAGGAGCGAGGGGAAGATGGCGAAAACGATCAAGCAGTCCTCCAACGGAACGGTCCTCGAGGCGAAGGGTGTCTACTACCGCCAGCTGAACGAGCAGATCCGCGAGCGGATAGGCCAGGGCGAGAAGGACATCACCCTGGACGGGGTCAACGGCCAGAGGTACATCGGGGGCGGGCTGACCGACGGGGCTGTCATCACCATCAACGGGGTGCCCGGCAACGACCTCGGAGCGTTCATGAACGGGCCGACCATCATCGTGAACGACAACGCCCAGGACGGCGTGGCGAACACTATGAACGCCGGCAAGATAATAGTGAAGGGCCACGCCGGCGACGTGGTCGGATACGCGATGCGGGGCGGCAAGGTCTTCGTCAGCGGTGATGTCGGCTATCGCGTCGGCATCCACATGAAGTCGTTCAAGGAGCAGGTGCCGGTCATAGTCGCGGGAGGGCACGCCGGCGACTTCTTCGGAGAGTACATGGCCGGAGGGATCCTGGTCCTCATAGGGCTCGGGAATTCGGACAAGCCCGTCGCGGGCGATTACCTCGGCACCGGGATGCACGGTGGGGTCATCTTCGTCAGGGGAAAGATCGACGAGGACCAGCTGGGCAAGGAAGTGCGCGTCTTCCAGACGACCGACGAGGAGAAGGCTACGCTCTCCACATTGCTGGAGGAGTTCGGCAGTGACACCGGCGCAGACATGTCGGCGGTGAAGGTCGAGGACTTCGTGGCGCTCAAGCCGTTCTCCCACAGGCCCTACGGCAACCTCTACGTCTACTGATCTCAGGACATCAACGAGATTTGAGGCATGGCACTGCCGTGCCTCAAAGCGAGTCCCAGGGAAGACAACGGGCTCGATGTACTCATCGAGCCCTGGCGAGCGCGTAGCGAGCCGGCCGCGACTGTGCTGAACGTCTTGCAAATGGGGTCAAACCTAAAAACTTGCATAACAGGTTGTCTTGTTGGCAGAGACCGATGCAAGTGTTTTTAGGTTTGACCCCATTTGCAAGAAACGATTATTCCCTTTGCTCAGGAAGGTACTATATATTGATTTGAAGACGCATCATACATGGAAATCAGGCCATCAGGACGTTTCTGAAGCTGTCTGAGCCGCGCTAGGAGGCGCGATGACGACTCTTTCGGCCTCAGGGTAAAGTTTATTTTGTATCTCTTTCTGGATTTTGATGGTCTTGGCGAGCGCTGTGGCGATTTTACAGAACGTTTTCGGCTCGTCCTGATGGATTTCAGGCTGAAGTACTGACGACACAGTAACTTCATGCCGACTAATGCGTTAGATACAATAGAGGCAGTGGAAATAAGTAATAGATAGGGTGTATAGTGTAAATACTGGCTGTAATCAGTGGCCAGCGAATGATGATTAATGAAGGGTGAGGAGTCATGAAGAGGATTCACAAATGGTGTATCTTGATGGGTGTCGTCCTGGTCGGGGTTTTAGCATTGACTCTGGGACTTGGGTCTTTAGCAGTAAACGCCGGTTCAACATTGACACCGACAGTTACCGTTGGCCAGAAACTCGAACTAACCGTACCAGGTTCTGTTGCTATTAACGTTGACCCGGGTAGCGTCAACAGTAACACCGTTGCTGTCTCGGCAAAGGGTAACGTAAACTGGCAGGTTACGGCAGCTACGAGTGGTATCCTGGCAAGTACTTCAACTCCAGCTGACACAATACCGGCGGCAGATTTTCTTCTAACTACCACCGCCGCTACCACCACGGTAACCAACTGGCAATTCCCTGTCACTGCCGGTGTTTGCTTGGGTAATGCCAGGGGTGACATATCCAGCGTGTTCACTTATAAGGTGGATTTGACAAACCAATGGACTATTGCACCACATGCCGACTACACCTGTACTCACACCTATACCTTACAAGCAGCACCGTAAAAATCGAGAATCCTTACAATATAATGTAGATATTCAGCAAATTATGGAGAGTGGTCTTATGAGGAAGTTTCACAAACGGGGACTCTTGGCAGGCGCATCTCTGGTCGGGATTTTGGCTTTGACAATGGCGCTGGGAGCCTGCGTGGTGAGTGCCAGTTCTCCGTTGACCCCAACGGTCACCGTCAACCAGAAACTCGAACTGACCGTACCAGGTTCTATCGCTGTCAGTGTTGACCCCGGCAGCATCGGGACTAATACTGTTTCTGTCACGGCCAAAGGCAACGTTGCCTGGCAGGTTACTGCAGCCAAGAACACGAACCTAACAAGTACTGCGACCCCAGCCGACACGATACCCTCGGCAGATTTCCTTCTGTCCACCGACACCGCTACAACCACAGTAACCGATATGCAATGGAACGTCGCTACTGCTGTATGTTTGGCTAATGCCAGGAGTGCCATTACCAGCACGTTCACCTACAAGGTGGACTTGACAAATCAGTGGACTATCCCAGCGCATGCCGATTACACCTGCCTTCACACCTATACGCTTCAGGCAGCACCATAAGATTAAGCATCTTCACAATTTAAGTAAGATACTCCCTCTTCCAAAAGGGGGAGTATGTTTTCTTGGCATGTTATATCTACAGAATTCCTAAAAAGTTCCATCTTCTAAGCGGTGGGGGCCGCCCTTTTGAGACCCCGTTGCGTCAATAGAAAATGTATCCGAAAGCCCATTCGTTGACTCATAAAGAAATGTATCCGAAATCTTTCTCCATTTGAGACCAATCTCCGCTATCATTTCCCTTCTACCTTCTGCCCGCGGAATGGAGCAAGGCCGTAGGCCGAGCGCAATTCCTCGGACTCGCGAGCTACTGGGTCGCAGACGTGACGAGAGAATCATCACGCGCCTCCTTAGCGCCCTTGAAGACCGCCGTCTTGTAGAGCCTGTCCTGAAGTTTGAGTATCTCTCGCTTGAGCCCGGCGGGGTTGAGCTTGGCGTACTGCCTCTTGAGCTTCCTCTTGACCGTCTCATCCACGTCGGGGCTCTCGAGCAACCTGCGGTAGGGGGTCCTGGGCTCGTCGTAGCGCCTGGTGACCTTGCTGCCGACCCTGACCTTCTCGATGAGCTTTGCCTGGGGCAGGAAGAAGTTGCCGTAGAGCCGCAACACATCGTAGAGCTCGTTCAGGATCGCGAGCTCGGCATCGGTGTCGTAGCGCATGTAGCCCACGTTGCGCCTGACCGAGGTGTAGTTCTTCTGCTCGACGTAGCATCCGTCGTTCTTCCGGTAGGGCCGCCCGCGCGTGAAGGTGATCTTCTCTTTCTCGCAGTACTCGACAAGGTGGAAGTTGATGAACTCGCTTCCGTTGTCAGAGTCGATGCCCATGAGCGGGAAGGGCAGGCGCCCCCTGATCTCCTCTAGCGCGGCAAACGTCCACTTCCTGGCCTTGTTTTTGATGGCGCGCTGCTCGTTCCATCCGGAGGCAACATCGGTGGCGTCAAGGCTCTGACAGTAGTCTCCCGAGGTGTTACCACCGTCGTGGCCCACCAGGTCTATCTCCATGAAGCCCACGTGGGCGTCGTCCCAGTCGGCGAACGTCTTGATCGGTATCTGGTGCTTGAGCAGGCTCCCCGGCCTGGTCCTGGAGCGGCTCTTGAGCTCGAGCTTCTTGCGCTCAGAGGCGAGCAGGCGGTCGGCCGTGGATGCCGACATGGACAGGAGCTTGGATCTCACCGCGTCGCCCAGGTCGATCTCTTTGTGCTTCTCAAGCGCCTTGACGGTGTCGGGCAGCGCGGCCACCAGCCTCTTGCCGCACGGGCAGTCCAGGATCGCCCAGACCTTCACCAGGGGCTTTCGCACGTCGGCGGTGTAGACGGGCTTTCTGCCCTGTCCCCGGTATGGCCTGGGCCTGGCGCGAGGGGTCTTTGCCTTCTTCGCGGGGCTGGCTTTGCCAAGGACCCTTCCCGCGTACTTGCGGTTGTAGTCGGTCAGCGCGCAGAACTCGTCGAGCATCCTGCCCTTTTCCTTCTTGGAGGCTCGCGCGTAACGCCTGGACACCTCGCCGGTTATCTTCACCCTGGTTTTCAAGTCCAACCCCACTTCTTTGTACCTCCCGGTAGGCCTTTACCGGGGTGAACGAGCGCGCATCGTTTCGGATACATTTTGTTTTTGAGGCAACGAATCACTTTGGGATACATTAATTGTGAGTCAACTCGGAGACTTGACAACGCTTTCATAATAATATAGTATTGAAAGCATGAAAACAAAGATAAAGAGCGTGTATCTAACTGAAAAGCAGTTTGACAGGATAGCCGAGTATGCTGAAGAAACAGGTCTCGGCGAGTCGGAGATAATACGCCGTGCTGTTGACCTCTTCTTTGAAGCCGAAGAAGAAAAAGAAGAACGTCGTAAGCAACACAAGAGGAAATAACTTGAAGTCCCGTAAAAGACAAGATTTCATGAACAGAAAGGGATTTGTATTTGCGTTGTTATTGGCGTTTATCATTTTGTCCTTACCATTGGCAGCAGTATCTAAAGCCCAGGAAGAACCAAATCACTTTGCCGTTGAGCCTGTTAAGGAAGAATTTACTATAAGTCCGGGTACTTCTTTCCAGTTTGCCATAACCGTTGAAAACTACAATAACGTGAGTCATACCATGGACGTTCGTTTTATGGACTATTCCGTTAAACCCGACAACACGATAATCTATCAGAAGCCCGGCCATTACTCATATTCATGCGCCACGTGGCTTTCAACCGACACACCCCAGATCACGTTACCACCTAGAGGGACGGCACAGTTCAGTTCAGTTACAAAAACTTTCAATATAAACGTTCCATCCAATGCAGAGCCAGGTGGACATTACGGATGCGTAATGTTCCAAGAGGCAGCACCGGAAAAAGGAAATGTTAGGGTCTCCGGGCGCATCCCTTCACTTGTCTTGATTACTGTCCCAGGTAATATAATATGTGACGCTGAGATAAAATCGGTTTCGGTATCCAGCAGCTGGTTCTGGCCTACCCGTCCTACCCACATTCTTCCGTGTTCCCCGAATCACTACAAAGTGGTTATTGAAAACAAAGGGAACATTCACGTTTTTTACAAAGTCAGGCTGTCTTACACTCCTACTTTTGGTTGGGGGTTTGGCACAGTCACCTTACCTCAATCTACGTTACTTCCAAAGGAAACCAGGAACATTGAGGGGAATATACCCAAATCTCCTGCTTTCGGCTCGTACAATTTCAAGGTCGAAATGGCTTATGGCCAAACGTCCATTAAGTTTGATACGACCAAGACCAAAAGTTGTGGATTCAACTCATACCCCATTCTGACAATACTGTTAATCCTGCTGGTTATCATGGGATTGGTCTTCCTTGTTCGGTTCCTCATACACAGGTTTAACAAGGATGCACGTAAGAAGCGAAAGTCCGAGAAGATGAAAGAGAGGTCTTGGACGGAGTTTGGTGACACTTGGGAAGACGAGCCCGAAAAAGAAAAATCAGAAGGAGAGTCTGAAATAAAGTCGGAGAAAAAGGACGATGAGGATTCCTAGTCCGAATACCCGCCGATAGTATCTGTTCCGCCACCCCTGTTGTTGAAGTACATGGCACGTTCCACCATTATCGGCAGATTCCCTGTTACTACTATCCCGGCCCTTACGTTCGGGACTATGGCAGTCATGGAATATGTCTGTCTCGAATTTGCCTTGACCGTATCGTACTGCTTCTTTATTCCTCCTCCGGCAAGGAGATAATCTATTTCTATCTGTACGTCTTTATCATTGGGGTTCTGTACCAGCGTCCATGTTTCCCAACCGTCAGAACTTTGACCGTCAGGCAGGTAGAACGTAGTGTGTGGTTTATCAAGCCCTATGCTGTCGTGCATAGCTTCACCCGTACCGTTGTTCCAGTACATGGCACGTTCGGCGACGACAGGCAGAGTTCCTTGAACGTGGGTTGAAAGGTCTTGGCTCGGCAACACTCCGTTTACTCTTATGGTCTTTCTCGAATTTGCTGGCATGGTAAACGGTTTCTCTGTAACGGGGCCTCCCGAAGTCATATAAGTCAAAGTAATCTGATTTTCTTGGTCGTTCGGGTTCTGTACCAACACGTAAGTTGTGAACCCGTAGTTCGTGCAACCTTCGGCGAGGTAGTAGTCCTTCGAAGGGGACATCGTTCCGATTGAGCCTTCTCCTTCACGCCGATTGTTACGATACATAGCCCTTTCAGGGATTACAGGAACATCGGACTCCACCTTGATGCTTGTGTCTGCCTGTCCTATGAAATCAGCCACGTTATAAGTACGTCTTGCATTAGGGGGTACTGTAACGTCAAATGTTTTAGCACCATCGTTTTCGGTCATAAAAGTCACATGGCAGTTGGCGTTCGTATCGTTCGGGTTCTGTATGAGGAGCCAGCACTCGAAGCCCCAAGCCGTAGAACCTTCGGGTAAATACCAGGTTTTTGCAGGGGAATTGACTCCGATTGAACTACTCGCTTCAGGGCCGTTCCAGACCATCCTTCGGTCTACTGCTATCGGCTTGCCTTCTTTACACTCTACCAGAGTCGAGAAGTCCACTCCCCCCAAATCTTCTTTAGGATTCAACGTCAGCTGGCTTTCTTTGGTGAGGGTAAAGTCTTTTTTAACCTGACCTGTCGGGGTCATATAGGTTATGCCTACCGTTACGTCGTCTTGGTTGGGGTTGAGAATATTTATGTAAGTTGAGAATCCCCAAGCAGTAGAACCTTCTGCCAGATACCACTTCGAGAGTTTAGATGGTGCCGGTGGGAGCGGCGGTTCTGAAACTGGAAGGGCTACCACGAACTGTGACAGGCTGCTTACTTTGCCGGTTACCGTTTTCGCTACGGTGTCCCTGCTTACTGTACGGTCAACCCAACTTCCGTTCTCATTGTGAAGAATCACCAGACGTGACGCATCTTCCTGCGAGAAACCTGAATAAGAAAGGGTGACTTCTATATCTCCCGCAAAGGTCGCAGTAGTTTTGATGTCGTAACAGGTTCCTGTTGCCACTCGGTATTTATTTATTTCGGGGTCGGCGAGTTTATCTGAAGTAGTGATTCCGGGAGATGTTACCTTTTCAAAATCGAGAGTCGTCTCTGAGTTCGGCTGGACATCGACGTTGTCTCCGTTTGGAGTATTCAGGACGGTAAATCCACCCAGGAGCGGGCTTGGCGGCTCGCTTCCCGTTGTTATGTTTACATCCCTTTTTCCTAATGCGGCATCGGGGGCAATTGTGATGTTGACGGTGGCCTGGTCGGGCTGGATATCCTTGATGTAGTTCGCGGTTATGCCGTTTCCGAAGTTCCCCTGGCTTTGAAGTCCGAAGTGGGTCTCGCTTCCGTTGACGACCACGTCGCCTGTCCACCCCGGCACTCCGTAGTTGGTTGTAACACCGGTTATGGTCGGTTCGGAACCTACCGTAAAGCCGTTCGGCAAAACGACTACTTCACTACCGGTAGCCACGTCCGGAGTCGTCACGGTGACGTCTCTGGGTCCGGGAGTGGCGTTAGGGTCGATAAAAATATCCGCTGTAAGTTCGGTGTTGCCGATGATTCGGATGTTGCTGGCTGTAATCCCAGCACCTAAACCAACGGTGCTTGAAGGGTCGAAATTGGTGTACCCTCCGAGTATATCCACTGTCAGAGCCTGACCGGGACTTCCCCATGTCGGGTAGCATTGTTTGATGAAAGGCGGGTCGGCATAGATTATCGTGCCGTTATCTCCGACGGCCCAGGCGTTGCTGGCATTGTAGGCGGAAACACCTTTTAGGTTATTGGTGGTCACGCTTCCTGATTGAGAATGAACCGCCCAGGAAGTCCCGTCGTAGTGGAGAATCGTCCCGCTGGCCCCGACAGCCCACACGTTGTTCAAAGCAGTGGCGGACACGTCATAGAGGTCGTTGGTAGTAGGACTGGTCTGGGCACTCCAGGTCGTCCCACCGTTGGACGTGTACCAGATGTTTCCCCCGTCGCCTACAGCCCACGCGTAGTAGTTAGGACTAACATTAATTCCCGATACCCCGTTGAAATCTATATTGGGTACTCCGGTGGTGTACCTGCTCCAAGCAGTACCGCCGTTGGTAGTGCGTAGCAGGGTGCCCTTGGTTCCATCGGTATTGCCTGCTGCAAAGACGTAGTTCGCATCGGCAGCAGAGACTCCGTTCAACTGGGTGGTGACCCCGCTGGTTTCGGTAGCCCAAGTCCCGCCAGAGCTTGTGCCTTTTCTTATTGCCCCGGAAGCGCCCACAGCCCAGCAGGTAGTGGGCGAACTCGGAGTTGAAGTTATTCCGTACAGGTTGACCAACGGTGTAGCAGGGTTTTTCGTCGACCAAGTTCCACTACTGTAAACCAGAACTATGTTTTTGTTACCTGTACCGTATGAACAGGCGGCATAGGCTACCGTGGAACTGACGGCGTCAATCCCGTTGATGTCGTTGGTGGTGCCGCTGGTTTGAGTGGCCCAGGTAAGGCCGCCGTTGCTGGTAGCGTCTATTACACCTGCCGGTCCGACAGCCCAAATGCAACTCGCAGTTGCGGCTGAGACTCTACTCAGGTTCGTAGCAACACCGGCAGTAACGGCTGACCAGGCAGAAGACAGAGAGTAGTGATAAACTTTTTTATCCAAACCTACTGTCCAAACGTCGTTTGTGCCGCTAGCGTCGACAGACTCCAGCGTGCTTGTTGCCAACGTAGTTCCTGCATCCCAGGAACCGGTGTAGTGATAGGCTTTGTAAGCAGCACCGACAGCCCACACGTCGTTAGCGGCGGTATCATGGACTCCGTACAGGGCGCTGGTACCAGCGGTACCGGTACTCCACGAACCCGTGTAGTGAGCCACCAACCCAGAGGCACCGACAGCCCAAGCGTCGGTGGTAGTTAGTGCCGACATCCCATATAATATAGATGTAAAAGCTGAGCCCGCGCTCCATCCCGTTAGGTTATTGCCGGTAGTGTTGTGGTAGGGTATCTTAGCGGCACCACCAGCCCAGATATCGGTAGCGCTATCAGCAGAGATGGCCTGTTGGATACCGGTACCATGGGCGTAACCGGCGTCCCAGCCCGTACTGTTATTACCCGTGGTGTTGTGAAAGGTGTAGCCGCTGGCCGCGCCGACCCAAATATCGCTGGAAGTTCTGGCACTTACACTATATAAGATACGCGCAAGACTCTTCCCTGTATCCCAGCCTGTTACGTCGTTTACGCCGGTGGTGTTGTGGAATACCTTTTGGTCCGCTCCGACTACCCATATATCCGTAGCACTGTCGGCTGATATGCCGTACAGGATTCCCCCTGCGCTTGATACCTTATAACCGCTGTCCCAGGAGGTGCCGTTGTAGTGGAAGACGTAGCCACCGGCACCGGCAACCCAGACGTTGCCGGGGGTGATTGCTGCAACACTGTACAGCTGCTGCGTTAATGTCGTCGAAGTGGTCCAAGCCGGTTTAGTCGTAAAAAACTTCTCGGCCCCAACCGTATAGATATTACTTCCCCCCGCTGTTGTAGCAGACGCGTCGAAAAGGTCGGTAGTATCGGTATTGTTATATGGTGTCCAGGAAGTGCCGTCATAGTAACTGGTCTTACCGCCCCAACCCACCACCCAGATATTTTTGCTGCTTGTGGAACAAATGTTGGAAGGCCAGGAGTCAGACCACTGCGAGACCCAAGTTGTACCTGCATCAGTGGACTTGAGAACGTCTCCCCACCAACTTACAGCCCATATTTCAGTAGCACTTACGGCTGTTCCCACGTAGGGCTGGCAATGGGGGGTAGAGCCGTCGTTCACCATCTGCCAATTTGAGCCGTTGTAGAAATAGGTTTTGGAGTCGACGGCCCATACGTGGCTGGAGTCATAACCGAATACGTCCAGTATGCCTCCGGACGCATAAGTAAACTGAACAGACCAGGAACTGCCGTTGTAAAAAAGGACAGTAGCGTTGTCATAGTTGTTGGAGTCGCAGACAGCCCAGACGTGAGTAGAGTCGGCGGCCCAGACTCCCTGCAGTTTGTAAGCGGTTACCCCGATTCCCTGCTGAGCCCAACTCGTACCGTTGTAAAATAGTATGGTCCCCGCTTCACCCGCAGCCCATACGTGAGTGGAGTCCAGAGCATAAACGGCATACAGGTTGTAAGAAGTGCCGCTTGCCTGCCGTGTAAGGGTGGTACCGTTGTAAAAAGCGATATACCCATTGGCACCGACCTGCCACACGTGGGTCGAGTCAACAGCGGATACACCAGCCGGGCTTTGCCCTCTTGGAAGCGGGTTCTGATATACCCAGGTGCCGCTACTGGCAAAGCAGACCGCCGAAGTCAAAAGCACGGCTGCAACCATTGTCACAGCACACATAACCAGCAGACTATTTCGGACAGTTCTTTTCATACTCAGCTTTCACGCCAAGGGCCTTGACCCGACGGCCCGTAAAAAGTCATCTCTATTATATAACCTATATAACGACTTCCACACCGTTTCCGATACCCATTTCAGCGGAGAGCGAGTACGGCTCAACAGAAGACCAACTTGGAAAATCTCCCCTCTATTCGCTTAGAGTGATGTCCGCTCCCACATCTTTATACTCGACATATCCGAAGATATGCTGTTCCCTGTCCCAGACCACAATGTCGAGACACCCGCCTTCAACTCTTTTCGGGAGTATCCACCTTGACTTTAGTCTTGCCGAAAAGGGACGCGGCGGTCTCCAAAAAATTCTTCAGGTGAGGATAGTACGTCGGCTCTGTCACTAAGCCGCCCTTGACATCCTTGAAAACGTCTTTCAGGTAGTCCTCAAACACTTGGCGGACCCCGGCTTGCGCCGAAATTCCCCATTACTTGGACTGCAAACATGTTCATATTGTAGCACCGGCTTTGGTCCGGCACTGCCCCAGTTATCCAAGTCTCAGGTCAGGGAGGGCCGGGCACGGCGGTGAGTGCCGACCAGGTGAGCGACCTGCCCCTGATGCAGGTGTAAAGAAGCCTGTCGAACAACTCTCCGTTGAAGTTCCGCCTCGAAAAGCGCCAGCAGAACTCGGAGAGGTAGCCTTGGAGGTTCTTCGGAGTTACGCCGTGGTGCACGCCGCGAATTGTCCCCTTGGCGTTTGCTATCATGATGTGCACCCACGGGAGTTTGCTCGAAGCGTTCTTCGGGTCGTGAATCACTTTCGTTTTGTGCGTGTACCCGGAAAGGGCGAGGTTGTAGGCCAGGAAGCCGTCGGTCATAACAGTCGAGCCGGGCTTTATCATCTCTTCGGAGGCCCGCTTGAGTTCGGCGGCGGAGACAGAATCGAGCACCCGCATGGCGGCGACACCCGGTCCCTTTCCCCGTATTGTGACTCCGACCAGCACCGGGACCTTTCCGGCAGCGCCTCTTCCGCGCTTCCCGGGGCGCTTGCCCCCGAAGTAGCTTTCGTCCAGTTCCACGATTCCGTCCAGCAGGTAGTCTTCATCCCGTTCGGCCATGGCCGAGCGTATCTTCTGCGCCATGAACCACGCCCGCTTGTACGAAATCCCGATGAGGCGGGCCGCGCCGAGCACGGAAACGCCCGTTTTCATGTTCGCCATCAGAAACATCATCCAAAACCACGCCTTCAAGGACGTTCTGGTCTTTGCCAGGACAGTTCCCGCCGTCAAAGACGTCTGACGCTTGCAGTACTTGCACTCGAAGAGTTCCCGGGTCCTGATGAAGTAATGCTCCACTCCGCCGCACGCTGGGCAGGCGAAGCCGTTCGGCCACCTTCTTTCAAAGAGGAAATCCCGGCAGGACTGCTCGTCGGGGAACCGCTTGGTGAACCCGAGGAACCCTTTTACCTGTTCGTATCCGCCGCTTCTCATGACATAAACCTCCTGTACTATAAATACCACAGGGGTGTGACATGAAAATCGGGCCTCCTCCACAACATATGGACATTACCTGAGCAAAGGGAATAATCGTATTGCAAGATAAGACTTTGGGTGAGGGGGATCTGAGACTAAAGCAGGTGGAGGCGGCCGCGGTCATCTACGTTGAAGTCAGTGAGAGTCAGGACCGGTAAACCTCTGAACTCAAGGGTAGCCCGGTGGCTAAGCAACGGGCTCGATGTACCCATCGAGCCCTGGCGAGCGCGTAGCGAGCCGGCCGCGACCATGCTCAACGTCCTGCAAGTCTCGGGGTGAGGGGGATCTATGACTCAGGCAGGTGGTGGCGGCCGCGGTCATCTATGTTGAAGTCAGCGGTTGGTCAGGACCGGTAGGGCTTTGAACTCAAGGGTAGCCTGATGTAAGACGTGAAGATTGAAGTTAAGCCCCCCGACTCACGGCCGGCCATGAAAACTCAGATCACATTCTGTTCAAAGCGCCTCCTGACCGAACCCCAGAATTCCCTTTCAGAGACCCGGCCCTAAATTCCGAAAATTCCAGTTTTCGGACCTGACCCCTTTTTCCAGTTGAAGGGCGGAGAGGTGAGTTCGTATAAAATGTTCAATGACGGCGAACTAGTGCAAGGGAGAACTCAACGGTGGTCGGGAAGGTCAGGCTCGCACCCTCCATACTGAACGCTGATTTCGCGAACCTCGAGAGAGCCATCCGCGCCATCGAGCCGTACTCGGACCTGATACACCTCGACGTCATGGACGGACACTTCGTGCCGAACATCACTTTCGGGCCGGTGCTGATCGAGTCGGTGCGCCGCGTTACGGACGTGAAGCTCGACACTCACCTGATGATCTACAACCCGCCGGAGTGGGTCGACGCATTCGCAGACGCCGGTTCCGACCGTATCAGCTTCCACGTGAGGGCGACGCGCGACGTCGAGAGCGTGCTTCGTGCTATCAGGTCGAAGGGCTGCTCGCCCGGCCTTGCGATAAGCCCCGAAGTGCCGCTCGACGAACTGAAGCCGTTCCTGGGGATGGTCGACTTCGTGATAGTGATGTGCGTGTACCCCGGCTTCGGCGGGCAGAAGCTGATGCCCGAGATGCTGGAGCGCGTCGGGGCCATCAAGCGCGATGCCGCCGAACTCGGCACCGAGGTCGAGGTCGAGGTCGACGGCGGTGTAAAGACGGACAACCTCGAGAAGGTGCTCGCGGCAGGGACGGACACTGTAGTCGTGGGGAGCTCCATCTTCTCGGCGCAGGACGTCGGCGCGGCGGCGGCGGAGATACGTTCGATGATCGAGTCGATCAGCCCGGCCGGGGCGGTCGACCGCACGGTGCCGGGATAGCCTCAGAGCTTCTTGCTGGCCCTCAGGGCCTCTGCCTGCTTCTGCAGTGAGTCCACCTTCGCACCGATCTCCTGTAGCGCCTTTCCCGCCGAGTCGCTCGTCTGCAGGAACTGCTCAGGGTTGAACGTCGCGGACCTTACGATGGCGGTCCCGTCCGACAGGTACTTCAACAGGATATCGATCCCCTGCAGAGTCAGCTCGGTCGACTGGAGCTTCAGCGCCGCGTATTTCGCATAGTCACCCGCGCCGGTGATCTTGCTCGCGTCCCGGTAGTCCGATACGGCCTGCTGCGCCGCCTTCTTCACGGCCTCGGCGTTCTTCTTCACGGCCTCAGCGTTCTTCTCGAAGGTGGCCGCGTCGGGCTTCTTCCCGGCCTTGATCGACTTGGAGACGGAATCGAGTAGCGCCGTGATACCGGTGGACAGCGCGGCATCCTGGGTCTTCACGCTTATCAGCATGTTGTCGCCGCTGTTGATGTCCGACTTCGCCTGGCCCGTGTCGCTCGTGCAACCTACGGCGGACAGCGCGACGAGCAGCGCGACAACGAGAACGCAAACAGTAGTAGTAAGGGACCTGACCGACAAGAGAACCTCCAGTATCACTGACCGACAAACGGAGATGCTATCACATGAAGTGTTCGCCACCCGGGGCCATTGATGCTCGTTATTGAGAAAAAAAGTTCTGTTTGCTATCATCTGGACAAATCTAATAAAGGGTCTTCGGGACAGGGTGAGATTCCCGACCGGCGGTTAAAGCCCGCGAGCCTAACGGCTGACCCGGTGAAATTCCGGGGCCGACGGTATAGTCCGGATGGGAGAAGTAGCCTGCGATCTGCATGGCGCGCCGTCTTCTCCGGCGCGTTTCTTTGTTCCGGCCGAGGCCGTGACGTCCCGAAAGATCCGTGAGTGAAAGCGTCCATGGATTTTTTCGACGAACGCACAGAGACGATAGCCGGGCTAAGGCCGGCCCCTCCATCGGGGGACGGCGAGACCTTCATGCTGCGCGCGCTTCGCCTCGCCGAGCTCGGCAGGGGCACCACCTCCCCGAACCCGCTTGTCGGCGCCGTCGTGATCAAGGGCGGGAACATCGAGGGCGAGGGCTGGCACGAGCGTGCCGGCGGCCCGCACGCCGAGGTGGTCGCGCTGGGGAAGGCCGGCAAGAACGCCGAGGGCGCCACGATGTACGTGACTCTGGAGCCCTGTGCGCACCAGGGGAGGACGCCTCCCTGCGTGAAGGCCATAAAGAAGTCGGGGATATCAAAGGTCGTCGTCGCCATGAGGGACCCGAACCCCGAGGTCAAAGGCGGCGGCTGGGAGCAGCTCGAGGCCGCGGGGATAAAAGTCGAGCAGGGCGCCTATGAGGAGCTCGCGCAGAGACAGAACGAGGCCTTTCTCAAGCGGGTCACCACCGGGCTTCCTTTCGTGACGCTGAAGATGGCGATGAGCGTCGACGGACGGGTCGCGACGAACACCGGGTCTTCCCGCTGGATCAGCGGCGAGGATTCGAGGGCCGAGGTCCACGAGATGCGCGCGGCGAGCGACGTCGTGATGGTCGGCATCGGCACGGTCCTGATGGACGACCCGGAGCTGACCGCGAGGACCGGCAGGACGGGCCAGAGGCAGCCGCTGCGAGTAGTTGTCGACTGGGACGCGCGGACACCTGTCGGAAGCCACCTGGCGGACGTCTCGCTGGCGCCGACACTCCTAGCCGCCTCGGACAGGGCGTCGCAGAAGGCGGTCAACGCGCTGGAGGCGCGCGGGGTCGAGGTGTTCCGCACCGGTGTTGGCGGAAAGGTAGACCTCCGGGCGCTGATGGAAGAGCTGGTGCGAAGAGACGTCAACACCGTCCAGTGCGAAGGCGGCCCCGGCCTGGCGTCGATGCTGCTTCGCGAGCGCCTGGTGGACAGGATTGTCCTCTTCATCGCACCGTGCATCATCAGCGGCAGGGACGCGCCCGGACCGGTAGGCGGCGAGGGCATTGAGGACATGGCCGAGGCGATGAGTGTCCGCTTCGATTCGGTCGGGATATCCGGAGAAGACTTAAGGATCGTGGCCTACCCGGTCTACGACCAGGAGAGCGACAGATGTTCACAGGAATAGTCGAGGAGCTCGGGACCGTTCGCGAGGCGACCGTGTCAGGCGGCCGGTCGGGGAAGATAACCGTCTCGGCGGGCAAGGTGCTCGAGGGCACGAAAGTCGGGGACTCGATCGCCATATCGGGCGTATGCCAGACGGTCGTGTCGATGGACGCCGCGAAGTTCACGGCCGACGTGATGCCCGAGACCCTGAGGCGAACGACGATGGGCGAGATGCGGCCCGGCGAGCCGGTCAACCTGGAGAGGGCGCTCGAGGTCGGGGGACGCCTCGGCGGCCACATCATGAACGGGCACGTCGACGCGGTCGGCACCGTGCGGTCGCGTCGCGTGGAAGAGAACGCGGTCCTCTTCGACGTGGCGGTGCCCCCGGAGCTCTCGCCTTACATCGTCGAGAAAGGGTCCATCGGTCTCGACGGCATAAGCCTTACAGTCGTGTCGTCGGCGGGGGGAATGTTCACGGTGTCGGTGATACCGAGGACGCTGGAGGAGACGACGCTCAGGGCGGCGCGGCCGGGAACGAGGCTGAACGTCGAGGTGGACGTTCTGGCGAAATACGTCGAGTCGCTGCTTGCCGGGGGGCGGGGAGGCCGGCTCGAGGACAAGCTTCTGGCCGGAGGATTCATGGAGGGCCTGTAGCCCTCGGATAAGGAAAACCAAGTTACGGAGGTGCGATATGCCATTCAGTTCGATAGATGACGCGATAGAGGACCTCAAGGCGGGGAGACTCTTGATCGTCGTCGATGACGAGGACAGGGAGAACGAAGGAGACCTGGTGTGCTCCGCGCAGATGGTCACGCCGGAGGTAATAAACTTCATGAGCAAGCACGGGCGCGGCCTGATCTGCATGCCGTGCTTCGGGAAGAGGCTCGACGAGCTGGAGATACCTGCCATGGTCGAGCAGAACACCAACGAGCACGGGACCGCCTTCACGGTCTCGATCGGAGCCAAGGGGAAGATAACCACAGGGATATCCGCCTACGACAGGGCGGCGACGGTCCAGGCGGTAATCAACCCCGAGACCAGGCCCGAGGACATCAGCAAGCCCGGCCACATATTCCCGCTGCGGGCCAAAGAGGGCGGCGTGCTGGTGCGGGCCGGGCATACCGAGGCGTCCGTCGACCTTGCGAGGATGGCGGGCCACGTACCCGCCGGCGTGATCTGCGAGATCATGAACGAGGACGGCACCATGGCGCGCGTCCCGGAGCTCGAGAAGATCGCCGAGAAGCACTCGCTCAAGATGATCACGGTCGAGGACCTCATCAAGTACCGGATCAAGAAGGAGCAGCTGGTGGAGCGGGTTTCGGAGGCCAGGATGCCGACGAGGTTCGGTGACTTCGAGGCGTACGGATACGTCAGCAAGGTCGACGGCTCTAACCACATCGCCCTGGTCAGGGGAAAGGTCGACGGCGAGAAGGACGTGCTGGTGCGCGTGCACTCCGAGTGCCTGACCGGTGACGTCTTCCACTCGACCAGGTGCGACTGCGGGTCGCAGGTAGAAATGGCGCTGGAGGCCATCGACAAGGAAGGCCGCGGCGTCTTCCTCTACATGCTGGGCCACGAGGGCAGGGGTATCGGCCTGCTCGAGAAGCTGCAGGCGTACCACCTGCAGGACCAGGGATACGACACCGTCGAGGCCAACATCGAGCTGGGCTTCCCCGCGGACCTCCGCGACTACGGCACCGGCGCGCAGATACTTCGCGACCTCGGCATCACCTCGATGAGGCTCCTGACCAACAACCCGGCGAAGCGCGTCGGCCTCGAGGGCTACGGGCTCTCGGTCACCGAGCGCTTGCCGCTGGAGATCGAGCCGGGAGAGGAGAACCTGAGGTATCTAACGGTGAAAAAAGAGAAGATGAATCACATACTGGAGCTCGGCAAGAAAGAGTAGGCCGGGCAGGGAGGAGGAGAGATGGCGACCTTCGAGGGAAGGCTGGTAGCGACAGACAGGAAGTTCGGCATAGTCGTGAGCCGGTTCAACGAGTTCATATCCAAGAGCCTGCTGTCCGGGGCGCTCGACTCGCTGAAGAGGCACGAGGCAGCCGACGAGAACATAGACGTCGCGTGGGTGCCCGGGTCGTTCGAGATACCGCTCGCCGCCAGCAGGCTGGCGAACAGCGGGAAGTACGACGCGGTGATATGCCTGGGCGCGGTGATCAGGGGCAACACGCCTCACTTCGACTACGTGGCCGCCGAGGTGTCGAAAGGCATCGCGCGCGTCGGTCTCGAGACGGGAGTCCCGGTCGCCTTCGGGATAATAACCGCGGACACGCTGGAGCAGGCGGTGGACAGGGCCGGCGCGAAGGCCGGCAACAAGGGCTGGCAGGCCGCGCTGACAGCGATTGAGATGTCTAACCTGATGCAGTCGATGCCGTAACGAAGGCATTAATCGCGAGTGACATCAGGGCCGGCCCCACCGCGGTGGTGATATAATCGAGACGTGCTCCGACCGAGGGCCGCTGCAGAGGTCCCAACGCGCGGCCCGGAGTTCGGGAGTTCTCGAGGTAAACCTTCGGCGACCACCACCTGGCCGCCATCACAGGTACACGCACTCGTAAAGAAGGTGGTCGTTGGCCAGGTCACGGTTCGACGAAGAAGGCAGGAAGGCCGCGCTCGTCATCCTGACGGGCAAGCGCCAGGAGATCATCGCGTCCTTACGCGAGGACGCGTCGCCCCCGACCGCCTACTACGCGTTTCTGAAACAGACCCGCAAGAAGTTCTTCGCCCAGTACATCGAAGCCCTCAAGGACGCGATCGAGGCGAAAGACACCACCGACTTCCTCGGCAACGAGACGTTCCAGAGCTACTCGCACGCCGTTAACGGTTTCGCCCTCAAAGACGTGCTGCAAGTGCCTGCGGCCGTAAGGCTCGCCATTCACGACGTGATGGAGCAGATGATAAGCGACTCTGAGATGAAGTCCGGCAAGGCGCTCGCCGCCACTATCCTCCTCGACGACATCCTCGACGAGGCGCAGCTGATACGCGCGCAGTCGTTTATCCAGACCAGGGACGAGGCGCTGAAGTTCTTCCAGTCGTACCAGGAGGAGATCGACAGGTTCCCGAGCAGCCTGGCCTCAACGCTAGACTTCACAACGCTGATGCGCTCATCTATCAAGAAGTGCACCGAGCTCGTCGACGTACAGCGCTGCGCGATATTCACGCGCGACCTGGTGTCCAACGAGCTGCACCTGATGGCCTCGAACTTCGAGCACGACCGTGTGTTCGGCGACGCGACGGCCAACCTCGACGATTCCGTTATCAAGCAGCTCATCCAGGAGCGCAAGCCGGTCCTGGTCGAAGGTTACAGGCGTTCGATCCCGCAGGTCACCGGGATGATGAAGCGGATGAAGACGAAAGTCATCCTGCTCGTCCCGCTGATGGTTCGCGACCGCAACCTCGGCGTGATGCTCCTCGACAACCCGGAGCGCCCGCACCTGTTCACGCCGGACGTCGTGAACCTCGCGCTGAGGTTCGCCAACCGCGTTGCCGGCGCGATGGAGAACGCGAGGCTCCACGGCAGCGAGCAGCAGAAACTGAAAGAGACCATGGCGCTGCTGGAGGTCGCCAGGCTCGTCACGTCCACCCTGGACATCGACGTGCTGCTCTCCAGGCTGGCCCAGATAACAGCCGACGTCTGCGAGGTCGGCAAGTGCAGCGTGTACATATACGTGGAGGACAGCGGCAGGGAGGACGGCGGCAGGTTCTATCCGGCGGCCACGTTCGGCATGTTCGCCGACTCTAACTGGGAGACCGGTCTCGGCGAGGGCGTCACGTCCTCCGACCTGCAGGCCGAGGAGGCCCGGGAGTTCAGCGAAGATCACAAGACGGTCGTGTGTGAGCCGAACCTCTGCCCGTTCATCCCGCCGGAGCGGATAGACGACACCGGCATTCGTTCGATCGTCCTGGTACCGATCTACTCCAGGGACCGCATGCTCGGCATGATGGTCCTCTACTACAACCGGGAGAAGGACGAGATCTCGAGCGATGAGCTGAACCTCTCGAGCGCGGTCGCCGGCCAGGCCGCCGTGGCCCTCGAGAACGCGGGGCTCTACGAGGACCTCGAGATGAGCTACTTCTCGACTGTCAAGGCGCTCGCCAGGGCCATCGAGGTGAAGGACCCCTACACTTACGGCCACTCAGAGCGTGTCACCGACTATGCACTGGCGATCTGCAGGCAGATGGAGCTCTCCGAGTGGGAGACGAAGAACATCAAGTACGCCGCGGCGCTGCACGACATCGGCAAGATCGGCATCGCCCGCAAGATCCTCGACAAAGAGGGCTCGCTCTCCGACGAGGAGTTCGTGCACATCAAGACGCACCCGCTCCTGGGCGACTCGATCATGGAGCCGGTCGCGTTCCTGCAGGAGCCGAGGAAGATAATCCTGCATCACCACGAGAGGTACGACGGCAACGGCTACCCGGACGGGCTCAAAGGCGAGGACATACCGCTCGGTGCCCGAATACTTGCGGTCTCGGACTCCTTCGAGGCGATGATGTCCGACAGGCCTTACCGCAAAGCGCTCCCGATATCGGTGGCCTTGAACGAGCTGGAGGCGAACTCGGGCACGCAGTTCGATCCGGAAGTTGTGAAGGCTTTCCTCGATGTCATAAAGAGCGGAGGGATCCCGGCGGCGAAGCAGGCCGCCGAGGAAGCCGAGGCCGCTCCTTCCGAGAAGCTGTAGCCCTAAAGGCCCTCGTCACCATCCTGTCTTTCGTCCCCGTCATACACGGGAATGGTGAAGTAGAAGGTGCTTCCAGCGCCTTCCTCGCTCTCGGCCCGGACGTCCCCACCGAAAGATTCGATTATCTCCCTGCAGATGGCCAGCCCCAGCCCGAAGCCGCCCGACTCTGCCGAAGCGCCCGTCGGCGCCTGGAAGAACCGGTCGAACACGTGTGGCAGGTCAGAGGAGGGGATGCCGCATCCCTGGTCGGAGACCGTGACCTGTACGACCTCTCCGCTCGAGGCCGCGCCGACCTCGACGAAGCTTCCGGCCTCACTGAACTTGATCGCGTTCTCGATCATGTTGCCGGCGACCCGCTCCAGCCTGGCCTGCTGCGCCGCGACCGCCGGGAGGTCCTGCGGGATGCTCACCCTCACTTCGATGTCCTTAACAGACGTTGCATGCTCCAGGCGCTCGAGGGCCGCCTGCACCGCGCCCGACAGGCCGATCGCCTCGAGCGGCCCGGCAGCCTGCGTGTCACGCCTGCGCGAGAAGTCGAGCAGGTCCTCGATCATCCTGGCCAGGTTCTGCGACTGCTTCTTGATGACTTCGAGGAACTCGTTCTGCTGCTGTGTCAGCGCCCCGGCCCTTCCGGCGAGCAGCAGGCTCACGTAGCCGGTGATGCTGGTGAGCGGGGTCCTCAGCTCGTGAGATACATTAGAAGCGAAGTTGGACTTCATCTCGTCGACGCGCTTCAGCTCCGTGATGTCGTGCAGGAACAGCACGATGCCGGTGACCCCGGCGAGCTGATCGGTCAGCGGGATGAAATGCGCCTGGACCGTGATGTCACCCTCACCTCTGAGCTTCAGCTCCCCGACCGCGGCGTTGCCCTCCAGCGCCGACTCGAGCGCGGTCTCGAGAGAGTTCGTGCCGAGCTCGGCCTTTATAACAGAGCTTTCGAGGACCTCCAGCAGAGGACGGCCTTCCGCCGGTTCGTCGAGGGAGAGCATCATCTCCGCGACAGGGTTCAGCTGGACCAGTTCGCCGCGATGGTCGGCGACCAGCAGGCCGTCGCGAATAGCTCCGAGGATCGTCTCGTCCTTCGCTTTGTCCTCGACGGTCCGGGAGTAGAGCCTCGCCTTGTCGACCGCCATCGCCGCCTGTCCGGCAAGCGTCGAGAGGATCTCGAACTGCGAAGCGCTGAAGCCCGCGCGCCCGGAGCGGGAGAAGGCCATCAGGTACCCGACCACGTCGGAGCCGATGAACATCGGCACCGCCGCGATGTCGTACAGCCTGCCGTGCGGCCGTTCCGGCAGCGGGAGCCACCCGAGCGAAACGGATTCAGATACGGCCAGCCCTCCGTTGGCCAGCTCATTCACCCAGGACTGGCCCTCGGGCAGGGTCACCCCGGCGAGGTCCGTGAACGGTACGGCGCCCAGCGCGGCCTTGAGAACAGGCTTTCCGTCCTCGAGCAGGAAGACGAGCGACCCCTCGCTGGAAAGCAGCTTGCGGGCGAGTGACGCTGTCGTCTTGAGTATGGTGTCGAGGTCCAGGGTGTATGAGAAGCGCCTGGAGAGCTCGTATATCAGACGCATCTGGCGCTCGCGGCTGATAGACCCGTCGAGCATGCGACGGAATTCGAGGGACTCCTTGGCGTAGACGTTCTCTCCTTCCACCACGTAGCAGACGACAAGCCCGCTGACGAAGAAGGCCGCTATCAGCATCGAGACAGAGAGCCACTGGATGCCGGTCACTCCGGAGCCCATGTAGGGGACCAGGCACGCGACAGAGGTCGCGAATGCGGCGACGGCCGTGCCGGTGTAGCTGTAGTAATGGGCCGCGAAGAGCGGGACTATCAGGAACATGAAGCCCAGCAGGCTCGTCCGCCCGCCGGTGAAGTACACGATGCTGATAAGGAATGCGAGGAAGGAGACGATCATCCCGAAGAACAGGACCGGGTGCCACTCCTCGTACGGGAACAACCTGATGCTGAGGGCACTGACGATGTACGAGCAGATGAGAAGCGCGAGCATCCACTGGTTGATCGGGTGTATCGCGACCAGCGAGTAGACGAGGGTGGCCGCGAAAAGCAGGAAGATGAGCCCCTCGAGCCCTGGGCGCGCGGTCTTGAAGAGGAGGCGGCTTATGTCGCCAGTGTAGGCTTTCCTGCTTCGGTGCTCTTCGGGCAGAGTATCGACGTCCATCGGGGTCCCTTCGGAGGAGTCGTCGCTCACGTCACGCCTTGCGGCGGTCGAAGACGTATACGCTCCCCTCGAGGTCCTTGGCGTACTTCTTCAGCTCCGCCGCGATGCGGCCGACCTGGGCCGCGTCGGTGAGCTGCCTGTGCTCGTTGTGGACTATCGATATGGATATCGACATGATGGGGAACTTCATGACGTAACCGCGCCTGTCGGTGCTGATGATGTAGCCCTTGTCCCGGTCCTCGGGGCTGTAGTACTCCTTGATACGCTCGTCGAACTCCGTGATCACCGCGGCCGATATCGGCTCAGACTTGTCGGTGGTCGTCAGTATCATGAAGTCGTCTCCGCCGATGTGGCCGACGAAGTCGTCGTCGTTACCGATCCTGGCCACCACGTCGCGCAGGAGCTGCCCGGTCATCTTGATGACCTCGCTTCCCTGCATGAAACCGTAGTAGTCGTTGTAGGCCTTGAAGTCGTCCAGGTCCGCGTAACACATGGCGAAGATCTCGCCGGTCTCGATCTTCTTGTTGATCGCGAGCTCGATGGTCCTGTTGCCGGGAAGCTCCGTGACCGGGCTCATGTCGCTGTCGCGAGCGAACCTCCTGATGTGCATCTCGATGCGAGCCTGCAGCTCCAGCGGGTCGAACGGCTTGGTGATGTAGTCGTCAGCGCCGGACTCGATGCCCTTGAGCTTGTCTTTCAACTGGGCCTTGGCGGTCAGCATGATGACAGGTATGTTTCTCGTCTGCGGGTTCTGCCGCATCTGGCGGCACACCTCGATGCCGTCGAGCCCAGGCATCATGACGTCCAGAAGGACGATGTCCGGGCGCAGGTTCTTGACGATGTCCCAGGTCTCCTTGCCGTCAGCGGCCTGGTACACCTCGAAGCGGTGCCTCGGCAGGGCCTCGCTTATGAGTTGCCTCATGTTGTGGTCGTCGTCCGCGACCAGCACCTTCGGCCTCGGTTGCAGCATAGTGTTCGCCTTCGGTAATCGGGTTCGAGATTATTATAAGCGTTGCGGACTTCCGCCGAACAGCGACGAGCCTCAGGGCAGGGATTCACCGGTCATGCGCACGCCTTGTTTTGCATGTAAAATGTCAACAGGACAAGCACGGGGATTGTTTATGCGCGGCAAACAAATTCACGATTCAAGACCTGACCCCATTGTTGCACGAAATACTTTCGGGCAAAAATGGGACTGAGGATGCGCCGTATTCGATTTCATGGTTCAAGACTTGGCATCACTTTCACTATCGCTCTGGTGATTATCCTGATCGTCCTGTCAGCTTCCGGCTGCGGGATAACCGTTCCGGCTTCTAGTAAGCCCGCCGGTAATAGCAAGCTTCTGTTTAGCTACAAGGGGAAGATATTTTCGATTGGGGAAGAAAACAACTCATTAACGAAGCTCAGCGGTGACGAGGTAAAGGCAATAGAAGATTATCCAAGGTGGTCTCCAGATAGGCGGACGATAGCCTTTATTAGGTATATCCGGAATACCGAAGCGACATCTGAGGGTGGCGTCGGAAAGTATTCCAACGTAGACGGTGAGATTTGGCTGATGGACTCATCAGGAAATAACAGAACAAAGCTTGCTGACGTATTAAACAGAAAGAACCTGAATCTTCAGTATTTTGAATGGGCTTCGGACGGGAAAGGTCTGATATGCGCGGAGCTCGCGCCGAGTTACCTTCTTTATGAGACCTTCCTCACCCACAAAAGGACCAAGATAAATGATAGTTCTCTCAGTAGTATTGGAAGGCCACGCGAAGTAACTGTTTCACCGCTAAGTCAGCAAATTGCACTGTTATTTTTGCAAATCACCTCGGTTGAGCTTCAGAACCTCGCTTCGTCCAGCTTCTCAAACAACACAATCGGTGACCCAGTGATGGTGCTATCATCATCTACAGACCTCGGGCTTTCAAGGATCAGCGCCCCATCAATCCGCTGGCTAACCAAAGAGGAACTCATTTTCCCGGAATTAGAGCAAGCACCGGTTGTGTCTCGTCCTGGAACTGCGGCACCGGTCCAATGCAGGTTGTGGAAGCTGAATGTGAGCAGTGGAGAAAAGGCCTTGTTGTTTCAGGGGGCTCAAGGGGAGATTATCGGATGCCTCTCGGTGTCTCCCGATAGAGCCAAAGTGTCATTTCTTTCTTATCAACAGAATCCGAATGCTGAACAATTCAGTAACGATTGGGCGGAAGACAAAGCACCAAGACCATCTATTCTTGATCTTCAAACGGGTAAGGTAACCAGAATCACTTTACCGACATTCGACGGGAATGAACCGGTCGAGAGCCTGAATTGGTCATCGCCGTAATTTCTCCGAACAACTATTCGGAACGAATCAGAAGCCTTGACGGTATACCCCTTTCGATAGACACCCACGTGCTCATTCGCTATACTTCCTCAAGTAAAAAGAATAGAAAGAAGGAGCACATGCTGTTCCTCACCCTGAGGCGCGTTCGCGGGAAGCGATAAATCGCAGCCGGCAGGGTTAAGTCTTTAAAAAAGACTAGCGAGGGGATGGCATGCGCCGTCCTCTTTTTTCATGGCCATCGACAAGGAGGGAGTGCCATAACTCAAAAGTTGAGGGTAAACGAGATGATCCGGGTGCCGCAGGTAAGGCTGGTGTCCGCCGACGGAGAGCAGCTCGGCATAAAGCCGATCGACGAAGCCCAGCGCATAGCGCTCGAGCAGGACCTCGACCTGGTGGAGGTGGCGCCCATGGCCAGTCCGCCGGTCTGCAAGATCATGGATTACGGGAAGTTCCAGTACGAGCAGGACCAGAAGATGAAGGCGGCGAGGAAGAAGCAGAGCGTCATCGTCGTGAAAGAGATGAAGATGCGGCCGAAGATCGATACCCACGACTACGAGACCAAGAAGAAACACGTGGTCCGTTTCCTTACGCACGGCGACAAGGTGAAAGTGACCATCATGTTCAGGGGCAGGGAGATGACGCACACCGAGCTCGGCGGAAAGCTCCTCGAGCGACTCGCGGATGACTTGAAGGACATCGCGATCGTGGAGGCGAGGCCGAAGCTCGACGGCAGGAACATGACCATGAGCCTGGCCCCGATCCATATCGACAAGAAGGATGAGGAGAAGGAGAAGACCGATGCCTAAGATGAAGACACACCGCGGCGCTGCAAAGCGGTTCAAACAGACGGGGACCGGAAAGCTGATGCGCAAGAAGGCGTACAACAGCCACCTGTTCGAGCACAAGAGCGCGAAGCGCAAGCGCAACCTGGAAAGGGAGATCGAGGTGGACCAGGCCGACCTCAAGCGCGTGAGGCGCGTGCTGGGCATCGGGGCCAGGAAGAAATAAGAAAGCTACTCCCGGGAGGGGTTGATCGAAATGCCCAGGACCAGACACAGTGTCGCGACGCGGCACAGACGCAAAAAAGTACTCAAGCAGGCAAAAGGTTACAGGGGACCGAAGAGCAAGTGCTACCGTCCCGCCAACGAGCAGGTCATGCACTCGATGGCTTACTCGTACAGGGACCGGAAGACCCGCAAGGGCGACTTCAGGAAGCTGTGGATAACCCGCATCAACGCGGCGGCCCGCGAGAACGGGATGTCGTACAACAAATTTATCAACGGCCTTCACGTGGCCGGCGTGGAGGTCGACAGGAAGATACTGGCCGATCTGGCACTGAACGAGCCGGAGGCCTTCACGGAGCTGGTCAAGGTCGCGGAGGATGCGCACGAGAACGGCACGAAGGCGAAAGCGCAGCCGAAGGTGAAGGCCGCGGCGAAGCCGGCGACGCCTAAGCAGGCCGAGCCCGCGGAGGCGACAATGGCCGAGGCGGGAGCGGAGGAGAGCGGCGCCTAGCGTCGTCACCCTGATGCCACGCCGTATCACGAGCCGCAACCACCGGGTCGTCAAGGACACCAGGAGGCTGCGCCGCTCATCATTCAGGGACGAGCACGGGATCTTCGTCGTGGAAGGGCCGGGCCTCATCTCGGAGGCGGTGCGTGCCGGCGCGAGGATGAAGCTGATGCTCTTCTCGCCTGAGAAGGCGGAGCAGGCCGAGGCCCTGATGGGGACCGCGAACACCGCCGAAGGCATGGAGGCCTACGAGATCCCGGACGAGCTCATCGAGTGGGTGTCGGACGTGGTCACATCGCAGGGTATGCTGGCCGTGTTCGAGCAGATCGACCGGCCCTACAAAGAGATAATCACCTGGGGGCCGACGCTGCTGCTGGTCGCGGACCAGGTGCGAGACCCGGGCAACATCGGGTCGCTGATAAGGGTTGCGGACGCCGCGGGAGCCGACGCGTTCCTCTCGACCGAGGGAAGCGCCGACTTCTACAACACCAAGATCGTGCGGAGCTCGGCGGGCTCGATGTTCCACATGCCGGTCGCGAGGCAAGTGCCGATGGACGGGCTGGCAACCGAGCTGATGGCCGCTGGGGTCAGGATGATCGGCCTCGACACGAGGGGCGGGATCGACTACCTCGCCGAAGACTTCACTGCACCGGTGGCGGTGGTGATGGGGAACGAGTCTTACGGCTTCTCTGAAGAGAGCCGGGCGGTGCTGGACGGCACCGTCAGCATCGAGATGCCGGGGCACGCCGAGTCGCTCAACGTGGCGACGGCGGCCGCGGTCGTGATGTTCGAGGCCGTGCGCCAGAGGCGCGCGCTGGAGGACTGAGTGGAAGACAAGATAGCGAGGCTGAAAGAGATCGCGTCGAACCGCCCGGAGATGGGCGCCGTAGTGGACGGCGCGCTTTCCTCTGTCGAATCGTGCTCCAGTCTTGAAGAAGTAAAAGACGCGCGGGTGAAGCTGCTGGGCAAGAAGGGCTCCGTAACCGCGCTCTTCAAGTCCATCGGGCAGGCGCCGCCGGAGGAGAAGCCCCTGATAGGGGAGGCCGGCAACCTGCTACGGACGGTGGTCGAGGAGAAGCTCGACGCGAAGGAGCGCGAGCTCAGGTCGCGAGAGACATCGGAGCGGATGCGGCGCGAGGCGCTGGACGTGACGCTCCCCGGCAGGAGGCCGCCGCTCGGACGGAGGCACGTCCTCTCGCAGGTCACCTCCGAGATAACCAACATATTCATCAGCATGGGATACCAGGTCGTCGAGGGCCCCGAGGCCGAACTGGACTACTACAACTTCGAGGCGCTGAACACGCCGCCGATGCACCCGGCGCGCTCGCTCAACGACACCTTCTACATCAGGAGGGCAGACGCCGAGCGAGACAGCCGTGACGACGTTCTTCTGCGGACGCACACTTCGCCGGTGCAGGTTCGCCAGATGGAGTCGAGGAAGCCGCCGCTATACGTGGTGAGCCCGGGAAAAGCGTACCGGCGCGACGAGATAGACATGACCCACTCGGCCATGTTCTCGCAGGTCGAGGGCTTCGCCGTAGACAAGGGCATCAACATGGGCCACCTGAAAGGCACGCTCGAGGTGTTCGCCAAGAGGCTGTTCGGAGAGGACAGGGACGTGCGCTTCAGGCCTCACTTCTTCCCGTTCACCGAGCCTAGCGCCGAGGTAGACGTGTCGTGTTTCGTGTGCCAGGGCTCCGGCTGCTCGCTCTGCAAAGGCGTTGGATGGCTGGAGATACTCGGCTGCGGGATGATCGACCCCAACGTCTTCGACTACGTGGGCATCGACAAGGAGGAGTACACAGGCTTCGCTTTCGGGATGGGCATAGAGCGCGTCGCGATGATGAAGTACGGGATAGACGACATGCGGGTGTTGTACGAGAACGACGTCCGCTTCCTCAAACAGTTTTGAACGACCGGCTGGAGATGAGTTTTGCTCGTATCGCTTGAGTGGCTGAAAGAATACGTCGAGATCGACATGCCGGCCGGCGTGCTCGCCGACATGCTGTCGATGTCGGGCACCGCCGTCGACCGGATACACCAGCTCGGTGGCGGGGTCACCGGGGTGAAAGTCGCGCGCGTTGTCTCGATGAAGCCGCACCCGAACGCCGACACCCTCCACCTGGCGGTGGTGGACGACGGCAGCGGGACCCGCGAGATTATCTGCGGCGCTCCCAACCTCCGCGAAGGGATGCTCGGCGGGCTGGCTCTCGTAGGCGCGACACTCCCGGCGGTCTCGAAGAAGCCGCTGAAGAGCGCTACGATCCGGGGCATCCAGAGCGACGGCATGCTGGTCAGCGTTGCCGAGCTCGGGATAAGCGAAGACGCGGCCGGGATACTCGAGCTCGAGGAAGGAGCCAGGCCTGGCGCGGACCTATCGGAGTTCCTTCCGCTCGAGGACGTCGTCCTGGACCTCGAGATAACACCCAACAGGCCGGACTGCATGTCGATGACCGGTGTCGCCCGCGAGGTCGCGGCGCTCACCGGCGCGAAGCTGCGGATGCCGGTAGTTGGCAGGAAAGAGGAAGGCCCTCTCATCACCGAGATGGTCTCGATAGAGGTGCACGCTCCAGACGAGTGCCCGCGGTACACGGCTAAAGCGCTCAAAGGAGTGACCATCAAGCCGTCACCGGTCTGGATGCAGCGAAGGCTCAGCGCGTCCGGCGTCCGCCCGATAAGCAACGTCGTCGACATAACGAACTACGTCCTGATGGAGCTCGGGCAGCCGCTTCACGCCTTCGACCTCGACCTGCTCGAGGGAAGGCGGATCATCGTAAGGCTGGCGCGGCAGGGCGAACCCATCATGACGCTCGATGGCGTGGAGAGACAGCTCGACGGCCGCAGCCTGGTGATCGCGGACGCGGGGTCGGCGGTGGCCCTGGCGGGCGTCATGGGCAGCGAGCATTCGGGCGTCCTCGACAACACCCGGGACGTGATGATCGAGTCGGCTTTCTTCGATCCCACGTCCATTCAACTGACTTCCAAGAGGCTCGGCATAAGAAGCGAGGCGTCGGCGCGGTTCGAGCGCGGCTCGGACATCGGAGGCACCGCCTTCGCGGCGGCGCGCGCGGCCGACTTGATGCTGGACTACGCCGGAGGCGCTATGGCCAAAGGCGAGATCGACGTCTACCTGAAGGTCTACACGCCGGTGGCCCTGGCGCTCAGGCCCGAGCGCGCGAACCACCTTCTAGGCACGTCGATAGGCGACGAGGACATGGCGGGCATGCTGGAGCGCCTCGACCTGGAGGTCGAGAGGGGGCGGCCGCTGGTCGTCACCCCGCCCACATTCAGGCGCGACCTGGAGCGCGAGGTAGACCTCATCGAAGAGGTCGCGAGGATATACGGATACAGCCGGATAGACGAGTCTCTGCCGCCGGGCGGCGGGCTCGTGGCCGGACTGACAAGAAAGCAGGAGCTGCTCGAGGCGCTGGCGGACGAGATGAGCGCCCAGGGCTTCCTCGAGGCCATAACCTACTCGTTCATGCGCCCGTCGGACCTGGACGCCATGAGAGTGCCGCAGGACGGAAGGCTGAGGCAGGCGGTGCGCCTCCTCAACCCGCTGGCGGAGACCGGCGAGCTGATGAGGACGACGATGCTGCCCGGGATGATAAGGATAGCGGCCTCGAACCTCAATCGCGGGAACAAGAACCTCGAGCTCTACGAACTCGGCAGGCTTTTCTTCGCGAAGGGGGACACACAGCCCGACGAGGTCGAGGTGATCGGGATACTGATGTGCGGGACGAACAGGCTCGCTTCGTGGGCGGCCCCGCCGAGGAAGCTCGACTTCTTCGACATGAAAGGGTCGCTGGAGAACGCCGCCGACGCCCTCCACCTGTCGCTGGACTTCGCCGCGGCCGAGCTGCCGTGGATGGCCCCGGGCAAGTGCTCAACGGTATTGCTCGGCGAAGAAGAGATAGGCGCCATCGGCCAGGTGCACCCTGACGTGGCGGCCGCCTTCGAGATAGACGAGGAAGTCTTCGTGGGCGAGATCCGTACCGCGCCGCTGGTCGACGCATCGCCCGAGGTGCTGCAGTATTCGCAGGTCGGCAGGTTCCCCGGCGTGAAGATAGATGTCGCCCTGATAGTCGACGAGACGGTCGAGGCCGGCGACGTCGAGCGGGAGATACTGTCCCTGGGAAGCAAGCTGCTTGCCTCGGTGAGGCTCTTCGACGTCTACAGGGGAGAGCAGGTCGGGCCTGGCAAGAAGAGCCTGGCCTACGCGCTCGAGTTCCAGTCGCCGAAGAAGACCCTGACCGACGAGGAGACGCACCGCATAGTCGATCGGGTGGTGGCCGCGCTCTCCGAGAAGTTCTCGGCGGTGCTGCGAGGTGGCGAGGGGACTTGAGGCTGGGCGTAATAGGCGGGACCTTCGACCCGGTACACAACGGCCACCTTTTCATCGCCGAAGAGGCGAGGCGCCGCTACGAGCTCGACAAGGTCCTGATCATGACGTCGTCAGAACCCCCTCATAAACCAGGCGCGTATTTCTCGCCGGCGCGCGACAGGCTCGCGATGGTGAGGATGGCCGTCGAGGGCAACCCGGGCTTCGAGGCATCGAGTATCGAGGTCGATAGAGGAGGGCCATCCTACACCGTCGAGACGCTTCGAACGCTCATCGACAAGCATCCAGACGCGGAGCTCTTCTTCATAACGGGTACCGACGCGATAGTCGAGATATCTACCTGGAGGGAACCTGCGCAGGTCCTTGCACTGTCGAAATTCATAGTGGCGGCGCGCAGAGGGGTCGAGCTGTCGAGCGTGACGGACGCTCTGCCGGCCGATCTGTTCTCGGTCGCGGGCCACGATCGCATCCTCCTGATGGAGTCGCCGATGATCGACATCAGCGCCTCGGAGATACGCGAAAGGGTGTCGCAGGGACGCGCGATCAGGTACTTGGTGCCGGAGCCGGTCTTCAGCTACATCGAGGACTCGGGTCTCTATCGAAAGGTCTAGGGGCGTGCGCCGGGGTAATCTTATTAGAGATAAGCGACGGCGGACGCCGATCGCGAAAAGAGGAAATTGACAGACTACGCAGGGTACAGGACCCAGAGGCGGCAGAGCAAGCAGAAGAAGAAGCGGACATGGCTCCACGTGGCCGAGGTCATCGTGGTGCTGATCGTCATCTTCATAATCCTTGCCGCGGGCTTTCGTGTATATCCGTTAAACAAGGCCTGGGACAAGGTCGCGGCCGGCTTCAAGTGGGCCGGGCGCAAGATCTCGGGCATCTTCCCGAAGTCGAAGGCGGTGACTCCCGTCGCCTTCCTCGAGGAGGGCAAGAAGACAGGTAACTACCTCATCATATTGACCAGGACGGCCGGAAACGGGTCGACCCTGGTAGCGAGCGCCATCCTTGCGTCGTACGACTCGGCCGGCAGGACCGGCAGCCTCATCTACTTCCCGGCTGACATGAGGCTCCAGGTGCCCGGGGCCGGCGATGACCAGCTTGCGAACCTTGTGCAGCTGGACGACGGCGGCGCGGCCAAGACCATCGTGGCGATATCAAACCTGATGGGTGTCCAGATAGACCGGTACGTGATGGCGACGGACCACGACACCAGGATATTCCTTCGCTCGGTGAGCCCGACCTGGAACGTCCAGGTCAACCAGAACCTGAAGTACTACGACGAGAGCCTAAAAGTAAACGTAGACCTGAAGCCCGGAGAGCAGAAGCTGAACGCCGACGTCCTCACGGCCTACCTGACATACTCGCAGGACGGCCGGGAGATGGACCTGCTGGACCGCCAGGAAGGTTTCGCGCCGGAGTTCCTGAAGGTATCGAACTCCAAGTCCGACAAGGCCGCGGCGATAGTCAAGAAGACAGCGGACCTCTTCGACACCAGCATGTCCGACAAGCAGCTCACCGGAATATGGCAGGCTTTCGCGCAGCTGAGCGGAAAGAACCTCGCGGTCAAGACGATACCGGTCAAAGAGGTGAAGATAGAGAAGACAGTGGTCCACTTAGTCGACCGGAGCAAGCTTGATGAGTTCAAGAAGCAGTACCTGAAGAGCGACGACGCGCTCGCCGAAAGGGTTCGGCTCGACGTCCTAAACGGCTGCGGGACCCCCGGCATCGGCGAGAAGGTGGCCTCTTCGCTCGACCCGTCGAAGTTCCAGGTCGTGAACAACGGGAACGCGGACAACTTCAACCACCAGCAGACGGTCATCATCATCTACAACATGAACAAGAAGGTCGCGGACGCGGCAGAGGAGATAAAGAGGGACCTGGAGGTGGGCGTGATCGACACCAGGCCGCCCGACCAGAACCTTCTCGATATCAGCGTCATAGTAGGGAAGGATTACGCGAGCAAATAGATGCACTACTTGAAAAAGAGCAACGGGGCGGCCACTTGACCTCGAGAGAGCTGGCGATCGAGGCGGCGCGCGCAGCGGACGACAAGAAGGCGTCCGACATACACATAATGGACATCGGGGAGAAGCTGGGGATAACGGACTTCTTCGTCGTGTGCAGCGGCAACACCGAGAGGCAGGTCCACCGGATCCAGGACGCGGTCGAGGAAAGGCTGCGGGAGCACGGCGTCAAGCCGGCGAGGCGCGAGGGAGAGCGCTTCAGGCTGTGGGTGCTGCTTGATTACGGCGACTTCGTGGTTCACATCTTCAGGGAAGAAGAGCGCCAGTTCTACAACATCGAGCGCCTCTGGAGCAACGTCGAGCTGATCCCGTGGGAGGCCGAGCGGCAGGTGCAAGAGCAGTCCGACTGAGCGGAACCGACCTCGGAAACGCGGCCCGGTCAGTAATGCAACCTCCGGCAGGACACGGGATAGATGCCGTAACGCAGGGCCCGAATACTTTGAAAAACAGGCGGTTCCCTGCTACGATTTCCTCAGACGAAGGGTAGATGCATGGGGCTGTAGCGCAGGGGGAGCGCGCTTCCTTGGCAGGGAAGAGGTCGAGGGTTCGAATCCCTCCAGCTCCACCAGATATCCCGTAAGTCTTTTAGAATAGGCATTTCTGCAAACCAACCGAACATATCAATAGACCCCGCTCCTGATAATAGCCGGATGGTTTCGGCAGTTCTCGCCCAGTCAAGTAACCTGCCTCTGCGAGTTCACGCTGACCCAGTGTGTCGCAAGCAGTTAAGACAACACCGTTGGTCTTATTGGTGAACCTGAACAGGAACCGACGAGTCTAATATCAGGGCTTTACGTTATAATCTCGGTGGCAAAATAAGGTACTTTTGGCGGAAGGGAATATGGGGGATACCTGTCAAGACAAGCCTGGGGATTCAACAGAATACTTGCCTTCTTTTAGTGAAATCAGGGCAGCTCTTCATGACGAGAGAGCTTCTCGCCTAGCCCTGGCTATTATTTTCATCGCAGGCTTCGGTTTGAGGCTTGCCTACCTGTTCCAGCCACTCACGGGAGACGAGGCAGCCACATACGTTCAAGTTGCCTCGCATTCCCTCAGTGTCGGCTTGAGATACTACCCAGCGCCCAATAATCATTTACTGAACACTTTCTTCGTTCACTTTTCCACTCGTGTCTTCGGGTCAGCCGAGTGGGCAATCCGGCTTCCCGCTCTGATTTTCGGGCTCCTGATAATCCCTGCCACATACCTAGTCATCAGGAGGCTTCTTGGAAGGTATCCCGCACTCTTCGCGACGGTGGTCGTGGCGTTTGCGCCCGTAATGGTGTTTTATTCGACAACCGCGCGAGGGTACTCAGTCCAAACGCTAATATTCTTGTGTCTTGTCTGGCTTTCTCTCGACATTCGAGCAAAGGGAATGAGTATAAAACGCTCAATCTTGTTCTTTTTGCTATCAAGCCTCGGCTTCTATGCGATACCCACCATGCTCTACTTCTGGGTGGGGCTTGTTTTGTGGTTGGCAATATCTGCGATTGTCAGTGATACACATGACACGCGGGGCAGATTCTTCATCTGGCTTGGCGGCATATGCGCGGGAACTTTGATTCTTACATTTCTATTGTATCTACCAGTCGTCCTTTTCTCAGGGCTGAAGTCTCTTATTGCGAATGAGTGGGTTGCGCCAAAGTCATGGTTCTGGAGCCAGCTTACCCAGGACCTAAAGAGTATATGGGTTCAATGGCATCTGAATATGTCATTAGTCATCGGGATTATTGTCTTTGCGGGTTTCCTACTGTCCCTGGTCTTCTACAGAAAGATATGTCGATGCCGTGTGAATCTCATGCTTGTTCTCGTTGTTTCGCCCGTCGTGATTGTCCTTATTCAACGAGCAAATATATTCGCTCGAATCTGGCTGCCGTTGTTTCCGCTTTACTGCGGATTTTCTTTTGCTGGTCTGTTCTATACAGGGAAGTGGCTTGGAGCCCATGTCAAATTGAGAGAAGACGTTGTACTTAGGTTGAAAAGCTATATGCCGGAACTTCTGGCAGTAGTTGTGGTGGCAATATTCTCGGTGTTGTTAGTTGCCCAGTCCGGTCATCCGATAAATGAGGATGGGAAAACACTCTTCGGTGTTCCCAACGTTGCTACGGTTATCAAGGCTGTTCGTCCTTATATGGGGAAATCAGGAATGCTTTGCGTTGGTGAATGGCCTGCACCTTTATACCAGTATTACTACGAGCGTCTAGGTCTCCCGATAAAGCAGTTTGCTCCGAATAAGAGAATCGATGCGGGAAAGAATTCAGCTCCAATTTCTCATCCCAGTGAATATATCCTTCTCTTTACTGGTGATAAGAACAAATATTCAGAACAACCCGGTGGACGAATGAGTGATTATGATTTGCAGCTCAGTCTTGCATTATGGACAGCCCAGCAGAGGGGCCTTGATTGGAAAGGAACCAAAACTGGATTTGCTATTGTCAACGAGTTGAAAATCGGTGACTACCACGTGTTATTCGCCAAGAACAACCCCTGATTCTTGTCGCCAATCGAACATCCAAGATGTAATGAAACTGCCTTTCATGCTCTGCCAATACAACGGCTGGACAAGTGGCTCGATTGCTTCGGGTTATCCTGCTTGGAATCAGTAATCTTCACGGCTCGAATTCAATAAATAGAATTATGAACTTGCCGGATAAACAATATCGGGTGGTAATAACTAACTCCATTGGAATGACTCTTTAAAGCCTCCTCTTCTTCACCCTTTGGGTGAACGGCTACGCCGAACAACCCTACGGGTTGACCTGTCGGTAACACTCGGCATTCTTTCTTGAAGGGCTTCGACGTTGTGAAGGTAGGAACGTCCAAAGGGATTTGAAGTGGGATTGGTGTCACCTTGGCTTTGCGTGGAGTAGGAAATAGTCCATCGCCACTGCCTCAACCTTCCTATTCATAGTGACCCCATGACGATAATAATCGCTTAACTGCAAAATATCTGGCGCTGTTTTTGGTATACTTTGCGCTTGGCTGTAGGTGGACTAGTGCTTCCTTGGCAGGGAAGAGGTCGAGGGTTCGAATCCCTCCAGCTCCACCAGAAATGACACCTGCCCGGCAGATGAGCGGGCAGGTTTTAACATCGGCGGTA
>Ga0209747_1000009_pt1 | contig 76236 bp, 64 predicted proteins | sample BarGraNGADG00311_FD_184498 | JGI IMG/M metagenome (GOLD analysis project Ga0209747, IMG submission 184498) | Arctic peat soil microbial communities from Barrow, Alaska - Barrow Graham LP Ref core NGADG0011-311 (SPAdes) (version 2) | ecosystem: Environmental > Terrestrial > Soil > Wetlands > Peat...
CACCCGAGCCAGCCGACCCCAGTGTCGTCCAGACGTTCCCGGTCATATCAGTATTAGTCTTGACGATGCGGTTGTTGGCGGTATCTGCGATATAAAGATCAGTACCGTTGACAACCACACCGCGGGGGGTTAGGAGCTGCTTCGGTCCAATTCCAGCCGACCCCAGTGTCGTCCAGACGTTCCCGGTCATATCAGTATTAGTCTTGACGATGCGGTTGTTCCCCGTATCCGGGATGTAGAGGTCAGTGCCGTTAACCCATATCCCACGCGGATAGTAGAGCTGCTTATTGCCTTGCCCTTCACTTCCCAAGACAGTCCAGCCGCTGCCGTCCATCTTCGTCTTGACGATTCGGTGGTTACCGGTATCGGTCACGTAGACATAGGTGCCATCAAAATAAATTCCGCGTGGGTCGCGGAACTGGTTTGTCCCGGAGCCAAGTGACCCGAGGGGCGTCCAACCTGTCCCGTCCATCTTTGTTCTGATAATGCGGTTGGCCAAGGAGTCGCTGACATAGACGTCCCCATGCGCCTGGTCATAGAAAACCCCGAATTCGCGATAGAAACTCGGGTCGTGTGACACGGGATTGGCCTCCTGCACGTCTCCTTGTGCCAGGGCGGGTATCGCCATCGATAACATGAGACAGAAGGCAAGCAAGATTAGCAAGCACCTGCCCATAAATTTCCAGTTCCTTACGCCCATAGCCCTTCGACCTCCTTCGGTCCTGATCGCTCCATTCCTAGCTTCAAGCATACAGTTGCCCTTTTTCGCTGCTTCTTTATGCTCACATATCGTAAATTCCTCTTATCTAGACGTTATGAAATTGTTAAGTTTCCGTTAAAACCAATGCTCGCAATGGTGCATTTGATTCTTGGAACGCCTCAATGTATTTCCGATTACCAATGGTATTTCTAACCAATGGGTTGTGCCGCCTTCGTGGTTCGCGCGCACGATACGCCCGGGGCACCAATTAATAGTCCTCTCATTCCCATAAATTGTGTCGCGGGAATGGATGGAGTCCCAATATTTTGTCGATGCCACGCATCCGAAAATAGGGGTTGATTTTGCGGAGATTTAAGCCGAAAATATGGACATAGTGGTGCAAAGTGGTTTAAAGTGGTGCGCAGTGGATAATGATAGAGGTTGGCAGGGAGGCAAAGTGGGGAAGTCGATGAGCGCCAAGCCAGGCAATAAAGACGATTCGATCTATACATGGAGCACATGATGTTTCTGGGTTCGCACGAGCATTCTCTCGATGACAAGGGCCGCATCATCATGCCATCCAAATTCCGCAGGCAGCTGGAGGAGGGTGTGGTGATGGCGCTCTGGTTGGAGGAGTGCCTGGCAGTATTTCCTAAAGACGAATTCGAGAAATTGGCGGAGCGAGTCGAGGCCCTGCCACAGGGGAGCAAGGAAGGGAGGACAATGACCCGCATCCTTTTCGGGCATGCCTTCGAGGCCGTGCCCGACCGCCAGGGGCGGCTTACCATTCCTCCCAAGTTGCGCCAACTCGCCGGGCTGGAGCGCGAGGTCATCGCAGTTGGTGTCAAGAATCGGGTCGAGGTATGGGACCGCGACCGCTGGCAGGAGTCGATAGAGGGCGATATCGAGAAGTACGAGCAGGTCGCCGAGAAGTTGTCGGAAATAGGCTTTTAGGACGGATGAGGGGTGATTGGCCATGTTGGATTTGATTGTTCAAGGGCGTCGGCATTGGCCGCGCAGGGAAGGCGAGCATCATCGCAGCCTGCGCCATCTCATGTCCCGCCCCGTAAGTACACTGGCGAGTTGCGATGGAAGAAGGTGAGGTCAGACATGTACCCGTACTACAGCACGAGGTTGTCGACTACCTCGGTCCCCGGCCCGGGAATGTATTGCTCGACGCAACAGTCGGGGAAGGCGGGCATGCCCTGGCTTTGCTGGAAAGAATGGGGGGAGAGGGTTGCCTGATAGGCCTGGATCGCGACAAGGGTGCGCTCGAGAGGGCGCAGTCGAGGCTGCAGATTTACGGCGAAATGGTAATCCTGCGCCATGCCAATTTTTCCCAACTGGACGGGGTCCTGGAGGAATTAGGTATGGAGGCCGTGGACGGGTTTCTCTTCGATCTGGGAGTTTCCTCCCGGCAATTAGAAGAGGCGGAGAGGGGCTTCTCCTATCGGCAAGCGGCGAGGCTGGACATGCGTATGGATACCGGCCGGGAACTGGATGCCTGGAAGGTGGTGAACCGGTATGAGGAGAGAGAGCTGGCGCGTATTATCCGTGAATACGGCGAAGAGCGTTGGGCTTCCCGTATCGCTCGGTGCGTCGCAATCGAAAGAAAGCGCGCGCCCATCGATACCACGGATAGACTGGTTGAGATTATAAAGGATGCTATCCCGGCCGCTGCGAGGCGCAAGGGGGGACATCCGGCCAGGCGGACTTTTCAGGCACTGAGGCTGGAGGTCAACGGAGAGCTTCGCAACCTGGAGGAGGCGCTGCCACAGACAGTGCGGTGGTTGAGAAGGGGCGGGAGAGTAGTTTTTATATCTTACCATTCCTTGGAGGACAGGATAGTGAAAAGGTTTTTTACCGAGCATGGCTCTTCTTGTCATTGCTCATCGGAGCCAGGGGCATGCGTGTGTGAAGCTGCGGAGGTTCTTCGCATCATAACGCGCAAGCCGGTGGTTCCGAGCCAGGAAGAAGTCTCGACGAACCCCAGGGCCCGCAGTGCAAAGCTGCGGGTCGCCGAAAAGAGGTAGGGAAATGTCGCTGGCGGCGGAGTGGAAAAGAGCGCCCGGACAGCCGGAGAGGAATCCGCACCAGGAGAGCGAGAGGCGGGCACAAAATGCGCGCAAGAACGCGCAAGCCTCGAGGCGGCGCAAGCTCGTCTTTGTCTGTTTCATAACAATTGCGGCCGTAGCGAGCGGCATCTTGATATTCTCCGTTTTTCTAAGAGTCATGGTGGCTCAAGACGAGGTGAAGGTTCGCACCCTTGAAAAGCAGGTCGAGCTAGAGAAGCGGCAGCAGGAATCGATCAAGCTGGAAATAGCGAGCCTCGAATCACCCGCCCGCATTGAAAAGATCGCGGTGGAAAACCTGCAGATGACCCGGGTACCATGGGCCGAGTATGTCCAGACCGCGGCGTATAAGGCCGAACGTCTGGGCGAGCGCCAGCAGAGGCTGTCGGATAAGGAGACGGCGGCGGGCGAAGCGGCCCAGGGGGGTTAGAGGCGGAGCAACTTCTTCTGAGCTGCTGAAGGTTTTTCGCTTTTCCGCACCGAACCCCAATTAAGGGCCGAATAGGGCTATTTGAAATGAAGGCATCCAGGGAGGACGAGATGTCAAAAGGAAGGAAAAGGGATGCCAGGATCAACCTGGCAGCTCTGATGTTGCTTTTAGGGCTGGCTTTGATCGCCTACCGTTTGGTCGACATCCAGGTGGTGAGAGCGGATCGTTTCAAGCAGATAGCCGAAGACCAGAGATATCAGCAGACCGATATTAATCCACTCAGAGGCTGCCTTACGGACCGGGACGGCCAGGTCCTGGCGATAAGCAAGGAAGCCTATTCAATATATGCCACCCCCTACCTGGTTAGCGATAAATCAGGCGCCGCCGCCGAGCTTTCCGGCATACTTCAGAAGCCCCGGCAGGAACTCGAGGAGAAGCTCAAGTCGAAAGGCGGCTTCATATATATAGAGCGGAAGGTAAGCCCTGAGGTGGCTGATGCCGTGAAGGGGCTGGGCATCGAAGGCATCGGGCTTCAAAAGGAAAGCAAGCGGTATTATCCACAGGGCGCCCTGGCCGCGCAGTTGCTGGGGTTCGTCGGTACCGATAACGTCGGGCTGGCAGGCCTAGAGTTGCAGTACGAGTCGACCCTTGCCGGGGAACAGGGAGAGGCGGGCATGGAAATGGACCCGGCCGGAGAACCCATTCCCGGGGTAAGCAAGGTGATAAAGCCGCCGCTGGATGGCAGTGATGTACAGCTCACCATAGATTCTGAGATACAGTTCAAGCTGCAGGAACAGCTGGCGAAATCGCTGAAGGAAAGCGGGGCGCAGAATGCCACCGGCCTGGTCATGGATTGCCGAACGGGTGAGATATTGGCCATGGCAAGCTGCCCGGACTTCGACATCAACCTTTACTCAAACGTCACACCCGATATGACCCGCAACCGCGGCATCACCGATTCATTCGAACCGGGCTCGGTCCTGAAAATACTGACCGCCATGGCTGCCATCAACGAAGGAGTGGTAAGCCCCGAATCGGTAATATACGTGCCCTTCTCTCTCAAGATCGGACAGTACGAATTCAAGGACGATCATCCCATGGCAAAGGATAATCTCACCTTCGCCGAAGTGATTGCCCATTCATCGAACATCGGCACCATTAGAACGGCCCAGGAGACCGGAAAGGACGCACTGAATAAATATATACAGGAGGTCGGTCTGGGGAAGCCGACCGGAGTCGATTTCCCGGGCGAAAATCCCGGCGTGGTCCTCAAACCGGAGAACTGGAACGCCACCTCATTGCCCACCATAGCCATCGGTCAGGGAATAACCGTCTCGCCGCTTCAGCTGGGCGTGCTCACTTCGATTGTCGCCAATGGGGGCCTCAAGGTCGCTCCTCATTTCCTCAGGCAGATAGAGCATCCCGATGGATCAAACGAAGACTACCAGCCCGACGGGGAAGAGCGAATTATTTCCGAGGAAAGCGCCGCGTCGCTGCGCTACGTACTGGGTGAGGTAGTGAGAATGGGAACCGGAACCCGCGCCGCCATGTCTTTATATAATTGCGCGGGGAAGACGGGTACCGCCATGAAGGCGAATCCGGAAGGCGGGTACCGTGAGGCCTATGTGGCCACCTTCGCGGGCCTGGCCCCGACCGAGGATCCCCGGCTGGTGACGGTGATAACGCTTGATGAACCGACATCGATATACTACGGGGGATTGGCGGCTGCCCCCTGTTTTTCCCAGGTCATGGAGTTCGCGCTGCAGCACCTGCAGGTGACCCCGAGCATCGATCATGTGAATACCAAGGAAAAGGTGATCCCGGAATGAGACTAGCCGACCTGACAGCCGGCCTCGATGGCCTTCGCCTGGAAAAAGGTGGCAACGAAAATATAGAAGGAATCGCCTACCATTCTCAGAGGGTCGGGCCGGGAAATCTTTTCGTCGCAATAGAGGGTTTCGAGACCGACGGCCATCTCTATATATCGGAAGCCGTGCAGAGGGGCGCGGCTGCCGTGGTCGTGGACGAAGGCCGTGATATTCCGGCCGACCTTCCCGAAGTCGGCCTGGTGCGCGCCGGCGACACTCGATCGGCCCTTGCTTTTATAAGCGATCGCTTCTGGGATCATCCCAGCGGAAAGCTGAAATTGGTAGGAGTGACCGGAACCAATGGCAAGACAACCACTATTCATCTGATCGAGGCCGCCATGAACCGGTCGGGCATGACTTCCGGGGTGATCGGGACGGTCGCCTATCGGGTGGGGGGAAGAGAACTGCCGGTGGGAAGGACGACGCCGGAGTCGGCGGACCTGCAGGAGATACTGGCGAACATGGTTTCCGAAGGTTGCGCAGCCGCCAGCATGGAAGTCTCCTCCCACGCCCTGGCCTTGCACCGCGTCGACGCCTGCGATTTCGATGTGGCAGTATTTACCAACCTGAGCCAGGACCATCTCGATTTTCATACAACCCTCGAAGATTACTTCGAGGAGAAGCAGAAGCTTTTCCTCGCGCGCGCCAGCGGGGGATTGGGAGCCCTTTCGGCCGCCATAAACATCGACGATCCCTACGGGAAGATTCTGGCACAATCGGGCGAAGGCGAGACCCTTACATTTGGAGTAAAAGAGCCCGCCGACCTGCGGGGGGAAATCTTAGAGACGGGCCTCAAGCGTTCGGTCATTCGAGTATCGCTCGGCGTCTGGCGCCGTGAGGAATACACCTCCCTCACTGGCAACTTCAACCTCTATAACATACTCGCCGCCCTGGCGGCGTCGATCCTCCTGGGACTTGATCCGGACAGGTCTCTTGAAGCGATAAGCGGGCATCCCGGCGTTCCCGGGCGCTTCCAAAGCTTGGAGGAGGGACAGGATTTCGCGGTTATCATCGATTACGCACACACCCCCGATTCATTGCGGCGGGTGCTTGAGGCGGCGAGGGAAATAGCACAAGAAAGAGTCATCGTTGTCTTCGGCTGCGGTGGAGACCGCGATCGCGGTAAGCGGGCCATCATGGGAGCTATAGCGGCCAGATTATCGAATCTAAGCGTTATCACGTCGGATAATCCGCGTACGGAGGACCCGCTGGCCATCGTCAGGGAGATAGAGGAAGGGGCGCGTTCGACGTCGGGGAGCGCCGTCTATCAGATAATAAGCAACCGGCGAACGGCGATAGATACGGCGGTTCGCGAGGCTGCGAGCGGCGACGTCGTGGTGATTGCCGGAAAAGGGCACGAGAAATACCAGATATTCGCCGACCGCACCATCCCTTTCGATGACGAGGTGGAAGCAAGGGCGTCCTTACGCAGGAGGCTGTCGTGATGATGCCTTTAGCACTGCACGAGATCGCTGCCGCCGTGCAAGGTAAGATTGAAGGGGATGCGACAAATCCCTCGCGGCTTATCAACGAAGTTTCCACTGACACCCGCACCTTGAAGGAAGGCTCCCTTTTTATCGCCCTGAAGGGACCGCGCTACGATGCCCATGATTATCTGCCTGTCGCTCTCCAGAAGGGAGCGGCGGCGCTGATTGTTTCGCGGGTGCCGTCCGGTCTTTGGCAGCAGGCGCGGAAGGGCGGGGCGGGCATCATCCTGGTAAATAATACCATGAGGGCCTTGACCCGATTGGCGGGCCGGCAGCGTGATGCTTCCCAGGCCGTGGTGATAGGCATAACCGGGTCGACCGGTAAGACCCTCACCAAGGACTTTACGACCTCCGTGCTCAAGAGAGCCGGCACGGTCATTGCATCGCCGGGGAGCTATAACAACGAAATCGGAGTCCCCCTCACGCTTCTCAACGGCAATAGCCATACGCGTTTCGCGGTTGTGGAAATGGGATCGCGCGGCAGCGGCGACATCAGCAGACTATGCTCATTCGCCCGTCCCGAGGTAGGAGTCATAACTAACATAGGGTGGAGTCACCTGCAATACTTCAAGAGCAGGGATAATCTGGCAAATGCCAAGGCGGAGATGCTGCAATCGCTGCCCGCCACAGGTAAAGCGGTCATAAACGCGGATGACGATTATGCGTCCTATCTTAGCGCTCTGAGCCCCGTTCCGGTCGTTACCTTCGGGCTATCGGACGGCGCGCAGGTGAGGGCGCTGAACATAATAACGGACAAATCGGGGAAGGTAATATTTACCTTAAGGTCGAAAGGAGGTAAAGAAAAAGCTATTCGGATTCCCTTGCCCGGCCGTCATAACGTAGCCAATGTTCTGGCGGCGGCGGCGATCGGAGAGATCATGGGGGTTGATATGGAGAGTATTGCCAAAGGTATTGAAAATGCTGAACTGACGGGATGGAGGATGGAGATGATTACCAAACCGGAAGAGATTACCATTATCAACGATGCCTATAACGCCAACCCGGTCTCCATGCGCTCGGCCCTGATGGCATTGGGTGATATTTCCAGAAGCAAGCGGGCGATCGCGGTGCTCGGAGACATGGGGGAATTAGGACCGGTCTCTGAAAAAGCGCATCTCGAAGTCGGACAGCTGGCTGTGGATTATGGTACGGATATACTTATCACTGTGGGCAGAAAAGCCCGTAAGATAGCGGCTGCGGCGCGGGATCAGGGACTTCCGCGGGGCAGTATTTTCAGCGCCGATGGAGTTGACAGGGCGGCGGAAATATTGCGCGCCATCATCGAGCCCGGAGATGTTGTCCTGATCAAGGGTTCCCGCTTCCTGGGCCTGGAGAGACTTGTCGACTTAGTTGCATAAATGCTTTCGAAACATAATGATCGCTGCCCAGTCTAATGGCAAGTCTGAATTCAGGAACGGCGGAGAAGGAGGAAGCCCTTGCTAAGGGTATTGGGTGCCCTGCTTATCAGCCTGGTATTATGCATTTTCGGAATGCCTTTGCTCATAAAGTGGCTGAGGAAGCGGGGAATAGGACAATTCATACGGGAGGACGGGCCGAAAGCCCACCTCGCCAAGAGAGGGACCCCGACTATGGGCGGGATCCTTATAATCGTATCCACACTGATCGGCTTCATTCTCATGTCCGTCAAGCCGCAGGCCGGCACCGGCTTCGCCTTGGCCTTCGTCCTGCTCGGCTGCGGCCTCCTCGGCTTCGCGGACGACTACACCAAGCTTCGCTATTCAAGGTCGCTGGGGATAAAAGCGCGTAGCAAAGTATTTTGGCAGTTGGCGATCTCGATAGCCCTGGCCTATCTCGCCACCCACCAATTCGGAGTCTCGACCAAGCTCTATTTTTTTCGCACCGATTCATTCTCAATTGAGCTCGGCCCCTTCTATTACCTGCTGGTTTTTATCATGATTATTGGGACCACGAACGCCGTAAACCTGACGGATGGTCTGGATGGCCTGGCTTCGGGGGCGGGAGCCCTGGTGATGACGGCCTATATACTCATCGCCTTTACCCAGTTCCGCAACCACCAGTTCCTCTACCATCACGTCCAGGCGGCTCTGGATATTGCCATTTTTTCGGGGGCGGTGATGGGGAGCTGCATCGGCTTCCTGTGGTGGAATGCCCCACCCGCCCAGATATTTATGGGAGACACCGGGTCCATGGCCCTGGGCGGAGCCCTGGCTACCGTCGCCATACTCTCCAAGACCGAGTTGCTTTTGCTCGTTCTCGGAGGCCTCTTTGCGCTGGAGGCGCTATCGGTGATGATACAGGTCGCCGTTTTCAAGAGGACGCGAAAGAGGGTCTTCAGAATGGCGCCCCTGCACCATCATTTCGAGTTGAAAGGATGGTCGGAGGAGACGACCCTGATACGTTTTTGGATCGTTGCCGGCTTCATGGTCGGCATCGGCTTCATCATCTTCTACATCAATTATGTAGGCCGAATCTGACAAGGGCGTAGAGTCTCGAATGTCGAGTTCCAGATGTCTGCTCAAGTCTGAGAACTTGATATACGAGACCTGGCCTCATCGAGGAGTTAGGGATGGAATTGGCTCTGGTTAAAGAAGCCCTTGTGGTGGGATTGGGAATATCGGGCCAGGCGGCAGCCGGGAAATTGCTGAGGGAAGGCAAGCAGGTGGTGGTCAACGATCTGTCAATCTCAGCCCCGGTGGAGAAAGCGGCTGCCGAACTTGCCCGCAAAGGTGCCAAAGCGGCACTGGGCCATCACGATTTCACTCTTCTCGAGGGCACGGATCTGGTCGTCGTAAGCCCGGGCGTCGCCGGAAACCTTCCCCTGCTGACGGAAGCCCGATCTAGGGGTATTCCCGTGTGGAGCGAAATCGAACTCGCCTGGCGCTTTGCCCGGGGGCCGGTGATCGCGGTGACCGGGACCAACGGGAAAACCACAACCGTGAGCATGATCGAATCGATCCTGAAGCAAGCCGGCAGGCCGGCGGTGGCTGCGGGAAACATCGGGTTTCCCTTGGTAAAAGCGGTTGAGGAGGCCGATGAGGGAGATGTGTTGGTGGTAGAAGTTTCCAGCTTCCAGCTGGCGTATATAGAAGATTTCCGGCCCGACGTCGCGATCCTCCTCAATATAGCCGAGGACCACTTCGACTGGCACGACCACATGGGCGAATATATCGAGGCCAAGAGCCGAATATGGATGAACCAGGGTGAGGGCGATCTTGTTGTGACAAATCTCGACGATCCTCTCTGCGTTCAAGCGGCCGCACAGACACCCTCCCGGCGAGCCTTCTTTTCAAAAAACGCCGGCGGGCAGGCAGCAACGTACCTCAAGAATGGCATCATCTTCAGCTATATCGATAATGGCGGGTCGCAACAAAGCAGGCCAATCATTGAGGTGCACGATATGAAGCTGGTCGGGGGGCACAACCTGGAGAATGCCATGGCAGCGGCAAGTGCTGCCTTGGTGCTGGGGGTGAGCCCCGAGGCCGTGAAACTGGCCTTAAGGGATTTCGCGGGGTTGGAACATCGGCTGCAGTTGGTTGCGGAGACGGGAGGGATTAAGTTTTATAACGACTCCAAGGCCACAAACCCACATGCTACGATGCGAGCCTTGAGCGCTTTCGAACAACCGCTGCTTCTCATATTGGGGGGGAGGAACAAGGGCCTTGATTTCAAGGATCTCGCGACCGAGGTGGCGGCAAGATGGAGTGCTGGCGGCATTCGCATCGTTTACGCCATAGGCGAGGCCGGCCCGGAGATAAAGCAGGCTTTGACGGCTGTGTCACCGCATATAGAGACCAGCCTGCTAGCCGAACTGGAGGAAGTCTTCGAGGAAATATCTTCCAAGGCCTTGCCAGGAGATGTCATACTCTTCAGCCCGGCCTGTGCTTCCTTCGATCGATACGAGAACTACAAGCAGAGAGGAAAACATTTCCAATTACTGGTCGGCCAGTACAGTAGAGAAGAGGGCAGCCATGGCTAAGGAAGCGGCTGCCAGGAAGCCTGTCGGAAAGGGAAAGCGGCCATCACCGGCCTTGTTGGAGGCGCGGCGCAGGCAGGACGTAGGCCGGGTCAAACCGGTGATCAGCCCCAAGAAGAAAGCGCAGCCCCCTCGGGATAAAAAGAACTCTTCGAGCGCGGACGCGAGAAAGCGATCGCAAGTCCGCGGCCAAACCGCATCGGCGGGCGGAACGGCGACCGCGAGACGAGCGGCGTTGAAAAAAGGAGCGCCCGTTCGAAACGCCGAGACCTCGAGTGTGAGAAACCGAGAGGCGGCCAGGAGTCGCAACCAAAAGAAATCCATCGCAAATAGAATGCCGCTCGCCTCCCAGCAGGTAATCGACTTTAACAAGCGAAGGGCGGCCGCCGGCGAGAAGAGGGCTTCCCTTGAGGCCGCCACCACCAGGAGCGGCCTCTCCGCCAGCGGTTACGGAATCCTCGGGGTGAGCCTGCTGATGTTCCTCTACGGTATGGTCATGATTTTCTCCGCAAGCTCGGGAGCTGCATTCCGGGTATACGGGTCGAGTTATTATTTTCTCGTGCGCCAGGCCATTTGGTTTGGAGTCGGACTCATTGGTCTTGTCTGCATGGCCTACCTGGACTACCACCGATTGTCGGAAATCTCTCCGATACTGGTGGCCGTCGCCCTCGCCGCCCTGGCAGCCGTTCCTTTTTTCGGGTCGCAAGTCTACGGATCGACGCGCGCCGTCACCGTGGGGCCGATAGTGGTGCAGCCCTCCGAGTTCGCAAAAATGTCGCTGCTGATCCTCGCCGTCTACGTATACAACAAGCGCCGCGGCAAGCTGGACGAGTGGCGTGAGATAATCGTACCCGTCCTGCTCGTGGCCGCCCTGGCCTGTGGGCTTATACTTATGGAGCCCGATCTCGGGACCATGCTAATCGCCGCCATTACGGTGTTCATCGTGCTTTTCTTCGCGGGAGCTCCTCTACGCAAACTGGCCGTCCTTGCCATGGCCGGAGGCGGAGCGACGGCGCTTTTTATCTTCACTTCCGCCTATCGCAAGGCGCGCTTTCTGGCCTTCCTTCACCCCTGGGAGGCGCCCCGGGAGGGGGGATTTCATATTATCCAATCGATGGTAGCCCTAGGCTCCGGCTCGGTTACCGGGCTCGGGCTTGGTATGAGCAGGCAGAAATATTTCTATCTCCCCAACGCCCATACCGACTTCATATTCTCCATTATTGGAGAGGAGATAGGCTTGATAGGAACCATCGCCGTGCTCGTGCTCTTTGCAGCGTTTCTCTGCCTCGGGTTACGTGCGGCGAGGCGAGCGCCGGACGGGCTGGGAAAACTGCTGGCGACTTCCATAACCTGCATGATCACCGTTCAAGCTTTAGTAAACATGGGTGCGGCCACCGGCGCCCTTCCCATAACCGGTGTGACCCTGCCTTTTATCAGCTATGGCGGCTCGTCCCTGGTGATTTGCATGTGCCTTGCCGGTATACTCATAAACGTTTCCCGCCAGGAGGCGGAGGCGGGCATTCCTAAAGACGGGAGGAAGAAACGTGAACGTGGCGATATGCGGGGGAGGGACCGCAGGACATCTCCATCCCCTGCTGGCCCTGGCAAAAGAGCTCCAGTCGCATGAGGATGTCCAGGTTTCGCTCTTTTTGAACCGCAAGGCGCTATCGAAAGACCTGGCTTTTGAAGGAAGTGTAATCGCGGTGGACGTGGCGGGATTCAAACGCAGCCTCAACCTTTCCAATTTCAATGCACTCCTGGCCCTGCCGAAAGCTATCCTCGCTTGCCGCCGGGAGATGAAAGCGGGGCAGCCCGACGTCATCGTCGGATTCGGCGGATACGCAAGCGTCCCGGGAGCGGTTGCCGGCCTGACTCTCCGCATGCCGTTGATAATCCACGAACAGAATGTTATTCCCGGGCTTGCCAACCGGTTGTTGGCGCCCTTAGCCTCCGCTATCGCAGTCTCCTTCGAAGCTACTTTACAAGAATTTCCAGGATGGAGAAAAAAGGCCGAAGTGACGGGGAACCCGCTCTATAGATATGGCCGCAACAGCCTTGGGGGTGAGGACGCCTGGGCCTTTTTCGAACTCGAGAGAGAGCGCAGTACCGTTGCGATACTCGGCGGAAGCCAGGGCGCCGCCTCCATTAACCGTGCGGTGCTCGAGGCGCTTCCCCTCTTCAAAGCCAGGGATGATCTTCAAATAATCCATTCCGTTGGCCGTGATAAGTACCAGGAATTCACGGCGCAGGCGGCGAAGGTGGAAAGCGGGAAATTAATCTATCGCCCGGTTGAGTTCATTGAGCGGATGGATTTGCTCTACGCATGCGCCGAAATGGCGTTGAGTAGAGCGGGAGCTTCTACCGTCTCGGAACTTGCGGCTGCCGGTTGCCCCGCGATCTTGATCCCTTATCCTTATGCGACGGCGGCGCATCAGGAGGCGAACGCCGCCATGCTCAAGGAGGCGGGAGGCGCACGGGTGATACGAGATTCCGATCTCGACGGCGCGCTTCTCTATAAGGAGGTTGTGGATCTGATTTCGGATCGTTTCAAACTGCAAAAGATGGGCGAATCGGTAAGCCGGGTGGGAAGGGCGGATGCGACCGAAAGGCTGGCCGCGATGGTTATTGCGATGGGACGGGAGAATTAGATTGCTTTCTTCAAAGAGGATACATTTTGTGGGGATCGGCGGGGCCGGGATGAGTGCAATAGCGGTCGTCCTGCTGGCTAAGGGGGTTGAAGTCAGCGGCTCGGATCTCAAGGAATCGCGCAACACGCGGCGCCTCGAGGAGTTGGGGGCGCGGATATTCATAGGACACCGGCCGGAGAACGTAGAGGGAGCCGACGTCCTCGTGGTCTCATCGGCCGTACCCGAAAGGAACCGCGAACTGAAGCGGGCTCAAGAGCTGGGTCTGACTGTACTACCTCGAGCGGCGATGCTTAATGTGCTGATGGAGGAAGCAAGGGGTGCAGCGGTTGCCGGGACGCACGGCAAGACAACTACCACCTCGATGGTGGCCATGATAATGAAGGAGGCCGGCCTGGACCCCAGCTACATTATCGGCGGCGAGTTGAACGACGTCGGCAGCAACGCCTATGCGGGAAACGGTGATTATGTAATCGCGGAGGCCGATGAGAGCGACGGTTCGTTTCTCCTCTTAAAACCCTGGGCCGAAATCGTGACCAATGTAGAGGAAGACCACCTGGATTTCTTCCAGGACCGGGAACAGATTATCGATTATTTCAGGCGCTTTGTTGCTCTGCTGCCATCCGACGGAATGGTCGTCCTTTCCGGGGATGACCCGGGATGCAGGCTGCTTCTAGGCTTCAGCAAGGCAAAGGAAGTAACTTTCGGTGAAGGGGAACAGTGTGATTTGCGCTTTCGCGATTTAAAGCTGGTGGCGGGCAGAAGCGATTTCGAGGTGCTGCGTCAGGGAGTTGTGCTGGGGAGGGTCGCTCTCGCTATACCCGGCTACCACAACGTTAGCAACGCCATGGCCGCCCTCGCTTTAACCCTTTCGCTCGGCGTTGATTTTGCGGCGGCCACCAAAGCGCTGGCTGCTTTCCGCGGAGTCATGCGCCGCTATCAATTGATTGACGAAGTCGCGGGCATACGCCTTATTGATGACTATGCCCATCATCCCTCGGAAGTGCGAACCACCCTCAAGGCTGCCAGCCTGGAGAGCTATGAGCGCCTGGTTTGCATGTTTCAGCCGCATAGGTACTCGAGGACCGCTGCCTTGTGGCGGGACTTCGGGGAGGCACTGCTGGCAGCTGATACGATCATAATCACGGACGTATACGCGGCCGGCGAGGGCCCGCTGCCGGGCGTTAACGGCAAGCTTATCGTGAATGCCGTACTCGAGGCCGATCCCGGCAAGCAAGTGATATATATTCCCAAGAGGTCCATGCTGGGGAAGGCGGCGGCCAGGCTACTACGCCAGGGGGATCTGGTCCTGACCATGGGAGCCGGGGATATTTCTCAATGTGCTGCTGAGATAGCCGGCATACTTCGTGGCGAGAAACTTGAAGACTGCGGCTGAGAGGCGGCCCGCAATGGATATCACGGAAATAGCCGGGGCTTTAGGGCAATGCTTCAAGGGAAGCCTCGAACCCGGCAAATCGCTAGCCGATCTCACCAGCTTCCGCATTGGCGGCCCGGCCGGACTGATCGCCACTCCTAAAGGCTTCGAGGATCTCAAACTGATTACCCAAGAGATCGCTTCGTCGGGGATCGAACTGCTCGTTCTGGGACGCGGTTCGAACGTACTGATATCCGATAAGGGATTCCCGGGTGTGGTGCTGGTGTTGGGTGAGGGCTTCAACCGGATAAAAAGGCAAGGCCAAGATAAAGTAAACGTTGAGGCGGGTTGCGAATTGAATCGACTCGTAGCCTGGACCATAGAACGAGACCTCGTCGGCCTGGAGTCGCTGGCCGGGATTCCAGGCAGCCTTGGGGGGGCGGTACGAATGAATGCCGGGGCACAGGGGTGCAGCATAGGGGATAGCGTAGAGGAGATTTCGGTACTGCGCCTGGACGGCCGTGAAGTAAGGGACGGCGAGATAGCGGCGGAGCGGATAGGGTTTGCCTACCGTAAGACTGGCCTTGAGGATAATGAAATTATATATAAGGTTAAACTAAAGCTTAGTGGTAAAGGAACAAACGATCTGGAGGCTCGCCGGAAAGATGTCCTCAGGCGGAGGAGAGAGAATCAACCACTGGCTCAGCCTTCGGCCGGAAGTGTCTTCCGCAATCCGGAAGGGATATCGGCAGGTGAGCTGATAGATCGCTGCGGCCTCAAGGGGAAGAGTGTGGGAGGCGCCATGGTTTCAGAAAAACATGCGAACTTTATCGTTAATATTGGAGGGGCGACAGCGCGTGACGTTTATGAGCTTATGACCCTGATCAAGCAGGAGGTGCGCCGCCGGGAGGGAGTCGAGCTCATCGAGGAGATAAGACTGGTGGGCGACATGGGGGGAGGATGATCATGAGCCGCATAGCCGTTCTGATGGGGGGTACCTCCGGAGAGAGGGAAGTGTCGCTCAAATCAGGTACTGCCGTCTCCGCTGCGCTGCAAACACTCGGCCATGATGTCCTTGAGATTGATGTGGGCGAGAATGTGGTGGCCCAGTTGGACGACCTGAAAGGGAAGGTGGAAGCAGCCTTCATCGCCTTGCATGGGCGCTTTGGGGAGGATGGAACGATTCAGGGGCTTCTCGAGCTCTTACGGATTCCTTATACCGGTTCAGGCGTGATGGCGAGCGCCATTGCCATAAATAAAGTCATGTCAAAGCAGACCTTTCGGGCTAATGCCATACCGGTTGCTGAGGACGTAATGGTAGCTGCTCGCGAAATAGAAACGCGAGGCGTCGCCAAGGTTGCCGAGGGAATAGCCCGGGACCTTGGATTCCCGTCAATTGTCAAACCAAATTGCGAGGGATCGACACTTGGGGTGATGACAGCCCGAAATGCGGAAGAATTGGAATCGGCACTGTCCGCCGCAATCGAATACGACGACCTGTTGCTGGTAGAGCGCTGCATTGAGGGAAGGGAAATGACCGTGGGCCTTCTGGGGGAAGAGCCGGTCGTTCTTCCTGTTCTGGAAGTCGTTTCAAACAAGGGCATTTACGACTATGAATGCAAATACAGCAAGGGCATGACGGAATATCGCGTGCCCGCCCCTATAGGCGAGGAGCTGGCGCGCAGGCTACAGAGGCTATCGGTGCGCGCGCATATTGCCCTGGGGTGCGAGGGGTTTTCGAGAGTGGATTTCATGGTGGACGAACGCGAGGCCTGCTATTGCCTGGAAATAAATACCATACCGGGAATGACCGAATTAAGTCTCATTCCCAAAGCGGCCGCCGCCGCTGGTCTTTCCTTCAACCAGGTGGTCGAGTGCATAGTAAAGACAGCGCGCCTAAAAATAGGCGGGAAAAAGTGTTGTCATGAGAAATAAGTCCGCACGCAATCTATGGGGGAAGGAGGCTCCTGCGGGCCCGGCGGGTAAGAGCATTGCGGCCGAGCGCCGGACACGGGCTGCAGCGGCCAGGAAGAAAATGGCAAGCACGGCGCCACAAGCAACGGGCACGAGGAGAGAGCAGCTGGGGCAAGCGGAGACCGAAGAACATTCCGGAGATAGCAGTAAGGGCTTTCTGGGAAGCCTGGTTCGGGACGTGCTGTATATCGAAGAATCGATTCCGGAGAGTATGCGCAATAAGCCCCGCCGGTGGCGCCTCCCGAAGCTAGGCAAAAAGAAGGACGCGGATACGGCAAATGCGAGCCGGGGCCTGGGAGCTGTCAGCGGCACCGAAGGCAAAACCCATATGGCAAAAACGGTCAGGTTGAAAGATGTCAGTGGCGCGCGAAGCCTTAAGCCAAGCGGGGGCGAAGGAGAAAATATCGCGGCTGAGTCATCGGTCTCGATCACGAGAAGCGCCCCCCGGCGCAAGCCGGTCTCCCCGGCACGGGAACTTGCGGAGCCGTCATCCCACCGCCTCTCGTCGCTAAAAATCAAACCCAAAGAGGTAAGCGGGCAGGAAGTGCCGGAGGAACTCGAAGCAAAGCGAGCACGCAAAAGATTGAGCCCGGCCTTGAGAAAAACACTACTCGTGGCGACTCTTCTGCTTTCCCTCGCGGCCATGCTGTGGATTTATACGACCACGGGCGTGCTCAATGTCAAGCATATCGAAATCAGTGGAAACGACAGGCTCGACGCCGACTATCTGCGCGGCCTTTCCGGAATCACCGCTGATGACCATCTATTGAAAATGGACGTCAAGGCCGTCGAGCAAGCGCTGCTATCGGAGCCCTACGTTGCCGAGGCTCATATCTCGAGGAAGTTTCCGAACACGGTTGCTATTGCCATAGTCGAAAGAAAGCCGGAAGGAATTATTTCCCAGAATGGCAAGTACTATCTGGTCGACCAAGAAGGAAGGGTGTTGGAGGGCCTGGACAAGAAGCCGCAGGGATTGCTTGAGATACAAGGGCTGGATCTGCCGCTCCTTTTCGCCGGCCAGCAGATAGAAACCGAAGGCTTTGACACAATCGCAGTTCTATTGCAGAACATGCCTGATCAATTGAAATCGATCACCACTTCTATCGGCTATAAGGAGGGTGAAGGCCTTTATCTGCAAGCAAAAGGAACCAAGGTGATATACGGGCAGTCATCGGATTTATCAAAAAAGAGCGAAGTGGCGCTTTTGGCCCTGAATGATCTGATGACCCACTATCGAGCAGTTGACTACATCGATGTATCCTATCCCGAACATCCGGTCATCAAGCCAATAAATTAGGCTTCTGGCAAAGCCAGAAGCCGTATTGCGAGGAACGAAGTGACGAAGCAATCTCGATAGAGTACAGACATAAAGGAAGGAAGAAAGGAAGGACCGGCCCTTCTCAAGTAAACCAAGCTTCAGTATTTAGATTGAGACTTAACATTTAGGGTATTGACCAAGTATAATGTTTCCGTTAACCTATAATATTTTTATAGGCGATTTTTTGTGAAATATAAGCTGCAGAGAATAGTCTTAAAGCTCTGGCAACAAAAAAACGGGATAAATAAAGACAAAAGCGGGGAAGAAGGACGAAAGAGCCTTCCTGAATTTTCTCTCGAAAGTGGGAACACGTCGATAAGAAAAAAGGCTTCTTTTAAAAGCGTTTGGGGAAAAATGGATATTTGGAAGGAGATAATAATAGGGCTGTCGTAGTTTTATCGAGGATTAATGTGACACTGGAAGTTGAAGCTGAGGAGAGACCCTAAGGTATGGGTTGATACTTAGAAAGAGCGCCTCGGGAGAATCTCTAAGGGGCAACGGATAAAGGAGGGACTGGAAATGCCGGAAACCGCAACAAACTATTTAGCGGTTATCAAAGTGGTTGGAATCGGAGGTGGTGGAACCAACGCAATCAACCGCATGATCGATGCCGGGCTAAAAGGTGTGGAGTTCGTAGCCATAAATACCGATGCCCAGGCTCTCTTAATGTCCGACGCCGATGTCAAAGTCTATATTGGCGGCAATATTACGCGTGGTCTGGGAGCAGGATCAAATCCCGAAGTCGGAGAACAAGCTGCGCTGGAAAACAGGGATGCCGTTGCTGAATCGATAAAAGGCGCGGACATGGTTTTTATAACAGCCGGCAAGGGAGGCGGCACCGGCACGGGGGCCTCACCGATTATCGCCGAGATAGCCAAGGAGCAAGGGGCCCTGACCATTGGAGTGGTAACCCGCCCCTTTTCTTTTGAGGGACGTAAGCGGGCGCAACAAGCCGAGCAAGGAATCGATAAACTACGCGAGAAGGTCGACACCCTGATCATCATCCCCAACGATAGGCTTCTGGAAGTGGCCGAACAGAAGACATCCATCCTTAATGCCTTCAGGATGGCGGACGACATCCTGCGCCAGGGAGTTCAGGGCATCACCGATCTCATAACCGTACCGGGTTTGATCAACCTCGACTTCGCCGATGTACGCACAATCATGTCCAGCGCGGGATCGGCACTGATGGGAATCGGCATAGGTTCGGGCGAGAACCGGGCTTCCGAGGCGGCCAGAATGGCCATCTCCAGCCCATTGCTCGAGTCCTCAATAGAGGGCGCAAAGGGAATATTATTAAACATCTCCGGCGGCACCGATCTGGGGCTCTTCGAAGTAAACGAAGCCGCAGAGATAATCGCGAGCGTGGCCGACGGGGATGCCAACATCATCTTCGGAGCAGTGATCGACGATTCCCTCGCAGACGAATTGCGGGTAACCGTCATCGCCACCGGGTTTGAGTATGGAACAGCCGCACAGAAGACTGGTCGCAAGGCGACTAAGCCGGAGAGCGCCCCTGAAAAGACCATGGTTTTCGAGTCCGAGGAGCTTGATATACCGGTCTTCTTGCGCAACAAGTAAGATCGAGTTTGCCTCGGTCTCCCGTTAGCGTTTGATACGCAGTCGAGGCGGCCATGCCGCCTTTATTTTTTAAGATGTGGTTGCATGAGTATTGACGTTTTTCTTGAGCAAGAGCTGCTCGGGGTATCCCACCCCGGCCGCTATCTGGGCATCGAAGTGAATGCCTGCCGCAAGGCTTTTGCCCGCGCAGAGGTACGCTGGGCGCTTATCTACCCCGACGCCTATGAGATCGGCATGTCCAACCTGGGACTATCCATCCTCTACGAAATCATTAACGAGAGAGCGGATGCCATGGCCGACAGGGCTTACCTGCCGTGGATTGACATGCAGGAACGCCTTATCGCCGCAGCTGTCCCTCTTTTCGGCCTTGAGAGCCGCGAGCCGCTGGCGGCCTTCGATATTCTCGGCATAACCCTTCAACATGAACTGACCTACACCAATGTGGTGCGCGTCCTCGACCTGGCCCGTGTACCGCTTCTCGCATCCCAACGGGATAGCAACAGCCCGCTCGTAATCGGGGGCGGCCCCGGCGCCTTCAACCCGGAACCTGTCGCCGAACTCTTCGACTTACTGGTCTTGGGCGACGGCGAGGAAGCGGTCCTGGAGATAACCCAGGCTGTTAAAAACTGGAAGGAAAGCGGGGCAAGGGATCGCAGTGGCTTCCTAAAGGAATGCGCTCAGGTCGCAGGTGTATACGTACCTTCGTTATACCGGATCAGCTATCGGCCAGACGGCGCTATCGATTCCATCGAGGCCGACGCGGGTGCGCCCTATCCGGTAAAGAAGAGGACGCTGGCAAATCTCGACGCTTGGATCTATCCGAAAAAACCATTGGTACCATTGATTGAGTCGATCCACGACCGCGTCAGCGTGGAACTCTTCAGGGGTTGCACCCGGGGCTGTCGATTCTGCCAGGCGGGGATGATCTACCGGCCGGTCAGAGAAAGGGATGCAAAGCTGCTCGGGGACTGGGCGCGGGAGCTGGTGGCCAATACGGGTTGTGATGAGCTTTCGCTTGCCAGCCTGAACAGCGCCGATTATGGATCCATTCTCTCGCTGTCCGACGCAATCGCCCGGGAAATGGAACGGATACATGTCGCCGTTTCCGTACCGTCCCTGCGCACCGACAGCTTCTCGGTGCAACTAGCTTCCAGGTTGCGGCGGGTGAAGCGGACGGGCCTGACCCTCGCTCCGGAGGCCGGTTCCAGCAAGGTGCGTGCTGCTATAAACAAGGGCGTTTCCGAAGACGATCTCATGCGGGCGGTGGCGGCCGCTTACGGCGAGGGCTGGAGGAAGATCAAACTCTATTTCATGGTCGGCCTTCCCGGCGAAAACGAGAACGACGTCGAGGAAATTTGTAGTGTCGCCCGTCGTATAATCCGTGAGGGCGACGATGGAAGGCCAGCCAAGGGACTCAAGCTCTCGCTGAGCATTTCCACCTTTGTCCCCAAGCCGCATACCCCGCTGCAATGGGCGGCCCAGATGCCTCTTCATGAAATAGCCAGGCGCCACTTCATCCTAAAGGAAGGCCTGCGGATGAAAGGTATCAACCTGAGGCGGCATTCACGTGAGATGAGCTACCTGGAGGGAATATTTTCCAGGGGCGACAGGAGGCTGCTGCCGGCTATTATTGCTGCGGGGAGGCAGGGCTGTTTCGACGGTTGGAGTGAGTTCTTTTCGTGGCCGCGATGGCAGGCGGCGCTGGCCGCCGAAGGGCTTGATCCCGCCTGGTACGTCGAGAGGGAACGCCCGCGGGATGAAATCATGCCTTGGGACCACCTTCATGCCGGCGTCGAGAGGGATTATCTCTGGCAGGAATACGAAAAAGCCCGGGCGGGCATTTTCACCCCAGATTGCCGCTTCGACGGCTGCACATCCTGTGGGGCATGCCCCGAACCCCGAATACAGAAACGAGCGCCGGTGGAGGCATCATCGTGAATAGGGTCTTGATCAAATACTCTAAGAAAGAGGAGGCAGCGCTGCTTTCGCACCGGGAGACCATGCGAAGCTTAGAGAGAGCGCTTAGGCGCTCCGGCCTTCCCATCGCCTTCACTTTGGGCTACAACCCCAGGCCGCGAATGAGCTTTTCCCCAGCTTTGCCGCTGGGTGTAGCGGCTGAGGCCGAGTACGTGGAGGTGTCCCTGGAGGGAGAGGCAGACCTCGAGTCGGCCAAGCAGATCATGAATTATTCACTGCCACGAGGGCTTTCAATCACCGGCATCCAGGAATTGGCAGCCACTATGCCGAAGCTATCAAAATGGACGTGCTATGGCTTATATTGCGTACCTGGTGGTGATGGCGATGTTTTTCTGCTGCTGTCGCTTGCCGGCCCCAAGCAAGGCAGGCTGAAAGATGGACTGCAGGCGCTGTCGCAGCGCTTGGCCTTGCCGGAAAGCGCTGAGCTCAAAGGCATTAGCCGGGTCGGGCTGTACGCATCGCAAGAAGAGGTCTTTGAAGATGCCGGAGAACCGGTCTACTATTTCGATGGGGAGTCGCGGGAACTGATGACGATTGCAGGGAATATCTGATTAATGCCTTTTGATCGGCTGAAGGAAACAAGAAAGAATGAGGGTGAACAGGATTGGATAGGACGATAAGGAGACCTAAGTCAGGCAAAAACGAGCAGGGCGGTAAGCCCAACAAGGCGAACAAGCCGAAGAAGCTGGAGAGGGAAATAGTTATAGCGGCCTACAGGGAAGAAACGCGCGTCGCGGTACTCGAGGAAGGAGTCCTGCAGGAGATCTTCGTCAGCCACGAAGGTCGCCGCTCCATAGTCGGTGACATCTGCAAGGGCAAGGTACAGAACGTCCTTCCCGGCATGGAAGCGGCTTTCATCGACATCGGGCACAATCGCAACGCGCTCCTCTATGTCGGAGATATTTTTGTGGAACGGCCCAAGCAGAGGGAGAAAATGGAAATCGATAAACTCCTCAAGGTGGGGCAGGAAGTGCTGGTCCAGGTAACCAAGGACCCCATGGGTAGCAAGGGAGCCAGGCTCACCACCTATATATCGATAGCCGGCCGCTACCTGGTGCTGCTCCCGCAGGTCAATACCGTGGGCATTTCCCACAAGCTGGAGGAAGAGGAGAGAAGTCGCTTGAAGGCTATCCTCGACGAGGTACGCCCGCCGGATGTCGGGATCATCGTGCGGACGGCGGCCAGGGACGCGGAAGCTGGCGAACTCAAGAAGAGTCTCACCTACCTGACCAGAACATGGCACCAGGTGAAGCGGACCGCCGACAAGAAGAGGGCACCTGCCATTATTCACCAGGAGCCTGAATTGGCCCTCAAAGTAATCCGCGACTTGATGGATAATTCTTATTCACGTGTGCTGGTCGATTCGCATCGCGTCCATCGGCGCATCAGGCATTACCTGAAGGAAGTGGCTCCGGTGCTCGCGGATCGCGTGGACAAGTACAACGGGGAAAAACCGATCTTCGAAGCCTTGAACATCAACGACCAGATCAGGGACGCTTTGAGGCGCGAGGTCCCGCTGCCTTCAGGTGGCTACATCGTGATCGACAACACTGAGGCCTTGACGGCAATCGACGTTAATACAGGGAAGTACGTCGGCAAAAAATCCCTGGAAGAAACGGTGTTGCGGACCAATATCGAGGCGGTCACCGAGATCGTTCGCCAGCTTCGCTTGCGGGACATAGGAGGAATAATAATCATCGACTTCATCGACATGAACGAAGCCAAGAACAGGCGAAGCGTGCTCAAAGCTTTAAACCAGGAACTGGAAAAAGATCGCACCAAGACCTACGTCGTCGAGCTGACCAAGCTCGGGTTGCTGGAGATGACCCGCAAGAATGTTTCGGAGGGATTGCTCGAGGCCTTCGGCGAGAACTGCCCGGTTTGCCATGGCAGGGGCATGATTTTCCGAGAACCCTGAAAGACACGGCGCGTTCCCGGATAGTGCCTTCAGGGCGAGTATGGCCAAGATGTGATTTGGAGATCAGGGCGAAATGATGACTGAGAAAGATGAGGTACCCAGGCCGCGCAAGAAGGGCAGGATACTGATAATTACCGGTATCTCGCTGATAGTAGCCGGTCTCCTCACCGTCGCCGGCATCTACGGCTATATTTATTACACCGACCGAAGGGCGCACTCGGCGCAAGAATCTCTCTTCCACCAATGGAACGAAACACCGATGCCTTCCGGTTATGTCGACTTTTCCGTGGGTGACGGTATTGCGCGCATCCTGGCGTCCCGCATCGGTCTGGACGCTATCGTCGTTGAACTATCCGGCCTCGATGACTCCGAGAACCTAAAACGCGGACCTGGCCATATACCGGGGACTGCTTATCCGGGGCAGCCGGGAAACATGGTCATATCCGGCCATCGTACTACCTACGGGGCGCCCTTCCGGCACATCGAACAGCTCCTGCCGGGCGACGATATTATCCTCATGACCGCCGATAATCGCTACATCTATCAAGTGTACGAGCAGCGGATAGTCGAGCCCTCCAATCTAACCGTGCTGGAACAAGGCGGCGAGCCCAAGCTGACCCTGACCGCATGTCATCCCTGGTACAGCGCCGCACAACGAATAGTGGTGATTTCCCGGCTGGTGAATTCGGAATCGCTTTAAAGAATAACTGCCCGGGCATTGACAAAGAAAAGACCGGAAAGTGGGCATGCTTCCCGGTCATGGCCAAAACTCACTCGGCGTAGAAATCTTGGCATCTTCTTAATCGTCATTTGAGTAGCGTCGCTTTAGCCTGGCAAAGAATAGCAGTTCTTTCTATCTGCGGCGTTGTCGCCCGTCAACCCCCCTTCTTGCAGCGAAGCCGCATCCGCTAAAACTTCAAGGATTCCATACAAATTGTCGATAGATTATTCGGACTTTAAAAAACACATATCCCTTTTGGTGCAAAAGGCAAACTCTTCCGAAAGGAGAGGGCGCAAAGCCCCGGGTCTAAAGCCGCGAGAGCGGCTATGACAGCCAGGCTGCCTCCGACAAAGCGGGCCCTTTCCAGAAGGAAAGGGCGAATTTATTTTCAGGGGAGAGTTGCCACCAGCCCACGAGGACAAAAAAAGGAGCAACACAAAATGCAAGGGCTAAACCGGTGGCGCAGGCTTACCATAGTTACATTCGCATTGGTCTTTCTTGCCCTGTGCGCTCTTCAACCTCTGGCTTTCGCCTCATCCGCGGCCGCCGCTGTAAATACCACCGCTGACGAGGCCCACATGATTCAGTTGGTAAATCAAGCGCGCAACAGCGCCGGATTACCATCTCTTTACGCCGAAACCCGATTGACCGATTTCGCTCGCAGTTACTCCTCCGAAATGATTCAATACAACTTCTTCAGCCATGTCTCGCCGGTTTCCGGCGATCTGAAACAGCGCATCAAGACACGCGGCATAAGCGGCTGGAAGCTGGCGGGAGAGAATCTGGCCAAGGCCCCCGGCGTTGATGCGGCTTTTACGGCCTTGATGAACAGCCCCGGGCATCGCGAGAATATCCTGCGTGCGGAATTCAATTGTATAGGGATTGGAATCGTACGAGGGTCTGATGGTTTATATATCACCCAGGAGTTCATGCAGTTTTCCCCGATTCCGTCTACAGCAGATGTCCCCGTCGCCAATGCGCCAGCGGCCCAGGCCGCCTCGGCTTCGACCGACACCTTCGATTCCTACATCCTGATCATGAACCCCAATAACGCCGAGGCCGATGTGGACGTTACCTTCCAGGGCGAGAAAGAGGACAACCACAGCTATCATTATCAGATAGCAGGCAACAGTCGATTCACCGTGCCGGTGCGGGAGACCATGGGCTGCGGCTCATTCGCGACCGACATCAAGAGCAACCTACCGGTGCTGGCCGAGCGCGCCATGTATTTCAAATATCAAGGACGGACCGGCGGCCATGATTCTATAGGAGCCGCAAATCCCTCGCTCGCCTGGTTCTTCGCGGAGGGTTATACGGGGGGCAGCTTCGACACCTGGGTTCTTTTGCAGAATCCCAATCCAACGCAAGCCAGCGTTAACCTCAACTTCATGCAGCCGGATGGAGGCGCCATAAATCGAACAATAACCGTGGAGGCAAACAGCAGGCAAAGTGTGCATGTCGACGAAATCCCGGGCCTGGAATCAACGGAGGTCTCAACCGAGGTTACATCCGACATGCCGATAGTGGCCGAGCGATCCATGTACTTCAACTATCAGGGCAAGGACGGTGGCTCGGATACCATAGGAGCAAGTGCGCCTTCCAATAAATGGTTGTTCGCGGAAGGTTATACCGGCGATTCCTTTGACACCTGGTTGTTGCTGCAGAATCCCAACGAGGGTGCGGCGAATGTCGACCTCGATTTCATGCGCCCTGACGGTTCGATTATCAAGAAGAGCGTAAACGTGCCGGGGCGGAGGCGTTATAGCCTGCACGTCGATGAAATAGCGGGCCTTGAATCAACCGAGGTATCGACACAAGTAAACTCCGATCTGCCTGTCGTCGCCGAGCGCGCCATGTATTTCAACTATCAGGGAAGCAAGAAGGGCGGGCATGTCACAATAGGGGCGACGGAACCCAGGGATGAATGGTACCTTGCCGAGGGGTACACCGGCGGAGACTTCGATGATTATGTACTCCTGCTCAACCCGGGCAATACGGCTGCCCAAATTAATGTCGTCTTCATGCGCTCCGACGGGGTCGAGGTCAATCAGGATGTTTCTCTGCCAGCACACTCCCGTTTTACGATTCACGTCGATGATGTGCCGCAGCTGCAGTCGACCGAGGTGAGCACCAAGATCACCAGCGACAATCCGATCGTGGTGGAGAGGGCGGAGTATTTCAACTTCCGGGGGCTCAAAGACGGAAGCGTTTCCATAGGAGCTTACGAGCCCTCGACGACATGGTATTTCGCGGAAGGTTTTGTGGAATAACCCGGTTGAAGGGTTTGAATACGGGCCGCCTCCCTTGGGGGGCGGCCTCTCCAATCCGGCCGGAATTCCAGCGGGTCAGGTGGTATTTATTACCACTCGTGCAAGCTTTACATCTCAATAAGCACCATGTTAACCTCATTCCCTGTGGTAAAATACCGGTGGAGGTCGATATGTACGCAGTAATAGAAACGGGAGGCAAGCAGTACCGGGTCGAGAAAGGCACGCTGATCCGGGTTGAAAAGCTCGATGTCCCCGAGGATGAAAAAATAATTTTCGATCGCGTCCTTATGGTCAGCAACGAGGGCCGCATCTATGCCGGACCGGAGGCCGAGAAGGCGAAGGTCGAAGGAACCGTGCTGCGGCACGGCAAGGCCCGTAAGATCATCGTTTTTAAGTACAAGGCGAAGAAGGGCTACCGTCGCAAGCACGGCCACCGGCAATTGTTCAGCGAAGTGAGAGTAGACAAGATTACCGGAGGGCCTCGGGCCAGCCGGGCGAAGAAGGAAAAAAAGGAAGAACAGGCTGCCGAGGTAGAGGCGGGATGATCCTTCTGAAGGAGTGAATAGATATGTCAAGCAAGAAAGGTGTCGGAAGTTCACGCAACGGCAGGGACAGCCATTCCAAGAGATTGGGAGTAAAGAGGTTCGGCGGCCAGTTCGTGAAGGGCGGATCAATCCTCATGCGGCAGAGGGGCACTAAGGTTAAGCCGGGGGACAATGTTGGCCTAGGCAGGGACTTCACGCTTTTCGCAAAGGTGGACGGTTACGTAAATTTTTATCGCAACGGTGATCGCCACTTCGTGAGCGTCGTCCCGCCGGCCCAGGAATAGGCATCCGGCCGAGATTCATCGTATCGCATGGTCCCGGCTTGTCCGGGGCCTTTATCTTTATGGAGCGGCCTTTGTTCATAGATGAAGTAGAGATATATGTGAAGGGTGGGGATGGAGGCTCGGGCCACGCCAGCTTTCATCGCGAAAAGTACCGGCCCTTGGGAGGGCCGGATGGGGGTGACGGCGGAAGAGGCGGCTCGGTCATCCTGAGGGCTTCAGAGAGCGTCAATACCCTTATCGAATATACCAGAAGGCGACATTTCCGAGCCGCTCCCGGTGGAAACGGAGGGGGCAACAACAGCCGTGGCGCCGACGGCAACGATTTCGTCTTGCAGGTGCCGGTGGGTAGCCAGGTCAGGGACGAAGAGGGAAGGCTGATCGCGGATCTCTCCGCGCCGGGGCAGGAGGCGGTTGTGGCCAAGGGGGGCAGGTGGGGAAGGGGCAACGCCTCCTTCGCCACGCCGGCCCGGCGGGCGCCGGATTTCTCCGAGAAGGGCGAGGCCGGGGAGGAAAGATGGATAAGACTCGAGCTCAAGCTGCTGGCCGACGTCGGCGTGGTGGGATTACCAAATGTTGGTAAGAGCACCTTCATCTCACGCATCTCGGCTGCGAAACCGCGAATCGCCGACTATCCCTTTACGACCCTGGCGCCCGTGCTGGGAGTGGTCAGCGTCGAGGAGGGCAGGAGCTTCGTGATTTCCGATCTGCCGGGGCTTATCGCCGGTGCCCATGAAGGGAGGGGACTCGGCTTGCGTTTTCTCAGGCACGTGGAGCGGACCAAGGTCCTTTTACACATGGTGGATGTATCGCGGGATCGCGACGAGCCACCGTCGCAGGCATTGCAGGTAATCGTGGAGGAATTGATGGCTTATAGCCCGGGCCTTATGGAAAGGCCTCAAGTGCTGGTGGCTAACAAGATAGATGTGGGCGATGCGGATCGGCTGGAGGACGCCCGCGAAGCGGCCGGGGCAAGGGAGTGGGATTTTTTCCCCATATCTGCGGTGACCGGCGAGGGGTTGCAGCAGCTGCTCTACCGCCTCGACGAGTTGGTTGAAGCGGTCCGACTGGAATCCGGGGTAGAGGTGCCGGAGGAAACTACACTTTACACCTACGAGCCGGAGCGAGATCGCGGATTCAAGGTCGTAGAAGAAGATGGTGAGTTCCGTGTCCTGGGCGAAAAGGCCGAGAGGCTGGTGAAGGGCATCGATTTGAACACGGCGCAGGCATTGGCCTACGTGCAGACTCGCCTCAAGAGGATGGGAGTCGAGGGGGAACTCTTGAAACAGGGGGCTAAGGAAGGCGATACAGTCATCATCGGCGATCTGGTCTTTGATTTCTTCCCCGAATTATAGGATAAAGATTCTCCTCGGATAGCAAAGCAGGAAAACACCGATCAAACGCTGGGAGGAAAAGTGAGCGAGAAGCGGCGCTTCAAAGCGAAGCGCGTAGTGGTCAAAGTAGGCACCTACACGATCAGCGACGATTCGGGGCGCCTGGATCGCATCCAGATAGGCGAAATAGTGCGCCAGATTGCGGAACAGCGAGAGAAAGGGCTGGAGATAATACTGGTATCGTCGGGCGCCATCGCGGCCGGCGTGGAGCTGTTGGGTCTGCCGGAAAGGCCCAGCGATATTCCCTCCCTTCAGGCGGCTTCATCGGTCGGCCAGGGCCTGTTGCTGCAACTCTACACCGGCCTCTTTAGAAAAGAGGATATCCTGGTGGGGCAGGTCCTCTTTACGCAATACGACTTCGCCCATCGCGAGCAGTACCTGAACGCCCGTAACACCTTCGAGCGTCTGCTCGAACAGTCGGTGGTGCCTCTGGTAAACGAAAACGATACCGTCGCCGTCGAGGAAATACGCTTCGGTGACAACGATCGCCTGGCCGCCCTGGTCGCCGTACTCACTGAGGCCGATCTGATGGTGATGCTATCCGACGTGAAGGGCTTTTATACCGCCGATCCCAAGCGGGATAAGGACGCACGGTTGATCACGGAAGTGGAGAGAGTGACGCCGGCGATGATGAAAGCAGCCGGCAAATCGATGGAGGAGCATTCATCCGGCGGTATGGCTGCTAAGCTGGAGGCGGCCCGCATAGCTACGGCATCGAGGGTCGGGGTGGTTATCGCACAGGGAAGGGAGCCCGAAGTACTTGCCAGGGTAATACGGGGTAATAAGGTCGGCACTTATTTCCAGCCCGGGCACAAGAAACTCAAGGGGCACAAACACTGGATCGCCTACGGGGCTAGGCCGCGGGGAACCATCGTTATCGATACCGGCGCTCGGGAGGCCTTATTGCATGGAGGCAAGAGTCTGCTGCCCGCGGGTGTACTTGACTGCCGGGGAAATTTCGGACCTGGTGATGCGGTTGAGGTCGTGGACGAAAAGGGCAAGAAGATAGCCAGGGGACTGTGCGCGATGTCGTTCAGTGATCTCCAACAGGTAAAGGGCCTGCGCACCACCGAGGCGGCCAAGCGGCTCAACGGCGAGCGCTGCGAGGAGGTAATCCACCGCGATTACATGGTGATACTGGAGCGTCCATGCGAGGATAAAGTACCTTGATTCATAAATACGATTGCATTCGAGCGCCGCTGCATCCACGCCGGCTGCGTTCCGCTCCCTGCGACGTACTCACCGAGTACGTCTCAGTCACGCGCCTTGCCGGCACGGCGCCCCGGCACTCTCGGTGCGTGACCGTATTTATGAACAAAGGCACTATGTAATAAGGACCGGATTGCGTGTTCCAAGAGTCAGAAAAAGACAGCAGGTGGCAGGAAATAATAGCGAGCCATATAACAATAAGTATGGAGGAGGCATGAGCGATATTCAACAGATTGGGATACGGGCCCGCGAGGCGGCGCAGGCGATGGCCGCTCTAACGACCGAGGCCAAGAACCGAGCCCTGGGGGAGATGGCGCGGGCTCTGGTGGCGAGAACGGCGGAGATCCTCGCCGCGAATGAGGAGGACCGACTGAGAGGCCGCGAGAGCGGTCTTTCGGATGCCCTCATGGATCGTTTGATGTTGACCGAGGGGCGCATAGAGGAAATGGCGGCCGGGTTGCGCGAGGTGGCGGCGTTACCTGATCCGGTGGGAGAGATAGTCGAGGGCTGGCGACTCCCCAACGGTCTGGACATAGAGAAGGTAAGGGTGCCGATGGGCGTCATAGGCATCATTTACGAGGCGCGCCCGAATGTGACGGTTGATGCGGCCGGCCTGTGCCTGAAGTCGGGTAGCGCGGTAATACTTCGGGGCAGTTCCTCCGCCATCAACTCCAACCGCATTCTGGCGGAGGTCATAGCCCGCGCCGCCGAAGCGGCCGGGCTCCCCTCCGGCTGCGTCCAGTTGATCGTCTCTACCGACAGGGAATCAGCCGTCGAGCTCATGCACCTGCACGACTACGTGGATGTACTGATACCAAGGGGCGGCGCCGGCTTGATCCGCACGGTGGTGGAAGAGAGCACGGTGCCGGTTATCGAGACCGGGGTTGGCAACTGCCATACCTACGTCGATGCCGATGCCGATCTGGAGATGGCCTTGAAGATCGTGATCAACGCTAAAACCCATAGACCCGGGGTGTGCAATGCCATGGAGACCATGCTGGTGCACTCAGACATCGCGGTTGAGTTCCTTCCCAGGGCGGCCGAGGCTCTGCGCGAGCGGGGAGTCGCGCTGCGCGGAGACGAGGTCGCAAGGAATATTCTTCCAGACATCGAAGCGGCCAGCGAAAAAGATTGGTACGAAGAGTATCTCGATCTCATTCTCGCCATACGGGTAGTGCCCTCGCTGTCCGAGGCCATAAGACACATAAATACCTACGGTTCAAGGCATTCCGATGCGATAGTGACAGCAAATTACGAAGCGGCGAGGCGATTTGCCAAGGAGGTCGATTCGGCCGATGTTTATATCAACGCCAGTACACGTTTCACCGATGGAAATCAGTACGGGCTGGGGGCCGAGATCGGAATCTCGACTCAGAAGCTACACGCCAGGGGCCCGATGAGCCTGCGCGAGCTGACTTCCACCAAGTTCATCATATATGGCGACGGCCAGGTGAGATCATGATGTGCTTATCTTTGGCGGCGGCCGGGTGATAATCTGACATGGGAAAATTGAGGACAAAGCGCATAGGAGTGATGGGTGGAACCTTTGACCCCATCCATAACGGGCACCTGGTTACGGCCGAGGAAGCCTGCGTACAATTTCAACTCGACCAGGTGCTCTTCATGCCGAGCGGTTATCCTCCCCACAAGGACGAAAGGAAAAATCTGGACCCCGAGGACAGATACGTTATGGCGGTGATAGCCACGGCCGGGAATCCCCATTTCAAGGTATCCAAGATCGAAATAGAACGCCCCGGGCCCTCCTACACCATTGACACTATAGAGGAGCTACATGTTCAATATGGCAAGAATACCCAAATCTATTTCATAACCGGAGCCGACGCCATTCTGGAGATTCTTACCTGGAAGGAACCGGAAAAAGTCCTGCAACGGGCGGTATTCATCGCGGCCACCCGGCCCGGATACGATCTGGCCAAGCTCGAACAATCGCTGCCCGAAGCGGAGAAAAAGAGGCATGCCACCGACCCCCGGGTTCTGGTCATGGAGGTACCCGCCCTCGCCATTTCCTCGACCGATATAAGGACGCGGGTAAGAGAAGGCAGGCCCATCCGCTACCTGGTGCCCGACGGAGTCTGCGAGTTTATCGAGAAGAACGGGTTCTATCGTTGAGTGAGGACAAGCAGCAGAAGGACGACGAAAAAAAAGATAAAGAAAAATTATCTCGCGTTTCGCGAAGCCAGCATAAGCAAGCAAAGAAGAAGCGGCGATTTATATTATTGATAATTCTCCTGGTCGTCGTGGTGCTGGGGGCCGGGGCCGCCTTTAATCTGCCGTACATCAATGTCGCCCGACGTGGGGGTAAATGGCTGGCGGACAAGATATCGGGTTCTTCAGAAAATCAAGAGAACAAATCGCAATATCTATTCCTCACCCAACCGCAGAGCGGCAAAATACTCACCGGGATAGTCTCGAGTCTCGTAGCAGTCTACATGGGTAACGGGCAAGACAGGACCATCCTCGGTATGGCCCTCTTGAGCTATGACGCTGATCTGAAAGAAGGCCTGATTTATATTCTTTCCGAAGGTGCTACAGCCTATAACGCTTCCGGGCAGAAGATCGAGTTGAGCCAGGCGATTAAGAACGAGGGGGGACTGGACCTTTTGCGGAACACGGCCGGGAACATCGCCGGACTTAACATTGATTACGTAGTGCTTCTAGGGTTCGATGGCGCTGTGCAAATGGTACAGGAGCTGGCGCTGCCTCCACTGCTGCTCTCGGATAAAATTGTGGTGAACAATCCCACAAATGGCGACCTATCACATCTTTCAGGAGGTCAGGAGATCGGGGATGCCGATCGCATCGTTTCTTATCTCCTTTCCTATAACAGCAACTCAAAACGTGAAACCCGGCTGGAAAGAGCCAAGGCTTATTTGCCGGATGCGCTGCATGGCCTGCAGGGGAAGACGCTGGACCAGCTTACGGAAGGGCTGTCTGGGCTGGGAGCCGAGATGAGCCTCAATCCGGCCGCCAAGACGTCGGGCGAAGGCCAGAAGTATTTTGCCTCGATGATCGAGGCTTTATCAGCGGCTCCGCTCACTATAAAGGCGGTGCCCAGGGTCGAGGTCCTGAACGGTTGGGGGATCCCTGATCTGGGCAGGAAAGTCGGCGACCAGTTGATTTCCCTCGGGGTCTTGGTGGGGGGTACGGGCGGCAATGCGAAGATCACCGTGGATGGGCAGGAATACAACGATTTTTCTCATCAAAAGAGCAGCATAATATACAGGGGAGATGACCCGCAGGTGAAGGCTTACGCCCAGTACCTGGGGGTCCTCGTATCGATAGATGACGTCACTTACGATTCGAGTACGGGACCCGATCTGGTCATAATAGTGGGGAAGGATAAGGCTTGAATCGTGGATAGGCCAGGCACGAGGCCAGCCAAGGTATGCTAAGCTAAAAATGTGAATTCAACGGGACTCGTAGGGTGAGAGCGGGACAAGTAACCAGAAGGGGGTGTACGCCCGCGAATAGCAGGGACATGGCGATAGCGGCGGCCACGGCCGCTTCGAGCAAAAAAGCTGATGACGTACTGGTTATGGATATGCGGGATGTCTTAATTCTCACGGACTATTTTGTGATTTGCAGCGGTAATACCGACCGTCAGGTCGCCAGCATACAAGACGCCGTCGAGGAGGCATTACGCGGGTTGAGAGCGAAGCCGATTGGCCGTGAGGGCCAACAGCACCGGCGGTGGGTGCTGCTGGATTATATAGATATCGTAGTCCATATTTTTCGCAAGGAAGAAAGAGAATATTACGAGATCGAGCGTCTTTGGAAGGACGCCCCTATCGTTGATTGGGAGGACGAGGAGAGGAAAGCCACCTCATTGCGCTGATTTTCCTGATTGCAGCAAGCACATGCCGCGTTGACGGCAATTCATGGCAGTCCTTATACTCTCTTAAGTGTTTAAATGGGGCCGTGGCGCAGTGGGAGCGCGCTACCTTGGCATGGTAGAGGTCACGGGTTCAAGTCCCGTCGGCTCCACCAACATCAACGGGGTCTCAGAGACCCCGTTTTCATAAGGTCTAAACGCCCAGACTTTGAAGAAGCTTTGCAGGACCTGTTCGTACCAAACCTTGTCCACCATCGCAAATGTGCAATGGCCGCCGCGCTTCAGTATCCAGACATCGAAGTTAGGGTTGTCCTTAGCGGCATGAATGTTTTTCTCTGCCTCCAGAACCGGAATAATGGGGTCGTCCTCGGCGTGAACATGCACCGTGGGAATCCGGATTTCGCTGACGTAATTCATGGGCGATGAACGGTCGGATAAATCTTCTTCCGGCACATGGTAGTAAGCGTTACAGGCATATGAGATCAGCTCTTTTAAGCCTCGGATGCGTACGCCGCCTTCAGAAGCATCGCGATTTTTCAACTTAAGGCAGGTCCTGAAAACGGGATATGTCAGGAAGAAAGGGTCCCAGGGCAAGGGGGTCTCGTCCCCCTGCGCAACCATGAAGCGTTCATCGGCAAAACCACTCCAGGCCATGACCCCACCGGTTATATATTCTCCCTCATCATGAGCCGCGGCGATTATAGCTGAGCCGCCTCCCAGGCTGTATGCACAGACCCCGACCGTTGTTACTTCGGAAAAGGATCCCAGCAACCGGGCAGCACCGATGATATCCTCAGCCTCTTTCCAACCATGCGTCATCAGGGCTTTGCTCATGCGCTGGCTTTCCCCAAAACTCCGCAGATCCATGGCGAGTACATTGTAATCCCAATCCTTGAAAGCCTTTATGGCTACGTTGCGCACATAGGTCTGGTTCTTGCTGCCGAAGATGCCGTGGCAAAAGACCAAGCCCGGCCGCGCCACCCCATCGCCGTGCAGGGCCAGCTTGCCGGACAGTGGCGTGCCATCCAGTGAAGGAAAGACAATCGACCGGAAATAACGCGGATAAGGATAGAGGTGGCCGGCGGTCTTTTTTCTTGAGTCGAGCAGCATGGGGAGCAGGTCGGGTGCCAACCCGAGCATCGTGCTTATACGGCCGCCGAGGGGCTTGGGGTTATAAGGAAGTGCTTTAAGGTCCTGCATGACCTCACCGAGAGTCTTCACTGAATATAGAGAATCCATTTTGCGTCCCCCCATCATTACAGAAGTGCCCTATGGAGACTGGCTACCCTATTTACCGGCTGAAATAAATTATACCGGAAGGGTCGGTCTTTCACCAGGTAGAGCGAGAAGTGCGGGCATGCAACACGAGCCATGATGGATTGAAGCAAGACTAGAACGATCGCGGCGAGAAGAGGAAATAGAGCGGCCTTTCTACGACTATGTTGAGGTCAGAGGAGACGATAGTGGAGATGTCGTGTCCCGCTGCTATTGCGTCGTTTACATGCAATGAAAACCTGGCTTTGGCAGGGATGAGGAAAGACTTTTTAATCTCCCGTCCCGTCTCGTCGAGGAAGCTCAGGTTCACCAGTGCTTGCTGCGGATTGGGGTTGCCGATGCAGAACCATGTCTCGAAGCCGTCCCTGGTGCACCCCTCCGCGAAATACCATTTTTGCAGAGCAGCGTTCACACCGGTCACGCAATGGCCGCCGCTTCCCCCTTACGAGTATTTGAAATACATGGGCCTTTCAACCAGGATGGGAGTACTACTCTGCACTTCCATGGAAAGGTCCTTTCCCTCTCCCAACTCCTGATTTACAAGGAGCGAAAGTCTGCTGTAAGGGGCTACGGCCTATTGTTCGGAACTGAGTTCGATCCTGCTTACTTCGTTAAGATCCGCCAGGGAATTAAACAACAGTTTCGAGCCGGAAACCGTGTAGAGATTATCTTCGATGTATCCACATCTCTTGATAGCGTCAGTCGAACCGTAACAGTAATAGTTGCGCTGCAATTGCGGTTGATCCTCGATGTGGGTGACTCGGCCCTTGAGTTTTATCCCGTCCTGCAAAGAGACATCGTAGACGTACGCCCCTTGATAGGTGTATTGGCCATAGGTGTTGGCCTTGGTATCGCCCGACGCCTTTTGTTCCCCGGTGATTTCGGCAAGGAGAACCGGCAGGACCAGGAGACCTTTTTCCCTATCGAAGAGGAACGCCTTATGGTCGTTCAAGACATATGAATCCGTGCCGCGATCGCCTATGTCGACCTTGCACATTTCTTTCGGGTTGGCTACGTCGCTTACGTCGAATATAGCTATCTTCATACCCTGGTACCAGGCGAAATTCCTTTCGCTCGAATTTGCCTCCACCGTATTCTTGCCAACACCGATGATGTGGTTGTCGTCGTAGGGATGCAGGTAATCCGAGTAACCGGGGATCTTCAGCGCCCCGAGTACCCTGGGATTTTGCGGATTGCTCAAGTCGAGAACGAAGAAGGGATCGGTTTTCTTAAAAGTGACGAGGTAACCCCTGTTCCCCATGAAGCGGGCGGAATGAATCTCCTCTCCTCTCGCCAGGTCTTCCAGCTGCCCGGTTACGTTCAGATCTGCATCGAGAATATAGACATTATTTGTCGGACTTGGTATGTGTGGGTCGGAGTGTCGATATGTCGTTGCAATGCGAAAATAGCCGGCCGATTCGTCCATGGAAAACTGGTTGAGAACCGTTCCAGGCACCTTTGCCGATCCTGAAAAAACAGTAGTTGATCCTTCGAGCTTGAATTTGTATATATTGGTCCATTCTTTGCCGGAGTCACCCCAATAGTAGTTATAGGGATCTTCCGTGTTTGTGATATAGAGGTTTTCGAGGGAGGCATAAACGTTGTTGGAAGAAGCCGTGATTACCTTCTTATTCAAGCTCCCGGCATCGTCTTTTAATGAAACGGAAACGACGGAAACGAAAGAGGCAAATCCATCAGATTCGGTGTATTCGATCTCGTTCCAATGGCAGGCCGGGCTGAAGCCGCTTCCCTGGCCGTCGCCCTCGAAATTCCGGTAGGAGGGAACGATATCTTGCCAATGCAATTTTTCCGAATCTTGAGGCAGGTCGTAGGGATAGCTGGCGAGGATGATATGAAGATTACCAGCGATCTTTCGAGAGGTTAAATACGCACCTTCATATTCGATTGTTCTCAAGAGCAACGGGTTATCCCTGCCGGCTATATCGTAGATTCGAATGAAGGCAATCGGCAGATAAGGTTCAAAGGTACTATCGTTTCCCTCCACCTGCCGGTCACCGCCGGAGCCGATTATTGCGAGCCGGTCACCTTCGATAAAAAGCCCTTGCGGGTGGGAACCTTCCTCGAAGTCGATTCGGGAAACTACAGCAGCTTCTTCTGCCGGATAAGCGGCGATAATATTTACGGTGGGGCCCGATATCGTATATATGAAACTCCCATCGCATTTGACGATATCCGCCTCGTCGACCCCTTCAACCTGCACGTTGGTCTCGGAGTGATTTGGCGCCTCGCCGGCAGATAAAAGGGGGACGGCTCTTAATTCACCACTACTACTCATCCAGTCATTCGTAGAGTAGCTCCTTGTTTGCCGCCCATTCTTAAACGCATTGATGAAATCTTCCTCGGATGCAAATCTCCGCTGTGATTTCGAGTCCACGGGGGTCGCCGGCGCGGAGAAGCTCCAGGCGACAATACAGACGACGGCGCTGAGCATCAAAAAGCACACTTCCAGCAGGATGACTGATTTCTTCATCTCTAACCCCTTTCGCAGTTGCTTTGGCCCCGAATATTTTGACGCTGCATCTTGCTGCTAGGTTCGCTGTTGAAATGCTTTGCTTGCTACCCATGGCTCACTTTGCAGTTTCGCGAATCTGTTAGAATCCAAATAAACCGGCTTGAATCGATAAGAGAGGATTGAATTGAAAAAAATATTGGCCGGGGCCCTGACCATAGGCCTTTTGGCTGCCGTGCTGCAGGTAACGGGGTGCGGCGCCAAGACGACTCCAGGAAAATCGGGGGATCAGGCGCAAGGGGCGGAAGAAGGGAATTATACCGTCTCCGAGCAAGCTCCGACCGAGGAGCAGCTGGGGGTTCCCATTTATCCCGGAGCACAACTGGTTCCGGGGAGCGGCGGGGTCACGACCTCCGGCGGTTCGGAAGGAGACGTCACAAATGTGGGAGCAATTTACGAGACGGATGACGGACTCGATGAGGTAGTAGCCTGGTATACCGGCAAGCTGGGTCAGCCGTTCAGCCAGACGGTTACGGAGATAAGGGAGACCAATTGGATGATAACGCCGAACGCGGCCCTCATCATTGTGGTTAGTGTAATTGATAAGTCGGACAGGACGAGCATCAGCATCAATCGGATGACCAGAGAGATAGGGCAGTAACGGGTCCGTCAATTTATTGACTTGGGTCTCACAATCATTTTATATTTATGACACGTCAGTACCGTAAGGGCTGTTAAGCCAGTTAATTGTTGATGGGGGATTTTCACAATTATCCAGGGAAGCAGGGGGTCTTGAGCGGTTCAAGCCAAAAGATGATTTATCTTGGCGTCCCCTTCCTCCCGCTTCTGCGAAGCATCAGAATTCGGAACACCGGAAAATTGCGAGTAGCAATGTATTGGAAGCAGGTTGTTGTTGCGACTATGGGTTGCACGTCTCTGAAGGGGGTAGATGATGGAATATCCGTGGTTTGAAGAGTACAAAGTATGCGGCATCCCGAAAACACTCGAACCTTATCCCGATGAACCGACACACTTCTTCTTGGATAGGGCGGCGGAAAAATTTCCGAAAATGGGCTGCGTGCAGTTGGGGTTGGAGATCAGCTATCCGGAACTCAAGGAGCATGCCGAGAGGCTGGCTAACGCTCTGGCAGCCATGGGCGTGGAGAAAGGAGACCGTGTAGCAACCCTCCTGCCTACTTCTATCCAATTCCTGCTGGCGGACACCGCCATATCGAAAGCCGGCGCTATTCATGTTCCGTTGAGTTTCCTGGAAGCGAACGAAACGCTGGCTGAGAAGTTTACGGAGAGTTCACCGAAAGCTCTGATACACCTCGATGAGCATATTCAGGTGGCGGAATCATTAAAGGAATTCATGGCGGCGCCGAATACCATAGCCACCAAACTCGATGATTATTCCTGCGGCTCATCCTCACACCTGATGCAGGGGAAAATTCAATGGCTGACAGATGTAATAGATCAGGCAAAACCGGAACCGCCCAGGCTTGCCATCGAGCCGTCCAAAGATATTGAAACCCTGCTGTTCACCGGTGGCACGACGGGAATCCCCAAGGGATGCATGCTTACCCATCGCAACATCATCGCCAATGCATTGCAGAACACCGCCATGCTGGGCCCGATCTCCAATCTGTTCACTGGCAACATGTCCGTGCTCCTCGGCCTGCCCTTTTTCCACAGTTATGGACATTCCCTCATGCATACCATGCTCGGCAACAGCGCGACCCTCTTGCTGGTTGTCGATCCCAGGGATAACAAGAGCATGCTGGAAATGATCGAGAAATATCACCCGATAATGCAGGTTGGAGTGCCGACCCAATTCATGAAGTTGCTGGGGGAGAACCTGAAGAAGATCAAGCTGATCGGACTTTCAGGTTCGGCGGCTCTGCCGCCTAACGTACAAGAGAAATACGAGCAGGCAAGCGGCGGTTTCATTGCCGAGGGCTACGGGCTTTCAGAGCTCTCGCCGGTCACTCATCTCAACGTCTCCGTTATTGTCAGGGTTTTCGGCGGGCGTGGGATGATGAAGTTCATGAACAAGGCTCTCTTCAACCCGGTAAATACCGCTATAAACAGATCATTCGCGAAGCTGGTCGGATACAAGAACTTCGGGGCGATCTTCACCACTATTCTTTCGCTGATGGCTAAGAGCTCTCGCAAGAGAAAGAAGCTGACGGGTGTCGAGAAGAGGGCGAATATCGGCATCCCGCTGCCGGATACTAAGGTGAAGGTCGTGGAGGTGGACAGTGGCAAGGAGATATCTTATGAGGAACTGATCAGCGGTGAGAAAGTGGGGGAGATGCTCCTCGACGGGCCGCAGAGGATGCTCGGTTACTGGCCGGAGCCAGGCAAGGGTTTGGATAAGGATGGTTATATCCACACCGGCGATGTCGTGAAGATGGATGAAAAGGGATATTTTTCCATCGTCGACCGCACCAAGGATATGGTCATCGTTTCCGGCTACAAAGTCTACACTCGCGAGATCGACGACCTACTGTATGAACACCCCGCTACGGAGATGGCGGCGGCCATAGGTGTGCCCGACCCCAATATGCAGGGAAGCGAGCGGGTGATGGTATTCGTACAGCTTAAGGACGAATCCAAAGGTAAGGTCAGCGAAGAGGACTTCATGAAATTTTTGAGCGAAAAAGTTGCGAAGTACGCCGTTCCGCGCGAAATCATCTTCTTGGATCAAATGCCCTTGACCGAGGTATACAAGGTCAATAAAAAGCTGCTGCGGGAGATGGAAGCCACCAAGCTTGCTCCCAACTGATAATAATCAAAAAAAAGGGCGGCCTTTGCGGCCGCCCTTTTGATTTATGTTCTATTGTCCCAGAATGCCTCCCAGTATGCCGCCGGCAGGGCCGCTTCCGCCCGTCTTCGGATTTTGCAGGCTGGTAGTAGGCGCGACTTCGCTCGGCTGAATGACCACGTAGCCGTTCCCCTGGAAGGCAAGCTGGAAAAGCTCTCCGTGTCTCGAGCCCAGGATTCCACCCAGGCTCTTTAGGTTGGCGTCCACGTGCACTTGCGGATCCAGGCTCTGAGACCAGGCTATGGTGGCGTTGGGATCGGTGTAAGTAGGCTGGTCAGGAGTGACTTTCATGGTCATGGGATCGCCTTTACTGATCAGGGCCAGGTAACCGGTCCCCTGCAGTTCAACCGTCCACAGACCCCCCGTCATCATTCCGGCGACACCCTTGATCATCTTTATATCCCAGCTGATGCTGGTGCTGAATGCCAACAGGTTCAGCGCCTCGACCGTTATGGCTTCATTATTCAAATAAAGCAGGACGATATCGTTGGCGGCATCGGCCAGGAAGAGGTCTCCCGTACCCTGGCACATCATCAGCGTGAAGGCCTCCCCGGAAATCGCTTTCTTGACCCACTTGGCGGCGCTTCCCGCGCTTTGGCGTGCGAACCCGATCTGTCCCTGATAGGCAACCATGGAGCCCGTCTTGGCAAGGACTTGACCGCCAGACGCCGCCATATTGATCCGTAGCAGCTTCTTGTTCTGAAGGTTGAAGGCGTTCTGGCTTTCGACCTCCATGGAAGCCTGCATTAAACCGGCCAGACTGGTCGGTGCCAGCTCTTCCGAGAAAGGGACGGAACCCTCTGGGGCCGCTGCGGGTGGCGCCTGGGGGGGTTGAGCTTGCGGAGACGGGCTCGCCGCAGGCGGAGCTTCGGTTGCTGCCTCCGTAGGAGCGCCGCAGAATCTGCAGAAGGCGGTTCCCTCGTTTTCATTACCACATTGGCTGCACTTCATTTTTTCCTCCTTGTCATACTTCAGGGGATTATAGGAATGTGCACTGTTTTCTATTCCTCAATCGGCTCCCGGCCGTTTTCCTTAAGCTTCTGAGCGAGTTTGAAAATGTGGCCAATCGCTGTCCCAAATGGAATAATATGGTAAAAAGGCCGATATTAGAGACCTGATCGCATTACTTAGATTTGTGCCGGTTCTTGGGACAGCCTGGCGTCTTTTTGATCAACGAAGGTGAAATTGAGGCGGCCGCGAGGATCAAAACTGGATCTTTCATATTTAACCAGATGATAGGGGCTTGTGAGCATCTGGGCGTTGATGCTTCCCGGTTCGGGCTGGACTATATCGACCTCGACCCTTACCTCGCTACCATCTTGAGATACATGCATTATCGAAATGGCGAAGCCACCGCTGCTTTTCGGGCCTTGCATGGCTGCGATAACCACGGATGATGTGAAATCGACGGCGGGCATCTGTTCGGGAAAGGATGCCAGGGATTGCAGCCTCTGATAATCCTCGTTATCGGCAATTACCAAGCATTCAGGCGCCGAATCCGCTGGTATGACACCTTCGTCAAAGCGGCCGTACTCGCTCGAGACGCCTTGGCCCACGGTGCTGAATCCGACGTCATGCGGAGCGGCCTGGTTGACCGTCCCCTTATTCTGGCCGCCACATCCAAGCTGGAGCACACCTGAGGCCACAACTAACATAAGGGCGGCGAAGAGGATCTTGCCCAAACCTGGTCGTAAGGTTCGAAAGCTCATACAAATTCCTCCTCTCGCACCTAAAAATCTCCAACCTCTCAGCGGATTTCGAAAATCCTCCGCTTCATTCACCATCCTATTATAAGGCAATGCTTATGGGCGGCAACCGGTCGAATCTTGTGGGTTGAGCCAGACATGGCTTTAATATCCTTAGCCCGCGTCCGGGGTTTGCCGGCTTTCTATCGTATGTTCCCTGATAGCGATGCATTCAAAAATTGTGTTAGTATCTTAACGCTATTTTTCATTATCCTTGTATTCAATGAGCCAACCAAAAGAGGGGCAAAGTCCTAAGTCCGCAAGCAATCGAGATAAATGCAGCCTACAGCGATTCAAGGAGGGAGTATTCTCCCGAAAAAAGGAAAGGAGAGGGTTTATGTCAGAGGTAAGATTCGATGACCGCGTCGCAGTAGTGACCGGGGCCGGCGGCGGCCTGGGTAGGGAGTATGCCCTGCTCCTTGCGAGTCGGGGTGCAAAGCTTGTCATAAACGATCTTGGTGGCGCCATGGATGGCACCGGTGCCGGCACAACGGCTGCGGAGCAAGTGTGCCAGGAGATCAAGGATGCCGGTGGCGAGGCTGTACCAAATTTTGACAGTGTCGCCGATTTGGAGGGTGCCCAGAACATCATCAAAACCGCCATAGATGCTTTTGGTAAGGTCGATATCCTTGTCAACAATGCGGGAATTCTGCGCGACAAGAGCTTCGTCAAAATGGAGATGGAGGATTACGACAAGGTTATAGCGGTCCATCTTAACGGCACTTTCTATTGCTGTAAGGCGGCATTTCCCCACATGAGGGACAATGCTTACGGCCGCATCGTTTCCGCGGCTTCCGGAGCGGGCGTCTATGGTAACTTCGGCCAGGCGAATTACGCGGCGGCCAAGATGGGGATCGTTGGGCTGATGCATGTGCTCAGGCAAGAGGGAGCGAAGTACAACATCATGGCCAACGTGATAGTCCCCATAGCCGGCACTCGCATGACCGCCACCGTCATGCCCCCCAATTTGCTGGAGCTCTTCAAGCCCGAGTTTGTAGCTCCCATGGTTGCCTGGGCCTGCTCCGAAAAATGCGCTTTCTCCGGCTCCACTTTTGTCGCCGGCGCCGGGTACTACAGCCGTACGGCTTTCATGGAAGGGCCGGGCGTTTTCTTCAGCCCGGAGGAGCCCATCACGCTCGAGATGATCGACCAGAATATCGACAAGATAACCTCGCTGGAAAGCGCGACAACTTATGACAACGCAACCGCGCAGACGGCCCATGCCCTGTCTCATATGAACCTGGGCTAGACCGTGAGCAGGCCGCTTAAGATCAAGGAGATGATCAAATGCCCATCGATCTGTCAGTAGTCGGAAAGGAATTGGCGCCGCTCGAGTATGTCTATCAGCCACGCGATGTCATGCTCTACGCCCTCGGGGTTGGCGCGGGCTGGCAACCCGACGATCTGAAATTCGTTTACGAAAACGGGTTGGAAGTATTACCCACCTTCGGGGTCATTCCGCCATTCCCGGCCCTGATGGGCCTGATTGGCGTGGAGGGAGTGGACATCAACCTGGTAATGCTGGTCCACGGCGAGCAATATCTCGAAGTCAGGAAGCCGATTCCCATTCAGGGGAAGCTCGTCTCGAAGCCGAAGATATCCCACGTCTACGACAAAACCAAGGGAGCTATAATCGAAATGGACGTGGATACCGTCGACGAATCGGGTGAAGTAGTCTTCTTCAACTGCTTCTCAAGCTTCATCCGCGGTGAGGGCGGCTTTGGCGGAGACCGCGGGCCGGAGCCCGGAAACGAGCCGCCGGACAGGGAGCCCGATAAGGTCGTGGAGCAGACAACCCTTCCCATCCAGGCCATGATTTATCGGCTGTCGGGAGACTACAACCCTCTGCACATCGATCCGGCCATCGCCAATATGGCGGCATTTGACAGGCCCATCCTGCACGGCCTGTGCAGCTTCGGATTCGCCGGCCGCATAGTACTGCGCGAGTTCTGCGGTAACGACACCAGCAAATTCAAGGCCATCAAGGTGCGCTTCAGCCGTCCGGTGTTCCCCGGCGATACCATATGCACAGAGATGTGGAAGGTAGCGGACGATCAGGTCATAGTGCGGGCCTACACCAAGGAACGCCCCGATCAGTATTGCCTCACTAACTCGGCGGTATGGTTGAACGTCTGAATATAACAAACAAGAAAAGGGAGCGGGTAACCCGCTCCCTTTTTATACGGCACCCTAAGGGATGAAGCCGCTTTCCCGAGCTTCCACCATGGTCATGGCCGCTTCGTGACAGGTAACCATGCACAAGCCGCAACCCATACACCTTTCGGCTATGACGCTGGATGTCTTGCCGGCCTCTTCCTCCACCATCTCTATGGCGCCGAAGAAACACCTGTCGGAACAAGTGCCGCAGCCGCTGCACTTTTCCTTATCGACGACCGCCAGAAAACGGCTGGGGTCGCAGAGGGTATAGCCGAACTTGACGGCCATGCCCAGCATGATGCAGCAGTCTTGGCAGCAGTTGCAGATGAAATGACTTTCGTCCGACTTGTTCATTACGACGTGTATGAGACCCGCCTCTTCCGCTTGCCGGATTATTGCCATCGCTTCTTGCCGGCTCACCTCGCGTCCGGTTCCTCTTTCGAGCGTATAGTCGGCGCCTTTCCCCATCTGCAGGCAGACCTCCACCGGTTTGCCGCACCGGCCATCGACCGCCCGGCATGTGCATTTGACCACTGCCAATCTGGCGGCCTTCATGACAATATCCTCCACGTCTTCGTAGGCAAGTACGCGGCTCTTGGCATCAACCGGCTGTTGCACGGTTATTATCCGCGTCATCGGCTTGGGGAGTATTTCAGAGACCGTCCTCGCATAGTTCGGCCATTCTTCTTGTGTGTAGCGTTTCCAGAGGTCGAGGAATTCCTTCGGGGCTTGCGGCCATAGTATCGAGGCGTCGTGGAATTGCGATACTTCACGGCAGAGCCGATATTGGGTGCCTTCCGGCTTGCGTGATTTGAATATTACTCCACGGCGGAATAGTGTATCCAGGCTGGTCTCGGCGTCTTCAACCGGGCGGCCCAGCTTTTCCGCCAACTCCGCCGCGGTACCCGGAGTCGCCAGCATCAGCGCCGCTTCCTGATCGTCCGCCACCATCTTGAAAAGCTCGCATACCAAGGCGCTTTCCTTGCAGAATATGCGTTCCGCAAGCTGCTCATAGAGGTCCGCACCCATCCTCTTCCTCCTCCCTAAAACACGCGACCTGAGCCGACAGCCGTTTTGCCCGAAATCAAAGAAATTATACATGTGTTTGATGACAGTGAAGGAAGCGATTTAAAGCGAGCGAACATCTTCTTCTTCTGAATCCGAGCCATTATAAAATGCTGCAAGCATGATGTTTAGGAAACCAATGCAGAGGAACCATAGTGGTAAAACTTCCAAGTACGGAAAGGAGAATCGAAATGGATCCGAAAATGGTTCAGAGGATGTTGATCGAAGGAATGCGGAACAGCATGCGTATCTCCTTTGATCTCATGGAATCGTGGCAAGGACAGGCGGAGAAGTTGTGGAAGATGTCTCTCGAGCAGGGTGGCGACCTGGGGCGAGAAGGAGAGAAGATCCTCAACGAATGGCGTGAAAACATGCACAAGGGCACGGAGGAATTTCGTCGCAATCTTGAGGACGGGCTGGTGCAGATGGAGCAAATGACGCTGCAGCAGGCTTCATAAGAGAAGGGAGATTTGATGCCGGCGAAGCAGAATCCCCCCAGCGGCGACTGGAGCAGGCAGTGGAAAACATGGCAGGAGATGCAGAGCAGCTTTTCCAAGCCATGGATGGATTTCTGGGGCCAGGCCTTCGGGGGAGGGCCTGGCCAGGCGCCGAGTGGCACCCAGGAGTCGGCTTCCGGTGGGCAACAGCTGTACAATCGTTGGTTCGATTACATGCAGGAGATGATGTCCGGTTTCGGCCTTCCGCGTGAGGGTGCGGGGCCGGAGGCGTTCCAGAGGCTTTTCGAGAGTGCGGGAATAATCGAGAAGCTCTTTTCAATGCTCGGCGAGCTTTATCAAACCTACAATAGGGTTGTTCAGGAAGACGGGCAGTACAGCTTCGATTCTATGAGCGGCAAGCTGGACACCTGGTCGGACGAGTACCGCAAGCTGGTCAGCGAGGTAGTCGCTCCGCTCTTTCCCGAACAAATACGTTGGGTGCCGGAGCTCTATTCGGGTGAGTTTCCCCTCATGTACACCGGCTTGGGCATGCACCTTTGGGCTCCATGGCTCGATTTGACCCGACGCCTCGCTGATAAGCAGATAAAGGGAGAACTAATGGCTCCCCAATCTGCTATTCAGGTCTATGAGGAATGGCGCAGGGCCTGGGACGACAGCTTCGGCCGCGCACTGCGGGCGCCGGTGATGGGCTATTATCGCGAGGCGGTTGAAAAGCTGAGCCACACAGTTAATTCCTATACCGAACTCAACATCGTGCTGGCGGAATTCTATTCCTCGATTGAGGGAGCCGCTATGCAGGCGTTGCAGACGATGCAGGAACGGTTGGCAGAGGTCCAATCGGAGAAGGGTGCCGAGCCGCTCTCCTTCAGGGACGTCTACAGTCTTTGGTGGCAGACCAACGAGCAGGTATACGAGGAGCTGTTCAAGACGGAAGAATTCGGCCGTCTGCTGGGGCACGTGGTGGATAGGGGAATGCAATTCAGGACGGATCTCCAATCCTATATCGAAGAAATAACCAAGGAGCTCCCCTTCCCGAATAGAAGCGAAATGGATCATCTCTACAAAGCGGTATACGAGATGAAGCACCAAATCAGGAGTATGTCACAGGAACTATCGGAACTCAGGGGCAAGCCGGCTGAGCAAGGAAGGCCTCAGAGGTTAAAGGGTGTGAGCTGAAAATGATACGTGAATTTATGGATCCCACCTTCTTCTTCGAGGAGATGGAAGATTTCAACCGGAAGCTGGTCAAGGGGGCCGAGATCCTGACCAACATTAGCGATGTGCAGGTGGAGCCGACACCCAAGGAGTTGGTTCTGGAAGAAGATAAAATGAAGCTCTACCATTACATCAATCCGACGGAACTCACGTGTGATGTCCCACTTCTCATCTGCTATGCCCTGGTTAACCGGCAGTACATGATGGACCTGCAATCGGACCGCAGCCTGATACGAAATCTTCTCGGCCGAGGGTTGGATATCTACATCATCGATTGGGGTTATCCGGACCTCGGCGACCGTTACGTCACCATGGAGGACTACCTGGATGTTTATCTCAACGACTGCGTCGAGGAGGTGCGCATGAGGTCGGGTTGCGACAAGATCAATCTTCTCGGTGTCTGCCAGGGAGGCACTTTCGTGACCGTTTACGCCTCGCTCTATCCACAAAAGATCTCGAACCTGATAACTATGGTCGCTCCCATAGATTTCCATGTCACGGATGGCCTGCTCAATATATGGAGCAGGTATATGGACATCGACAAGATGGTGGATACCCTCGGCATAATCCCGGGTGATTTCATGAACGTCGGCTTCCTGATGCTCAAGCCCTTCCAACTCATGGTGGACAAGTATGTTGGCCTGATGGAAAACCTGGACGATCCGGTGACGGTTACCAACTTCGTGCGCATGGAGAAGTGGATCTACGACAGTCCGGCTCAGGCCGGGGAGGCCTACCGCAAGTTCATGAAAGATCTCTATCAGGACAACAAGCTGGTAAAAGGCGAGTTCGAGCTGGGGGGCAGGCGCGTAGACCTCAAGAACATAACCATGCCCCTTCTCAATATCTATGCCACCGAAGACCATCTCGTACCGCCGGACTCGAGTATCCCCCTAAATGACCTCGTGTCGAGTGAGGACAAGACGCTTTATGCATTTCCGGGTGGCCACATCGGATTGTACGTAAGTTCAAGATCTCAGAAGGAGCTCGCTCCTGCCGTTTCGGAATGGCTCACCAGTCGCTGCATGCCGGTTGATATGGGGCAGGCTACACAAGGTTCTTCGGGCGAGAGCGCTTCTGAGCCCGCATCGCCGGGTTTGTCTTCAAGCGCTTCTTCCACAGGTCTCGGCGAGCGCGGGAGCGAAGAGGGAATCGGCCTCCAAGCAAAGGGCGCCGAAAAAGATACGCCGTAAGGCGGCAGTGCTACAAGACGAACCTCTACCCGGCTCTAAGCCTCCCCGGATAAGCCGAAGGTCAGCCTCTTCCAGCCCCGAGCCTTCGCAAGGTGGAAATAGGACCTCCAAAGCCGGTAAGAAAAAGCAGGCCAATCGAACGGGGCCTAGTCCAATTGGGGATCGGTGAGCATTTGTTATGGAAGATTATAGCAAGCAAACCAAGCGGCGATTGCTGGGCATACCAATAATCAATTCCGGACCGGGGTTTCGCTGGGGGCTGGTCGCAGCGGGAGATATCGCGATAGGAATTTTCGCGACCGGAAAGACGGCTGTCGGAATATTTTCGGCGGGTGCAATATCGGCAGGAGTTTTTTCATCGGGCGCCGTCTCCATCGGTATCTATGCCATGGGGGCACTTGCCGTGGGTAAAAGAGCAATGGGGGCGGTTGCCTTGGGTAATCAGGCGAGGGGCAGCATTGCCATTGGACGCAAGGCAATGGGGGCGGTAGCCATCGGTCGGGAGGCGACCGGGGCCATAGCGCTGGGGAAAAATGCACATGGCGCAATCGCTCATTCCCACCAGAAGCCGGCTAAGAAGTAGCCTCTAGCTTTTCTACCCCGATTGTCCGTGCCTGAAGACGGGGGGAGAGGCGGGATCGGGCGCTGCCGGGTGCTCATTAACTATTCCAGGTCAACGGCCGAATAAGAAAGCGACACAGTGATAGGGCTGGATTAGGAGGCCTGCGAGATGGGCGAGAAAATTCTGATAGTCGATGATGACGCAACCATGGTCAATCTGCTGTCAACGATTCTCGAAATCGACGGCTTTCAGGCCAAATCAGCACTATCGGGAAAAGAGGCCTTCCAAGTTATCTCAAGAGACTTGCCGGACCTTGTATTGCTAGACATAATGATGCCTGAAATGGACGGCTTCGAGGTGTTGGCAAGGCTGCGCAGCGATCCGGTTACCAAGAAACTTCCCATCATCATGTTGACGGCCAGGACGGACGATAAGGACATCTTCGAGGGCTGGAAGAGGGGCGCGGATGAGTACGTGACCAAGCCTTTCGATCCCAGGCAACTAGTGGATACCATAAAGACGGTCTTGTCGAAATCGTTAGAGGAGAGGATTGAAGAAAGAGCGCAGCATATAGAATCCCTCCTCGAGATACTGCAAAATGTTGAGGACGACGGCGCAGAGCTCCATAAGGATGGCGGATAAGAACATCGTGGGGGATCCGGCCCAAAAAGTTTGCCTTAGCTGCGGGAAACTCGTATCGAGCGATGACCGCTTTTGCATCTCTTGCGGATGCGACCTGCGGAGTGCTCCAACACCCGGATTTTCCGGCGCGGTTTCCGCCTCCGCTTTTGGGGGCCTCAGCGCAGCCTCGGGACAGATCTCCGTCCCTGCTCCCTATCCGGCGCCCGGGCCTTTGGCGGCGCCTTATTACAGAGTGAAAAAAACCGATGACATGGCCATAATATCGCTGATTTGCGCATTGGCTAGCTTCTTCGTGCTTCCCTTCATTCCCGCCGTAGCCGCACTGATTCTCGGGTTCATGGCGCGCGATCGTATCCGAAAAGACCCGGCGGGTCTGGAAGGCGAAGGTTTTGCTACGGCTGGGATCATTATAGGATTACTGAACGTTATTATTGTCGTCGCGGTTTTTATCGTGCTGGTAATCCTGTCCATTAGCGGGATCTAGGTTGCTTTGAGATAGCCCATCCGAGCCGCGATTCGAGAACTTGGTTAGCCCGGCTGCACTCCACGCCCTTCAAGCCCGATTACGAGTTTCGGGTCTTGAGCCAATTCGCGCAAAGCCCTCAATTCGTGAACCCCCTGCTTCTCGGCAAAGAGCCGGATATAAGAAAGGGATTGCTCCTTCACCTTCCTGAACGTCTGGGGGTATAGTTCGCGTGCGGCCATATCGAGGGAGTCCTCGAGCGAGAAGCCCGACTGCCGCCTGCGTTGAGCGAGAGAGAAGACCCGGGCATAATCAGCTGTGGCCTCCGGCGCCTGTAAGGCGCCCTTTGCATCCAGCGGAGACCCTTCCATTTTTTGGTTGCGTATCGTCTCGGCCAGCCCAGGGTTATTCGCCAATTCTCTCAAGGCCCGCACCGGGCCCCAACCCCTTTCTTGCTTGAGGTGATCCAGTATCCATCTGGTTTCTATGTTGATGTCCCTATAGGTCAGGGAATAGTGCTGCTTGAGGGAGGCTTCGATCGCCTCCAGCACGCTCATGCCCTTGGCCAACAGTGTAATGGCATCGGAGAATATAATGTCGTAATCGACGAAATCAGCCGGCCGCAGCTTATCTTCCATAATATAATTCTAGCATCATGCCGGTCGCCTTTTTAACGACCGGCTACCGCGAAGGGGGTTGCGCCTCGGCATTATTTTCCGGGCTGCTTTGTTTATACTGACAGATGATGTCCTCGTTCTGATTGGAGGAAGATGTCAAAGCCGCGAGCGATAGTCTTGCTCTCGGGAGGTCTCGACTCCGTCCTGGCCGCCACCCTGCTGATGCGGGGCGGGGTGAAAGTCGTGGGCATTACCTTCGTCACGCCCTTCTTCGGTTCCCGCAAGGCCGAGAAGGCGGCGGCCGCCCTGGGTATAGAGCTGGTCGTTGAAGATATAAGCGAGCCGCACCTGGAGATGCTTAAAAACCCGCGTTATGGCTATGGAAGAAATATGAATCCCTGCATCGATTGCCACGCCCTGATGGTGAGAGAAGCGGTGCGGAAACTTAAGGATTTGAATGCCGATTTCGTGGCAACCGGCGAAGTACTGGGAGAGAGGCCAAAGTCCCAGAACCGCCAGGCGTTGGAAATAGTCGCTTCCCACTCTGAAGCCGGCGATTTGCTGATGCGCCCTCTTTCCGGACGCCTGCTTCCGCCGACCAGGCCCGAGATGCAGGGCTTGATAGAAAGGGAGCAACTTCTCGACCTGCAGGGGCGATCGCGCCGGCGGCAGATGCAACTGGCCCGGGAATGGGGGATAGGGGACTACGAAAGCCCGGCGGGAGGTTGCCTGCTTACCGATGCCAATATCGCCAGGCGCTTGCAAGAGCTGATGCTAGTGGAGCCTGCCTTCGACAGACTGGATGCCCAATTAGCAACAATAGGGCGGCAGTTTTGGATTGGCAGCAGCTTGCTCGTGCTTGGCCGGCGGCATGCTGAGAACGAGCGGCTCAAGGATATTTCGCTGCCGTCGGACATGTTGTTGAGAGAGCGCGATATTCCCGGTCCTGTTGCGCTGCTCAGGGCTTATCCTCGGGGCGCTCCGCTGGAAAATAATGCCATGCAGGAAGCAGCCAGGTTGCTGGGAGTATACGGCAAAGGCAAGAGTCCGCTGGGGTTGGAGCAGATTACTGATGCCCGTAGCGGGCAATCGGGAGCAGTTTAAAAGTAAGTTGCATAAGTTATATAATTATTATATTATAATGCCTCGGCGCAAGGGATTGCCCCGGGCTTGTGATTTGCCTAAGCCCTGAGGTCAGGGTAAGGTAAATCCAATTGAAAGGTCTTCACTGAGAGGTTCAAAAAGGTATGGAAGAGAAGTACGAATCCAAGACCATAGAGGAAAAATGGAGGCGCCGTTGGGCGGAGGCCGACATTTATCGCTGCCGTGAAGAAGAAGGCGTGCCCAAGAAATACGTCCTCGTCATGTTCCCCTATCCATCGGGCCCGGCTCATATCGGCCACGTCGCCAACTACAATCTGGGGGATGTGCTCAGCCGCTATCTCAAGCGTAAAGGCGTCAACGTCCTGCACCCCATGGGATGGGACGGCTTCGGCCTGCCCGCCGAGAACGCGGCAATCAGGGAGGGCATTCACCCCGCCAAGTACACCAATGAAAATATTGTGTTGCTCAAGAACAGCCTGCAGAGGTTGGGCTACTCTTACGACTGGAACCGGGAACTGGCCACTTGCGACCCCGAGTATTACCGCTGGACGCAATGGTTCTTCATCAAATTCCTCGAAAAGGACCTCGCTTATAAGGCACTGGCCTGGGCAAACTGGTGTCCCTCCTGCCGGACGGTTCTTGCTAACGAGCAAGTGATCGATGGGCACTGCGAGCGTTGCGACACCCTGGTCGTCCAAAAAGCCCTCCAGCAATGGTTCTTGCGCATTACCCAATACGCCGAGCGTCTGCTGGCCGATATGCAGCAGCTGAGCGGGTGGCCGGAGAGCGTCCTCACCATGCAGCGCAACTGGATCGGGCGTTCGGAAGGGTGCGAAGTGATGTTCCACCTGGCCGCAAGCGATCGCGAAATGCCAATATTTACCACCCGTCCCGATACCCTCTGGGGGGTTACTTTTTTCCTGCTGGCACCGGAACATCCTCTGGTTGACGAGGTGACCCGGGGGACGCCTCACGAATCGGAAGTGGCCGCCTTTCGCGAAAGGATGCAGGGTGTATCCAATATAGAGCGCACTTCCATGGAGACGGAAAAGGACGGCGCCTTCCTGGGCGCCTACGTCATAAACCCGGTCAACGGAGAAAAAGTACCGGTGTGGACGGCTAACTTCGTACTCATGGAGTACGGAACGGGCGCGGTCATGGCCGTTCCCGCTCACGATCAGCGGGACTTCGAGTTCGCGCGTAAATACGGGCTGCCGATAAGGGTGGTGATTCAGCCGCCGGATGGGGCTCTTGAGCCGGATGACATGACCGAGGCCTACACGGATCCGGGAACCATGGTTAATTCCGATGGCTTCGATGGCATGGATAGCGAGACAGGATGCAAGCAGGCGGTGCCCGATCTGCTGCAGTCAAAGGGCTGGGGCGGGCGAACTATTAACTACCGGCTACGCGACTGGCTTATCTCCCGCCAGAGGTACTGGGGAGTGCCTATACCGATCATTTACTGCGAGCGCTGCGGTACGGTCCCGGTACCCGAAGAGGATCTGCCGGTGCTTTTGCCCGAGGACGTGCGCTTCGAATTCGAAGGCCCTTCACCGCTTGAGACCTCTGAGGATTTCCGCAAGACGGTATGCCCGCGCTGCGGAGGCGAGGCGGAGCGGGAAACCGATACCATGGATACCTTTGTCGATTCCTCCTGGTACTATATCCGCTACGCCAGCCCTCGCTTCGATTCCGCTCCCTTTGATAAAAAGGCGGTCGCTTACTGGCTTCCCGTTGATCAATATATCGGAGGCATCGAACACGCCATCTTGCACCTGCTTTATTCGAGATTCTTTACCAAGGTCCTCAAGGATTTGGGGCTCGTCGATTTCGACGAGCCCTTCACCAACCTGCTGTGCCAGGGCATGGTGGTCATGGGCGGCGCCAAGATGAGCAAATCCAAGGGAAACGTCATAACCCCCGATCAGTTCATTGACAGTTTCGGCGCTGACACCTTGAGGCTTTTCATCCTCTTTCTCGGCCCTCCCGAGGCAGACAAAGAATGGAGCGAGTCGGGCATCGAAGGCGCGCATCGTTTCCTCAACCGGGTCTGGAGGCTTGTTGGTCGCTACATGGATGTGCTCACCTTTAAGACTCAACCCATTCCCCAGGATTCGCAGGCACGGTGGCGCATCGCTCATGTGACCCATCGCACCATAAAGAAGGTCAGCGAGGACATCGAGCGCTTCGCTTTCAATACCGCGATAGCCGCAATTATGGAATTTACCAATGGCCTTTATAAGGAGATCGATGAGTGCGCCGATGCCTTCAACACCTACGAAGGGCACGAAGCCATACGCAGCCTGATCCTGCTCCTCGCCCCTTTCGCACCTTTTATAACTGAAGAACTGTGGGAAGAGCTGGGGGGCGAGTTCAGCGTGCACGAGCAGCCTTGGTCAGAGTATGACGAGACACTGGTAAAGGCCGAACGCATAACCCTCGTAGCGCAGATCAACGGCAAGGTGAGGGACCGTATAGAGGTCGATGCTGGCATCTCCGATGAAGAGATGCGGCAAACGGTTTTGGATTCGAGCCGCATGAAACAGCTCCTCGAAGGGAAAACGGTGGCCAAGGTTATCGTGGTCCCCGGCAAATTAGTCAACGTGGTCACTGCATAAATCAACTCCGCGGCGGCATATCCGGGCCGCCCGAATTCCGGATCACAATCCCAAGGTGGCATAACACCATGCTGGAAAAGCTAACCAGATTTCTCGACAGGTTGAACACGCTTCCCTATTGGCAGTTGGCGCTCATGGGTGTCGCCGTATTGTGCGTCGCCGTCGGCGGCTTTCTGCTGCTGAAATCGCCCTCCCGCCCCGCACCCGACTTTCACTCCAGACAAGAAGAGGTTTCCGATGAGCCAAAGCAGCTCACAGTACACGTAGCCGGGGCCGTCAATCATCCAGGTGTTGTCTGCATTAAGGAAGGCGATCGGGTCCTCGATGCTATCGAAGAGGCGGGAGGTCCTTTGCCCGAGGCGGACCTCAATGCCCTCAACCTCGCTCAGCCCGCTCAGGATGGCCAGAGGATAAACGTTCCACGCCAGGGAGAAGCGGCCGTGGATTCGGCTGCCGGTGGGGAGAAGACGGGCGTGAAGGTGAATATCAATTTAGCGGGCCAGAGGGAGCTGGAGGAACTTCCCGGCATAGGGCCTACTTTGGCCGAGCGCATCTTGTCTTATCGAGAGAAAAAGGGAGGATTCAAGAGCGTGGATGAGCTCAAGCAGGTTTCGGGCATCGGCGAGAAGAAATTCGAGGAACTCCGCGATTATATAGAGATATAGGCAAGTGCACTATCCCACAGATACAATGGCATCCGGAATGGGGTCAGGCCTCTGCATCTGCATTTTCAGCCAGACTATGCATAGATATTCGCGAAACTTGAAAATGCAGATGCAGAGGCCTGACCCCATTCCTGGTCCACCAGCACTCGACGCTTATCATATTAATAGGATAGTGCACTGACCATGGCCGGTGACCTTTTCTATCGCAGCCGTCTTTTCGTCTATTCCATAATGGCCGCAGTGGGGGGAGCAGTCAGCGTATCCAGTTCAGCTGTCTGGCCCTGGATAATATTGCCTTTCGCTTTCGCGGTGACTGCGATTATCCTTCTCCATAAGCGGGGCAAGAAATATGGCCCGCTCCTCCTTTGCCTGGTATTTCTCTACGCCGGTCTATGTCTGGGCCAGATCCGGATGTCGAACTGGCAGGGCCGGGGCGGTTCGCAGGGCGAGGTGGCGCTGGAGGGCCGGGTCGAGGTAGGCTGCCGGGGAGACCAGGACAACATAATGGATCTGCTCAAAGTCAGCCGGGTACTCGAAGGCCAGGGCCCGAGGCCGCGTGATTGCTACCTGCTCAGGGCCCAGGGTGAGAGACCGGATATCAAATGGGGAGATACCCTCGAGGTGAGAGGGCATCTCTTTTTATTTGATAGTGAGAAAGGTGGCGTGGGAGGAAGCCTTATTGCGGCTGAGATAAAGGTGCTTGCCCATACCGGCAATCCGCTACTGCGGATCGCCGTTTCCTATCGCGACGCGCTGCGGCGGCAGGTAGAGACCGGTCTGAATGCAGATGTAGCCGGGCTGATCGAAGGCATGCTGTTGGGAGATTATCGCCTCTTAGGAAGCCGCGATCTCAGGGCCTTCCGCCTTTCCGGCCTCATCCACCTCTGCGCGGCATCGGGTCTCAATGTGGCAATACTAGCGGTTTTTATCCTCTGGATCGGCAAGCGATTCCGGCTGTCGCAGCGCACCATTCTCCTCTGCCAGGTGCCTTTGCTCCTTACCTACGCGCTCGCCGTCGGGCTTTCGGTCCCCATAGAGCGTGCGACCATTGTCGCGCTTCTAGCCGCAGCCGCTTTCTTCACAGGAAGGGATTTCGATTTCATGCCGGCAATGGGGGCCGCCGTCTTCTACCTGGTATTGAGCGATCCCGGAGCCGCGACGGGAGTAAGCTTTCAGCTCTGTTTTGCGTCGGCTCTGGGAATGGTGTTGCTGTATCGCCCGCTCTGCGAGCTGCTCGGCTCTCGGGCCCCCAAGATCACGGCTCTACTGGCGGCTACCCTGGCCGCCCAGTTGGCCGTAGCTCCGCTTCTGCTCTTCCATTTCGGAGAGGTATCCATGCTGGCGCCACTCGCCAACCTTCTGGCCCTGCCCCTGGTGGCACCGGTCATGGCGCTCGGCATGCTCTCATCCCTTTTATGGATGGCCGGCCTTCCCCTGGCCGGCCCCCTGATGACCGCCGCCGCCCTTCCAACCAGGTTGATCCTCTCCATCGCCCGCACTATCGCCAGTCCGAGTTGGTCGGCCATCCATATATTTCCCTTCTCGCCGCTATGGATGGCCGTTTTCTATCCCGCCCTTGCAATTTCTTTCCTGCACACGGGGAAATGGAAGATAATGACAGGATATGTCGTGATTATGATGATTGCCGCCGCCGTTCTCGCTGGTGGAGTCCTTCCTTTCAGCGCAACCGGTGCCGACTCCGGCTATCGCATAACTTTTATCGATGTCGGACAGGGCGACTCCAGTCTGATACAGGCGAGAGGCTCCACTATATTAATCGATGGGGGAATAGAAGAAGCTGTCCTTGAAAAGGAACTTCGTTCGCGTCGATTGCGTTACCTGGACGCCGTTGTGGTAAGCCACCCGGAATCGGATCACATCGGCGGGCTGCCGATGGCGCTCGATGGCTGCAAGGTCGGGCTGCTGGTGCATCCCGGTACTAAGACGAGCGGGTTGGCCGGCAAGCTCCTCAGCCAGGCGGAAGAGCTGGGTATACCAACTCGAATAATGCGCAGGGGAGATATCCTAAAGGTAGGGGATGTCGAACTAAACGCGCTGGGTCCTCCGGAAGAGCTCCCGGAGGGCGCCGCCGGGAATGACAATGCCTTGGTGATCAGGGCCGAAGGGCCGGGGTTCAGCCTGCTGCTTCCGGGAGATGTGGAGGAGGAGGGGCAGGGATTGCTCCTGCATGATTCGAGGCAGCTCGACAGCGATATTCTCAAAGTGCCCCATCACGGTGGTTTCTCGCAGGGCAGCGATGAGTTTTTTTCAGCGGCGAGTCCGCAAATCGCGGTAATCAGCGTTGGAAAGGATAATTCCTACGGGCACCCGTCAAGCCGCACGTTGGATTCGCTCGAACGTTGCGGCCCCTCTATCTACAGGACCGATTTGAACGGGGACATCGTGATCGAGGTGCTACAGGGCGGCTACAAGGTTGAATGCGAACACAATACCTGAGCGACACACAAGGCGGCATCCATCAGTGATATAGTCGTGTCGTCGGCAACTTAAGACAGCGATCGAGGAGGCATCATATGCCATCCGGCAAGCGGGGAGTGCTCTTGATCCACGGCAATCAGAGGCTCCTGGTGGAAGACGAATTGAAGAAAGTGCAGTCGAAGATATCCGCGGAAGGCGAGGATTTCAACCTGGACGTCTTCGAGGCAGGCGAAGACAGGATGGAGGACGTGCTGCAAGCGGCAGACACCCTGCCGTTGGGATCCGAAGGCCGTTTTGTCATCATGCGGGAAGCACAAAAGCTATCCGCCGCCGAGGTGAAATCGCTCGCCCCTTATGCAGAGAATCCCGCCGAAAGTTGCCTCCTCATCCTTACCGCCGTGGGCCTCAAGGAATCCGCACCCCTGCTGCGACTTATCGAGAAAAGCGGCAGGGTAAAGGAGGCGAGCAAGAGGAGGGATCAGATTCCCGGTTGGATTCGCAGCCGATTCAAGGAACGCGGCGTGAAGGTTACGGGAAAGGCCATAGCTTATTTGCAGGAGGCCTTGGGCGACGATCTGCTGGCGATAGAGGCGGCAGTGGAAAAAATCGTCCTCTACCACGAAGGGCTCGAAGAGATCGATCTCGATCAGGTTGTACCACTGGTGATGCCGAGCGCCGAGCGGTCGGTATTTGAGCTGGTGGACAGGGTGGCGCTCGGCGATTCCGACCAGGCGGTAAAGCTGCTCAGGGGGCTGCTGCAGCAAGGCGAAAAGGCGAGCTACCTCCTGTATGCCCTGTCGAGGCATTTCCGCAATCTCTTGTTGTATAAGGCCTTGAGGCAAGAGGGCCGGCAGGAGCCGGATATTGCCGCACAAATGAAGATGTCCAAGAAACAGCAGTGGACGCTGGCCAAGAAGTTCAAGCCGCAAGCAGCGCGTTTTGATGAGGAGAGGCTGAGGAAGGCGCTGGCTATTCTGGTCAAGGTCGAGATGGGCATTAAATCGGGAGAAATGGACGAGGAGTTCGGCCTCGAACTCGCTATTTGCTCGCTTTCACGGTTGAGCAGATGAACCCCTCCACATGGGGTCAGGCCCCTGCATCTGCATTTTCAAGTTTCGATAACATCAATCCAACGCATGCCTGAAAATGCAGATGCAGGGGCCTGACCCCATGTGAGAACCCATGCGGAGGTTCAAGAAAAAGGGTATTGCCCTTGATAGCATAATTATGCAATACTATACATAATTATTAATAGAATCCGGGAGAAGCAAATGAGAATTGGAATAATCGGAGCGTCGGGATATGCGGGTGCAGAGCTACTACGCTTGCTCGATTCCCATCCCCATGTCGAGGTGACATATCTGACAGCGCACGCTTACGCCGGCAAGCAAGTGGGCGAGTTGTATCCGAACTTACATTCTTATGCATCTTTTAAGTTCCGGGAGTTTTCCCCGGATGAAGCGCTGAGGAAAGCTGACTTCTTTTTTACGGCCCTGCCCCATGGTGAATCGATGAGCGCGGTCCCCTCGCTGCTGGAAAGAGGCTGCAGAGTATGCGATCTTTCCGCCGATTATCGGCTAGAGCAGCAAGAGGTTTATGAAAAATGGTATGAAGTACGGCATACATCACCCCGCCTCTTAAAAGAGGCGGTTTACGGCCTTGCGGAGATAAACCGGGACGCAATAGGGGATGCGCGGCTGGTGGCCGTCCCCGGCTGCTATCCGACGGCAGCGATATTGGCGCTGGCGCCGGTTATAAAAGAGGCTGCGGCTGACGGTCCCTCTATCATTATCGATGCGAAATCAGGGTTGTCAGGTGCGGGAAGATCTCTAACATTGGCAACCCATTTCGCGCAAGCGGACGAAAACGTAAAGCCATATAGCGTCGGTTCTCATCGGCATACGCCGGAGATCGAAGGCGTGCTCTCGTATTTGAAGGGCGAAAAGGCGAACATTATTTTTACACCCCACCTGGTGCCTATGAGCCGGGGCATTCTCGCAACCTGCTACTTGGAGCTTGTCTCCAGCCCCTCGGCGGCTGACGTCGATTCCCTTTTCCGTTCCTACTATGCGGAAAGCAAATTCGTAGTGCTGCGGGGAGAGGGAGATTTTCCGGAAACCAAAGCGGTTTCAGGGAGCAATTACTGTCATATCGGCTGGTTTCTCGATAGCGGCAGCGGCTGGCTTATAGTCGCTTCGGCCATAGACAACCTGGTAAAAGGCGCCTCTGGCCAGGCGGTGCAATGCATGAATATTATGAACGGCTGGGATGAGACCGCCGGCCTCGAAACGCTGGCGATTTTTCCTTAGGAGAAGACGATGCAGGCAAAGATGATATACGGAGGGATATGCGCCCCGGAGGGTTTCAAAGCAAGCGGTGTCGCCTGCGGCTTAAAGGAGAGCGGAGAGCTCGACCTCTGCGTGGTGGCATCGCAAAAAGAATGTAGCGCGGCCGGCACATTTACCTCAAACGCTTTCCGGGCGGCCCCGGTAACCGTGACCATCGAGCACCTAAAGGATGGGCGGCTGCAGGCGGTGGTCGCAAACAGCGGCAACGCCAACGCCTGTACCGGCGAACGCGGGCTGGCCGATGCCAGAGCCATGGCGGATATCGCCGCGGCGGAGTTGGGGATAGGCCCCGCGGGGGTAGCGGTGGCATCGACCGGGGTAATAGGCAACCACCTGGATATGGAGAAAGTTGCACAAGGTATCACGCGCGCGGCTCGGGGCCTCTACGAGGGTGGAGCCGGCGAAGCGGCCCGGGCCATAATGACAACCGATACCTGCCCCAAGGAGCTTTCCTTCGACTACGGGGATTTTTCCATCGGAGGGATGGCTAAGGGAGCCGGCATGATGAAGCCGAATATGGCGACCATGCTCGCATTTCTGACGAGCGATGCCGAAGTGGATCCCCGGGATCTTTCCAAAGCCCTGCGCTCTGCGGTCGATGCCAGCTTTAACCTCATAAATATTGATGGCTGCACAAGCACCAACGACATGGTTCTCGCCTTGGCGAATGGGGCATCCGGGGTGAAAGTTAAAGCCGAGGAACTTGCCGAGGCTCTCTTTCAGGTTTGTTCACCCCTTGCCCGCATGCTTGTCGAGGACGCGGAAGGCGCCACCCGCCTGATCGCAATACAGATCGCAGGCGCCTTCGATCACAGCGAGGCTAAGAAGTTGGCGACGGCGGTAGCGGAATCACCGTTGGTGAAGACGGCCTTCTTCGGAGGCGATCCTAACTGGGGGCGGATTGTCCAGGCATTGGGGGCGGCCGAGCCCGCCCTTGATCCACGGGGAGTCTCCGTCAAGTTAGGCGGGGTGGTAGTGGTTGAGCGCGGAGAGCCGGGCGCAGCGGATGACGATTCGTTAAATAGGGTCATGGCGGCTAAGGAAATCGTGATCGAAATCGGCCTGAGCAGAGGAGACGCCGGGGTCGAAGTTCTCAGCAGTGATTTGAGCTATGATTACGTGAAGATCAATGCGGAATACCACACATAGTACCCGGCTATATAAATACGCTGGCATTCGAGCGCCGCTATATCCGCTTCTGTGCGTTACGCTTCCTGCGACGTACTCGGCGCGTACGCCTCAGTCGCGCGTCTTGCAGGCGGCGCATCGGTGCTCTAGGTGCAAGACTGTATTTGTGGAGCAGAGTACTTAAGGAGTAAGCATGGATAAGGCTATGGAAAAGGCGCGGGTCCTGATGGAGGCGCTGCCCTATATCAAAGATTATTACGGCAAGACGGTGGTGGTAAAAGTCGGCGGTAAAGCCATGGAAAACGCCGACCTGAAGGAGAAATTCGCCTCGGATATTGTGCTCATGCGCTACGTCGGGATGAACCCGGTGATCGTTCATGGCGGAGGGCCGCAGGTTACGGAATATATGGAGCGGCTCTCACTCGAAGTGCGCTTCGTTGACGGGCATCGCGTTACCGATTCCTCGACCATGGAAATCGCCAAGATGGTCCTGGTGGGCAAGGTAAATAAGGAGATCGTCTCGATGATCAACCGCCACGGCACCCTGGCGGTCGGCCTCTCCGGTGAGGATGGCAACCTGCTGATGGCGCGCAAAAAAAGCCATGCCGCCAGCAAGGGACAGATAGACCTGGGCTTCGTGGGAGAGGTAGCCATGGTCAACCCGGCGATCCTCAACAATCTCATGAAAGAGGAGTTCATACCGGTAGTGGCGAGTATAGGAGCCGATGAATCGGGCCAAAGCTATAATATCAATGCCGATTTAGTGGCCGGTTCACTCGCATCAGCGCTCAAGGCTGACAAATTGATTTATTTGACCGACGTCGATGGCATTTATCAGGATATGGAAGACGCCTCCAGCTTGATTCCCGAGCTGAATAGCAGGGAGGCGGTGCGGCTCATAGAGGAAGGCGGATTGGCAAGCGGCATGCTGCCCAAGATTGAGAGTTGCATCGAGGCGTTGCGCGGCGGAGTACGGCGGGCCCACATAATAAATGGAACCGTGGATCACGCGCTCCTTCTGGAACTCTACACCGACGCCGGTGTTGGCACCATGGTCGTCGCTTGAGCGGTAACCGAAGTTTTAATCCGGCCATAAGACAGCTTGTGCCGGAATGAGATATCTCCAGGGAGGATGATATGGACTACGATCTCGAAAAGGCGAAGAGCCAGGAAAACGATTTCCTGATGCGCAATTATGCCCGCCTACCCGTGCTCTTCGTCAGGGGACATGGCACACGGCTCTGGGACGATACCGGCAAGGAGTATGTTGATTTCGTTTCGGGGCTCGGCGCCTGCGTGGCCGGGCACTGCCATCCCGAGATCATCGCTGCCATCGTTCGGCAGGCTTCGCAGTTGATCCACGTCTCCAACCTCTATTTCAATCGGCCGCAGGGGGAGCTCGCCGAGATGCTCGCGCGCTTTACATTTGCCGAGAAGACCTTTTTCTGCAACAGCGGGACGGAGGCCGTTGAGGCGGCCCTCAAACTGGCGCGCAAATACATGCGGGCAGTACGGGGGGAAGAGCGCTACGTCATTGTTTCGGCCTTGCGTTCATTTCACGGCCGCGGCTATGGAGCCATGGCGGCCACCGGGCAGCCGGGGAAGTCACAGCTCTTCGGGCCCATGCCCGAGGGTTTCGTCCACGTGCCGTTCAACGATCTGCCCGCGCTTGAAGCCGTCGTAGGCGAGGATACCTGTGCCGTCCTCTTGGAACCCATCCAGGGTGAAGGGGGCGTTTATGTCGCTGATCCCGGCTACTTGAAGAGTGCGCGGGAGCTATGCAGGGATAGCGGAGCGCTGCTTATACTGGACGAGGTGCAGAGCGGCATGGGACGGACGGGCGCTCTTTTCGCACACGAACATTACGGCATCACGCCGGATATAATGACCATCGCCAAGGGCCTGGCGGGAGGCCTTCCAATTGGAGCCATGCTGACCACGGCAGAGGTGGCCAAGGGTTTTGGCCCTGGCGATTACGGAACCACCTTCGGTGGAAATCCGGTGGTCTGTTCGGCCGCTCTGGCCACCCTGACAGTCCTTTTCGAAGAACAACTGGTGGAAAACGCCGGCCAGGTGGGAGCCTACTTCAAGGGAAAGCTGGAAGGCCTGCTGCGCTCAAGCGGGGCTCTAAGTGAGGTGCGGGGTATCGGGCTCATGCTTGCGGTGGAGCTCAAGCAGGAAAAGGCGCGGGAGATTGTTCAAAGCTGCTTGCAACAGGGATACGTAGTCAACAACATAGGCCCGAATATATTACGCTTTCTTCCCCCGCTTTCGATATCCACGCGCGAGATAGATGGACTGGTGGCCACGCTCGAGGGATTACTTTCGGGATGTGAAAACTGAGCCTACGGGAGATGGCATATTATGGAAATTAAAGGACGTGACTTCATCAGCATCTCGGACTTGAACGCCGGAGAGCTTCTCACGGTCCTTGATCGCGCGGCGTATTTCAAGCGAGCACTCAAGGCCTGGAAGGTAAGACCAAGCCTGACCGGACAGCTGATCGCGCTCATTTTTCAAAAACCATCGACGCGAACACGCGTTTCTTTCGAGGCTGCCATCTATCACCTGGGTGGAAGGCCGATTACCCTGAACAGCAGCGAGCTGCAAATCGGACGGGGCGAGAGCATAGTGGATACGGGGAGGGTACTCTCGAGCTATGTGCAGGCTATAGCACTGCGGACCTTCGGCCATTGGGAGGTGGAGGAGTTGGCGAAGGCGGCGGACGTCCCGGTGATAAACGCCTTGACTGACCTCGAGCATCCTTGCCAGGTTCTCGCCGACCTGATGACTATAAGGGCACATTTCGGAGAGCTTTCCGGTCTTCACCTCGCCTACGTCGGCGACGGCAATAACGTGGCGAATTCGCTGGCCTTGGGATGCGCCTTATCCGGCATGCGTTACAGCATCGGCTGTCCCCGAGGTTATGAGCCGGACGCCAGTATCCTCGGGCAGGCGCGCAGCTTGGCAGGAGAGGATTCCATCCAGGTCAACAACAACGCACGGGAAGCGGTGAAAGGAGCGCAGGTAATTTACACTGATGTATGGACCTCCATGGGACAGAAAGAGGATAACCGCAGGAAGCGGGACCTCAGGCAATACCAGCTGAACAGTGAATTGTTGGCGGCCGCCGACGCTGAGGCCATCGTGTTACACTGCCTTCCCGCCCATCGCGGTGAGGAGATAACGGATGAGGTGATCGACGGGCCGCGTTCGGCGGTGTGGGCTCAGGCGGAAAACAGGATGCACGCCCAGGCGGCGCTCCTCGACCTTCTCATAGGGTTGGATTAGGGGGCAGAAATGGATAAACGCCGCCGCCGTGATGTTATTCGAGAACTGGTATCAACCAGGCCGCTGTCCAGACAATCGGAACTGGTCAAGGAACTGGCGGCAAGGGGCTTAGAAGCGGATCAATCCACTATCTCCAGGGACTTACGGGAGATGGGACTGGTGCGCTTGCCGGGTGCCGACGGCGTGCCGATATACGGCTTCCCGGGAGAGCAGGCTCCGGCGGCCGCGGCGGGCGATCTGGAGCGCGGTCTCAAGGAGTTCGCCACCTCTTTCGAGACAAGCGGCAATATTTTAGTGTTGCATACGGCTCCGGGAAATGCCCACGCCTTGGCGGCCATTTTAGACAGGGCGCGCCTCGACGAGGTGGCGGGGACGGTAGCCGGAGATGATACCATCATCATAGTGGTCAAAGAAAAGCACAGCGCAAAGAGACTCGCGCAGAGGCTGAACCGCATGTCTTAGGGAGCAGTTCAGGAGATTTAAACAGGAGTGAGACTATGAAGGAGACGGTAATTCTCGCCTATTCCGGCGGGCTCGATACATCGGTTGCCATTAAGTGGCTGGAGGACAGGTACGGCATGCAGGTTGTCGCCCTGGCCGCGGACCTGGGCCAGCCTGGCGACATGGAAGCGATACGCCGCAAGGCTTTGGATACCGGAGCGGTCGATGCCGTCGTGATCGACTTAAAAGATACTTTCGCCGAGGAATTCATCCTGCCGGCGCTCAAGGCCAATGCCCTCTACGAGGGGAAGTACCCTTTGGCGACTTCACTCGCCCGGCCGCTGATCGCCTCCGTCATGGTGGAGGAGGCAAGGCGGCGGGGAGCTGCGGCAGTGGCGCACGGCTGCACCGGCAAGGGAAATGACCAGGTGCGCTTCGATGTTACCACCATGGCGTTGGGTCCCGACCTCAAGATCATCGCGCCCTTGCGCGAATGGGTGATGTCTCGTGAGGAGGAGATCGAGTATGCGCGGGAGCATAGTATCCCGGTTCCGGTCACAGTGGCTAACCCTTACTCGGTTGATGAGAACCTTTGGGGCCGCAGCTGCGAAGCGGGAGTACTGGAGGACCCCATGACCGAGCCGCCGGAGGACTCGCACGAATGGACGGTTTCTCCCGAGGAGGCCCCCGATGCCCCGGTCTATAGTGAGATCACCTTCGATTCTGGGCGCCCCATTAAATTGAACGGCGAGGATCTGGAACTTGTGCAATTGATAAAACGGCTTAACCAGTTGGGAGCGGCTAATGCTGTGGGCCGCATCGACATGATCGAGAATCGCCTGGTCGGGATCAAGTCGCGTGAGACCTATGAAGCGCCTGCGGCCACAATATTAATCGAAGCGCATCGCGCCCTGGAGTCCTTGACCCTGACCAGGGAAACCATGCACTTCAAACCGCTTCTCGAGCAGAAATTCGCCGACCTGGTCTACTACGGGCTCTGGTACGAGCCCTTGCGCTCGGCCATCCAGGCTGCAATCAAAGTCACCCAGCAGAAGGTGAGCGGCAAGGTGAGGGTAAAACTTTTCAAAGGGGACTGCGTCGTGGTGGGCCGCGAATCCAAATACTCCCTCTACGATTATTCGCTGGCCACCTACGATCGCGCCGACGCCTTCAGCCATAAGTCGAGCGAGGGCTTCATAGAGCTGTGGGGCCTGCCGCTGAAGGTGTGGGGAATAAAACAGGGCAGTGACGATCGTTAGCCTAATGAGGAGGCGGAAATGAAGCTGTGGGGGGGACGGTTCGAAAAAGATACCGATGCGTTGATGAAATCCTTCAGCTCTTCGCTGCCCTTCGATCGGCGCCTGGCTCTTTATGACATTAAGGTAAGTGAGGCCCATGCGCTGGCCCTCGAGGAATGCGGCGTGCTGACCGGTGAGGAGAAGGAGCTCATAAGCAGCGCTCTGAAGGACATGAAAGAGCAATTCGAGCTGGGAAAATTTACCTTCTCGGATGATGAGGACATTCATAGCGCCGTGGAGAGAGTCCTGGTTGAGCGCCTGGGCGAAACCGGAGCCAAGCTGCGGGCTGGCCGTTCCCGCAACGATCAGGTGGCGGCCGACTTAAGGCTGTACCTCATGGATGCCTGCGTGCAGGTAGCGCAGGCATCCATGACAATGATGCAAGCCCTGGCCGATCAGTCCGACGCCAATATGGGAGTGGCAATGCCCGGACTCACCCACCTACAGCCGGCGCAGCCTATCCTTTTAAGCCACCACCTTCTCGCCTTCTTTGAAATGTTCAAGCGTGATGTGGAGCGGCTGGGTGAAACCAGGAAACGTATGTCCTGCTGTCCTTTAGGCAGTGGAGCCATTGCTGGAGTCACTTTTGCTCTCGATCGCGGATTGTTGGCGGAAGAGCTCGGCTTTAAGGAGATAGCCGCAAATTCGATCGATGCCGTTTCTGACCGGGACTTCGTGTGTGATTTCCTCTACTGCTCGGCGGTTCTGGCCGTGCATTTGAGCCGGCTCGCTGATGAGATCATACTCTGGTCCCACCCGAGCATCGCCTTCATCAAGTTGGACGAGGCCTACGCTACGGGTTCCTCAATCATGCCCCAGAAGGCGAATCCCGATGTCGCCGAGCTGGTGAGGGGCAAAACGGGAAGGATCACCGGGCATCTGATGTCCATCCTGGTGATACTCAAGGGGCTGCCGCTTGCTTACAATCGGGATTTACAGGAGGACAAGGAAGCCGTCTTCGATGCGGTTGACCAGTTGGAACCGATGCTCAAGGTCCTTGCCGCTGCGATCGCCTCGGCGACCTTTGAGATGGGAAACATGCGGAATGCGGCAGGCGAGGGGTTCACCAACGCCACCGACCTGGCAGACTACATGGTGCGCAAAGGTTTGCCCTTCCTGGAAGCGCACGAAAAGACGGGTAAGCTGGTGCGCATCTGCATCGAGAGGGGCGTCAAACTGGAGGAGCTTTCCCTCGAGGAGTATCGCAGCATGGAGCCGAGGATCGATGAAGACGTAAGGGAATCGCTTACCGTTGATGCCTGCCTGGAGGCAAGGGACCTCCCGGGGGGAACAGCGCCGGTAAGGGTCGAGGAAGCCCTGCGCGAGGCCCGGCAATGGTTGGAGTCGCAGCGGAAAGCGATGCTTCGCTCGCAATAGGGCTAGCATGGGGTCAGGCCCCCGCATCAGGCCTCAAAATCGATAGTACGTTGTTCACCGATCCGCGACCCGGATTTAGTAATATTATCCATGATGAATAAAATCGATGAACTGGCACAGGCCTTCACCTATCTTGCCGAGCTCTCAGAAATAAAGGGCGAGGTACGCTTCAAGGTGAACGCGTATGAACGGGCGGCTGAGCTGATCCGTGTAAGCGGAGCCGAAATACTCGAGAAAGAAGATATCAAGGAGCTCAGGCAGTTTCCGGGGATAGGGGAGGGCATCGCAAAAAAGATCCTGGAGTTCAAGGAATCCGGGACCATATCCAAGCTGGAGGAGCTGAAGGCAGAGGTTCCCATCGCTCTGATCAGCCTGCTGCAAGTTCCCAACCTCGGCCCCAAGCGCGCCAAGCTAATCTACGATGAGCTCGGCGTGCAGAACATCGAGGAGTTGCGCGAGGCCGCTGAGACTCACAGGTTGGCGGAATTACGGGGCCTGGGGCCGAAAGCCGAGCAGAATATCCTCGATGGTATCGAGCACATGGAAAATATCTCCGGTCGCCTCCTCCTGCACAAAGCTTACGAAATTCAGAGAGACATCTGTTCTCGAATGTCGGAAGCTTTGCCCGGGCTGTTGATTAATCCGGCGGGAAGCCTGAGGCGCATGAAAGAAACCATAGGAGATATCGATCTGCTGGTTGGCTGCGATGACGTGCACCTGGTCATGAACACTTTCCTGTCCCTGCCGCTAGTAGGAAGGGTTCTCGTTAAGGGGGACACAAAGAGCTCGATACTCACACCGGAGGGTCTTCAAATTGATCTCAGGGTTGTGCGGCCGCAGGAGTACGGAGCCGCCCTGCAATACTTTACTGGGTCACAGGCCCATAACATCAGGGTGAGGGAGATTGCGAAGAAGGCCGGTCTCAAGGTGAACGAGTACGGAGTCTTCGCCCTCGAGGACAACCGATGCATAGCTGGCGACGACGAGGAAGGAGTTTACGCCTCCCTCGGCTTGGCTTATCCGCCGCCTGAAATACGCGAGAATCGTGGCGAGATCGAGGCTGCGATACTCCGAAAGCTGCCTGCACTACTGGAACTCGCTGACATAAAGGGAGATCTTCATTCGCATAGCGATTGGAGCGACGGCAGGGACGATCTGGAGGAGATGAGGGCGGTCGCGGAGGCGCACCGATATCGCTACCTGGCGATAACTGACCACGCCATTGGACTGAAGATCGCAGGCGGGCTCAAGAAGGAGCGGCTGCTCGAGCAGGTGCACAAGATCAGGGAGCTCAATTCGCGGGGAGATTCCCCGGTCATCCTGCTCACCGGAAGCGAGCTCAATATAGATAACGACGGCAACATCGATTACGACGAAGAGGTCCTTTCGGAGCTCGATGTGACTATTGCTTCCGTTCACGGTGGTTTGCGCCAGCCACGCGAGCAGATCACCAAGCGCATAATGAAGGCGATCCGCAATCCGAACGTGAAGATAATAGGCCACCCCACCGGCCGCATAATCGATCAGAGGGCGCCTTGCGAAATGGATCTGGAGGCAATCATGCGAGAGGCGGCCGCAACCGGAACAGCTCTTGAGCTCAATTCCTTTCCCGACCGCCTCGATCTCAATGATGAGAACCTGCGGGAGGCGCGGGAGCTGGGTGTCAAAATTTCACTGGGAACCGATTCACACCGCAGCCGGCAGCTGGAGTTCATGTTCTACGGTGTGGCTACGGCCAGAAGGGCGTGGCTCGAAATAAACGACGTCTTGAACACCATGGAGCCCGACGAGTTGCTGGAGTGGTTATGGCGCGGGCGGCGCAAGGGCTGACCGGCTGGCCGAGAAGATGTGGTAGGCCTCGGCCTCGCTTGAACCTGTAGTGGCCGGCATTTCTAAAGACATTCTCGCTCAACCTGTTGGATTCGTCGGCGAAGGGGAAAGCTCATATAATATGCTTGGGCGGCGCCGCACTATACGGCGCAGCCAACCCAGGCGGCAGCCCGGCGGGATTTAAAGAGGGAAGGGGTAGCGCATGGAAGTCAGGCGTAACGAGATCGTGGCCCTCGGATATGGTAAATATTACCGTTCCGACAAGATAGTGGGTCTCGAGCCCATATACGAGGAAAGGGGACCGGCGAGGCGCACCTTCGTTTATGTAGAGGGAAGGCCGGATCCGGTTGTGGCCTCCAGGGCCGAGGGAACAATACTCAGAGACATGGTCATGTCCCTACAGGAGGTGGAGGCCTCGGTGGCCTTCGATCTCATGGAACGAATCCTGCACGAGATGGAAACGGTAAGCCCGATGTTGCGGGCGAGCATTCGCAAAGAGACCGGCCTCGACATGGACGATTTGATGGGCCGCATAAGGCGGATGATTTCGAGGGAAGAAGACCCGGACGATTTCGACCAGGAGTCGCTCTTCACTTCATAGAAGACCAGGGCCATGGGGCGCTAAAGTGTAAGGAGGTTGGGCTTGAAAATCGAGGAGATCTACCAGCTGGCCGTGAAGATGGGCATCGAAAAGGACCCTCGCGGCAAGGTAGAGATAAAGCGCATCTTGCAGGAGAACAAGGAGAAGTACGATAAGCTGCCGGAAAAGGAAAAGCAGTATTTCGATATGGACAGCCTTGCCAATCCCTTTGCCGATACCCGCATCCTGGTCGGCGATCCCGCTACTGAAGTGAAATCGGTGATCGCCGGAATAGATATGGAAGTCCCGGAGGTGATCCTCACCGACCGTATGCGTGAAAAGGGTGAGAAGATCGACCTCATTATTGCGCACCACCCCGAGGGCAGGGCATTGGTTAACCTTAATAAGGTCATGGCGCTGCAGGCGGATCAGTGGAATAACTTCGGAGTGCCCATAAACGTGGCTGAAGCCCTGATAGGCAAAAGGATGCAGGAGATATATCGTGCCTTCCTGCCCCGCAACCACGAACGAGCACTTGATGCCGCGCGCCTCCTGGACATACCTTTCATAAGTATGCACACCGTCGCCGACAATCAGGTGAATGCCTTCCTCGCGGATTACTTGGACGGCAAAAAACCCCGCACCGTGGGAAAGATCGTGGACCTACTGCTCGAGATTCCCGAGTACCAGGCAGCCGCCCGCCTGCAGGCCGGCCCGGCAATAATCGTCGGCGGCAAGGACAACCGGGCCGGAAAGATTATGGTCGATATGACTGGAGGTACGGAAGGCCCGAAGGAAGTTCTGGAGAAGCTGGCAGCGGCGGGAGTCGGGACGATCGTCGCTATGCACTATTCCGAGGGCCACAAGGAGGAAGCGGAGAAGCAGAAGATAAATGTAATAATCGCCGGACATATCTCCTCCGATTCCCTGGGCATGAACCTGATCCTCGATCGCCTGCGGGAGCGCGGGGTGAGTATCATACCCGTTTCCGGGCTGATCAGGGTAACGCGCATCAACGCCAAGAAAGGCCGCTCTAAATCGTAGCCGTCCGGGTTGACCTGCCCTCTTGTTAGTCTTGCTTGAAAAAGATCATCAAATCCTTTATGGGTAGAAGGAAAAAGTGTAACCTATATTGAGGCGTCCGGTAATTCATGGAGGGCGAGATGTACGAGGGGTACCAACTTCTGGATCAGGGGGAGCGGCTCCTGGCCGAGAATAGGATCGACGAAGCCATCGAACGCTTTCGCCGTTTTCTCGATGATTATCCGGATGATGCAGAAGGGCAGTATAAGCTGGGTATCGCCCTTTACGAGAAGGGCGAACTCGACGAAGCCCTGTTGAGATTCCAACGCGTGAAATCCCTTAACCAAATGGATGCCAGAGCCTACGACGGTATAGCCCTGGTGATGATGGAGAGAGGCGAGTTTCAGACCGCGGTGCAATGCTACCTTCAGGCGTTGGAAAGGGACCCCGATAACGTCGATTTATTGAATGAATTGGGAATCGCCTACCAGGAACTGGGAGACGAGGAAGCGGCGCTCATCATCTACGAAAAAGCTTTGGAACTCGAACCCAATTTTGGATATCCCTACTACAATAAGGCTCGTCTGCTCGCCAGGGAGGGCCGCTTCGAAGATGCCATCACCAATCTGGAAACAGCTATCAGCCTCTACAAGGCGGAGAAGGAAAAACTAATCGATGTCCTCTTCGAGTTGGCCGCGATCTACGAAGAGCTCCTGGATGATGCCAAAGCGATGGAGGTCTATGCCGAAATTCTGATGCTCGAGTTGGATAATGTGGAGGCTCTTACCAGTCTTGGGTCATTACACCTGGACAATTGCGAATACGAGAGAGCCGCCGCCTACTTCGACCGCATAATAAGCATAGATCCTGAAAACGATAACGCCTATCTGGAGAAGGGATACGCTCTGGGTTGCATGGGCAACATGGAGATGGAGCTCGAGTACCTCGAGAAATGCCTGGACATCAACCCGAAGAACAAATACGCCTTGAGCAATAAAGGCGCAGCTTTGATGGAACAAGGGATGCTGCCGGAGGCGGAGAAACTCTTTTACCGCGCCCTTGAGGTGGACGAGGCCTATTCCTGGCCCTATTACAATCTGGCCTGCCTCTGTGCGGTTCGGGGGCAAAAGGAGTTATGCATCGCTTATCTTAAAATGGCCCTCGAGCTGGACCCGGCTCTTAAAGAAGACGCCATAAGAGACAGCTGCCTGGAGAACCTGAGGCGAAGCGGAGCTTTCCGCCAGCTGTTGGAATAGCCTACTTGCCGACGGTTATTATAACCTGCGATCCAGGTGCCGCCGACACCCCTCCCGCGGGGAATTGACTAATTACCGTACCAACATTTGACGCATCCGAAGGGCTGTAGACAACGCGGTAGGTGAAACCTGAGCTGGACAAGGTCTGCTTGGCCGTTGTCTCGTTCATGCCGATGACGTTCGGGACCCCCTGCTGCGGACGCGATCCTGTGCTAACCGTAATGGTTACGGTGGAACCCGGGCTGGCTGTTGTGCCGCCGATGGGAGTCTGGCTGATGACATGGCCGGCGGGCACCGATGCCGAGTAAGCGTAGGAAACGGAGGAGTTCAAGCCGGCGGCCTTGATAGCCGCGCTGGCGGCATATTCCTCCATCCCGGTCACCGATGGGACACTGTTCCGGCGCGCGCTACTATGAATCGTACACTTCTCGGTCGGTTCCTCCCCCGGCCGGTAATAACGCGTTTCAGTGGTAGGGCAGTAAGGGGTGGCGAGTAGGCCGCTTTCGGTGCAGATATTGCAGGCCACCCAATCCCCTTCATCCTGCTGGTCTTGCCCGAAGGTTGCTTGTGAAAATTCGCTCGGAGGTATGCTGGCCATGGCGTTTTCCATGAAGCGCGCCCATATCTGCGCCGGAAAAGTTCCTCCGTAAACCGTGATGCCGTGGACATCACGCATGGGAACAAGGCCTTGCGGATATCCCACCCAGACAGCGGCCGATAGCTCCGGCGTATACCCCACAAACCAGGCATCGGCATAATTATCCGTGGTCCCCGTCTTACCCGCCTGGGGCCGTCCGATGCGCGCGGAACGGCCCGTGCCGTGCCTAACTACATCCTCGAGGATCGAATTGACTACTGCCGCCACGTCCTCCCTGACCACGCGCTTCCCGGCCGGGTGGTTCTCGATCAAGATATTGCCTTCGGCGTCGGTGACTTTTGTCACGCATATCGGCGGCACGTAGACGCCGTTGTTGGCAAGAGTCCCGGAGGCGCTTGCCATCTCCAGCGGGTTGACGCCGTTGGTCAAGGCGCCCAGGGCGATGGAGGGGTAGGGGTCTATGGGAGTGGTTATTCCCATCTGTTGCGCCATTTGAGCGACTTTTTGAGCGCCGAGGTCCCGTATAAGGCGGGCGAACACCACATTGACCGACTTGACCGTCGCCGTATAAACGTCTATCTCGCCGTAGCTGCTGCCTTCGGCATTGCTCACCTTCCATTTCGTTCCATCCGGGAACTGCAGGGTGGTGGGTGATGAGTCGTAGTACTTGTAGGGAGAGATGCCGTTACTGATCGCGGTGGTCAAGACGAAAATCTTGAAGGCGGAGCCCGGCTGTCTGCCTCCCTGGGCGGCGATGTTGTATTGCTGCTCGGTGTAGTCCTTGCCCCCGACCATAGCCTTTATTTCGCCGCTGCGCGGATCCACGGCGCAGATCGCGGCGCTTGGATCCCCCGGCTCGTCCAAAGTGGCTCTCACTGCATCCTCCGCAAACTGTTGAAGTTGAGGGTCGAGGGTCGTGTAAACACGCAGGCCGCCCCGGAAAATAATGTCGTCGGGAGAGAGGTCCCCGAATTTCGCCCGCAGTGATTGGTCCCCTGCGAAGGCATTGTAGAGATACTTCTTTACATATTCGACGAAGTAGGGAGCCATCTGACTCGGTGCTTCCTTGGGTATTTCCTTGACCTGGATAGGCTTGGCCTTAGCTTCCTCTGCTTGGTTGACGGTAATGTAATCCAGCTCCCGCATCTTATCCAAGACGACGTTTCGCCTTTGCAGGGCATGGTCCGGATAAAGGTAGGGCGAGTAGTAGTTGGGGATTCGGATAATGGCGGCGAGTAGGGCCGACTCATCCAATGAGAGATCGGTGGGCTGCTTACCGAAAAACATTTCCGAAGCCTTCTCGACCCCGTAACAACCCTGGCCGAAATAGATGTCGTTGAGATACATCTCGAGTATCTTATCCTTGGAATACTTCCGCTCCATCTGGCTGGCCAGGCTCGCTTCCTCAACCTTCCTCCAGTAGGTGCGCTCTTCGCCGGCCAGGTTGTTCTTCACATATTGCTGGGTGATCGTGGAAGCTCCCTGCACTACCTCACCCCGCACGACATTGGTCCAAAAGGCTCGTAGGATGGCTTGCCAATCGACCCCGCCATGGTGATAAAAACGCTCATCTTCGATGGCTATAACCGCGTGCTGCAGGTCGGGGCATATTTCACTCAACGAAACCACTTCACGGTTCTGCTCTCCGTGCAGTTCCGTGATGACGCTTCCATCCGCCGCCATCACTTTTGACGTTTGGGCCATGACATGCCCTTCGAGGTCCTCCATATGGGGCAGCCCGAAGCCCGAATAGAACCACAGGAAGAAGGCGCCGCCCATTAGAGCGAAGCAGAGGATTACTATTACAGAAATCCTAAAAAATATACGCATCTAGTGCCCTTCAGAGCGTGATCCCTATGGTACGTGTCTAAACAAATATTAGCCTATATTATGACCTTGTATATAACTTGATTTGTTCCATCAGCCGGTGCTTTTCTTCGCCGCCACCTGATGATTCACCTTTTGAGAGGAAGCTTTGTGTAGGCAAGGGATAAAGAGGGAATAATTTCAATGCTATGGCGGCATCTTTGGGGAGTATAACGGATGCGAGTGCCGGGAACCCGGGCCCATTATTTCTTTATAAATATGCGTATAAATCTGCGTATGCATGGCTGTCATCAGGCGGATAGAGTTGAGCAATGAAGTGGAAATCATGGCTGAAAATTCTTGCTTATAGTGTTATTGGTTTTATTATCGCTATCGTTTTGCTTGTCTTATAATTAGCTGTTTGCCCTAACTACGTGCTCCTTACCGCTAAAAGCAACAACATGAAGCCCACTTTCGGGAAAGGCGATGTGATTATTCTTGAATCAAGAAAAGCCGGTGATATAAAGCCCGGTGAAATTATAGCTTTTGCGTATCGAGATCCGCAGAAAGGACAGACAATTACGGCCGGGCGAGTTGCATCGCTTGAGGATAACAGCTTCACGGCCAGGGGAGATGCTGAAAACGGAGACCCGATACGGTAAGCAGTCTTCGGGTGAAAGGAAAATATCCCTTCAAAATACCTTTTATCGGCCATATAGAACAATTCCTGGCCGGTGGCAATGGCCGCGTCGTTGCTGGATTGCCTTTGGTCTTTACCGTTGTCATCACCGGGCTGTTGAGGCTCGTCAGGCGCGAACACGTGGGTCAGCCTTCCACCTCCACCTAGGCCCCTTCCCCACATCAACATGGGTCAGACCCCTTTTTTTATTCGGAGCTATGCAATATCTTGGCTTAGGAATCACTCAACAACATCAAAGTTGGTAGGGTTTAAGGACCGACTTCTTGGGTATAATATTGCGGATGATTCCTTTGAAGAATCCTATTTATTGAGGGCATTGCCCAAGGGGAATTCGGGCTAAGCTATAAACCTAGTTAAAAGGTTACTCGTATAGGGCGAAATGCAGGTCAATCGGGCTTTATTGCAGCGAAGATAAGGAGGGCTAAAGGCAACAAAATCCCAGAATGGGCAGTCGTGGGGGTAACTCTTCATTTAAATTCCCTTTGAGCTGGCTTGCCGGCTGTAGATTTAGAGACACATACCCCCATTTAAGCCGGAATCCGGCCTACGGCTGAATTTAGGAGGGAAGAATTAAATAGGCGGGGGTAGCCGCAACTACCCCCTCAGGTACACGTCGACCCGGTCAGGCCCTTGCATACCTTTCTGCTAATTATAGCCCGGTCCTTGAAGGCGCGGTAGGGAACAGCTGGGGATTTTCGGCGTGTAGGAGCAAAAGATGGTAATAAATGGCATTCAAAAGATAGCGTCGGTCAAACGCTTTCAAGCGCATCGGGAGGGCAAAGGTGCCTAAACCGATTAAGAAAGCGCTCCGGCTTTTCATTGCGAAAAATATAAATAAATGGGCTCTTTTCGTCTTCACGATATACTTGGTCCTGGTCTTCATGGCTGTAACGACCAGACAGTTGAAGAATTCGGCGCTTCTGGCTGCCTATGGGATTCTCGTAACCGCCTTTATACTCTCACGCTTCCTGCTGTCTTATTTCTACGAAGCCATCCCTGATAACGATTACGAACCTTCGGTTACCTTCGTTGTGCCCGCCATGAACGAAGGAGACGCCATAAAAATGACTCTCGAGAAAATCTACCAGGCAGACTACCCCCGAGAAAAGATTGAGGTTATTACGATTAATGATGGATCGAGCGACAACACGCTCCAGAAAATGCTGGAAGTGAAGCGCGAACACTCGGAATTGATCGTCGTGAACTGGAGGAAGAACCGGGGAAAAAAGCGAGGAATGGCCAAAGGGGTGAGGCTCGCCAGAGGTGAAATAATAGTCTTCATTGACTCCGATAGCTTTGTCCATCGTGACTCGATCAGGCCTCTCGTAAAATATTTCCACGACCGGGAAGTCGGCGCCGTCACCGGTCACACCGATGTCTACAATTGGAAAGAAAATTATCTCACCAAGATGCAGGCTGCTCGATATTTTATTGCATTCTCGGTCGAAAAGAGCGCCGAGGGGTTGTTC
>Ga0209747_1000010_pt1 | contig 75230 bp, 69 predicted proteins | sample BarGraNGADG00311_FD_184498 | JGI IMG/M metagenome (GOLD analysis project Ga0209747, IMG submission 184498) | Arctic peat soil microbial communities from Barrow, Alaska - Barrow Graham LP Ref core NGADG0011-311 (SPAdes) (version 2) | ecosystem: Environmental > Terrestrial > Soil > Wetlands > Peat...
CCCCTTTTCTATTTGTGATTTGAAGCCCTATTCCGAGTCGTCCTCCGCGTACTCCTGCTTCGAGCGGACATCTTCGTACGCCTCGATGACCCTGAGGATCGCCTTCTTCTCCTTGCGGGCCTTCTTCCGGCGCTTGTGGAGCTTCATCAGGAGGAACGCCGCGATTGCCACAGGCGCTGCGATCGGCGCCGCGGCCTTCGCCTGCACGACCATCTCGTTCATCTGCTTCTGGCGCGCCTCGCCCTCGGCCTTGAGCGCCTTCTGCAGTTCATCCATTTCCGACTTCATCTCATCTGAGACCTGCTTCATCTCACGAGTGACGCCATCGGTGTTCTTCTTCAGCTCCTTGGCGTTCGCTTTGGCGATGCTGACCCCGATGGCGATGACCGCGCCACCGATGATGAGAAAGCCGCCGACGACGATGAGCGCCGAAAGCCAGGGCCTGTTCAGCGCGATGTTAACCAGGAGGATGATGACAGCCAGTATATAGAGCGAGGCTACGACCGCGATGGACAGGCCGAGGAAGGAAACGCCGACACCCACACCGACGCCGGTGCCGTGCTTTTTCGCGCTCTTCTTCAGCTCCTCGCTCCCGGGGCCGCTGAACCTCTTCAGCTGCTCGCCCATCTTCTTGCTCAGCTGGGTGAGGCGATCCATGCGCTGTTTGATCTCCGGCAAGTTGCTCATCGAACCCGCTCCTTTCCCACGAATACCCGCCTGCAGGTCAGTCAGTCAGACAAAGACCTGGTGAATACGCAAATGAAGACCACGGGTATCTTACCACCTATTAAGCCGGGCCCGTGCCCGGCAAGCCGCGCCGCCCGGCCTCAGTCTACATCCAGCATGAGGATGCCGGCGATCTCTTCCGGGTGGGAGATCATGCAGGCATGGTCGGACTCGATCGCATGGCATTCCCAGTTGTCGCGCCCGGCGCTGTCAATGACCTTCTCGAAGAACGGCCTGGCCACGAAGATGAACTCGCTGTGGGTGCAGTGTATATAGACTTTGGGTATCTCCCGGATCCGCTCCTCGTCGAAGTAGAGAGGCTCGAGGAACGGAGGGTCCTGCGGCAGGTCGTAGTCCTCGGAGGCCACCCCGACGGTCTTGAACATGCCATACAGAGATGCGCCGTCTACGGGGATCGCGGAGTCGACATACACGAGCCGATCTACCTTCGATGGGATCCTGTCCGCGACGCCGGTGATGACAAACGAAGCATAGCTGTGGCCCACGAGGATGACGTGCTTGAGCTCCTCGCGCCGGATGAGCTCGCAGACCTCGGAGACATGCTCCGCGAGCGTCGAGCCCGAAGGGGCGGAAAGCGTTGGCGCAAAGACCCCGTGCCCGTGCTCGGCGAGCAACATCGCGACCCTGTCCCAGATGCTCGAGTCTTTCTGGGCCCCGTGTACCAGCACGTAATCGGCCACAGCACCTCACGATCTTTCTTTCTTCAGCCGGTCGCGCTCTTGCGACGCCGCGGCGATGGCCCGGCTTATCGCCGCGAGATCCTGGTGTATCTGCCCGAGGTCGGTTGCCTCGCCTGCGATCGAGGCAGGTACGCCATGCCTTTCAACGCCTATTCTATCCGCATTGCGCGGCGTCTACCCCATGAGAAATACTTGAAAAGTAGTACTGAGAGTATTACTATAGTATTACTAGTTTTAATACCGAAGGGACAGTCCGATGGCCAGCAGAAAAACTGCAGTATCAATAGATGAAGAGCTTTTTGCGAAGGCTGACGCTTTCGCTCACGACATTGGTGTTTCGCGAAGCCAGTTGTTCGCCAGGGCGCTGGAATCATTCATGAGGGAGCAAGAGGACGTTGCTCTTCTGGCGGAGATCAACGAGGCTTACTCGACCCCCGAGACGCCGGCTGAGCGCAAGAGACGAAAACTGACCAGGAACTATATGAGAAACGTCGCGGAGGGTGAGTGGTAGTACGGCAAGGCGAGATCTACTGGGTGGACCTTGGTGGACCAGCATCATCAGGTGGACGAGCTTCCATGCACCCCTACGTCATAGTCCAGAACAACCTGTTTAACAAGAGCAGTATCAACTCTGTCGTAATGTGCGAGCTCACATCCAACCTGACGAGGGCGGCCGCTCCAGGGAATGTCCTGCTTGATAAAGGCGAGGGCGGCCTTCCAAAGCGCAGCGTGGTGAACGTCTCGCAGATACACACGGTCCTCAAGGCTGACCTGGTCGAGAAAATAGGCAGCCTCTCCAGCACCCGGCTCGATCTTGTTCTGGCAGGAATGGACCTTGTCTTGAAACCGCGCGAAATCCGTCCCCGATAGCAGTGGTCAGGCGGAGCCACGTCATCAATCGCTATGCCTTACTCCAGTACCGCTCCGCGGGCGGCCGATCCGACGTACTTCACGTACCGGCGCATGTAGCCCTCGGGTATGTCGCGCTCGACGGGCGAGAAGTCCTTAAGCCGCCGGGCTATCTCCTCGGGAGTCAGATCGACCTCGATGCTGCGTCCGGGGATGTCGATCGTGACCTTGTCCCCGTCCCGCAGCGCGGCGATCGGACCTCCAACGCAGGCTTCAGGCGATGCATGCCCCACGCAAGGCCCCGCCGACGCGCCCGAGAACCGGCCGTCGGTCACGAGCGCCACCCTGCTGTAGCCATGGAGCTCCAGCGCCATCGTCACCGCCAGGGCTTCGGGCATCCCGGGCCCGCCCCGCGGCCCCTCGTTGCGGATGATCAGGACCTCGCCTTCATTCAGGCCTTTTTCGCGGATGGCCTCGAGGCATTCGGCCTCCGATTCGAACACCCGGGCCGGGCCAGTGAAGACCCGCATCTCCTCTGACACCGCGGCCTGCTTGACCACCGAGCCCTCTGGCGCGAGGTTTCCGAAGAGGGCGACCGTGCCACCCTCGGGCTGGAAAGGCTTGTCCCGGGGAGGGATGACTTCCTCATCGAGGACCTGGGCCGCGGCGACGACGTCAGCGAGCGTGCCTCCGGTGACGTTCAGGACGCTGAGGTCGAGGTCGTCGGCCAGCACCTTCATCACCGCCGGCACCCCTCCCGCCCGGTAGAGGTCGATCATGCCGTGCGGGCCGTTGGGAGAGATCGCGAGCAATGTCGGCACCTTTCTGCCGAGCTCGTTGAAACGCTCGAGTGGAAGCTCGAGCCCGAGCTCGTGGGCGATCGCCGGCAGGTGCAGCGTGCTGTTGGTTGAGCCCCCGATCGCCAGGTCGACGATCGCCGCGTTCTCGATCGCGGCGGGGGTGAGGACCTTGCGCGCGCTGAGCCCCTCGCCGACCATGTCGACGATGCGTTTGCCTGTCCTGCGGGCATAGAGCAGCTTCTCGGAGTGGAAGGCCGGAACGCTGGACGAGCCCGGCAGCGTGAGCCCGAGCGCTTCGGCCATGCACTGGAACGTGTTGGCGGTGCCCATGATCTCGCATGAGCCGCAGGTGGCGCACGTCGCGCACTCGAGCTTCGCGAAGATATCGTCGTAATCCTTGTGGTCGACGCTGCCTTCCATGCGGGACGAGAAACGTATCTGCCACGCCCCGGGTCCGCCGGTCAGGAAGATCGTGGGTCGGTCGAGGCGGGCGGCGGCCATGATCATGCCCGGGATAATCTTGTCGCACGACGCGATCATCACCAGGCCGTCGAACAGCATGCTGCGCGCATGGGTCTCGACTATGTCCGCGATGAGCTCGCGCTGAGGGAGCACGAACCGCATGCCCTCGTTGCCTTCGGTAAGGCCGTCGCACGGGGCGGGGACTCCGAACTCGAATGGGATGCCTCCCGCCGCGTGCACGCCTTCCTTCACGCGGTCGGCAAGGGCGCGGAGGTGCATGTGTCCCGGGTTCATCTCGGTGTGCGAGTTGACGATCCCTATGATCGGCTTGTCCTTCAGCTCGTCGATGTCGACCCCGGTGCCCCTGAGGATCGACAGCCGCACGAGGCTGACGGGAAAGTCCTGCTCGTTGAAGATCGGAGCGCTTGTCGGCTTATCCATGGTTCCTCCAGCTGAATGCTCAGGCCGAGACCGGCGGCTTGCGCCCCGCCCACGGCCGCGCGCTCTCCAGTTGTACGGCGAGCCTGAAGAGCGTCGCCTCGTCGGCGTAGCGTCCCGTGAACTGGGTGCCGATGGGCAGGCCCGCACCGTTCCAGTACAGGGGCACCGACATCGCCGGCAGGCCCGTGAAGTTTGCGATGGCCGTGAAAGGCACGACGGTCGAGGCCCTGAGCAGGCTCATCATCGGGTTGTCCGGCGGCTCGTCGAAGGTGCCGAGCGGGTAAGGCGGCTCAGTTATGGTCGGAGTCAGGATGACGTCGTACGGGGAGAAGACCCCGGCGATCGCGCGGGTCATCAACTGAAGGGCGCTTACCCCGAGCAGGTAGTCCGAAGCGGGGAGCTGGCGGCCCATCTCGTTCATCGCCCACGTCAGCGGCTCGAACTGGTCCTGCGCCGGCTCTTTTCCGCTCAGATTCGCCATCGCGGCGATCATCCAGGCGGCGCCGGAGACGTAGACCCCGATGAATGCCTGCGTGACCATGCCGACATCGAGCTCGAGCGTGATCTCTTCAACATCGTGCCCGAGCTCCTCGCAGAGCGCCGCGGCGTCGGCGACGGCCTTCACGCAGTCCTCGTGGACGGCGGCCGGCGTCGGTGACTTGGCGGTGAAGCCCACCCGCAGGCGGCCCGGTTCCCGCCCGGCCTCCTCGAGGTACGGGCGCTCGGGCGGCGGCGGGTAGTAAGGGTCTCCAGGCGCCGGCCCGCAGGTCGCATCCAGCAGAGCCGCGCTGTCCCGCACGGAACGGGTGAGGCCGTGTTCCACGACAAGCCCGCTCATGACGTCCCCGACGTCGGGCGCGAACGAGTTGCGGGCCCGGGTCGGCCTGAGCCCGAAGATGCCACAGCACGACGACGGTATCCGGATCGAGCCGCCCGCGTCATTGCCGTGGGCCATCGGGACGATGCCGGCTGCCACCACCGCCGCGGACCCTCCGCTCGACCCGCCGGTGCTGAGTGACAGGTCCCAGGGATTGTGGCAGGCGCCGAAAAGGTCGGGCTCGCTCGCCGGTAGTATCCCGAGCTCCGATGCCGTCGCCTTTCCAATCGTGATGAGCCCGGCTGCTTTGTGGCGCGCCACCAGCTCGCTGTCGTGGTCCGGGACGTAATCGGCGAGAAAGCGCGAGGCGCAGGTCATAGGCACGCCCGCGTAGCCCGCGATCAGGTCTTTCAACACGAAGGGGACTCCCGCGAGAGGGCTGTCCGGCTGCGGAAGCGCGGCTCGCTCGCGAGCGACATCGTACATCGGGGTCACGATCGCGTTCAGCTCGGGGTTCAACTTCTCCACCCGGGCGATCGCCGCTTCAACCAGCTCGAGCGATGTCACCTGGCCGGCCTTCACGAGCTCAGCCTGCGCGATCGCGTCCATGAATGCGGTCTCGTCGGAAAGCGTCACGGCATCCTCCCTTGATCGCAAAAACGCAATAACAGTGCCTGTCATCCCCATTGCGTTTTTATCATATCAAACGCCGTGGCCGGGGCACCCGGCGGGCATGGCCCCGGCGTGTTACGATTGGATTGTTAACACGTCCCGCGGCCCCGCATCGATGCGGGTCTGCCCGAAGGCGCAGGAGACGATGATGGGGGAGTCTCGCATCGAAACGGACAGCATGGGTGAGGTGGAAGTACCCGCCGACAAGCTCTGGGGCGCGCAGACTCAGCGCTCTCTCGAGCACTTCGACATCGGCGACGACCTGATCCCGCGCGAGATGGTGGAAGCCTACGCCATCGTGAAAAAGGCAGCGGCCATCGCGAATTTCGAAGGCGGCCGGCTGGCAGGCGTTCTGCGCGACCTGATCGTCAGGGCGTGCGATGAGATCCTCGCCGGAGAGCACCTCGACCAGTTCCCTCTCCACGTGTGGATGACCGGGAGCGGGACCCAGTTCAACATGAACGTGAACGAGGTCATCTCGAACCGCTGCTGCCAGATGGCGGGCACGCCTCTCGGCAGCAAGGACCCGGTCCACCCCAACGACCACGTCAACATGTCCCAGTCGTCGAACGACGGCTTCCCGACGGCGATGTATATCGCGGCCGCGAAGGGGGCCAAGCTCAGGCTGATCCCGTCGGTCGCCGCCCTGCGTGACTCGATCGCGGCGAAGGCCGAAGAGTGGAAGGACATAGTCAAGACCGGCCGCACCCACCTTCAGGACGCGACCCCCGTGTCTCTCGGGCAGGAGTGGTCGGGATACGCGGGGATGCTCACTGACGCCCTCGAGCACATCGACGACAGCCTCAAGGGGGTCTACCGCCTGGCGATCGGTGGCACAGCGGTAGGCACGGGCATGAACGCCGCGCCCGGATTCGCCGAAAAGGCGGCGGCGTTGATCGCGCGCGAGACGGGACTGCCGTTCGTAAGCGCGCCCAACAAATTCACGGTCCAGGGCTCGCACGACGCGCTGGTCATGTTCTCCGGCGCGATGCGCGCCCTGGCCGCCTCGCTTCACAAGATATCGAACGACATCAGGCTGCTGAGCTGCGGCCCGCGGTGCGGCTTCAACGAGCTCAAGATCCCGGCCAACGAGCCCGGGTCGTCGATCATGCCGGGCAAGGTAAACCCGACCCAGTGCGAGGCGCTCGCGATGATCACCTTTCAGGTCATGGCGAACGACGTCGCGGTCGGGCTTGGAGGAGCGGCGGGCGACCTCGAGATGAACGTCTACAAGCCGCTGATAATCTTCAATGTGCTGAACTCCCTGCGCATGCTGGCCGACGGCTGCCGCAGCTTCAGGCTGTTCCTCGTCGAGGGCACTGAGCCGAACATCGAGCGGATCGACGAGCTCGTGCGACAGTCGCTGATGCTCGCCACGGCCCTGACGCCGACCATCGGCTACGACAAGGCGGCCGAAATAGCGGATTACGCCCACGTTAAGGGCATCACGTTGAAAGAGGCTGCTACGACGCTCGGCTACGTGAGCGAGGCCGAGTACGACCGCATCGTCGATCACAGGAAGATGGTCCGTCCGACCACAGAGGATATCTGAAGGACCGGGCCGCACGCGGAAAGGGGCTGGGATGAAAGAGTCGGGCAAGACCGGGAAAGTCTTCAAGCAACTCGTGGTCATGCATTTCGTGGAGGCGACGATCGCCTACAGGGCCGCGGGAAAGCGAGGCAAGAACCCGAAGTTGTACTTCGCCCTGACCCAGGTGTTCGGCGTGTTCGTGCTCGTGCCGCTGCTGCGCAAGCCGAAGGTCAAGTAGCCGACCTCACCAGTCCATGTCCACAAGGCTCCTGAAGGGAGGGGAAATTGAGGTTCGTCAAGTCCCTCGTTCTGCCCCTGTCGGCGCTCATCGTGATGCCCGTGATCATACTGGCTGTCTCAGGGTCCACCGTTTTCGGCTTGAACTTCTTTTCTCCGCTTGTCCAGGTGTTGCTGGGCCTCATTATCTGTGTGGCCGGCATCAAGCTCATGTCAGTGACCATAAGGATGCTCGCGCGGATAGGGCACGGCACGCTGGCCCCCTGGGACCCGACGCAGTGCATTGTCACGGAAGGTATCTACGGGCACATGAGAAACCCGATGCTCGTCGGTGTCCTCATTGTCCTGCTGGGTGAATCGCTGCTGCTGGGCTCGCTCGGCATCTTCATCTGGGCGATCCTGTTCTTTGCGGGGAACACCCTGTACTTCCATTATTCCGAGGAGAAGGGGCTCGAAGAGCGGTTCGGGGAAGACTACCTGGAGTACAAGAAGAACGTTCCCATGTGGTTTCCGCGGACAACGCCCTGGAAACCGCTGGCTTGAGCCGGGGAGGACGGCATGCGCTGCGAGAAGTGCGGATCGGAAACGGGCGACACCTCGAAGTTCTGCGAGGCGTGCGGTGAGCCGGTGAAGAAGGCGACGGGCGGCCCGCCCGCTCCTGGAAAGCCCGGGGGAAACCGCAGCCTGATGATCCTGACGCTGATCTTCGGGGTCGCCGGGATCGCTCTGCTGATAGCGGCGGGGGTCGCGAACATTGCCGGGTCAGGCAGCCCGCTGCCGGGCTGGGTTCGTTCCGGAGAGATCGTGGGAGTGGCCTTGATCGCTGTCTCGTTCCTGATGCAGGCGGCCTGGCGGCGGAGTCAGGGCCGCTGACCCGCTTGTCAACTTTTTGGGGTCAGGTCTTTTTTTTCAAGTGACCGGCGGTGTCCGGACGTTCTGTCAAGAATAAGACCCGACCCAATTTGTTGACAAAGAAGTGGACAGAAAAAGTGGACATTGAACGACTTACCTCAGGTAGGGGCGGGCGTTCATCACTATGCTGTAAGCTTGGGCGATGTTGTTCTTGTAAGAGGCGATCGACTTCTCCACGTCCCGCGGCCCTTCCTTGTACTTGATGTCGAGGACGTCCATGAGGCCCAGGCCCGGCCGGGTGCGGGAACACCTCTATAGCCGTGATCGAAGCGTAGGGAATCGAGAACGGCACGCTGGGCGCAGGCGTGACCTTCGATGCGGGGACGGTCAAGAAACCGAAGCTTCTGTTGGGCACGGCGCAGAGCCGCAGGTTGGTCAGCTCGATTATCACGGAGTTTCTCCGCTGCCATTTCCAGATGCTGAAATGCCCGTCCCACAGCTCAATGCCGAATGGACCGATCGTATAGAGTACCTGCTCCGCCGGCGCCTGCGCGCTCTGGCTCTCTCGCAGCCGCGCTCCGCATTTCCCGCAGAAATGGCTGCTGTCGGCGACCTTCTTCCCGCAGTGTGGACAGAACATCAACTCTCCCGTCACCCGGCGGCTTTCGCCGCGCTGCCCTTGCAGTAGTCTCGCATCTTACACCTGCCGCAGGACCTCTTCCTCGCGATCGTGCCGCTGTACATCCCCATCAGCAGAAGGGCGGTCAGGACGATCGGCTTGATGGCCGAGAAGTGCTGGATCGCCGAAATGGTCCCGAGCACCAGGGGCACCAGGGTGAGAAGGCCGTAGACGGCCGGAGCGATCTTGACCCCGATGCTGTCGTTGAACTTCTCGATGTCCCCCTGCCCGAACATCATCGCCGAGAGCTTGCCCCAGCCCGCGGCGCAGCGCTTGCCGTAGTAGTAGCAATTCGTGCAGACCAGCTTGCGCATCACCACGAAGACCGTGAGCAGCGCGATTCCGAGGAAGACCCACGCGACGATGTGGTTGAAGAACCAGCAGGAGACAGTCCCGAGCGCGATCCACAGGAGCATGGCAAGGTTGCTGTCGATGACGGCGGCCCGCGAGTACTCCTCGCAGCCCTCTTCGCTTAGGACGACTTTCGATTCCATCTCCACCCCATCGGCCGCGGTTTGGCACATTCTAATGCGCTTTCAGGCAGGCGCACAATCAGGAAGGGCGGGGAGGAGTAAAAATAAGCGCAAGCAAATACTCTGGGAGCACGCGCGTGAACCGGCTTTGACGGGCCGAGGCTACCTGCTCTTCGAGAGCATCGATTGCAGCTCGGCCACGTTCACGAGGTCCCTGACCATGATCTCGTAGCCTTCTATGGTCGGCGGCTCGACGAAGAACCCCGCGAACTTCGCGATGACGTTCTGCAGGAAGCCGCTCTGCTCGGTCGCTTTCGCGTCGGCTTCGCTCTCCCAGATGCTGAGAGTCATCCCGATGCCCGTGCCGCGGTCGCCGAGGAGCATCGCTTCCATGAACCCCTTCTGCTGCTTAGCCTCGGGCACGTAGCCGTCCTCATAGACCTCTATGCCTTCGTCGATCTTCTTCGGGTCAACACGGAATCTCAAAACACGAGCGTACATTTGATTTCACCCCCTGTTTGCGAGTTGCCGCTTACCCCAATTCCATGGTGGACCCATCCCCGCAGACGGTCAAGCAATCCAGTTCCGGCCGCTCAGTGAGAGGCAAAAGGTGGACAGAGAAAGTGGACAGTGAACGACGCCTCTGGTTCTGATATCCTGATTACCGTCGCGTTCAGGGATGCAGATCACCGCACAGACGGGAGGGGCCATGGAGTATCAACATCTGATCGTTTCGATCACGGAAAAGGTCGCCACGGTGACGATCAATCGTCCGGACAAAGGCAATTCGCTTTCGCCTGAAGTCCTCGCGGAGATCGAGCTGGTTTTCGCCGAGCTCAGCATCGACAAGGGCGTCAACGTGATCATCCTGACCGGCGGCGAGAAGATGTTCTCCGCGGGCTTCGACCTCGACTACATCAAGACGATCGAGAAGGTCTCCAACGAGTCGTTCACGGGGCTCTTTCACAGGGCGTACCGCGCGATACTCTTCTGCTCCCAGCCGGTGATAGCCGCGGTCGGCGGGCCGGCCATCGCGGGCGGATTCGACCTCACGCTGATGTGCGACATCCGCTACGCGTCCGAGCGGGCGAAGTTCGGGCAGCGCGAGATCGTGCTGACCTTGAACCCGCTACTCGACCCGCTGTGGCGCATCATAGGGCTCGGCGCGGCAAAGGAGCTCGCGCTCACCGGCCGCATATTCGACGCCCAGGAGGCTTTCCGCCTGGGGTACGTGAGCAGGATATTCCCCACGGGCGAAGTCGTCGAGTCGGTCACGAAGATCGCGCGCGAGATGGCCGCTTATGACCGGGATTGCCTTGCCGAGACGAAGCAGCTGAGCATCAGCGTCCTCGACCAGAGCCTGGACACGGCCATGAAGACCCAGGAGTGGCTGTTCAGGACTTACATCGGGGCTGATGACAACAAGGTGAGGATAGACGCGCTTCAGGAGATGCTGAAGAAGCGGGCGAAATAGGCAGCCCGCTCGCTTTACCTGGCGCGTTCGTCGTACAGCGGGCAGTTCTCGATGCCGTCCCAGATGTCGTCGGGTATCCGCTCGTACCTGTTGCACCGGCGGGCGTCCGACACCATCAGGACCGGACATGCCAGGCACGGTGATTTCCTTTTTGCGAACGCGAAGATGTCCTTCGCGAGGATAGAGTCCTCGGGGATGAGGTCCCTGCGCCAGACCGAGCTGGGGTCAGGCGGCAGCAGGTCCCTGGTCCATATCGATTGTTTCTTTGGTTTTCGTCCCGGTCGCTTCATCTTCTCCCTCGTGTAGTCCTGCTATTAATTATATGGATACGCGCCACATAAGCGTTTGATATTTCGCAGCCGGTCGGGGCCGGACGAGGCAGATGCCGAATGGCGTTCGAGCGACGTCCGGACGGGCCTCGACATCTCAAGACAGGCCGGCGCGCTCGAGGAGCTCCTTCTTGCGTTGTATCCCCTTGTAGTGCTTGCCGCTGTCGAGCAGAGTGCTGATGCAGTCGGCCGGGCACGTGTTGATGCACTGCCAGCAGGCGATGCAGGACTTTCCGAAAACCGGGTACGGGTTGAGCTCAATCGCCCCGGCGGGGCACGTCTTCGCGCACACGCCGCACTGGTTACACGACGCCTCGTCGACCTTCTTCCTGCCCATCTTCAGGCTTGCGCGCGGGGCCAGCCTGCTGATACGTGAAGCCCAGTAGAGGCCGGTGTGCCTGACCGTGTAGTCAGGCGCCTGCACCCGCTCACCGCCCACGAAGCGCTCTATCAGAGGAAGCATGGCCGTCACGAACCCGGCGAGCTCTTTCACCGATTCGACCGTCGGCACCGAGGCGTCCTCACTGCTGGACCAGCGTCTTGTGCCGCCCCACGAGTCGGGGCATATGAGGTTGTGCTCTCCCAGGACCGTAAGCCCCTTTCCCTGGAGCATTCCCGCGAAGAGCTGTGTCGCCTGCCCTTTCGCCCCGGCGGAGCTCGTCAGGATGAAGGCGCATTTTCCCGGGAGAGCTTCCATCGACTCGACGAAGACCTCTACGTTCCTTGCGGGCGCCCATTCGTATACCGGCGCCGCGAAACAGAAAGCGTCGAAATCTGCGAGAGGTAAGGGAGCATCCTTGTAGCGCGCCATGGTTACGTCGTGCCCGGCCTTTTCCATGACGATCCGGGCGACCTCGCACGCGAACTTCGTGTTCCCTGTCCCCGAATGATAGAGGATCAACAGTTTCAAGCGCACACTCCCGCAATCGGTGGGTCAAGGCACCACTGGTGCCTGACACCAGTGGTGCCCGGTGGTGCAATTGTGACACAAAAGCCAATCAAACTGATAAGTGACCGGGCGGCGGCATTCAACGCCGCTTTTATCACCCTTCAGCGGTTGTAGACAGGTGCATGCGCGGGATACTGAACACCGGCGAAAAGCACGACTCAAATAATAAGCTGATCCAATCAGCTCCTGCAAAGGCCAGAGGTGAAAGGAGGTGTTTATGCCATGAAGTACGAAGGTGGTTTCACGCTAATCGAACTCATGATCGTTATTCTCATCATTGCCATCCTTGTTGCAATCGCTATACCCGTGTATATCTCGATTCAAAACGGCGCGAATCAGAACACGGCCAAAGCGAACATGAGGACCGTCGATGGCGCGATCCATGCACCTTCAGCGGATCAGGCCGCCTCTCGCGTGAGCAAGAGGTGGCCTCTTTCGTTTCTCTCCTGCTAGACTCCTCTCATATCAGCCGGCGACGTCAAGGGACCTCAAGGCCACTCGAGAAGACGGGCAATCTGGAACAATGATCGAAGTAACGCAGTTCGAAGAAGTCACGAGGATCAAGACCAGCCTCGAGGTCGAAGGCAAGCCCTTGTACTGGGTCGCGTCGTACCTCGTCGACGGACTGTTGATCGATACCGGCGCAAGCAACACCGCGGCCGAGATCGCCGGCTACCTGGAAGGCTGCCCGCCGCGCGCCATCGTCAACACCCACTACCACGAGGACCACGTCGGCGCCGACCGGCTGCTGAAACAGCGATTCGGAGTCCCGGTCTACGCGCACCCGGACTCGGTCGGCCGCATCAACGAAGTGCCCGAGCTCAACCCGTACCAGCAGTATGTGTGGGGTTACCCTGAGCCGGTCGAGGTGGAGCCGCTGGGCAGCGCGATCGCCACGCCGTGCTTCTCGTTCGACGTCCTCGAGACTCCCGGCCATTGCCCCGGGCACGTGGCGCTCGTGGAGCGGGAAAAGGGATGGTGTTTCTCGGGGGACATTTTCATCACCGAGAGGCCGAAGGTGATCAGGGCCGACGAGGACGCGGTGGGGCTCATGGAGTCCATGAGGATGCTTGCCTCGCTGCCGCTGCCGCGCCTGGTCCTGTTCACGTCGATGGGGAAGATAATCCCTGACGGGCGCGCGTCGCTCGAGGCGTGCGCCGACTACATCGATTCGCTTCGGATGGACGTTCGGGAGCTTGCCTCACAGGGATTCTCGGCGGAGCAGATCAGGGAGAGGTTGATGGGCGAGGGGAGCTCGCTCGCCGCCATGACCGGGGGGCATTTCTCGTCTGACAACCTCGTTGTGTCCCTGATGGCCTGAAGCCTTTATTCGGTCAACAGGATGAACTCGCCGATCGAGAACTCGAAGCAGGCGCCGTCGTCGTTAAACGCAGTGATCTCGCCGCTGTAAACCTTGACGAGCCTCTCGACGGTGGAGAGACCGATGCCGGTGCGGCCGCCCGTGCCGCTGAAGAAAGGCTCGAAGACCCGCTTGAGGTCTTCCCCGGGGATGCCGGACCCGTTGTCCCGCACGAGGAACCGCCTCTGCCCGCCTGACGGGAGAACGCGCACCTCGCATGACGGAGTCTCGCTGTCGTTGTGCTGGATGACGTTCGCGATCAGGTTGGAGAAGATCTGGTAGATGTGCGTGGGGTCGGCAAGAACGGTACCCAGGTCATCGGCCATCTCGAAGGTGACGCCCTTCTCGGCGATCTCAGCCGACCTCTCTTCGATGATGCGGTCGATGATGTCGCGGACGGAGACCTCCGAGATGTCCGCCGGGACCTGCCCGGCCCGCGAGAGGGCCAGGACGTTCTCGATGAGCTCCGTGGCCTTCACGGTGTTGCGAGTGATTATCTGCGCGAGCTCGACTGCGTGCGGCACTTCCTCGCCGGTTTGCTTGAGGCTCATCAGAAGCGTATCACTCGCTGACTGGATGACCGCGATCGGCCCTTTGAGGTCGTGCGAAACTGTGTAGGCGAAATTGTCGAGCTCCCTGTTGATCCGGCGCAGCGCTTCCTCGGCGGCCTGCCGGTCCGCGATCTCCTTCTTCAGGGACTCGTTCATCTCACGGACCTCGGCGGTGCGCTCTTCCACCAGCCTTTCCAGGCGCAGCCTGTGCCGCCTGGATTCCGCCTCGAGCTGCTCGCGCTCGCGTGATGAGGTCCCAAGCTCCTCTGCGATCATGGACAGGCCGCAGGAAACGGCGTCGAGCTCGTCGAGCTTTGCCGAGAACTCGGGCCTCGTAGCGTAGTCGCCGAGCCCGATGTGGAAGAGGACGTCGGCGGCCGCCTCGAGGCGGCCGATCCTCGTTGGCTGTTCTTTCTCCGCAGGCGGAGGGATCGCATCGTCGGGCTCTCTAAGCCAGCGCATGGCAGCGGTTCGGTCACCGGTGATAAGCCAGGGCATGAGAGGCTTGTTCACCCCGGCAAAGAAGGCGGCGAGCACTTTCTGCACCGGGTTGTGGTAGTAGAAGGCGACCTTGCTGTTCCACTCCGGGCGGAGGAGCTCAACGCTGCAGACACGCGCCTTCCAGCCGACCCACTCGAGCTCTCCAATATCCAGCAGGACAGGCATGGTGACGTCGCCGCTCTGCTGGCTGATGCCCAGCAGAAACGAGATGTGCTGCTCGATGTCAGCCGGCTCGAGGACCTTTTTGTCGATCTCGATTATCCCGACGCCGTCGGAGATGCTGATCTTGCCGACCCTGGTCTGTACCAGGAAACCGGCGGGTGTGTCAGTCTTCTTCTGCTCGCGTTCTTTCAAGTGAGGTGCACGCTCCGAGGGAGTCGCAGTTCCAACGATGCTACCCGGTGACGGCCGCTTCCCAGGTCTGCCTGAGCCCGAAAGCCAGGTCCCACAGGACGAAGAGGTTGACGACCGGGACCAGCAACAGCAGGCCGTACCATCTGTTGTGGTGCAGCACCCGGGCCATCTTCACGAAGGTGATCGCAACGAAGACGATATCGATGAAAGGCAGGAACAACAGGACGGTCCAGAAGAACCTCTTTCCCACGATCCTGCTCAGCAGGTAGACCTGGAGCACCGGGACCCACGCGTACCACGGCCTGGGGAGCGCGCGCTTCCGCGCGATCTCGCGGATGCAGTAGGCCGAGTAAAGGTAGATCACAAGGCCGACAGCTGCGTAGAAGAGATATCCGGCGGTGGTATGGATCATCGTCTCACCTCGAGGCGGACCGCCCCGGTAGCTTTACTGCTGCTGGTTCAGCTGGCCCGAGGCCTCGAGCCCCACGAGCCACTTGCTGCCCTCTTTGACGGTCGCAAAGGAGACGTTCTGGGACTGGCTGCCCTCGCTCATCTTCACAACGACGACGGCCTTGTCGCCGGTGACCTTCTCGCTCGTGACCTTGAAGCTGACGCCGGCATTGGCGGACGCCGGATCGGGAGTCTGCTTCTTGTTCTCGTCGATCCACTGCTTGCTTGTGATCTGCTTCTTGTCCGCTGCGGAGAGCATGTTGTAGCCGGAGGCGAAATCGCCCTTCTTCATCAGCTCCAGCATCGTGGTGACGGCCTGGGTCGGCGTTCCGGAGCCGCTCTTGGTAGTCGTCGCCTGACCGCACGATGCGACCAGCAGGACGGCAGCGACCAGGACTGCCAGGCATACGGCCACTAATAGCTTCTTCAACGAATGCACCTCTCTTTTTATTTGCTGTTTGTGCATCTGTCATTATACTAGTTCAATGCCCTGGCCGGATGCGATTGCTCAATACTCCGAAGGATTCCTATATTGAACAAGCTCAAGCGGACCCGAAACTGGGCTAAGAAAGCATGGCCCCTGATCGTCGCGGTGATCGTCACGCTGGTGGGCCTGGCGCTGTGGCCCGTGTTCACCGCGCCGCCGGGCGACCTCGGCGTCCAGCAGAAACCGATGATCCGCCAGCTCATCTATCCCACGTTCGGAAACCCCGCCATCGTCAGCAAGGGCGGGGCGATGACCATCGAGTTCGACCCGAGAGACCGGGACTTCCACAAGTGGCTCAAGACGATGACGAACTTCCAGGTCACCGCCTCCACGGCGGACGGCGTCTACCCGGTGACTGTGGCCCTTCCGGTCCAGTCGGCGAAGAAAGGCCCGAGCGCGCGGTGGCCTGAGTACGCGGGCAGGAAGGTCTACCTGGTGACGGTCGTCGTGCCGAGGTCGCTCCCGCAGGACCTCTATAACCTCGTGGTCTCCGGCGTGATGGACGGCCAGGAAGTGTCCGATTTCCAGCCGCACGCGCTCAGCGCCGTCGACCAGTACAAGGACCGTTTCTCTTTCTGCCAGCTCACCGACATCCACGTATTCGGCCCGGAGTGCACGTTCGGGTCGGCGGTATACCACGACCGGACGGGCAGGCCGAACGGCGTGGACCTCAACCGGAAGGGCGCGGTCTACTATGAGAAGGCGATCCAGCAGATAAACACGGTGAAGCCCGATTTCTGCATCTTTACCGGCGATTACATGTTCGGGCAGTCCTACCTGCTGCTGGACCAGGGGGACCCCTGGGGCCTGACCACGGAATACGAGTACGAGATGATGTGGTTCTACCAGGAGACGATGAAGCTGGACGTGCCGGTGTTCCTGACGCCGGGGAACCACGACAGCTTCGCCGAGGGTCAGCTCGCGGCCCACGAGGACTGGTTCCAGAACTGGAGGGACCTCTTCGGCCCCGTATACCACTCCTTCGACTACGGCGACTACCACTTCCTCGCGCTGAACGCGCAGGACTGGCCCGTGAAGGACCGCACGCTCCAGGACTTGAGCGTCGCCATCCAGTCCGAGAAATACAAAGGCCAGTTTGATGGTAACGGCGACAAATATGAGCCCGGGGTGAGCATCGAGCGGCTCGCGAAGATCGACGAGTCGAAGTTCACCGGACAGCTCAAATGGATGCGCGACGACCTTGCCGCGCACCAGGGCTCGAAGATGCGGATCGTGGCCACTCACCAGGACCCGTGGCGAAAGGACGGCTCCGGCACGATGTGGGCCAGCGCGGGCTCGGACGCCACCGGGATGTTCGGGGCGATCAAGAGCGCGCTGGGCTTCGCCGGTAAGTACGGGGACGGCGCCGGGCGGCTGGCCGCGGTGAGGCTGATGTCCGAGTACCGGGTCGGCCTCGAGGTCAGCGGCCACTTCCACTCTGACAACATAGAAGTGTTTCCCTGGGCGGACGGCACAGGGCAGGTCATAGACGCCAACACCACATGCGTCCAGTTCAACGTCGACGGGCCGTCGGGGTCCTACCCGGGGTACCGCCGGGTCTGGATCAATAACGGCAAAGTCGAGAGTGTCAACTACGCCGAGCCGCAGTGGTCCTACCCTCTCTTCGCGGGGACGAACGTCGGCGGGACCACTGACCTGAGCAAGCTCGAGACCCCGGCCGTATCCGTCGCGTTCGTGCCCGCGCCCGGGACGGCGACGGACGTCGCGGCCACCTTCACAAACAGCCTGGCCAAGCCGCTGCCGGCGGCTTTCTGCGAGTTCCCGATGCCGAATCTGACGGGCGGCTACTACTACCAGATCGCGGGCGGGACCCTGGGCGAGTCGCGTGACGACGGGAGCGGTGCCGCGGGGCACAGGGTCTTCGCTGTCTATGCCAACGTAGCGCCTGGCGAGAACCGGGCGGTGCGAGTGTTCAAGAGCGCGGCGCCGGATAACATCGCGCCGACCGGCGGGCTGACCATCAACAACGGGGCGCCCACAACGGCGTCCGGGAGCGTCGTGTTGCAGTTCAGCGCGTCCGACAGCGGCGGCTCGGGCTTGAAGGACATGATGGTCTCCAACAGCCCGGATTTCACGGGCGCCAGGTGGGAGCGCTACGAGAGCGCGATACCCTGGGACCTGGCCGGTGACGACGACGGCGTGCGGACGGTCTACGTGAAGTTCCGCGACAACGCCATGCCTGCGAACGTCTCGGCAGTCGCGCAGGCGAGCATCACATTCAACCCCCCGCCGACGAAATAGGGACGCGGGTGCGCCGATGATCATCGACGGGCACGCCCACTCCAGCGGAGACTTCCACGATGTCGAACGGGTCATCGAGCGCCTGGACGCCCTCGGCGTGGACAAGGTCGTCATGTGCCCTGGAGCGGTGAACGACGACAAGAACGTTAATTTTCCGCCCGTCGCCAGGTACGTGACGGGCGCGGACGTGATGCTCGGCGTAAACAGGGTCATCAGGACGGTGAAGCGCTTCAAGCCGCCTGTCGAGAGCCTGGCCGAACGCAACGAGCTGGTCCACCGGTTCCACGAGAGATACCCGGAGAGGATCGTCCACTTCTACTGGGCGGACCCCGCGGCCGACGACTTCCTCGAGGACCTGGCGGAGAAGCACGAGGCGTGGGGGTTCAGCGGGATCAAGCTGCACCAGTGCTTCGAGAGCTTCAGGGGTGACGCGCCGGGGCTGCACGAGATGGCTGCTTTTGCGGCCGACCGCGACCTGCCCGTGTTCATCCACCCGTACTCCGGCGATGAGGTCTCGCGGTTGATGGGGTTGATGGCCTCGAACGTGAGGACGACCTTCATCATCGCGCACCTGATCGGCATGGAGAGGGTGGCCGCCAGCCCGAGGTTCCTCAACAACGTCTACTTCGAGATATCGCCCTGGCAGCTCGTCTCGGAGCGCAGGGTCCTGCGGGCCATCGAGCTCTTCGGCGCGGATAGCGTCCTGCTGGGGTCCGACACGCCGCACGGCAAAAAGAGCCTCGAGCGCAACCTCGAGCGGGTGAAGGGGCTCGACATCCCCGCGGGCAAGCGCGACTTGATCCTCGGCAAGAACATGGAGAGGGTCCTCGGATACTCCTAGCCCCTTGAATTTGTACCTGGCCCCAATTCAAGTGCTTGAAATCTTCTCGATTCCATTCGATTGTCTCGCCGGTTGGAACGTGAAGGGGCCTGACGCCAAACGTGAACCCACCTGATATAATTTGGCGGGTTGAACGCAGAGAAGTCACGGAGCAGGCCAGGACTCCAGGAAAGGGAAGGTTCAATGAAGACACGCATAACGGAACTCCTCGGAATCGAGCACCCGATCATCCTCTCCGGCATGAGCTGGATCAGCACGCCGAAGATGGTCGCAGCCGTCTCCAACGCAGGGGGCCTGGGCCTCCTGGCCACGGGCGCGCTGAACGCGGCCGAGACGCGCAAGTCGGTCAAGGAAATTAGAGAGCTCACAGACAAGCCTTTTGGAGCGAACGCTTCCCTGCTCTTCCCGGGGGCCGCGGAGAACGCGATGGTCCTGCTCGAGGAAAAGGTGCCTGTGATCAACTTCTCTCTGGGCAAAGGCGACTGGATCGTGAACGCCGCGAACGAGTACGGCGGCAAGGTGCTGGCAACCGTGACAAACTCCCGGCACGCCAAGCGCGCGCAGGACTACGGCTCGCACGGCGTCATCGTGACCGGCAACGAGGCGGCGGCGCACGGCGAGCCGCCGACCACGTTCTGCCTGGTGCCCAGTGTCGCCGACGTGGTGGACATACCCGTGATCGCCGCGGGCGGCGTCGGTGACGGCCGGGGCCTCGCCGCAGTGCTCGCGCTCGGAGGCGAAGGCGTTGCCATGGGCACGCGGCTCATGGCGACGGTCGAGAGCCCGCTCCACGAGAACTTCAAGCGCCTCTCCGTCGAGAAAGACGTCTACGACACGATCTACTCGAAGAAGTTCGACGGGCTGTGGTGCAGGGTGCAGGACACGCCCGCCGCGCGCAACGCGACCAAGCGCGGGCTGTTCCCGTTCGGGTACCTTCAGGCGATCCCCAACTCGCGCGCCATCGCCAAGCAGATCGGCCTGCCGTACTGGAAGATGTTCATCGGCGTATTGGCCTCAGGCTGGGACAACGCGAAACAGCTGGCCTACATGGCCAACGCGTTCAAGCAGATCCGCATCGCCACCGAGCTGGGCGATCTCGACAAGGGCGTCCTGCCGGTCGGGCAGGTGCAGGGCCTGCTTCACGACATCCCGACGGTGCAGGAACTAATCGAGCGCACGGTCAAAGAGGCCGAAGAGGTCATCACCGGGCTGACGAGCAAGGTCGGGTAGGCCGGCGCGGCGGCCGCATACCGGTCAAGGGTTCCATCAACGAAGCTCAATTCAGGGCCACCCTCGTCCCCGTCAAAGACAGCCCGCACCGGCTCACAGGGACGAGACGCTCGCCTGCCTCAACGCGCTCAAGAAACCAGAGAGCCTCCGGCGGAACATCGACAAGGTGATCTCTCGTCTTGATAAGTGAGCGCGTGCTCCGGCAGGATTCCGGGTGGGCCCGGCGCGACTCGCGTATTATTGTGAAGAGCATATCGTTCGAATGCAGGGAGCAGGCAAATTGAGCACAAAGACGTTCTTCGCGCCGGCGGAGCGCGCATCCGAGCAGACGATCACGCGCGAGCACGAGGCCGTGAGCGGTGAACCTTACGTCAGAGCACTCCTGGACGCGCAGCCGAACATAGCCGGTGTGATCAACCCCGAGCGACAGTTCGTGCTCGTCAACACGAGCCTGATGGAGCTGCTGGGCATGGACGGGATCGAGCACGTGCTGGGTCAACGGCCGGGAGAAGTGCTCGCGTGCATCCACGCGGCCGAGCACGCGGGAGGCTGTGGGACTGCGGAGAGCTGCCGCTATTGCGGCGCCGTCCAGGCGATCGTCGAGAGCCAGGTGGGCAGGGTTCGCGTGACAAAGGAATGCCGGATCACGCAGCGCGTGCACGAAGAGCTCGGCGCGCTGGACCTCCGGGTCACCGCGACCCCGTGCATGATGAGCGGCGAGGAGTACACCGTCCTCTCGATCGCGGACATCGGGGACGAGAAGCGGCGGCAGGCCCTCGAGCGCGTGTTCTTCCACGACGTGATCAACACCGCGACGACCCTGTACCTGATGCTTGAAGAGCTCGAGGACGGCGGTTTTAAAGCCGACGAGGAGCTGCCCGTTCTTAAGCGGCTCAGCGGTTCGATCCTCGACGACGTCATGGCCCAGAGGGACCTCGCGGCGGCGGAGAGGGGCGACCTGCACGTGAAGGTCGAGACCTGCGACGCGCTGGACGTCCTGGCGCAGGTCGCGGCCGAGCTCGCGCCGCTCTGCCAGGCGATGGAGACCGAGATAGTGATCGACCCGTCTTCCTCTGACGTCGTTCTCCGGAGCGACGCCCGCCTGCTGCGACGGACCCTCTTCAACATGCTGAAGAACGCGATAGAGGCCGAGCCCACAGGATCCACCGTGCGCGCAGGGGTTTCAACAGATGGCGTGAGCGTGCTCTTCAAGGTGCGCAATGATAGTGTGATGCCGCCCGACGTGCAGTCGCACGTCTTCGAGCGGTCGTTCTCGACGAAGGGCGAGGGCCGAGGGCTCGGGACCTACAGCATGAAGCTGCTGGGTGAGAAATACCTGCGGGGGACGATCCGGTTCGAGTCGTCGCCCGGCGGGGGAACTACGTTCTTCGCCCGGTTTCCCCTTTCACTTTGAAGTTTGAATGAAACGATTACGCAGGTTGGAGGATTTGAATTGATGGATCGAGCGACAACAATAAATGACGGCTCACTGGTGGTGAGAGGAAGAGACCCCTTCGAGATGGGCGCGAGCGCTGTAAGGGCGTCCGGCCCCAGGGCAACTCTCGCGATCAAGGCGCTTGCCCGGTGGGGAAGGGCGCACCCCCGGGACCTCGAGCGTCTCGGCGCCGTCGGCCCGGCCGGGCGAAGGACGCTTGCGAGGATGGGCTCGAGCGGGCGCGCTGAGCTCGAGGGAGCCTCGAGGGCCATATGCTTGGATGCCGGCGACCTGTTCGCGGCGCGCACTCTGATGGGATCGATCGCGCAGCCGGCGTGCACGAACTTCGGCGCGGTCGGGCCGGCGACGGAAGACGGGGGCACCATGCTCTCGTGGAACTTCGACGTCACTCCGTTATTCAAGCCTCTGTTCGGGTCTTTCCCGCTGTTCGTGCGGGAGCTCGAGGGCAGCATCCCGTATGTGGCCTTCGGCATGCCGGCTCTCTTCGGCATCGGCATCATGAACGCCGAAGGCCTGTCGAGCGTCGTCAACGCGGTCGGCATCGTCGATGACGGCGAGGGCTTGAGCCCGTTTGAGCTGAACAACATCGCCATGGAGTCGTGCTCGACGGTCGCCGGGGCGGCGAAGGTGTTCGCGGACGGCCCGCGGCGGGCGACGAAAGCTATGACCGTCGGCCTGCTTATGAACTGGAACACCATCTGGGGAGATCGAGACGGAAACCTGTCCTTGTTCGAGTATTCGCACAACCATTTCAACAAGCACGACGTCGGCGAGCCGGGATGGGTCGCCTCCGCCAACCACCACCAGTTCCTCGACCGGTCGCTGACCGGCTCGTTCGACCCGGAGAGCCAGGAGCTCATCGCGGGCTCGTACTCGCGGCTGGGCAGGATGCAGTCGCTTCTCGGCGAGCACCAGGGGCGCATCGGCCCCGAGGTGGTCAAGTCGATAATCTCCGACCATATCCCGGACTATTCGATCCTCAAGGATTTCGGCATCAAGCGTGAGTGGTGGGAGCAGAAGGTGGACGATTCCACGATCTGCGCGCATGCCTGGAACGTCCGCGAGAAGCTCGGCAAAGGGCAGTTCGGCGATGCCTTCATGGAGCTCGGTTTCAGCACGACGCTGTTCTCGATGCAGATCCAGCCGCAGAAGATGACCTGCTGGTTCACCAAAGGCCATCCCTGCAGCAACGAGACAACTCCCACGTACTGGGGCCGTTTGCTCGGCAGCAGCGCGGAGAGGTGGCCCGGCGCGGTCGAGCCCCGCGATCTCTTCAAGGAGAAGCGGCAGACCACCAGGCGCTCCATCTTCCACCGCGACGCGCCCCCGCTCGAGAGCGCGCTCGGCTCAGTCTGGATGTGGGGCGTCCGGACGGTCGAGAAGCCCAACTTCAAATAACCGGGGTCAGGTCGTGCGTTTTGCCTGTCTTCCCGAGTAAAACGCACAATGCACGACCTGACCCCCTCGGAGGCATTTTGAAACTCATGGAGCCCGGCAAGCTGGGGAACCTTACGCTCAAGAACAGGGTCGTCATGACGCCCATGGGGATGTTCGGCGTCCCCGGCCCGGACGGCGCCCTCACCCCGAGGGGCATCGACTTCTACGTAGAGCGCGCGAAGGGCGGGACGGCGCTGGTATTCCCCGCCGCGGCGCTCGTGACACAAGAGCACGAAGGCCCGTGCCTGGCCCTCAACGCTTTCGACTCGCTCGACAAGACCATCGGCTGGAGCCAGCTGGCCGAGCGGGTCCACCACTACGGGGCGAAGCTCGGCATCCAGTTGAGCGCTGGGCTGGGGCGCACCACTGTGAACTACTTCTTCGACCCCGCGCACGTTCCGGTCTCGGCATCCGACGTCCCAGCCCACTGGACCCCCTGGGTCACCTGCCGGCCTCTCGAGGTCGAGGAGATCGAGCGGATTGTCGCCGCTTTCGGAGCCGCGGCTATGCTAGCTCGCGGCTGCGGGATCGACGTCATCGAGATCCACGGGTACGGAGGCTACCTGCTCGACCAGTTCATGTCCTCGCTGTGGAACCGGCGCGACGACGCGTACGGCGGCGACCTGGAGGGGCGCATGAAGTTCGCGCTCGACGTCGTAGGCCAGGTGAAGACGATGTGCGCCGGGGAAGTGCCGGTGATTTTCAAGATGACCCCGGTCCATTACACACCCGGCGGCAGGGAACTGGCCGAGGGGCTCGAGATCGCGAGACTGCTGGAGAAAGCAGGCGTTGACGCGATCCACGTGGACGCCGGGTGCTACGAGGCCTGGCACCGCGCGATACCTCCGGTGTACGAGCCGGACGCAGCGCAGGCCGAGCTCGCCGCCGCGGTCAGGAGCGCGGTCGGGATCCCGGTCATCGCCAACGGGAAGCTCGGGGATCCGGATGTCGCCGAAGCGGTCCTGCGCCAGGGCAAGGCCGATTTCGTCGGACTTGGGAGGCCCCACCTTGCCGACCCCGGGTGGGCGGGCAAGGTCGCCTCAGGGAAGGCCGAAGACATAGTCCCGTGCATCGGGTGCGGCGAAGGGTGCATGGCCCGCGGGTTCAGCGGCAGGTACGCGAGCTGCGCGGTCAACCCCTCCTGCACGATGGAGGCGACCTACAGGCTCGAGCCCGCCAAAGAGCGAAAGAAGATCCTCGTGCTCGGCGGAGGCCCGGCGGGCATCACCGCGGCAGTCACGGCCGCGAGCCGGGGTCACGAGGTGGCCGTGTGGGAGAAGAGCGAGAGGCTGGGCGGAAACCTGGTGCCGGCAAGCGCCCCCGGCTTCAAGCGAGACGTGCGCCGCTACCTCGACTACCTCGTCCATCGCGTGGAAGCAGAAGGCATAGACGTCGCGCTCGGCAAAGACGTCGATGCGGGCGCTGTGGCGGCGGCGCGTCCGGACGTCGTGGTGATCGCGACCGGGGCGCGGCCTGTGGTCCCGGCCGTCCCGGGCGTCGACCGCGGGAAGGTGATGACCGCCGTCGAGGTCCTCGAAGGGCCTGTGCCCGCGGGGGGACGAGTGGTCGTTGCCGGCGGCGGGGTCGTCGGGTGCGAGACCGCGCTGTTCCTGGCTATGCAAGGCAAGCAGGTCACGATCATCGACGCGCAGGGGATCCTGGTCTCGGAGCCCATCTTCATGCTGAACCAGGCAAGCCTGTGCGCGCTCATGGAGGAGCACGGTGTCGAGACGATGGCGGCCGCCGAACTGACAGGCATCGATGAGGCCGGGGCGGTGGTCGGCACTCCCGAAGGCGAGAAACACATCGATTGCGACCTCGTGGTCCTCGCGCTCGGGTTTGCTCCCGAGGCCGGCCTGCCCGGGGAGATATCAGAGGCTTTGGAGGCCGAGGTGCGCGTCATCGGGGACGCCGCGGGGCCGCGCAAAGTCCTGGACGCGGTGTGGGAAGGGTTTCACGCGGGAAGGCTCTTGTGACCGAGGAGATTCAGGCCACGGGCTCGTCTGCAGTGAGGTCCGGCTGATCCACGGCCTCGGGCTTGCTGAAGAAAGCGATGAGGCCGACCACAAGCACGTTCACCGCCAGCGCCAGTGAGTTCGTGATGAGGAAAGCGCCGCCGGTGTGGTCGTGGATGACCAGCCCGATCGCGTACGTCTCCATCATCGCTATGCCTATCGTGATGGAGATGAACGTCTTGATGTTGAGGTCGCGCACAGACCTGGTCTTGAGGATCTGCCGGATCTGAGGGAAGTAACCGATGACCATGATGCATCCGCCGATGATCTGGAGCGCGTAAAGAAAACTCATCTTCGAACCTTTCGCAGAATTGTGGCCGTCCATACATTGTAATGGACGTTAAGCATTTGAGCCGCCGGCGTCGATAAAGGGCTGTGACCGGCATAGCCCTCGCGACGGGAGCACTCTTTGAGCCTTCTCAACAAGAAACTGCTGCGCGACCTGCGCGCCCACAAGGCGCAGGTCCTCGCCGTGCTCGTCATAGTCATCCTCGGGACTGTGATATTCACGACCCTGCTGCTCGTGCCCCGGTCGCTGGACAACTCTCTCAACCGCATCTTCACCCGCACGAAGTACGAGGCGTTCAAGGTCCAGGTCGCGGGCGCCCCGCCCGGCACCTCGGAAGAACTCCTCGCCATTCCAGGGGTCTCGGCGGTCCAGGGAACTATGGAGACCGAGACGTCGGCCACTGTGAAAGGGAAGGAGCTCACGCTGCGCATAGTCTCCGTCCCCGATGCGGGGCGCGCGTCCGTTAACGACCTGATGCTCGAGTCCGGGCGGTACGCGGACGTGGAAAGCGGGCTTGCCGGGTTTGCCGAGCGGCACCTGACCGCGGAGTTCGGGCTGGTCCCGGGCGACTCCGTCAGTCTGCTGGTCGGGGGAAGGGAAGTGCCGGTTCGCGTCGCGGGGTCGGTCACGAGCCCTCGGTTCCTGCGCCTGGTCGAGAACCAGAGCACTTTCCTGAGCGACCCTTCGCAGTTCGGCGTGGTCTTCATGTCCGAGTCGAACTTCCGGAAGGTGTTCGGCACGGGGGCGTACGACACTTTCGCGTTCCGCACCACCAGTCCCGGGGTCAAGGCGTCGGCGATGAAAGCCGCGACCGCTGCGCTTCACCCCAGCGGCGTCATCGGGGCGAACACCGGAGCCGAGGAACAGAGCACACGCCTCATCGAGATGGACCTCAAGAACGAGAAGAACATCGCGGTCTTCTTCACCCTGATCTTCCTGTGGGTGTCGTCGCTGGCCATCTACATCACGCTGGCGAGGATCATCTACACGGAGCAGAGGCAGATCGGCACTGCGCGCGCGCTGGGCTACACGAAGCGGACCATGATCAAGCACTTTCTCCATTACGGGCTGGCGCTCGGCGTGGCAGGAGGCGTCCTCGGGGTGGTCGCCGGAATATTCACCGGGAGGGCAACGGTCCACATGTACGCGGGAACGCTCGGGCTTCCTCCCGTCCAGGCGGGGGCGATCCCCTGGGACCTGATGGCTGCTGGCGTCGCGCTCGCGGTCGTCCTGTCGATGCTCGGCGCGGCGTTGCCCGCAATCCGATCCGCCCGCATCATGCCGGTGGCGGCCATGCGCATGGACGCGGGGGTGTCGCTCGCGGCTCCACCGCCGGTCAAGGCGGGGCCAGCGCGCCGGAAGCTGCTCCCCTCCTGGTTCCGCTTCCCGATGAGAAACCTCTGGCGCAACAGGAAGCGCACAATCCTGACCGGCCTCGGCCTCGTTCTGACACTCGGCACCCTCATCACGGTGAACGGGGCGATGACGTCGATCAACCACATGGTCAGCAAGCAGTTCAGCCAGGTCTCGAAGTGGGACGTCGCCGCTTACCTGCCCGAGCCGAAGGGCCATGAGTTCCTCGCCCGCGTCGCCGCGATGCCTGGCGTGACACGCGTCGAGCCCGCCATCGAGTCGCCGGCGCAGCTGAGCGCTGGCGGCGCGAAGACGGACGTGGACCTGCAGGCCTACCAGCGCGACACGGTGATGCACGGGCTGTTCCCCGCGGGGGGATCGACGGGCGCGCCGGGTCCCGGCGGGATGCTGGTCAACCGGTCACTTCAGCGCCAGGTGCCGATGAAGATCGGCGATAATGTGAGCGTCGCGACGCCGGTGGGGACGACCGCGTTCAAGATCGAGGGCTTCGTGAGGGAGCCGCTCGGTGTCGGGTGCTACATCGATCTGGCTTACATCCAGCGGGCCCTCGGCAGCGACGCGTTCAACCTTGCTCTCGTAAAAGTCGTCCCCGGGGCAGGCCCCCGCGTGGCCAGCGCCCTGAGGCACACGCCCGGGGTCTACAAGGTCGAGCTCAAGCGCGACACGATCCTCGCGATGGAGGGCACGCTCAGCAAGGCGATCCGACCGATGTTCAACATCGTGCTCGTGATGATCCTTGGCATCGGGTTCGCGATCGTCTTCACGATGGTCAGCATCACCATGCTCGAGCGAAGGCAGGAGATCGCGACCATGCTGACGCTCGGCACCGGGACGCCCGCGGTAGCGCGGTCGATGCTGATCGAGACGATAGCCATAGGGGCCGTGGTCCTGGTGCCCGGGATAGTACTGGGAACCGCATTGTGCTGGGTGCTGATGAACAAGATCCTGAGCTCGTCAACGACGCAGCTCGCGCCCGAGATGTGGGTATCGGCTCTCTCAGTGGCCGGGATCTGTGTCGCGTTCCTTTTGCTGATGGCGATATCCATCTTGCCCGCCGCCAGGCAGCTTTCGAAGATGGACCTCGCTACCGCCGCCCGCGAGCGCACCACCTGACAAAACGCATAATGGGGTCAGACCCTATTATGCGTTTCTAGAGCTCTAATCAGGCAAAGGATGAAAACGCATAATAGGGTCTGACCCCATTATGCGTTTTGGTTCTAGCCCTTGACCTCGATCTCCATCTGCGACTCCCACAGACCGTGGATGTTACAAAGCGAGGTCGCGAAGAGCGTGCCCGGCTTCTTCAGCATGGCCTGCGCGGTCACCGCGTGGTGTGTGTACACCGGGCCCTCGTTCGCCCCGGCGGCGGACTCGCCGTGCGCGCTGAACTCGAACCGGCCGATCTCATAGATGAACTTCTCGTCCTTCGGCGCGAAGTAGATCGTGACCCACCTTATGTGGTGCTCCGTGGTGTTGGGGTGAGCGATCTCTTTTCCGATGGAGACCTTGATGTCAAAGACCTCACCCGAGTTCACCTCGCCAGGGCAGTCGATCACAGGGACGTGCTTCTCAGACTTCCAGTCCGCGTGTTGATACTTTTCCCCCAGGTCCATATCGTTCCCCTTTCGTCTTGTGCGCCCGTAGAATTTCAAATCCTCTTTCTCGGTGGTGGCCTGAAATCCTGTGCGCGTCAGGAAAGCAGCCAAAATCCTTGGAAGCGATTACTCCGCAGAACAAGCGAAAGAGGCATTCCGTGAAGGGCTACGCGCCGCGCGCGCGAAAAAAGCTTGAGGTGCCGAGACCAACGAAGCGCCTGCGGCCTGAGCGGCCGCGCTTCACTCAACCGGCGTCCGGCTCCCGCGGGTCCTCGTAGTCGTGGAGCACGAACTCGAAGCACGCCCCTCCGCCTTCATCGTTGCACGCGGTGATCTCCCCTCCGTACACCTCCACGATCTTCTGGACCGTGGCGAGCCCAACGCCGGTCTCGCCGCTCTTGCCCTTGAAGAAGGGCTCGAAGATCCTGGGCAGGTCGTCCTGGGTGATTCCCGGGCCGTTGTCCCGGACCTCGTAGCGACGGCCGCCGACTTCTTCACCAAGGAAGCGCACGGTGACCAGTGGCGCCGGCGAATCGTTGTGCTTGACCGAGTTGACGATGAGGTTGTTGAACAACTGGTACATGTGAGTGGGGTTGGCGATCACGGTGCCGAGCGGGCCCTCCACGACGACGCGGGCGTTCTTATCCCTTATGCGGGCGTCCCTCTCTACCAGTATGCGCGCGACGGTCTCGTCGATGTCGACGGCCTCGACACGCGCCGGATTCTGCCCCGCCTCAGCGAAGGCGAGGAGGTCATTGATGAGGGCGAAGGACTGGTTGGTGCTGGTGGCTATGTGGCCTACGACATCGCGCATCTCCTTGCGCGCGGCTTCGTCGACAGGGTCCTCGAGAATGTCGCCGAGGAGCGCCGTTGCCAGGTTTATCGAGGTCATGGGCCCACGCAGGTCGTGCGACACCGTGTGGGCATAGCCGTCCAGCTCCAGGTTGGAGCGCTCGAGCTCGCTGGTTCTTTCGGCGACCTTTCGCTCGAGGTTCTCCCGCTCGTCGACGAGGTCATCCGTCATCTTGTTGAAGGACGTCGCGAGTGTGCCTACCTCGTCCTTTCTGTCGATGTCGGCGCGGCGCGTCAGGTCCCCAGAGCTGACGGCCTCCGCCACCCCGGTCAGCGAGACGATCGGCTGCGTGACCGATCGAGCGAGCACGAGCGCGGTCGCGATCACCAGGCCCGCCGCGACGATGATTATCAACAGAAGGATGTTGCGCAGCTGGTTGACCGACGCGTAGGCCTCGGAGATGTCGATCTTGACGACCAGGCCGAGGCCGGTCCCCTCGACGAACCTGGTGGCCGCGAGCACGTGGTGCCCCCTGTAGTCGACCGCGTCCTTCAACAGGACCTCGCGCCCGTTGAGCGCGACCTCGATAGGCGTGCTCGACTTAGCCGTCTTGACCACCGTGCTGAGGGGAGTCTGCTTGCCGAACCTCGGGGGCCCAAGGAACACGGCTCCGCCGGACGGTGTCTTCTCGCCGAGCACGGTCTCGCCGGTCTTCCCCAGCCCCGAGTAATCTTTCATCAGCGCCATCAGGTTGTCCGCGGTGGCCACGACCGTCACGACCCCCAGCTGCTGACCGTTCAGCACCAGCGGGCCGGTCAGGTAGTGCATCAGTTTCCCGTCCTTCCCGGTGTAGAAGAGCTCCACGTTGTTGCCCTTCATGCCGGCTTTGAAGAACACGGAGGCGGACTGGTTGGTGCCCACAAGCGCCTTATCGGTCGAGGTGATGACGGTGCCGTCGGTGGACATGACGGTGATAGCCTTGAAGCTCGGAGACGCAGTCAGGGCGTCGGCGAGGTTCGTGTTGATGTTCTCCAGCGAGGCGGGGTCGTGGTTGGGCAGGTAGCTCTGCAGGTGCACCCGCAGCATCGAGCCGTCGGCGACCTGCGCGAGCCTCTCTGAGTTCTGGGCCGCTATGTCCTTGACCCTGCTCTCCTGGATGGCGACCGTTGACCCAAGCTGCCGCAGCACCTGGTCCCTGATGATGCTCGCGCCGACCAAATACGCGATGGCGCTCGCAGCTATCAGCGGCACCAGCGCCAGCACGAGGAACGCTATGAGGAGCCTCGATCTGATTCGCATGTTCTGCTAATGATAGGGCAGGCCGAAATCCCGGGCAATGATTCATATCAAATTGGTAGGGTCTACCAGCTCTATGTGGTGATGACCCGCTTGAAAGCCGGGATGGAAATCGCCAGCGTCACCACGCCGAAGCCGAGCAGGATGAGGATCGGTTTCATCACTTCGCTCAGCCCGGCGCCCAGCACCACTACCTGGCGCAGCGCCTGGACCTCGTACGTGAGCGGCACGCACTTGGAGATTGCCTGCATGAAGCCCGGCATCTGCTGAGTCGGGAAGAAGGCGCCCGACAGGAAGAGCATCGGGAACGTCACCGTCATCATGATCGTCATGGCGGTCTCCTGCTCCTCGACGGCCGCGGAGACCAGGATGCCCAGCCCGACAAACGACAGTATGCCGAGGATTATCACGAGCAGCATCAGGAGGAAGTTCCCGTAGACTTTCACGTGGAAGAGGGTCATCGCCAGCAGCAGCACGACCGCGCCCTGCAGAAGGCCGCGCACCGTCTGCGCGCCGGTCTTGCCCATGATGATGCTGAAACGCGAGATCGGGGCGACCAGGACGCCGTCCATCGTACCCTGCTCTTTCTCGCGGGCGATCGAGCCGGCGAGCCCCATCAGGACCGCCATCATTGTCACCATCGCTATGACGCCTGGAGCCACGAACTGGAAGTAGTTCGGCTTGCCCGCCACGAGGCCCTTGCTCTCGACGACCATCGGCGTGACAAGGGCGGTGACCGTGTCGTTGTTGAGCTTTGTGCCGACAGTTGTCTTGATCGCGATGGTGCTCATCTGCTTGCCCATCTGGTTGAACACCTGTCCGAGCATCGTCGTGAGGATTGAAGATATCTGCGGGTTCGACTGGTCGGTGATGATCGTTATCTTCTGCTGGATGTGGTCTTTCAACAGGCCGTTCGAGAAGCCCTTTGGGATCACTATTGCGCCTGACAGGTCCTGCTTCTGGATGAGCTCCTTGATCGCCGCCTCGTCCTGGACCGGCTTCACGATCATCACTTTCTTGGTCGAGTCCTGCGCCGTCAGGTTTGTGAGGACGCTCACGACCTGGCCGGAGACCGCGCCGTTGTCGAGGTTCACGACCCCGATTGGCACGTCCTTCAGCGAGCTCTGAGAGGGGAACACGTAGCCGACCATGATCATCATGAACAGCGGCATGATGATAAACGAGATGATCCTGGCCCGGTCGCGGTAGAAATCCTTGAGGTCTTTCTTGGTGACCTGGCCGCTGTCAGAGAAGAATCTTAAGAACCGCTTCATGTCCTCGTCACCTTATCCGTTTCTTGGCTGGGCCGTGCGGACCGCCCGCGCTCGGCACGCCGCTCGATAACTCGTCACGTATCTCCGTCCCTGTGAGGTGCAGGAACACATCCTCGAGGCTGGGCTCCAGCGTGTTCGCACGCTTCACGATCCCGCCCTCGCTCTCGAGCGTGTTGATTACCTGCCGGATGGCGCCCTGGCCTGTCGCCGTGACGTGAAGCCTGCCCGCCTCCGGCTCGGCGATCGCCTTTACGCACTCGAGCTTCGAGCAGGCGGCGGCGGTGCTGTCGCCCATCCCCTCGACCTCGATGTCGAGGACGACTCCCTCATCGCCTGAGAGTATCTTCTTGAGGTTGGCGTCCGTGTCCAGGGCGACGATGTTCCCGTGGTCGATTATGCTGATGCGGTCGCAGAGCGCCTCGGCCTCGGCCATCTCGTGGGTGGTCAGCACGACAGTGATGCCGGCTTCGGCCAGCTCCTTGATGAACTCCCGTATCGCGCGGGTGGTCTGCGGGTCAAGCCCGAGGGTCGGCTCGTCCAGGAACATCACGCTCGGCTGCGTCAGGAGGGCGCGCGCGATGTTGACGCGCTGCTTCATGCCCGTCGAGAAGGTGCCGCCGAGCTTGTCCCTCCACTCCCACATGCCGAGCTTCTTGAGCCACTCCTCGCCCCGGTCGCGTATGTCCTGTTTGCGCATGTGGTTTATGCGCCCGAAGAACCACAGGTTTTCCATCGCCGTGAGGCGGTCGTAGAGGATGAGCTTCTCGGCGACGAGGCCGATGTTCTTCCTGACTTCGCCGGGCTCGGTCACGATGTCGTGGCCGACGACCCTGGCCGAACCCGAGGTGGGGCGCGCCAGCGTGCACAGCATCCTGATGGTGGTGGACTTACCAGCGCCGTTCGGCCCCAGGAAGCCGAATATCTCGCCCTTGGGGACGTTGAAGCTGATCTCGTCGACCGCTTTCAGATCCCCGAAATGCTTGCTGAGGCTCTGGACCTCGATATCGAACCCGTTACTTTCCACGTTTACCGTCCGTTTTGTCGATCTGTCGTTTCAATTTTCGAAGCTCGCTTTCCATGCCCTTGATGCGCTCGTCGAAATGACGCTCGATCTCGGCTATCCTGTTCTTCTGCTCCTTGACGGCCTGGATCTCCGTCCTGAATATGGCGAGTGCCCGGTTCAGTTTCTCGGCTTTTTCCTGCGGGCTGCCAGTGGCCTCGGCCTCCTCGAGGAGCGTCTTGCGCTCTTCGTCCATGTCGAGCAGTTCTTTGATCTCGCACAGCGGATGGCCGATGGCGTCCTTGAACCTCTGGATGCGGCGCAGGCGCTCGACGTCCGCGTCAGTGTAGTGGCGATGCTTTCCGGCAGGGTGGTCCCGCTCGCCCAGCAGGCCGCGCTCCTCGTAGTAGCGGAGCGTGCGGTGCGTCAGGCCCGTCATCTCGGCGACCTCGCCGATCTGGTAGGTGCGCTCGTTACTCATCGGTTCGCCCTGTTCAGGCATGTCCCACTTTCAATCTAACGTTTACGTAAGGTGCAGTTTACAGGAGGGGTCGTTCACTGTCCACTTTTTCTTTCCACTTAATTCAAGGGTTACTTGAGGAACTGGAGGATCGCGTAGGCGTAGTCGTACGGGTACATGTACTGAAGGCCGTGGCCGGCCCCCTTGAACTCGGCGACCTTGGCGCCCGGTATCCTGTTGTAGAGGATGGGCGCGTTCACCCAGGGTGTGGAGACGTCCAGGTTCCCGCCCGATACGAGTACCGGCCGCTGGATGCTCGGGAGCTGGTCGTAGACGCCCGCCCAGTCTTCGTAAGCCGTGTTCTGCTTTTCGATGTTGTCGAGGCTGGAAAGCTCACGAGGGAAGGGGAACTGCTTCCAGTAGTTCGGGTTGGCGTCCATGTACCACCCGGGAAAGAGCGCCGCCAGGACCCGCTTGAACGGAACGTTCACGTCCTGCAGGCTCTTAAGGATGTTCTTGTACTTCGGCGCCGCGATCTTCTGGGTCCCCCCGCAGTCGCCCGCGTAGCTGACCAGCTTGATCACCTGGTCCGGGTGCCGCACGACCACGTCCAGTGCGATGTCGCCCCCGATGGACCAGCCGAGCACGTTCGCCTTCCCGAAGCCGAGCGCCTGTATGAGGCCGGCGGTGTCGTCGGCGAACTGGTCGATGGTGAAGGCGGCGGTGCCCGCCGTCGTCTTCCCCATGCCGCGGTTGTCGAACACTATCACCTTGTACTTCGAGACAAGCGCCTGCAGGAATTCCGGCTGCCACGTGTCCATCGTGGTGCTGTAGCCGGTGATCATCACCAGAGGCGTCCCGGTGCCGAAAGCCTTGTAGGCCATGTCGATGTCGCCCACCTTGACCGTGCTGACGGTCTGGGTATCGTAGTACGTCGGCTTGAGGATCTGGCCGGCGGTCCTGATCGCCTGCTTCGCATTGCAGCCCGGGAGCGCGACAGCAAACGATACCGCCAGCAGCACGCAAACCACGATCGACAGCTTCTTCGCAAAAGGTGTGTTCATACGAAACAAGATAACGCAGGCGCACGGGCAGGTCTAGTTGAAGGTAGTACCTCCCGCCGCCATGAGCGCGTCGATGTTCTCGAGCGGGGTCTCGATGGGAAGGTCGCAGCCCGTCCCCAGCACGTAGTTCGGGCGATCGCCGAACTTGCCCAGGAGCTTCCGCGCCGCCTCGGCCACCGCCGCCGGGTCGCCCTCGAGCATTGTGCCCACCGGGTCCACGTTGCCGATCACCACGACGTCATCTCCCGCCGCGTCCAGTGCCGCCCCCATGTCCACAGGGCTGTCGAGGCTCAACCCGTCCACCCCGGTCGCGACCATGCCCTCGAGGAGGTGCGTTGAGTCCCCGCAAATGTGCAGCACCGGGAAGCCGCCTCCCGCGCGTATGTTCGAGGACACGCTCTTCAGCGGCTCCCGCGCGAACTTTCCGAACGAGTCCGGCGAGAGGATGACCGCGGTCGGTTCCCCGATGAGTACGACGTCCGCGCCCGCCGCGCGAAGGGCCTTGAGGTATACAGTGCAGACGCTCGTGCACCAGGCGAGCAGCTCGTGCATGAAATCCTTGTCGGTGATAGTGCACATCGCAGCCTCGCTCGCGCCCATCAGCTCGGCGGCAAGGGTGAACGGGCCGCTCCCGCCGGCGACAGTCGGGAGCGTGAACCGCTTCGACATCATGGCCACGGCGTCGATCATGGCCCGCATGCGGCGCGCGCGCATCGGGTCGGGGACCTCGAGCGCGCCGATGTCCATCCCCGCAGCGAAAGGATGGTCCCGGACGAACGGCGTGTCGTGATCGGGCAGGCTGACCTCGCAGCCGCACGCCTCGGGCTCGATCGTCAGGTCGGAGACCGTCCCGTCGGCTTCGAGGCCGAACTCATCGATGGCGGCCGCGAGCGACTCGAACATGACCTCGCCGTTGGTGAGGTTCTCAGCGACTGTGGTGCCGCTGAGCGCGATCGCGGGATAGCCCGCCGAGGGGATGCAGATGCGCCGGCCGGAGAGCCTTGCGAGGGTGCCGAGCCGCATGCGGCGCACGAAGGGCATCATGACCAGGCCCGCGGGCCTGAGCGCCTTCTTCCGTCCGACGTACCCGATCATGTTTATCAGGGCCACCTGCAACCTCCCGACGCCCCGGTTGTCTCGCCGCCGCTCCCAGAATACTTAATTTCCGGACATGCACCAAATAAAAAGCACCACTGGGGTCAGGCCCCAGTGGTGCCTTTTTTACGAAGCGGGCTGCTCTAGAAACCGATCACGTCATGCCCACCGTTCCACTTGCCGCCGTAGTTGAAGTACATGGGCCTCTCCGCGACAACCGGCTTGGTGCTCGTCAGCGCGGCGGATACGTCGTGGCCCCTGCCGACCAGGTCGGCCACCTTCACCGTCACGCGCTTGTGACCATCGACCGCGACGGTCTTCACGACGGGGTTGCCTTTCTCGAGCATGAACGTCATGGTCACGGTGGCCGTCTCCGCTCCGGGGTTGCCGACGCAGATGTACTCGTCGAACCCGTCCAGCGTACAACCTTCCGCGAAGAACCAGTCAGTCTTGACCTGCGCCGAGCCGACAACGTCGTGCCCGCCGGTCCAGCCGTAGCCCGAATCGCCTTCCTTGTAGCAGAAGTACATCGGGCGCTCGGCGACCACAGGCTGGTCGCTCTCGACGATCACGGACGTGTCCTGGTTCTTGCCGACGGCCTGGCTCACGTCGAGCGTCCAGCGCGAGTTGGCCCCGACCTTGTAGGTCTTGTCCACCTGCGACCCGTCGCTCTTCATGAAGTGGCACTGAACGTTCGCGTCGGCGTTGTTGGCGTTCTGGACCGCGAGCCACTCCTCGAACCCCTTCTGAGTGCTGCCTTCCGCGAAATACCACAGGGTCTTCGGGGAGTCAGTTCCCATCACGATGTGGCCGCCGTTCCACTTGCCGTGGTAGTTGAAGTACATCGGCCTCTCGGCCACGATCGGCTGGTTGGAGTGGACGTGGACCGAGACGTCCTGGTTGGGCCCAACGTCCCCGTTGGCGAAGACGGTCAGGCGGGAGTTGGCGTCGACGTTGTACTCCTTGCGCACGGTGTAAGCGCCGGCCGATATGTAGTCGACGGTCACGTTGGCTTTGGTGCCGCCCGGGTTCTGCAGGCAGACCCACTCCTCAAAACCTTCCCGGGTCGTGCCTTCCGCGAAGTACCAGTCACTTCCAGGCGCCGGGGCGCCGGTGACGCAATGACCACCTGTCCAGCCGTAGCCGGCGGTGTTGGCCTTGTAGTCGAAGTACATCGGGCGCTCGGCGTAGAACTCGCCCTCGGCCACCAGTTTCGTAGACACGTCCTGCCCGGGTCCGACCTCCGTGTTCACGTTCACGGAAAGCCTCGACGCCGGCGGGATCGTGTATGTCTTCTGCACCGGCGCGCCTCCGAACAGCATGTACGTCGCCTGCACCGACAGCCGGACTGCCCCCGGGTTCTGGAGGCACAGCCACTCATCAAACCCCTCGCGGGTGCAGCCCTCGGCGAAGTAGTAGGAGTAATAGGTCGGTGTGAACACCGTGAACTTCTTCACGTTGGACGCCCCGCCCGCGGTGTGCACGACCACGTTGACCTGTCCGCTGATGCCGTCGGGCACTTTGACGTTGATCTCGTCGTCCGCCCAGGCGGTGTACTCTGTGGCCTCCACCCCGCCGAACGATACGTACGACTGCGACTTCGGGTACCCGAACGAAGACCCGCGCAGCGTGACTTCGGCGCCCGCCCGTCCCGAGTTCGGGGTGATCGAGCCTACGGCGGGCGGGGTATGGTAACCGCCCCCATCGGTGGTGTGCCTGATCACGCCGCCGCCGCCGGAGACCCAGGCGGTGTTCGCGTTTACGGTGGTTATCGAGTAGTAATCCGCCGTTGTTCCGGACACCTGGGAGTACCACCTGCTGCCGCCGTCCAGGGTCTTCGCAATCTGCCCGTGATAACCAGCCACCCACGCCGTGTTGGCATCCACGGCTTCGACACTCGAGAGCGGGCCGGTGTTGTCGCAGGTGTACTGCTTGTTCCAGGTCGCGCCGCCATTCACGGATTTGAACACATCGAAACCGCACGCATAAAGGACATTTGCGTTCAGCGCATCGATGCTTTCGAGGTAGAACAAGCCGCTCTTCAGGCTCCAGCTGGTTCCGCCGTTGATGGTCTTCATGACCGTCCCGTCATAGACGGCAACCCAGGCGGTTGTCGCACTGATCGCTGTGAGGCCTCTCAAACCCGATCCCACGTCAGCATCGGACACGTCTTCCCAGGACGCTCCGCCCGTGATTGTGCGGAAGATCTTGTGCTCGCCGATGAGCCAGGCGGTGTTCTGGTCAAGCGCCTTGATATCGACATAACCGCCGGGAACAACAGGCGGATCGTACACGTTCCAGTCCGTTCCTCCGTTGATCGTCTTGAGGACATGGTCGCCGCCCGCACCAACCCAGACGACGTTCGCGTCGACAGCGTCGACACACCTGTAGTCGTACGAGCCCGTGGGGTAGCCGTTTACCCAGGTCGCCCCACCGTCCGTGGTCTTCCTCAGCGAGAGGCTTCCCACGGCCCACGCGTTGTTCGCGTCAGCGGCGGAGATGTGAGCCAACGGATCGCTGCTGCCGGACGACTGCCCGTACCAGCCCGCGTAACCGCTGGCCAAGGCTCCAGTGCACAGCAGAAGGGGCAGCATCAGGAGGACTACCAGCAGTATGCACAGTGCGATGGGACTCCTTCGCGTTCGGTTGGCAACCATGACACTACCTCCTTGACGTGGACGCCGGCCTGATATGGCCGCTTCTGCTCTCAAGACAACGGGAGAGTGGAATTATTACGGTTTTGCCCCCAGATTTTTCGAGACGCCGCGTTACCCCCCTAGCCACAATGATTATCAGGGGGTTTTCAGCAAAACATGACCGATTTGCTGTTGCTCCCGGGCGTGACGCCGGGCGAATTATCCTGCTAGACTCACGTTCGTAGGCACAGGAGGTGCTGTGAAACGCGTGAAATTCTTAGAGCCTGAGGAGGCAAGGCGCAACTTCGACGAGATAATAAAAGACGGCATTGAGTCGAGAGGTGATTGAAATGACCAGGAAAGTTGCGATCATAGGCGCGGGCATCGCCGGTCTGTCGGCCGGCTGCTACCTGCAGATGAACGGGTACGATACCGAGATCTTCGAGTTGCACGACAAGCCGGGAGGAGTCTGCACTTCGTGGAAGCGCAAGGGCTATACGTTCGACGGGTGCATCCACTGGTTGGTGGGCACGAAGGACGGCTCGAGCTTCAACACCATCTGGCGCGAGCTGGGCGCGCTCCCCGGCCCGAGGATCGTCAACCACGAGGAGTTCATGAGAATAGAGGATGATACCGGCAAGGCGCTCATCATCTACAACGACGTCGACAGGCTGGAGAGGCATCTGAACGAGCTCTCGGCGGTGGACTCAGCGGCCAACCGCGAGTTTTGCGACAACATCCGCAAGCTGAAGGGCATCAGGACGCCGCTGGGCGCTCCTTCAAACGCGAGAGAGAGAATCGAGTTCCTGAAGATGGTGCCGTGCTTGCTCCGTCTGGTCGCTTTCTATTTCAAGAATCGAAAAGTGACGATGGACCAGTTCAGCCGGCGCTTCTCCGACCCGTTCCTCCGGGCGGCATGGGGAAGGCTCTCAGAAGAGCCCGACTTCCCGATGATGTGGATACTGATGAACCTGGCCTGGATCAGCGGTGGCGACGCCGGCTATCCCCAGGGCGGCTCGCTCGAGTTCGCGAGGTCGATTGAGCGCCGCTACACCGGGCTCGGAGGCAAGGTCTCTTACAAGTCCAGGGTCAAGGAGATCACGGTCGAGGGCGACAAGGCCACGGGCGTCCGCCTCGAGGACGGCACCGTGCACAAAGCGGACGTCGTCATCTCGGCGGCTGACGGTCACTCAACCATCTTCGACATGCTGGGTGGCCGGTACGCTGACGCTGAGATCCGCGCGATGTACGACAAATGGCCGCTGTTCTCTCCACTGGTGCAGCTTTCGCTAGGGGTTGCGAGAGACATGTCGGACGTGCCGCACGCGGTGCAGTTCTCTCTGAAGAAGCCGCTCGACGTCGGTGGGAGGGAGCACAAATGCCTTTCCTACATGCTCTTCAACTTCGACCCGACGTTCGCCCCCGAGGGCTCGTCCGCGATGGTGATGTTCATCGCCACCACATACGACTACTGGGAGAAGCTTGAAGAGGACCGCGAGAAGTACAAGGCGGAAAAGGAGCGGATAGCGAGCGAAGTGATCGATATCCTCGACGAGCGCTGGCCGGGATTCAAGAAGGATGTCGAGGCGGTCGACGTCGCGACGCCGATGACCTATGTGCGCTACACAGCCAACTGGCGCGGCAGCTACGAGGGATGGCTCCTGGACGAGCAGAACAGGAAGTACATGCTGACCGGCGTGAAGAAGACGCTTCCGGGGCTCGACGGTTTCTACATGATCGGCCAGTGGCTGGTGCCCGGCGGCGGACTTCCCCCGGCGGCGCTGCACGGCCGCGAGGTGACCGGGATGATCTGCAAGAAAGACGGCCGCAAGTTTACGACCACTGAGATCGGTTGACTCCGCGGATGGATGACCGGAGGGCCTGATGCCGTTCGAAAGGCTGGGCAGCAGGGACTAGGACGAGGTGCTCGCGTACGCACTGAAGGCACCCGAGATGAACGTCGTGCTCCTCAACAACATGGCCTCCTTCGGCCTCGAGCAGGGGGGCAGTCCTCTCAACGCGGACTACTTCGGCTGCCGCCGCGACGGCCGGCTGGAGGCGGTCGGGGCCCTCTACAACCTCCGGGCGCGTGCCGTCAGTCGGGCTGAACGTCTTCGAAGACAATCACTCGGCGCGAAAGGTCTACTTCAAGACCGGCTTCGAGATAGTGGAGAAGTGGCTGACCGTCGAGATGCACGATCCCCTGACTGATTCCGCGTCAATCGAATGACGCGCCGGCCGCCTCAGGCCTTGCCCCGCCGCTGAAGGCTTGACTGAAAACGTGCCATCTTCTCCCGCGCCGAACCGCGAACGACGGGCCCGTGCCCCGGGCATATCACGTTGTAGTCTTCATCGGCCAGGGTCTCGGCGATCGCCCCGGCCGAGCGGCCCGCGAGCGCGACATCATAGCTGAATCCGGCTTCCGGAAGAGTGAGCACCAGGTAGAGGTTCTGTATGGCGTCACCGGTAAAGAGCACCCCTCTTTCCCGCCACAGGAAACAGGACGATCCCGGCGTGTGGCCGGGTGTCCGGTAGACCGCGAGGCCTCCAAGCACCGGAAGGACGTCACCGTCGTTGAAAGACACGTCCACCTCGACCGGCGGGACGCGGCTGTACTTCTCCACCGTCTTCGGCAGGACCATCAGGGCGCGGCCCTGGAAGCCCGCGTTGTAAACGCTCGGCATGTACTTCTCACCTTGCAGATAGGGCGTGTCCTCGGCGTGCAGATATATCTTCGCGCCGCTCAGTTGCTTCAAAGCCCGGGCGGAGCCGGCGTGGTCGACGTGGAAATGAGTCAGCACGATCGAGGTCACTTCCCGGGGAGAGCGGCCCAGGCTCTTGATCCGGTCAACGACGCGGCGCAGGTCGGATGGCATGCCCGGATCGAAGACCACGAGCTCGCCTTCGGACTCGACGACGTAGATATTATTGCTCAGGTTTCCGAGTATCTTTGTTATACCTTCAAGATCTTTCATCCTGTCAAAGTAACAGGCAGTCGCGGCCCTTGGCAATCAGACGCGGCAGAGCCACCCTCCCGCCGGCGGACGGATGCACGGTGCACTGCCATGCGGGCGACCGATAGAATACAGCCCGAACTCCTGCTAAACTCGGCGCGAAGGGCGCCCTGGTCAAGAAGCTGGTGAAAGCGCGGATCGTGGAGAACACGAAAGGCAGGAGGCGACGCGCCTGAAGCGGCTCGGGCAGATGCTCGACGAACTGGAAAGCGGCGACGTCTACACGAAGATGGATTACAAGCCCGGGCGGGGCAAGCCGAAAGCGCCATAAACAGCGCGGTCTCATAACTTGAACGGAAAACGGAGGAAGCACATGCCAAAGATAACGGTGAGACGCGCGCAGCATGAAGACGTCCCGATCATCGCAGAGATCATAAGGAAGCTCGGGTGGTTCAAGCACGTGGAGGCCGAGTCCGCCGCAGCCACCGAGCAGCGCGTGCTCCTGCACCTCGAGCTCGCCGATGCCGACGAGAGCCACACCGTCCTGGTGGCTGAGGACGAGGACAACCCCGAGGGCGGGGTCGTCGGCTACATCTCCGTTCACTGGCTGCCTTACCTCATGCTTGCGGGGCCGGAGGGCTACATCTCCGAACTGTTCGTGCGCGAGGACTCGAGGGGCAAGGGCGTGGGCACCACGCTGATCAACGACGTCAAGGAGTTCGCGATCACGAAGAGCTGCTCGAGGCTGATGCTCCTCAACAACAAAGAGCGGGACTCATACGAGAAGAATTTCTACGGCCAGCTGGGCTTTGAGGAGCGGCCGGAGATGTCGAACTGGGTCATGCCGCTCCGGGAGTACTAGAACGGGCCGGGCCTGCAAACACCTTGTGCAAATGCGCCATAGATTACCGAGGGCTGATCTCAGGTGCTCAGCATAGGCCCGAAGTCCAGTATGACGGCTTTCTCGTCGCCGACCGTCCATCCCATCGTGACCCGGGGGAATCACGACGAAGTCACCCGGTCCATAATCGAGATACTCCTCCAGAGGTACTGCTGTTGAAGATGATGAGGCTCGACCATATCGGGATCGCTGTCAGTGACGCTGATCGCGCGAAGCAGTTCTACAGTGGGGCCCTAGCGCTGCGGATGGCGAGCGACGAGACCTGGCAGTACAAAGACACACGCTTCCGATGGACCTGTTTCGATTATCGCCAGGAGGCCTTCAGGATGCATGCACCGCCGGAAGAACTGCGCTTCGGTGTACGGTTGGAACTGATGAGCTCACCCGATCCGAGCGCCTTCACCAATCTCTTCATCGCCCGGCGAGGGGAAGGGCTGCACCACCTGACGTTCGAAGTCGAGGAAATTGACGAGGCGGTCGAATCGCTCCGGTCATCGGGGGTGGCAGTGCGGGAAGTCGAGACCGGCGACCTGACATGGAAGATCGCCCTTGTCGAGCCAGATGAGGCACTGGGGATGCTGGTTATTCTCGCCCAGTACCAGGAAGATTTCTGGATATACCCGTCGAGGGAAGGGCCGGTGCTTCAGAATCTCTACGGCGCAACCTGACTCCGGCCGTGCCCTCGTAGCCCGAGGCCGCATTTGCTAAACTCAATCCCGGAGAGATGGCCGAGTGGACTAAGGCGCACGCCTGGAGAGCGTGTGGGCGGTGTGATTCCGTCCCGTGGGTTCGAATCCCACTCTCTCCGCCAACCCCCAGAGTTCACTCTAATAGGTATCGCTGTGTCGCCCGACGGACGGGGTCACGGGAGAAAAACGGCCGGGAAGGGGGTAGAATTGCTATGCCATGAGGGGTATTTGGGGAAATGTCGGGTTGAGAGACTTTAACTGGAGACTGCTGTCCAACTGGAGAAGCTGCCTGTGAGTGATTCGGGGAAACAGTCGGATATGGCGCCCGAGGGTGCGGCCGCTCGCTGTGCCGACGACCCGCTCGACCGGTTGCGCCTTGTCTACTCCTTCATAAACCGCACCAACCAGGCGATCGTAAGGATCAAAGAGTCGGCACAGCTACTGGACGAAGCGTGCCAGATCGCGGTCGACGTCGGTGGGTTCGCCATGTCGTGGGTCGGCTTGCTCGACCAGGAGACAGGCATGGTAGTACCGGTCGTGAGCTGCGGACGTGTCGAGGGTTACCTGGACAACCTCAGGATCAGCATCGACGAGACAAAGCCCGAAGGAAGAGGCCCCACCGGGACGGCTGTCCGCACCGGCGAGGTCGTCATCAACCGCGATTTCGAGAGCAACCCGATGATGGATCCATGGCGCGAGGAAGCTATCAAGAGGGGATATCGGTCGTCTGGCGCATTCCCATTGCGTATCGGAAAGCGTGTCATGGGTGCACTCACGTTGTATTCGCCCGATAAAGATTTCTTCGCGCCTGAGGAGGTCGAGCTCTTCAGGTCACTAGCCGACAACATAGCACTGGCGATAGACGCGATCGAGGAAGAAGCGGGGCGCAGAGCCGCAGAGGAGGAAGCTGAGCTGCGCGCCGAGCTGCTCGATACGGCCACCGACTCGGTCTTCGCCTACGAGCCGGGTGGCAGGATCATCTACGCCAACCAGGCCACGTGGGCTACCAGGGGCTACACGCGCGAAGAGCTCCTGCTCATGAACCTGCACGGCCTCCTGACACCCGAGCATGCCGCGCTCCTGGAGGAGCACCAGTCGCGGGCGCAGGCGGCGGGCAGCGTGATCTATGAGTCTGCACATATCCGCAAGGACGGCTCCGTCATGCCCGTGGAGGTTACTCTGAAGCCCGTGACCATCCAGGGGAACCCGCTGTTCCTCAGTGTCGCTCGTGACATCACGATCCGGAAGCAGGTGGAGAAGGAGCTCAGTGACTACCGCATACACCTCGAGGCACTGGTGGAGGAGAGGACCGCTGAAGTCCGTGAGCGCGCGCTCGAGCTCGAGCAGGCGAATGCCGAGCTGGATGAGTTGAACGAGGAGCTCGACAGTTACGCGCGTGTTGTGTCCCACGACCTCAAGTCCCCGCTGTCGGCGATCAACCTCGCGGCTGTGCTGCTGCGTGACGAGATGCCTCAAATAGAGGAAGAGGGTGCCAGGAGGGAGATTGAACAGACCGTCAATGCTATAGACAGGAACCTGACGCGCGCGTACTCGTTGATCAACGGGCTGCTCGCACTCGCTGAAGCAGGGCGGCAGCCGGCGAGAGTTGAGACGGTCGACCTCTCCGGTGTGATATCGGAGGTCATCGACGAGAGGTCAGGGCTGATCTATGAGAGGGGAGCCGCCGTCGAAGTGAAAGGCGATCCCGGCGAGATAATCGCAAATCCTCTGCAGGTCTACCAGGTGTTTAACAACGTCATCGGCAACGCGCTGACCCATAACGACGCGAGCGAGCCACGAGTGATAGTGCAGGCGTTCGGGGTCGACGAGTCGGGGGCGCACTCTTTTGCGGTCTGCGATAACGGCTCCGGGATCGAACCCGAGGACCTGGAGCGGATATTCAAGCCCTTCTTCAAAGGAGGCAGGCGCGCCGACACAGGCATCGGGCTCTCCATCGCCCAGAAGGTAGTCGAGCTGTACGGCGGGAGCATAAGGGCGTACAACGACCATGGCGCCTGCTTTGAGTTCACCCTCCGCGACTGGGTGACCGGCGAGCACTGCTAGCCGTCCGGAACGATCTTCAGCGCAACTATGCTGAATGTGGCCTGACGGAAAGAATGGGATTGGAACCCACTGGCCGGGGAACGGCATAGCTGACTCGCAATTGCGTTTCTGTCGTAAGCTATACTAAGCCGAAGGGCGGGATTCGAACCCCCCGAGGGCAACCTGAAAGCCGCATTTCGAGTCTGACCATTCGGTGACAGGACACGCCTTCTTTCCCGGAGGAAAATGAACGAGACGATCGAAGCCGGAAGCCACTGCATCCTCAAGCGCGATGTCGTTGTGGACGACCAGCTGGCGTTCATGACCGGCGATTCCGTTGTAGTCGATTCGGTCAGCCCGGCCGACGGCCGACGCGTCAAGCGCTACCTCGTGTATTCCCGGGTCATCGACCGGAAACTATTCCTCACCGACGCCGACCTTCAGCTCGTCCGCGGCGCGTACTGGCTGCCCGACGCGCCGGGGGTCGACATGGACGTCGTTCCCGCCGGCAGCCCGAGCGACATCTTCGCCGGGGAGACCGACGGGGCCACCGTTTTTGCGACCGATGTACGACTGCTCTTGAGCGGCACGCGCTCCGCTGGCAAGGCCCCATCGTCGAAGAAGTGGTGGCTGGTGGGCGCCGCATGTGTAGTCCTCGCCGCCATCGTGGTGGTCCTGATACTCACCGTCGGAAGCAGCAGCGCCAAAGCTCCCCCGGGCGTGCCAACCGACTGGAAGGGATACTCCGCCGGTGGCGTCCAGATGTGGATGCCTCCTTACTACCAGGTCGGTTACTCGTCCGGCGACCTCAACAGCATCCTGTCGAAGACAACCAACCAGGCCCCTGAATTCCAACTGTTGATGCCGCTGGTCGGGCAGACGACTACCGGAACGATCTTGTTCGGGATCGACCCCGACCCGACGAGCACCGCGGCCAACAGCACGGTGGACGTCCTCGAGAACAGCGTCCCGGCCGGAGGCCTGACCCTCGGGGACGTCATGACTGCCGGAACGCTCGACGTCCCCGCCGGGTACAACCCGGTGAGCAGCACGGTCGTAACCCTTTGAGGCCGCGAAGTCGGCCAGATGGAACTGCAGACGCAGGTGGGAAGCGTCCGGCTGGCCGGCGTCACGTACGTGCTTATGTCGGGAGTCACTCTCCACGAAGTCACGTTCACCTGCGACGCGGAGGATTTCGAGCGGCTCTTGCCAAGCTTTCAGCAGATGACCGAAGGCATCAGGTTGAAGTGATAAGGGATTCAAGGGCTTGAGAAGGACAGCCGCCCTCAAGGAGTATTACAGGTCACTGGTCAGCACGCTTTGCGTCCTTTACGCGCTGCTTGCCGGAATAATGGCGCTGGGACAGGTCCTCGGCGCGGGCAACGCCTTGCGGCGCTTCAACCACTACCTGCAGATCCCGCAGTGGGCCAACAGGTTCGCTTTCCCCCTGCTGTTCGCGGCCTTCATGTTCGCGCTCGCTTACCACTTGTGGTTCAAAAAGAGGACCGCGCTCCTGGTGCTGGTGGCGTTCATCGTCGTCAAGGCGTGCTTCGACCTCTCGACCCGGATGGACCCCACGTGGTCGATCATCAGCCTAGTAATCGCCGCGTTCTTCCTGACCTCGTGGTCGGCCTTCGTCGTGACCCCTGACCGCTACTACGTCAGGCGCTTCATCGAGGTCGCCGTCATCACAATACCGGCACTCCTTCTCTATGGCTCGGTCGGCTTGTATCTGGGCCGGAAGGAGTACGGGGTCGCCGGAGGCACGATCTCTTACCTGAAAAACGCGTGGCTCATGGTTGTCGGTCGCAGCACCGTCACCTTCGTCGGCCGCGACCTCCTCTTCAAGTGGACGCTGGTTGTCGTGAGCCTGCTCATGATCGCGTACATGCTCCTGCTGCTGTTCAGGCCGCACCGGCGGCCCGCGCCTTACAACTGGGACGAGGACGAGAGAGCCAGGAAGATCCTCGAGACGTGGGGAGGCGACAGCCTCTCGTATTTCAACACGCGCAAGGGCAAAAGCTTCTTCTTCCTGGGCGAGGAGTGTTTTCTTGCTTACGCCGTGGTCGGGGGCATGGCGCTCATAAGCGCGGACCCGATCGGGCAGAAGGACCTGTTCGGCCGCCTCTTTACGAACTTCAGGAAGCACTGCGAGACGATGGGCTGGAGGGTGGGAGGCGTCGGCCAGAGCGACGAGACGGTGGGGCTGTTCAAGACGCTCGGCGTGCACAATTTCGTGCTCGGCGAGGAGTCGATCCTCGACGTGACCTCGTTCACGCTCGAGGGACGGGGCGTGAGAAAGCTCCGCCAGTCAGTCAACCAGATGGAGCGGGCCGGGGTGACGGTGGAGTTCATGTATAACGCGAGCATCCCCTCGCACGTCAGGCACGTCCTGCAGGAGATATCGAAGGACTGGCGAGGGGACAACCCCGAGACGGGCTTCGCGATGGGGCTCGGCAGGCTGCTGAGCGCGAGCGACCCGGACTGCCTCCTGGCGCTGGCCTACGATTCCGACTCGAAGCCGGTCGGTTTCCAGTACTACGTTCCGATGTACCCTCACAAGGGATACTCGATGGACGTCACCAGGACGATGATCGGCGCCCCCCGCCCGCTGCCGGACTACCTTGTCGCAAAGACCGCGCTCTTCCTCAAGGACGAGGGATACAACTGGATGTCCCTGCACTTCCTTGCCCTGTCTCAGTATTACCGCGACGGCAAGCAGAACCTGAGATCGCGCTTCTGGGCTTTCGTGGCGAGAAGGATCGACCGGTGGTTCCCGGTGGTCTCGGCGTACCAGTATGACAAGAAGTTCTCGCCCGAGTACGTGAAGCGGTACCTCCTGTACCCGAGTTACCTGGAGTTTCTGAGGGCCGGGTTCACGGTCATCGCCGCCGAGTCGGCGCTGAAGTTGACAAGGAGACACGAGCGGAAGCGCCGCGAGATGGCTGCGGACCTGGATGAGGATTAGATAACGCCGGCGGGACTCATTGCGGTGAAGCGCGTGCCCGACCGCTCGACCTTCATCACCAGCATCGACGACCGCGTCCGCCTGTCGTTCTTTTTGAACTCCTCGAGTACCCTGAGGGGCCACGACTTCGGAAGGCTCTTTGAGTCGTTCACGATCAGGTAGGTGGGCCCCGTCACGGCTTCTGACTCCGAGGTCTTCTTTAGAAGCTCCGTGTACCCTTTTCTGTACTCGAGCTCCAGGCAGGTCAGGTGCACGTTAGGGCTGTTCCCGTTGTATATCTCGATGGCCAGCTGCACGAAGTAATCGTTCACTACCACGTTGATCTTCTGCGAGGCGCTGAGCCTGGCGACGAGGTCGGCCGTCTGCTTCATCCCGACCCCGGCGCAGCGGCCCGTGAGGTACTCCGCCTCGCCGATCTTCGCGGTCGACATTCCGTGCAACTGGGTGCCGAGCGGAACGACTGTTACAGCGAGCACAAGGGCAAGGGCCGTAAGCGACGCCGCCCCCAGAACCAACCGTCCCTCCGCACGCTTTCTGTTCCAGGCACGGACGAGGAAAGTGCCGGGGACGTAGAAGCCGTATGCCGCGCTGAGCAGCAGCGGCGGCACGAGCACGAGGTAGAATCTCCACCACGTGAACTCGCCCACCAGCGAGATGACGGCCACGCCGATCAGCACCCAGGCCCACAGAAACAGACCCGGACGCCACTTCTTCGCGAGAGTCAGCGCCAGGCCGGCGATCGCAACAGCCAGCACGATCGGGGTCAAGTCGTGGAACATCGACTGGAGAATGGACGAATTGAAGCGAAGGATGTCCTTGAGCGGTGTGTGCAGGGCTGCGACGATTCCTTTGGTCCGCGTGGCGATGTACGTGCTCCGGTCGGCCCACCTGGGCGAAAGGCGCAGCAGGTTCAAGATCGCGAACCCGAGCAGCATCGAGAGCCCGACCGCGGCCGTCCACCTTACAAGAGGTCTGCTCTTCTCCCTGCCTTTCCCGGCGGGCCCCCGGGCGAGGTACGCGAAGAATATTATCGGGAACAGGAGCGTGGCGGTGCCTTTGGTCAGGAGCGCGAGCCCGGTGGCGATGCCCGCGCCTATGAGGTACAGGTGGTTCGCCGAGGTCGCGGCCTTGACCGCGAAGTACACCGCGAAAACGAACAGGGCCAGCATCATGCTCTCGGCCAGCGCGAGCCTGTCGAAGAAGAAGCCGAAGGGGCAGACCGCGTAGAGCCCGGCTGCGATCGCCCCCAGCTTCCAGTCCTTCAACTCTTTGCCGATCAGGAAGATCCCGACTGTCGTCACTCCGCCGAAGAAGACCGAGTTCAACCGGCCGGCGAGAAGCGGGTCCTTGATCGCCGCCAGGAACGGGACCATCATCCACGAGTGAAGCGGGGGCTTTCCGTCCCACAGAAGCGAGGCCCATAGGTTGCCATGCTGGGCGTCCCTGGCCCACTTGATGTAGATGGCCTCGTCGATGTGCATCGGCACGGCCCTGATGTTGATGAGCCGGATCGCGAAATACACACCGAGAATCAGCACGAGCGAAAGCTCGACAGGGTGCTGCCTGATGAAACCGGACAACCTCTCCCTTGGTCCCACAACGCACATCTCCCCAAAGGCCGCCGCCACAGAAGATAGTCAGGTTTCGTTTTCGATGAGAGCGGGCACATTCCTGTGCCCGGCAAAAAACGCAAAAAGGGGTTTGACCCCTTTTTGCATTCTAGAAAGTGGACGGAAGAAGCGGACAGTGAACGACCAAAGATAGATGGTGACGCCGCCGGCCTCAGCCGACCTTCATTCCTCTTGCGGAATCAATCATCCATTCGACCCTCTGAACGCTGACCGCCGGATGCGTGTGCGCCGGCGCAAGGATGAACCCCCCGCCCGCTGCCTCCTTCACCGCGTTTGCGACCTCGGCTTCGACCTCTTCGCGCGAAGCTTCGACGAGGGTGCGCGTGATGTCCATCCCCCCGACCAGGCAGAGCCTGTCGCCGACCTTGTCGCGCGCCGCCGCGAGTGAGTTGCCGGCGGACGGTTCGAAGGCATGCGCTCCGTCGAAACCCCACTCCACGAACTTGTCCAGCAGATCGTAAGTATTTCCGCAGCAGTGGAGGAGTATCCGCGCCCCGTGCCTGTGCGCGGCTGCGGTCACCTGCCGGTAGCCCTCTCCGTAGAATTCCTCGAGCTGGTCCACGGACAGCATCGGGCCGGAGCGATACGCGAGGTCGTCGCCGAACGCGATAACGCGGGCGCCGGCGCGGCAGTAGGCGTCGACGGTCGCGACGCTCAGGGCCGTGAAATAGCCGACCACCTCGCGGACGAACGCCGGGTCCCGCCTCATCAGGACCACGAACTTGTTGAAGCCCATCGGTTGCCAGGAGTTCTCCCACAGCCCCGGCCCGACGAAAGGCACGAGCGCTATGCCCCTCGTTGAGGCGCGCCACGCGCGGTAGACCACGCCCTGCGCGCCCGCGTAGGCCGCGATCCCCGGCCGCGGAAAAGCGCGCCAGTCGTCGGGCGAGGCGAGCAGCCCTTCCCGGTACATCATGTAAGCGTTGCCGAAGCCGTCGTCCACGATGGAGAAGCGCCTCCCGAAGACGTCCTCGATCGAGTCGTGGCTTGCGAGCCTCCCGCGCCAGTAGATCAGCATGGCCGCGTCGAAGCCCATGCGCCTGTTGATCTCGGCCACGCTCCTGCCGAAGAAGAACATCCCCAGGTTGAACAGGCGGCTGACGGCGCCGCCGTAGCTGTCGATGAACCTGCTGCCGCGAGGGCTGTTGAGGAATTCGAGCAGGCGGTTCGGCCCGTCCCTTCCGGCTACCTGGTTCGAGATGTTGGTGTCGGCGAGCATCGACATGGTGGGCACCGTGCCGTGCATGTTCCCGCCGAGAGCATCGAAGACAAGCGTTTCAGGGTTCATGCAATCACTCCTGCCACACGGCCGAGACAGAGACACCGAGCTCGCGGAGGTCACCGTTGCCCAGGACCTCGTCCGGCACGTAAGTCCTGTCGTTCCTGATCTCGACCTCGAGGATCGGTTCTATTGTGGGCGGCTTTTCGAACAACAGCACGGTCTCGCTTCCCTTCAGGTCGAATGCGATGCACTCGTGCTCGTTAACGCTGATCGTGCCTGTCGAGGGGCCGAACTCGGCGGGGTTCGCGAAGATGCGCACTCCGATGGACTTCGTCCCGGCGACGTTCCTCATGCTGCACACGGCGCGGCGCTCGGTGTGCCTGAAATGAAGGCCTCTGCCGTCATCCTCCGGCCCACGCCATCCTTTTCGCAGGACTCCCTGGCCCTCGGAGCCCATCTCGATCGAGTCCGGCAGCTCGGCCGGGTCGAGGAAGCGCCTGTGAGCGGCGCGCAGCACGCGTTTCTGGCTGCGCAGGTAAGCCTCGAACTCGTCCGCCCTGGGGCTCTCAACGCCCTGCGGGTCAGCCACCATCCAGGCATTGGTTATCACGGCCGCGAACTCGAGCGGAACAGGGCCCGTGAACACGTCGTCGATCTCGCACACGAGTTTCTCTGGCGGGAGCTTCGGGGGTTTTGCTATCCTGCCGCCTCCTCGTTCCCCTTCGACGTTGACGCCGCACCCGCAGAACAGGAGCTTCATCGAGCGGATGAACGAAAGTGATTCGCCGTCGTGGAAATGGTCTTCCGGGGTTATGCGGAGCTTCGCGAGCACCCGCCTCGTGCTCTCCATGAAGCCCGGCCTGAAATAGCTGACGCGCACCTTGCGGCAGTAGCGTCGCAAGGGGACGGTGTAGTAATAGATAGGGACCGTCCGCTCGTTCAACCCCTCCTGGTAGTCGAGGACCTCGCCCAGGTAATCGATCTCCTTGTCGAGGATGCCGCGCACGGGCTCGGACACCAGGTAGATGTGGCCCCCGGGCCTTGTGACCCGCGCCATCTCGCGAAGCGCCGAAGGCATGCGGTCCAGGTGGTGGATGGTCGATCGGCAGAAGGTGACGTCGAAAGTCGAGTCCTCGAAAGGGATCCGGTGCGCGTCCGCGACCATGCGGCTGAAGCCGGTGCCCGAAGTATCGGAGGCCGAGCCGGCCGAGCCTTCTTCGCCCATCCGCAGGTGGTTGAACTCCGGGTCGATCGAGACGACGTCAGCCCCGCCCAGCGAGAAGCGATGCGATGTCCCGCAGCCCCCGGCGCCGATATCCAGGATCCGGCTGCCGGGCAGGATCTCTATTTCCTCGGTCGCTTCCTCGAAGAGGTCTACCATGACGCCCATGCTCGCTTCCTGGTACGCCTCGACCTTGCTGACCTTGTCGGACTCGAGGCCTCCGTCCACGAACACTTTCTCGGACATCTCGATCCTGCTCAGCATCTCCTTGACCACGGGACGCCAGCCCTGGTCGATGGCTGCAAGTATCGCGATGCCGTCGATCACGGGATAGGCCTGCCCGCAGCTCAGGCATTCGATGCTGCCGCTGCGCACGCATCCGGCCTCGCTGTCCGAGGCTTTCAGCGACACGGATCCGTAGCATGCGGGGCATCGGATCGAGTGGTGCCATTGTTCTTTCAGTGCGAGAATCCTTCCAATCGCTCAGAGGCCGAGGCCAATTATATCTCAAGAAAAGACGCCGGAACCCCCGATGCTTGTGTTGTTTGACCTTTGACGAAACTGTGGTATACTAAAGTTTAAGAGTCGGGACCGAAAGGCCTCGGCTCTTACTTTTTGTCCACTTCCGGCCTGCAATCCGGGCCACCCTGCCGGATTCACCTGCGCTGAGCCCTTTTTGTTGGCTGAAACGCACTGCGAAGGCCCAATTTTGCTCGAGGTCGCGCCTTTTTTGCGCAAATATTTTGCTGCGCCCGCCCGAGTTCTGAGAGCTGGAAATCTTTTGGTTGGATTGTTGGCTCACCTGTGTAGCTGTGATAGAGTATCTGGCAGGGCGAAAATCAGATCTGGTTTTCGCCTGTTTATTTCAGCGGCAAGGCCGCAGTGCACTTATACATGGGTAGAAGCAATGGCAGACCGCCGGTAACCCGGCGGTTTTCCATTTCCGGGGCCTGTAATGCTTTGCACCCGGTCCGCTAGCCCTTCCGGGTTACCGCGCATCACCCGACTGCGTCACCCTGATACATACCCCGGCCCGGCGTTATGGCCCCATCGTGGGATACTTCCGCCCGCGCACACCCCCTATGATTGAGATGGTCTTAAGCGGGTGGCATCTATCATTTATTTGTCATCCCCACTGGCTATCGGATCGAAGACGCTAATCGTCAAAGGAACTGGACGATGTAAGAAACGAGATACATATTTGTTCGCCCTCAGGTGGGGTGGGAGGGAGTGCACCTGCGTCAGACCTCAAGCAAACCGCCTACCCAAACCTTCTGCTCCACCTGTCCCTCCTTTTTTGACCTCGGAAATGAATCGGCCCCTGGCTTGCGTATGCATTTTTCTCCGCTAGAAACGCTGCGAAAAATGCACGCGCGCGCCCTCTACGACGTAACACCTGTTTGTGAACACCGGAGAATCATTCCGTCGGACGGGCAATCCAGGGATGCGTATTGCTTTGAGTTCTGACGCAGGTACATGAGTGGAAAGAAAGTGTAGATGGAGTGTGGCGTTCCGGCTCCCTCGCCCCTTGGGGGAGAGGGAGCTGTGGCGACTTAGATCGGGTTGTCTTTGAGGTCGGCGCAGCAGTGCTCGTCGCTAGCCCTGGCCTTTTTAAGGACCTCGAGCGCGACGTTCTTGATCTGCAGGGGATCGCCGAACTGCTTCTTCTCGTTCGTGACCACCGCGATCGCGAGCTTGACGGGTTTCTCATCCGCGGGCTTCTTCCCGCCGGCCAGCTCGGGGCAGATCTCGGCGAAAGCCTTGTCGAACCGCGAAGCGAGGCTCGCGAAGATCGGCTGGACGCGCAGCGGGACGGACAGGATCACGAAGTCGTCTTCGCCCATGTAGCCGAGGAACTCCTCGTTGGGTTTCACGATCTCGCGAAGAATGTTGCCGAGGCTCTGGATCACCTGGTCACCGCGGTCCACTCCGTAGCGGTAGTTGATGAGCCGCAGGTTGCTGATGTCCACGTACATGAAAGCGAAGAACTTGCCCCTGCGCTCGAGGCGCTTTCTGGTCTCCTCGTAGATCTGGTGCTTTCCAGGAAGGTTTGTCAGCGGGTCGACCGCCATGCCTCGCGAGGCTTTCGTGAGAACGGACTTGATCCGCGCAAAGAGCTCCGCGTTGTCGAACGGCTTTGCGAGGTAGTCGTCCGCCCCGCACTCGAAGCCCTTGACCACGTGTTGCGTCTCGTCGAGCGCGGTCAGCATGATTACCGGGATGTACTTGGTCCGGGGGTCGGACCGAAGCCTCTGGCAGATCTCCCAGCCGTCTACGTCCGGCATCATGATGTCCAGGAGGATGACGTCGGGCTGGTCGACCACAGCCGACACCAGGCCCGTCTCTCCGCTCATCTCGGTGACGACTTCATATCCCTCGATCTCGAGGTTTGTCTTGATGACCTCGAGCAGCGAGACTTCGTCGTCGATGAGTAGTATTTTGCGTTTTGTAGTCTCTACCATGCTTCCTCGCGAAGTGACTAAATATCCCCACTGGGGATTCTATCACAGACTCAGCCGGCGCCCGCGGGTCGATCTCAGACGAGGCCGTGCTTCTCGAGGAGCTGGCCGTCCTTGAACAGCACGGTCGGCTTGCCGTCAGCGACGATCTCGCCCTTGTCCATCAGTATGACCCTGTCGCACACGTCGCCGGCCATCGCAAGGTCGTGGGTCACGATGACCTTGGTCCCCTCGAGAACCTTGATGAGCTCCAGGAACCCCCGCCTGCCCCTCGGGTCCATGTTGGCCACGGGCTCGTCGAGGACCAGGATCTCGGGCTCCATCGCCAGCACGGTGGCCAGCGACACCCTCTTCTTCTCGCCGAAACTCATGTGGTGGGGTGACCTGTTCTCGGAGCCCTCCATGTTCACCCAGGTGAGGGCGCGCGAGACGGCATGGTCCACTTCGTCGGGGGAGAGGCGCTGGTTGAGCGGCCCGAATGCGACGTCCTCTCTGACGGTCGGTGAGAACAGCTGGTCGTCGGGGTCCTGGAAGACCAGGCCCACGGCGTCTCTCACCCGCCGCATGTTCTTCTTGTTGACCTCGAGGCCCAGGATCTCGATGCGGCCGGCCGCCGCCTGGAGTATGCCGTTCATGTGGAGAGCGAGAGTCGACTTTCCCGCGCCGTTAGGGCCCATGACGGCGATGGTCTCGCCGCGCCTGATCTTCAGGTTCACCCCTGACAGGGCAAGGGTGCCGTCGGGATAGCGGTAGGTCAGGTCGGTGATGTCTATGACCGTCTCGGGGCTGATGGGGATCACGTCCATAACACCGCCAGCCTTCCGGCGACGGCTGTGGCGGCCACCATGATCACGAAGAAGTAGTCGGCGGCGTGCATGTGCGGCTCGGTCCACCGGGGGAAAGTCCCGTCGAACCCGCGCGCGGACATGGCCTGGTAGACGCGCTCGGCTCTCTCCTGGCTGCGCAGGAACAGCGAAGCTATCATGTAGCCGATCACCTTGACCTGCCAGATCCAGCGGCCGTGGAAGTTGCGCGAGTCGCGGGCCCGTTTCATCCGCTCGGCCTCGTCGATGATTATGAATATGTAGCGGTACATGAACGCGCCGACGGTGGTGAAGAACTTCGGAACGTGAAGGCGCTCGAAGCCGTGCATGAGGTCCGCGAACGGTGTGGTGGAAGACAAAAGGATGAGGCAGGAGACCGAGATGAGCGCCTTGGCGGTCACGTTCCACAGGACCAGAAGGCCGCCCCTCGTAACGGTTATGAACCCGATGTGGTAGGTCGGGCCCTCACCGCGCATGAACGGGACGAACAGCGCGACCACGATGATGAACGGGAGCACGATGAGCATCCGCGTCAGAAGGTACTTCAAGGGCAGGTGCGAGGCGTTCGCTATGATGAGCACCATCGCCGCATATATCGCGAACGGCCACCAGGTGTCGGCGGGCGTGGTGACGCACGCGATGATGATCGCGAACATGGCGATGGCTTTTGCCCTCGGGTCGAGCGAGTGGACGGGGCTGTCGAGCTTGGCGTAGCGGTCTATGAAATCGTGTTTCATGCGACCGGCCTCTCAGCCGGCGGTCGGGTCAGCGCCGTCGAGGCGCTCGCGAGGACGCCTCTTGTTGAGGAACACCACCAGCAGCCCGATCCCGGCCGCCGCCGCGAGCGCGATGACGGCGCCAAGCAGTCCCGCGAGGCGCGTGCCGGTCGACCTGCTTGTGACCCCCGGGACCTGGTAATCCTTCATCGGAGCGCTCTGGCCTGTGCCTGACGCGGCCTTCTGCCGCGCGACTATTTCGATGCTGTCAGGGCTCTTCGAAGCCCACGGCGAGACGATCGCCAGGACCGCGATGATCGCGATCAAGACGGCTGCCGCGATCAGGAGACCGAGGTGTTTACGCGCCAGCTTCATCAAACGACCTCCTGCCCGGCCTGCATGGCCTGAAGCGGAGGGCCGTTGTATGCCGCGATGAGGTCCGGGCGTGCTTTCAGCACGACCGCTACCACCACCACCGTGATCGCGGCCTCGCCTATGCCGATGAGCAGGCTGGCCCCGACGACGGGCGTGAAGACGGACGCGAACGGCAGCTTGACCACGTTCGAGATCAGGATTTCGAGGGCCGCCGCGGCTGATGCGAGGGCTATCGAAAGCCAGGAGAAGACCGCCAGTGACGAGAGCAGCGACGTGCGCTCCGAGAACTTCTTCGACATGAGCGTCTTGGAGAAAGCGAACATGAAGTAGCACACCGGCCCGGCGATAAGCGCCATGTTGAAGATGTTGGCGCCCAGGGCCGCGAAACCGCCGTCCGCGAAGACGAGGCACTGGACTGCCAGCACGACCACCATCACCAGGAAGCCCTCCCAGGGCCCGAGCATGACGCACGCGAGCATCGCGCCCAGGAAGTGGCCGCTTACGCCCGCGGCAACGGGAACGTTCAACAGTTGCGCGACGAAGATGAACGCCGCGGTGATGCCGAGCAGAGGTATTTTCTTTTCATTGAGGGTGTTCTTGACCTTGTACAGGGCGTAGGCGGTGGCACCGCCGGAGACGCCGTAGAGCGTCCCCCAGGTCTTGAAGTCCAGCAAACCGTCGGGTATGTGCATCAGCCACCTCCGGGTCGTCTGGTGGCAATAAAAATGCCACCTCCAACCGGTTTCCAACCGGAACACCGGCCTTCGTGGCCTTAAGTCAAAGAAGAGTCTACTGGTCTCGGTCGAGCCTACTTGGCCCTGTTAATTGGTAGTCTACAGGAGGTCCGGCCGCGCGGCAAGCTGCTCAGCCGGTCGCCCGGAGGAGGATCTCATGGGCGAGGAGGTCTATCGTGGCGACCTCGGCCGTTATCAGCTTCTGCTCGCCGAAGAGGTCGGTCAACAGGAGGCGCTCGCCGTCCGGCTGTATGGTTACCACGTTCTCCATTATCTTCTGCTTGTCGCCGTCTTTGACGACGTAGACGATCGCCTCACACATCTCGTCCCTCCCGGGGTTCGGGCGGTAGCCCGTAATGCTCTCTCACGAGGTCGATTGCTTCCTTGATGAACGCCTGCAGAGGCTTGCGCATGGTGCCGAGCAGGTCGATCGGCGGGTTCGAGATCGGCAGCAGCACTTTGCGCCCTCTCGCTCCCGCCACCGCGGTCGCCATCACCGGGGTGATCTCGCCCATCATCGAATTGGGGACCACGATGGACAGGCAGCCCATGACGATGTCGGCGTCACCGATGGAGACGACGATGGCGTTCTCGCCGGTCGCCCCGCGGGTGGCCTTCGCCTTCATCATGCTGCCAGTGGCGATCGCGTTCGTGCCGAGCGCGATTATCTCTGTATCCTCGGGGAGCGACTGGCGCAGCTGGAGCACGATCTGGGTGCCGATGCTGCCGCCCATGCCGTCGACAACCGCTATGGCCATCAGTGCCCTCCCATGTAGGATTCCCTGGCGCCGATGGTCTCGAGGTAGTGCTGGGCACTGGAGGAAGCGAGCGCGCCTTCCGCGGCCGCGACTATCACCTGCTTGAACTTGTTCGCGCGGACGTCCCCCGCGGCGAATATGCCCGGCACGCTGGCCTCCAGGTCCTGGTCGGTGACCACGTAGCCGGTCCTGTCCAGCTCGACGACGTCGACGAGGAATTCCGTGTTGGGGACGTTGCCCACGTAGAAGAAGATGCCCGCGACAGGCACCTCGGAGCGCTCGCGGGTGACGTTGTTCGCGACGACCGCGGCGCTGACCACGTCCGCTCCCTTGATCTCCTCGACCTCGGAGTTCCACATGAACTCGAGCTTGGGCTCGGACAGGGCCCTTTCCTGCAGGTAGGAAGAAGCCCTCAGCGAATCGCGCCGGTGCACGATGATGACCTTGCTCGCGAACCTCGCCAGGTGGAGCGCCTCCTCGACAGCCGCGTCGCCTCCGCCGATGACCATGACGACCCTGTCCTTGAACAGGGGGCCGTCGCAGGTGGCGCAGTAGGAGATGCCGCGCCCGGTGTACTGTTCCTCACCCGGGATGCCCATCTTGCGAGGGCTGCGGCCGGTCGCGACTATTATTGCGTTCGCCCGGAGGACGCTGTCCTCGAGCGTGATGACTTTGACGTTGCCGTCCAGCGACAGCCGCATCACCTTGGCGAAGGTCCTGGCCTCGAGGCCGAAGCGGTCGACCTGCTGCTTGATCTTGTCGACGAGGTCGAGGCCGCTGATGCCTTCGGGAAAGCCGGGGTAGTTCTCGATGAGCGGCGAGTTGACGGCCTGTCCTCCCGTGAGCTGCTGCTCCAGCAGGACGGTGTCGACGTTGTCCCGACAGAGGTAAAGCCCCGCCGTCATCCCGGCCGGACCCCCACCTATGATAGCGACGTCTCGCACTTGCTCGGGCACTTCAAACGCCTCCCCTGGAACAAGGCTGCCTGCCTTGGTAGTACGGACAATTGTAGCACTTTGACCTTCGACATAAGCGCTCGCGCTCCCGCGTACATATAATCAGGACAGGGCGGTAAAGCTCTGATAACGGGAGACCTGATGCTGGACCGGTATTCAAGGATCGAGACGAAAGAGCGGCTCGCGGTGAACTGGCTGACGAGGTCGGTGGCGGCGGGGGTCGACGACGTCTCGAGCGCGAGCGATGCCGGGCTCCGGGAAGCCAACGAGGCGGGGGTCCTCAAGGTGCGGGGCATGCTCGATGAGGAGGCGCGGCCGGGCCTCGAGCCCGCGGCGCCCAGTCTGCTGGACGTCAAGATCGAGCTCGCGAGGCGCATGCTGGGCGAGTGCTGTTGCTGCGAGCGGCGGTGCGGGGTCGACAGGGCGCAGGACAAGAAAGGCTGGTGCGGGGTGGGGGCCGAGTCACGCTACAGCTCGGACTTCCTGCACATGGGAGAGGAACCCGAGTTGGTGCCGAGCCACACCATCTTCTTCTCAGGCTGCACGTTCGAGTGCGTCTACTGCCAGAACTGGGACATCGCCATGAACCCGCGAGGAGGGCGCCAGGCGGAACCGGAGATGCTGGCCGCCGTGCTCCAGGAGGGCGTCTCGCAGGGATCGCGCAACGCGAACTTCGTCGGCGGAAACCCTGACCCTCACCTGTGGACCATCCTTCGCACCATCGAGCTGACCGGTGAGGGGGCGATGTTCCTGCCGATGGTGTGGAACTCGAACATGTTCACCTCGGCGGAGGCGATGAGCATTTTGAACGGCGTCATCGACGTCTACCTGGGCGACTTCCGATACGGGAACGACACCTGCGCGGAAGAGCTCTCAGGCGTGCAGGGGTACTTCGAGGTGGTGAGCAGGAACTTCGCCCGGGTGTTCGACACGGCGGAGGTCATGGTCCGGCACCTGGTCTTGCCGGGCCACCTGGAGTGCTGCACACGGCCCATCATGGAATGGACCAGAACGAACATGACGGGCGTTTATTTCAACCTGATGTTCCAGTATCGGCCCGAGTACAAAGCGGGGCTGTTCCCTACGATCGACCGGCGACTGACGCCCGAGGAGAGGTCAAAGGCCCTCGCGATGCTCGCCGACTACGCCCTCTAAAAGTGGACGGCGTCGTTCATTGTCCACTTTTTGCGTCCACTTTTCTGCGTCACTCGCCGGGGATCAGGGTCTTGTCGGGGTTGATGTTGACGGTGGCGCGCTTCGCCCCGAGCTTCTGGAGCATCTTCACGATGTCGTCCTCTTTTGTGAGAGGGTTGATGTTACGCTTCTTCAACTCTTCCTTCGGGATCCTTATCCCGACGTAGACGTAATCGGCCCCCTTGACCGCGCTTGCGAGCTGATAGTTGTTCCGGTATCCCGGGAAGTACTGGACGAGCATCAGGATGAACACGACGAGCGCGACCACGATCAGGCTGATGATATACACGCCGAAGCTCACCCTTATGGGGGCGGACTTGGTGTAGGGCCCGCTCTTGGCGTCAGTCCCCGGCTCCTCGGGCTTTCCCGCGAGCTGTGAGTATCTCCTCTTGCTCATGCCAACCCCTTTCGCCTCAACAGCGTCTGAATGGCGACGTAAAGTTGCTAAGATTCCGCAAGAATTTCGCGTTGAAGTGGTGTGCTAGAATCTGTTCGCGCAGCCACGGCCATCATGATGCAGACGAGTATACGAGAATAGCCCTGGCCAGACAAGGAGGTATCGCGCGATGAACCCAAGCGAGGGACAGACGCCACCGGGCGGCGTTCCGCCGGACGGGACGGCGCCGAGGCCCGGCGACTACAGCGCCCCGGGCATCGAGCCGGGCGTCCCGCCTCAGCCTGCGCCGCAGCCTCCCGTATGGCAGCAGCCTGCCCAGGAAACAATAGTCAGCGAGCCGGTCCCGCCGGTCATGCCGCCCGAGCCGCCACCTGCGCCCGTACAAGTGCAGAAAGCGAAGCGGGGCGGCGGCCGCATATGGCTGACCGCGATTGCTTCGGCGGTTATCGGCGCGCTCCTCGTCCTTCTTGCGATGCCCGCCATCTTCGGCGTGAACCCGTACGACCTCGTGCGCGGCAAGCTCAAAAAGGCAACTACAGCCGGGAGCACCGAAAAGCCTGGTAGGACAGCCGGAGTCGTCAGTCCGACCCAGGGCGCGAGCGACGTGTCGGCCATCGCCAAGGCTGTCACGCCATCTGTCGTCAACATAGACATACGCACCGCGCCGCAGCAGACGCCTTTCTTCACCACTGAACCGCAGCAGGGCACGGGTTCCGGAATCATCTTCTCGACAGACGGTTACATAATCACAAACAACCACGTCGTGAGCGACGCCCAGGACATCACGGTGACGCTTGCCAGCGGCGAGGAGCTGAAGGCCAAGAAGGTCGGAACCGACCCGGAGAACGACATCGCGGTGGTGAAGGTCGAAAAGAGCGGGCTACCGGCGATCCAGGTCGGGAACTCGGACACATTGGTGGTCGGCGAGCTGGTCGTTGCGGTAGGAAGCCCGTTCGGCTTCGAGCAGACCGTCACCTCCGGGATAATCAGCGCTCTGCACCGCGTGATCGCGGCCGGCTCGAGCAGCGGCCAGCAGCCGACCGTCCTGACCGACCTCATCCAGACCGACGCGACCATCAACCCCGGCAACTCGGGCGGCGCGCTTTGCGACGGCGACGCGAAGCTGGTCGGCATCAACGCCGTCATCGCCAGCCAGTCGGGCGGCTCGGAGGGGATCGGGTTCGCCATCCCGGTCAACACCGCAAAACAGGTCGCCGACGACCTGATCGCGGGCAGACCCGTTTCGCACCCGTACCTCGGGGTCCTCGGACAGACCGTCAGCGAGACCATCGCGAAGCGCTACAGCCTGCCGGTGAGCGAGGGCGCCTACGTGACCCGGGTCGTGCCGGGCAGCCCGGCGGAAAAAGTCGGCCTCAAAGCCGGCGACATCATCGTAGGTATCGATGGCAAGCCGGTGAAATCAATGGACGACGTGATCGGGGCTGTGCGATCGCGAGCCGTCGGAGCGCAGGTGAGCGTGACCTATTACTCGGGCGAGTCGAAGAAGAACGCGAAAGTCACGCTGGCTGAAAGGCCTGCGGGGTCCCAGTAAGTTTCGAAATAAGTGGAAAGTGACCTAGATGTCTAAGGAACACATAACCGCGCTGATAAAAGAGGCGCTCGGCCGCGCCATCGCCGAAGGCCAGCTCCCCGACGTCGAGCCCGGCCCGATAGAGCTCGACCGCCCCAAGCGCAAGGAGCACGGGGACTGGGCCACGAACCTTGCCCTGGCCGTCGCGGGCAAGGTGGGGATGAACCCGCGCGAGGTAGCGCGCATAATCTCGGAGAACCTGCCAGAAGCTCCGGATGTCGTTTCGCACACCGAGGTCGCGGGGCCGGGGTTCATCAACTTCCACCTCGCCCCTCACTTTGTCAGGAGCATCCTCCTCGAGATCATGGAGCTGGGCCCCGGGTTCGCCATGTCCGACATCGGTGGTGGCCAGAAAGTCCAGATCGAGTTCGTCAGCGCCAACCCGGTGGGGCCGCTCCACGTCGGGCACGGCAGGTGGGCGGCGCTGGGCGACTCACTCGCCTCGGTCATGAGCCACGCGGGTTTCGCCGTCGAGCGCGAGTACTACATCAACGACTACGGGACCCAGGTGAAGAACTTCGGCCTGTCTATCTCCACGAGATACCTCGAGGCTCTCGGGCAGGAGGCCGAGTTCCCCGAGAACGGCTACCGCGGCCAGTACGTGATCGACATCGCGCGCCGCATCGTCTCCGAGAACGGCGACGAGTACGCCGGCATGGATGACCAGGAGCGGTCGGTGCTCTTCGCCGAGCAGGAGTACCCGAAGATGGTCGACGCGATTCGCGGTACGCTCGAGCGCATGGGGGTGACGTTCGACGTCTGGTTTAGCGAGCGCGACGTCTACGAGAAGGGTGAGGTCGACGCGGCCATGGCCGAGCTCGAGGCGCGAGGCAAGGCGTACCGAGACAAAGGGGCCCTGTGGCTGCGCACCACGGAATACGGCGATGAGAAGGACCGCGTGCTTGTGCGCGCGAGCGGCGAGCCGACGTACTTCGCCTCGGACATCGCGTACCACTGGGACAAGATGCGCCGCGGGTTCGACCTGGTGATCGACATCTGGGGCGCGGACCACCACGGCTACGTGCCGCGGATGATGGCCTCTTTCGACGCGCTCGGGTTCGGCCGCGAGCACCTCGAGGTCATCCTGGGCCAGCTGGTGAAACTGTACCGGGCCGGAGAGCAGGTCACCATGTCCAAGAGGACGGGCGAGATAGTCACGCTCGACGAGCTGCTCGACGAGGTCGGGGCCGACGCCGCAAGGTACTTCTTCCTTCAGCGCTCCTCCGACTCGCCGCTCGACTTCGATATCGAGCTTGCCAAGAAGGAGTCGCCCGAGAACCCGGTCTTCTACGTGCAGTACGCCCACGCCAGGATATGCAGCATCCTCAAGTATGCCGAGGAGAGCGCGGCGGACATGTCAGACCCCAGCCCCGACGACCTCGACACCCTCGAGACGGAATCGGAGATGGACCTCCTGCGAAAGCTCGCCGAGCTCGAGGAGATGGTCGAGTTCTGCGCCCTGCGGCGCACCCCGCACAGGCTGACGGGCTACGGCGAGGAGCTGGCATCGGCTTTCAGCGCCTTCTACCGCGACTGCAGGGTGGTGACCGAGGACGAGTGCCTGACCCGGGCGAGGATATTCGCGGTTCGCGCCGTGCGCCAGGTCCTCGAGATTGTCCTCGGGCTTCTCGGCGTGTCGGCTCCCGAGAAGATGTGAGCGGCTCCAACCCGCCCCGAGCGCATGACAAGGAGCGGCGGATGAGGTTCGGATACCACGTCAGCGTCAGCGGCCCGCCCGTCTCGGCGATCGTCAACGGCATGGACGCGGGCTGCGAGACGATTCAGATATTCCCGGGGAGCCCTCAACAATGGGGGACGACGCCTGTGTCAGACGAGGACGCCCGCGAGTTTGCCGAGGCGCGCAAGGCTTCCGGCATCGACCCCGTACTCATGCACTCGATCTACCTGGTCAACATGGCGGCGCCTTCCGACCCGATATTCAACCGCTCTGTCGCAACGCTCGCCAGCTCGCTCGAAAAGGCCGAGAAGCTCGGCGCGGTGGCGGTCATCACCCACATAGGCAACCACAAGGGCGAAGGCGAGGAATTCGGCCTGAAGCGCATCGCGAGCGCGGTCACATCATGCTTCGAGAGGCATGAAGGGACCGCGATGCTGCTCCTGGAGACGACCGCGGGGGCGGGCACCTCGATCGGCAACACCTTCGAGCAGCTCGGAGCGGTGTTCGACCGCTCGGGCCGGCCGGACCGGCTGGGCTTCTGCATGGACACTTGTCACGTATACGCGGCTGGCTACGACATACGGTCGGTGGGGGGGATCGACAGCATGCTCGAGGAGATGGACCGGTTCATAGGGCTCGACCGCCTCAAAGCCATCCACATGAATGACGCGAAGGGGGAACCCGGCTCGCACCTGGACCGCCACGCCCACATCGGGGAGGGCGCGATAGGAATCGAGTCTTTCAGATACCTGGTAAACCACGAGGCGCTGCGCGGCCTGCCCGCTATCGTGGAGATAGCGCACGAGGACGAGGATGTACCTGACGATCTCGAACTGTTGAGGTCACTGGTGGAATGACTATCTTGAGCCGCGTCTCTCAGGCGCGGGTCCCGTGACATCCTGGGCTGAGAGCCCGCACTCAAGATGTTCAGTCGTGGGCGTGGGCTTCCGCGGTCGCGTGCTCCTGGGCCTCGAAGAGCAGAGCGGGTATGGCATTGGTGTTAGCCATTGCCTCCTCCAGAGCGGCGACAACGTTTTCGAGTCTCACTGACACTTCAGGCACGCCCCTGTTCCTCGCAAGTGTCGCCCACTGCGTCGTGGCCCGCGCTTCGTTCTCGAGTCTCGTCGCGAGCTGCTTGACCATCGTCTTGATGGCCACGAGGTCGGGGTTTGTGGTGTGCATGCAGGGCCCCCCATCCGTCTCGGAAATCATCGGTCGTTCTGCTGCTTTTCGCATGATAGCACTAAGGCCTGCGCATAACACGCGCGCGTGATTGTGTTATTCTATTTACCCTGGCACGTTCCTGTTTCTGGTGGTGTTGGCTTGAACGATTTTGTTTATAAAAACGGTATTCTCTACTGCGAGGACCTTCGCGTGTCCGATATCGCGGCCAAAGTCGGCACGCCGTTCTACCTGTACAGCAAGAATACGTTCACCTCGCATTTCAAAGCCGTAGACGAAGCATTCGGCCAGCTGCCGCACCTCGTGTGTTACTCGGTGAAGGCGAACAGCAACGTCGCAATCCTCAAGATCCTCTCCAAGGAGGGCGCGGGCGCCGACGTGGTCTCGGGCGGCGAGCTCTACAGGGCGCTCAAGGCCGGGGTCGAGCCCGGGAAGATAGTCTACGCGGGCCTTGGCAAGACCGCCGACGAGATCGAGTACGCGCTCAAAGAGGGCATACTCATGTTCAACGTCGAATCGAGCCAGGAGCTCATGCTCATCAACGACGTCGCGCAGCGGGTGGGCATAGTGGCCCCCGTCGCGCTCAGGGTGAACCCCGACGTCGACCCGCGCACCCACCCCTACATCGCCACAGGCCTCAAGAACAGCAAGTTCGGGATACCGCTCAAGGAGGCCCTCGCGGAGTACGAGGTCGCCCAGAAGCTCCCCGGACTGAACCCGATCGGCGTCCACCAGCACATCGGGTCGCAGATCATGGAGGCGTCGCCCTTCGAGAGCAGCCTTCGAAAAGTCGTGAACCTCGCCAAGAGCCTGAAGGTCCTCGGCATGGACATCCGGTACATCAACATCGGAGGCGGCTTCGGGATCCAGTACACCGACGAGGAAGCCCCTGCCCCGGAGCAGTTTGCTTCAGCGCTCGTGCCGCTCCTCAGCGAGACCGGCTGCACCATCATCATGGAAGTCGGCCGCATGATCGCGGGAAACGCTGGTGTGTTGATCACCAAGGTCCTTTTCCACAAGCAGGGCGAAGAGAAGAAGTTCGTCGTGGTCGATGCCGCCATGAACGACCTGATCCGCCCCAGCCTCTACCAGGCTCAGCACCACATCGGGCTGGTAGCCTACCGGGATGGAGCGCCCGATGAGAAAGTGGACGTTGTCGGTCCCATCTGCGAGTCGGCCGACTTCCTGGCGCAGGACCGCATGATCCCGGAGACACAGTCCGGCGACCTGCTGGCGGTGTTCACGGCCGGCGCATATTCGTTCTCGATGGCCTCGAACTACAACTCCCGCAGGCGCGTCCCCGAGGTCCTGGTGTCAGGAAAGAAGGCCTACGTCATCAGGCGCCGCGAGACGTACGAGGACCTGGTGCGGGGCGAAGCTATTCCGCAGGACCTCTGAGGGGGCTTCACAGGCCCGATACCCTTCCCGAGGAGCCCGCATGCCCGAGTCAAAACCACGAGTCTCCATCATAGACATCAAGCGCGACCTTCCCGGCGCCGTCGCCGGGATCCTCGACGCGCACGGCGTGGACCGCATCATCCGGGAGAAGCCGGCCGAGTGCTACATCAAAGTCAACGCCATCGATTTCAAGCCTTATTGTTTTACGAGCCTCGAGGTCACCGGCGAGGTGATCGATTACTGCGTGAGGGCGGGAGCAGAGCGCGTGTTCCTGATGGAGAACTCCACCCAGGGGAACTTCACGCGGCTGGTCTTCGAGGTCGCGGGTTTCACGCGGCTTGCGAAAGAGCACGGCGCGGAGCCCTTGTACCTCGACGAGGGCGGCGAGGCCACGGTGCGCCTGCCGCGGATGGGCTACGACGTCCACGTCTCGAAGCGCGTCAAGCACATCATCGACAAGCGCGACAGCGTGACCTACATAAACGTGCCGAAGCTCAAGACTCACTCCATGTCGGTGATGACTGTGGGGATCAAGAACCAGTACGGGTTCGTCGCGCACCGCGACCGGTCGCCTGACCACAACTTCAACCTTCACCGGAAGATCGCCGACCTCTACAGCGTCATCCAGCCTGACTTCACGCTGGTGGACGGCACCGTGGTCACGATCTACGGCCACTACCCGCCCATTGCGCTGCAGAAGAAGGCGCTGGTCCCGCTCAACATCCTGGTCGGGGGCGCGGACACGGTGGCGGTGGACAGGGTCTGCGCCAGGATCCTCGGCTACGAGACCGACGAGGTCAAGCACCTCCGCGAGGCGCGCGACATGGGCCTCGGGTGCGCGGACCTGAGGCGCATCCGGGTCGAGGGCGAGCCGCTGTCGAGGTTCAAGCAGCGCTACCCCTACCAGCTCTACGACGCTTTCCCGCACGACGTCGAGATCATCCGCGGCAAGGAGCGCAACTGCCTCGAGGGCTGCGACGCGAACACAATGGCGCTGCTGCAGGTGCTGTACCTGGACTTCGAGGGCAAGGGCGGGTTCACGATCATCATGGGGAAAGGGTTCGACAAAAAGCAGATCAACTCGATCAAGGGGCGGGTGCTGATCTCCGGGCCGTGCGCGTTCGACGAGGTCAGCGACACGCTGATCGGCAAGCTCGGCAGGAAGTACGTTCTGTTCACCCGCGAGTGCAACGACCTCGCCTCGACGACCGGGGCCCTCACCAAGCTCATGAAGGTGAGTCCCTTGAAGATGGTCCCGATCAACCCGCTGAAGTCGCTCCTGCTGCTGGGCCATGCCGAGCTGAACAGGACCAAGGCGCGGATACCTTCGCTGATCCCTTGAATCTGGGGGGCTGTTGAACACATCGGATGACGACTTCGAAGCGAGGCGTGTGAAAGCCCTGGAGGTCGAGCGACGCCTGGCGAAGGCGTTCGGGATCAAGCTGCCTCCCGCGTCCGAGCGCCGCGACATGACCCACGAGCTCGTCCATGCGGTACTTTCCCAGAACACCCACCGGAGGAACTACAACTTCGCGTACGCGCGCCTGGTCGAGGCGTTCCCGACCATCGAGGACCTCGGCGGCGCGCCTGTTTCTGCCGTCGAGCAGGTGATCCGGCCGGGGGGCCTCTCGCGCCAGAAGTCCCGGGCCATCAAGGAGATCCTCACAATGATCCATGCCGAGCGGGGCGACTATTCGCTCGAGTTTCTTCGCGGCATGGACGTTCCCGGAGCGCGAGCTTACCTGGTCTCCCTTCCGGGAGTAGGGCCGAAGACCGCCTCGGTCGTGTTGATGTTCGCCGACGGGCGCAAGGTGCTGCCGGTGGACACTCACGTGCTGCGGACCTCGAAGAGGATCGGGCTGGTGGGACCGAAGACCACGGCCGAGCAGGCGCAGGGCGAGCTCGAGTCCCTTGTGCCCCCGGCCAGGCGCCCGGGCACGCACCTGAACCTCGTTCACCTGGGAAGGGAAGTGTGCCACGCGAGGAACCCCGAGCACGAGATCTGCCCGGTGAACATGCTGTGCGACCTATACCTCGGGGCCGGGGCCGGTGGAGCGCGCTGAGGCCGCGGGCGCCGGCGGTGAGGCGGGCCCGACCGTGAGGGATATCAAACGTCACCTGCGGCCCGTCGTGGTAAAATCTTCGCGGAGTCATCCATCACGCATGGGCCCACCGTACCGAGGAAAAGCATGAACTGGATCGCTGATGCGATATCGGAAAAGCGTGCCTTGATACTCAGCAGTGTAAAAGAGCAACTGCCTGACATTTCGTCCCTGCCCATCTCCGCCGCCGAGCTCGAGGAGCAGACGGCCCTTACCCTCGACCTGGTCGTGGAAGACCTTCGACTGCGCAACGCGTTCCCGCTTTTCGCCAGGTGGAGTGTCATCGGCAGGACATGTGCCGAGCGCGACATCGCCATCGATGAAGTCCCGAACCTTCTCCAGTTCCTGAAGCGCGCGATATGGGAGCAGATGCGGTCGCGGGTGGACGAGGGCGTTACGACGCTCGATGAGCTCATCGACGCGATGATGGACGTCGAGACGGTGCTCGATGGCTGCAGGTACTATTTCGCGAGGGGCTATATCGAGGAGAAGGACGTCGCGAACGTCGCTAGGAACCAGCGCATCGAGGCCCTCTACAGCCTGGCCGAGGTGCTCTCGGCGAAGAGCGACGCGGAAGAGGCGTACACGAACATGACCATGAAGGTCGCCGACATCGTCGGGCTTCCCAGGTGCGCGCTCCTCCTGCTTGGTCCCGGCGGATCGCTCGAGCCGGCCGCCGCGAACTACGAGGAGGCCCTTGAGACGCTTCGCGCGAGCGGACCCGACGCGATCGGGGCGCTGGACGAGGTCGCGCGAGGCAGTGGTGCCGTCGTGCTGCGGAAGGGCGGCCAGCCGGACACCGACCTGCTGCTCTCGGTTTATCACACACCCACGGTCCTTGCGGTGCCGATGAAGTCGGGCGACAAGGTTGTGGGGCTGCTGCTGTTGGACGCCGAGCGCGAGGGGGATTTCACGAGGCACCAGGTCGACATCGCAATCGCCAGCGCCGGCCAGGCCGCGGTCGCGATCGAAAAGAGCGAGCTCGTCTCCGAGATGGAAGGCAGGCTCAAGCACATGGCGGCGATAGGTATCGTCGCAAGGAGCCTGACCACCCAGCTCGACCCGGCGGACCAACTCACGAGCCTCCTCGAGATGGCCTGCGCGCTGATGCGCGCGGACAGCGGCGTCTTCATGCTGGTCGAGGAGATGTTCGGGGAGCTCGAAGAGGAGGCGAGGCGCGGAGCCGCGGAGTGGGCCGGCAGCGCCACGTTACGCGACCTGGCGCGAGACGCCCTGGACAACGAGCGGATCATCCCGTGGCAGAAAGGTGTTGCGGACGGCCCCTACGGCGAGCCGCCCGAGCCCGTGACCTCCTGCCTCACCGCCCCGCTGATGGTCAGGGACAAAGCGATCGGGATACTCAGCATCGCCTCCAGCCAGCCTCGGGAGAAGTATGGCAAGGATGACATCGAGATGTTCGGGAACTTCGCGGCGCAGGCCGCGGTAACTCTCGAGAACACGAGGCTCTACGAGCGCCTGCAGGACACGTATCTCGGAGCCATCGGTTCGCTTGCCGCCGCCATCGAAGCGAGGGACCCGTACACGGTCGGACACTCCGCGAGGGTGACCCAGTACGCCGTGGCCATCGCCGAGTCGATGGGCCTTTCGTCCGAGGAGGTCGAGGAGCTCAGGCTTGCGGGCCTTCTGCACGACCTTGGAAAGATAGGAGTCCCCGACAGCATCCTCAACAAGGCCGGGCGGCTGAGCGAGGAGGAGTACTCGGCGATAAAGATGCACCCCGCCCTGAGCATGCGGATCATCGAGCCGCTGCCGCACCTGGGCAACATCATCCCGATCATCTATCACCACCACGAGCGCTACGACGGCAACGGGTACATGGACGGCAAAGCCGGCGAGAAGATCCCCCTGGGCGCCCGCATCATCGCCGTCGCCGACTCTTTCGAGGCGATGACCTCCGACAGGCCGTACCGCAAGGCCCTCTCCCGCGAGGAAGCCGTGAACGAGATCGCCCGGAACTCTGGCTCCCAGTTCGACCCCGAGGTCGTACAGCACTTCCTCACGCTCCTCGAAGAGACCACACCTTAGGTCGTTCACTTTCCACTTTTCCAAACGTTCTCTCTGACCCCAAATTGTTGACAAGCAGCCAGGCCAAAAAGTGGAAAAGAAGAGTGGAAAGTGAACGACCCCAACTTGCCTTATAATTCACTGGGCGGGCGAAGAGGCGGAGGAAGCGAGCCTGCACCAAAGAAGCGATGAGGAAATTACGGCGACAGGGGCGATTTCATGAAGCTTGCAATCAGTGGAAAAGGCGGAGTAGGCAAGAGCACTATAGCGGGAGGGCTTGCCCGGGGTTTCGCCGACGAGGGCCGCAAGGTGCTGGCCATCGACGCCGACCCGGACGCAAACCTGGCCGTCTCGATCGGCATCTCGCCCGAGACGGCGATGAACATCGTCCCGCTCTCCGAAATGAAGGACATCGTCGAAGAGCGCACCGGCGCGAAGCTCGGTACGTACGGCCAGATGTTCAAGATGAACCCCAGGGTCGACGATCTGCCCGATCAGATCTGCCTGACCCACAAGGGCGTCAAGCTGCTGGCCATGGGCACGGTCAAAGAAGGCGGAGGCGGCTGTGTCTGCCCCGAGTCCGTGCTGTTGAAGGCGCTGATGAGGCACATACTCCTCGAGCGCGACGACGTCGTCATCATGGACATGGAGGCCGGCATAGAGCACCTCGGCCGCGGGACCTCGGAGAGCGTCGACGCAATAGTCATCGTCGCGGAGCCAGGGCTGCGCAGCGTGCAGACGGCTTTCACCACGGCGAAGCTCGCCCGGCAGATCGGCATCGAGAAGCTATTCGTCGTGTTCAATAAGGTCGTAGACGAAGGTGAGATCGAAATGCTCAAGGACGGCCTCGGGGAGATAGAGCCCATCGGGGTCATCCACTTCAGCGAAAAAGTTAGGAAAGCCGACCTCTCCGGCACTTCGGCGTACGACGCCGACCCGGAATTCGTCGCGGAGATCGGCGCGATCAAGAAAAGGCTGGAACAGGAACTGGAAGGATGAAGCAGTGAACAAGCCCTCTTTCGAAATAAGAGAAAAGGAACAATACGCGCCGGACGTCTTCAGGATGAAGGTCCACGCGCCGCTCGTGACCGCCGCGGCCAGGGCGGGCCAGTTCATCATCATCAGGGTCGACGAGCATGGGGAGAGGGTCCCGCTGACCCTCATGGACCACGATCCCGAAGACGGCACGGTCGAGATGGTCTTCCAGGTCGTTGGCACGACCACGGACAAGCTCGCCCTCCTGGAACCGGGCGATTGCCTGCGTGACGTGGTCGGGCCGCTTGGGCGTCCCACTGAGGTCGAAGGCCTGGGACGCGTCGCGTGCGTCGGCGGAGGCGTGGGGATAGCAGCTCTCTACCCGATCGCTCGCTCATGCGCTCAAGCCGGCAACGAGGTCAAGGTGCTGCTCGGATCGAGGGACCGCGACCACCTGGTGCTCTACGACCGGATGCAGGCGCTCGACGCGCAGGTCGAGGTCGCGACTGACGACGGGTCAATCGGCATCAAAGGCTTCGTCACCGAGCTGGTGCTCCGCGCGATAAAGGAATGGAAACCGGACAAGGTAATCGCCGTAGGCCCTGTGCCTATGATGCGCGCCGTGTCCATGCTCACCAGGGAACACGGCGTTCCCACCGTCGTCAGCCTGAACTCGATAATGCTGGACGGGACGGGCATGTGCGGCACCTGCCGCTGCGAGGTCGGTGGAGAGACGAAGTTCTCCTGCGTCGACGGGCCGGAGTTCGACGGCCACCTCGTCGATTTCGAGATGCTGACCGCGAGGCTCTCGGCCTACAAGAGCGAGGAGGGCGAGTCGCGCGAGCTGTTCGGGAAGTCGGCGGCGGGGTTCAGGAGCTTGTGTAAGAGGGACTCATGAGCCTCAAGGACGACGAGCTCGCGGGCGCACGCGTAAGATTCGCGCCGAGCCCGACGGGAAAACTTCACCTCGGTTCGGGGCGCACCGCGCTATTCAACTGGCTGGTCGCGCGGGGCTCCGGCGGCGCGATGGTATTGCGGCTCGAGGACACCGACCGAGCGCGCTCGACCGCCGAATTCGAGCTCGACATCATGGAATCGATGCGCTGGATGGGCCTCGACTGGGACGAGGGCCCCGACGTCGGGGGGCCGCATGGGCCGTACCGGCAGAGCGAGCGCATGGAGCTCTACCGCGAGCACGGCGAGAAGCTGCTGGCCGAGGGCAAGGCATACAAGTGCTGGTGCTCCGCGTCTGACCTCGACGAGCGCAAGAAGGCAGTGGTAGCCGGCGGCAAAGCCTGGCGCTACGACCGCAGGTGCCTCGACCTGCCCGAGGGCGAGCGCGATAGGTTGGAGGCCGAGGGTGCGCCCTGCACTGTCAGGTTCCGCGTGCCCGAGGGCAAGGTCGTGGTCGAGGACATGCTCCGGGGCGAGGTGACCGTCGACGCCTCGGAGATCGACGATTTCATCATCATGCGATCGGACGGCACCGCGGGCTTCCACCTCGCGGTCGTGGTCGACGACCTCACCATGGAGATAACGCACGTGATCAGGGGCGACGACCACCTGACGAACGCCGTGCGCCACGTGCTGCTGTTCGAGGCGCTGGGGGGCGCCGCTCCCAGGTTCCTTCACCACTCTCTGTTGTTCGGGCCGGACGGCACCAAGCTCTCCAAGCGGCACGGCGCCACCTCCGTCACGGACTACCGGGAGCAGGGCTACCTGCCGGAGGGGCTTGTCAATTACCTCGCCCTTCTCTCCTGGTCCCCGGGCGCCGGCGACGAGCGCGAGATATTCACCCTCGATCAGCTAATCGAGGAGTTCAGCATCAAGGGCGTCTCCGCCAGCAAGGCGATCTTCGACTTCGACAAGCTGAACTGGATCGACCGCCAGCACATCAAGATGCGCTCCGACTCCGAGCTCGCCGACCTCGTGTCCCCGTTCCTCGCGAGCACCGGCCGCGGCGCTCTGCTCGAGCTCCCGAGGGAAAAACTCGAGGTCGCGGTCGCGGCCGTCCGCAACGCGATGGAGAAACTCACGGACGGGCTCGAGCCGATGGACGTCTTCGTGAGGCCGGCCGGGCAGCTCTCAGAGAAGGCGGCGAGCGAGCTCGCCAAGTCAGACGTGCTCGCTGAAGCGCTCGCGCTGTGCACCGATACGCTGCGGCGCGAGACGTCAAATGACATCGAGACCGCGGAGCGCATCGTCGAGTCGCTGCGCGCGGCGGCCAAGGAGCGCGGCTGGGGGGCGAAGAAAGTGCTATGGCCGTTCAGGCTGGCAGTCACCGGGCTGACCGTCGGCCCGGACCTTCTGTACCTTATAATGTTCTGGAGCCCCCAGGGCTGCGCGGACCGCATCGAGGTAACCTCCAAAACACTGGAGAGTTGATTTGGGGACAGGCACCGGATTAAATCGTTTGCCGGGCCCCACCGGGTTCAAAGGGATCTACATGGGCATATCAGCAGCGGAATTCATGGCAAAAGTGTACGACCAGTTGAGGCTGGACGTCCGGGCGGTCAAGGACCGGGACCCGGCCGCCACCAGCACGCTCGAGATTATCACGACTTACCCGGGCCTCCACGCGATCTGGGCGCACAGGGTCGCCCACTACCTTCACGTGCGGGGCATTCCCGGAATCCCGAGAGCGATATCCATGATCGCGCGCTTCATCACGGGGATAGAGATCCATCAGGGCGCGACGATCGGGCAGGGCTTCTTCATCGACCACGGCATGGGCGTCGTGATAGGGGAGACCTGTGAGATAGGCGATAACGTGACGCTCTACCAGGGCGTGACCCTGGGCGGCACCGGCAAGGAGAAGGGCAAGCGCCACCCGAACATCTCGGACGGCGTCGTGGTCGCCGTGGGCGCGAGCGTTCTCGGCGCGATCACCGTCGGGGAGAACTCGAGGGTCGGCGCAGGCGCGGTGGTCATCGCGGACGTCCCCGACAACTGCACGGTGGTCGGGGTCCCCGGGCGCGTTACCGTGTGCTCGGGCGAGCGCATCAGCCCGATCGACCTCCACCACGAGCAGCTCCCCGACCCCGTGCTCGACATGTTCAGTACCATCGAGCGCAGACTCGACAAGCTCGACCGGGCCGTCAATGAACTGGAGAAGCCGGACGAACGGTAGCGCCGGCCGGCCAGGAGAAGGATGACGATGGCAATCAGGATCTACAACACCATGACCCGCACGAAGGAGGAGCTCGTAGCGCGCGACGCCGGCAAGATATCGATGTATGTCTGCGGGCCGACCGTCTACAACTTCATCCACATTGGAAACGCCCGCACGTTCCTGAACTTCGACATGATCCGCCGCTACCTCGAGTACAGCGGCTACGAGGTCACGTTTGTGCAGAACATCACCGACGTGGACGACAAGATAATCAACAAGGCAGGCGAGGAGGGAGTGACTCCCGAGGCGCTTGCCGACGAGTACAGGATCGCGTTCGAGCGGGACATGGCCGCCCTCGGCGTCAAACCGCCCGACCTCGCCCCGCGGGCCACGCAGCACATCGACGAGATGCTGGACGTCATCAAATGCCTCGTGGACAAAGGCTACGCCTACGAGTCGGAGGGGGACGTCTACTTCGAGGTCGATAAATTCGAAGGCTACGGCAAGCTGTCCGGCCGCACGCTGGACGAGCAGCAGCACGGGGTCGCGAGCGGGGTCGACGCCGACCGCAAGCGCGGGCCGTGGGACTTCGCGCTCTGGAAGGCCGCAAAGCCCGGCGAGCCCTCCTGGGACAGCCCGTGGGGCCCTGGCAGGCCCGGCTGGCACATCGAGTGCTCGACCATGTCGATGAAGTACCTGGGCGATGGGTTCGACATCCACGGCGGCGGCCTGGACCTCGTGTTCCCCCACCACGAGAACGAGATCGCCCAGGCCGAGGCCTGCTCCGGCGCGCAGTTCGTGCGCTACTGGATGCACAGCGGCATGCTGAACGTGGACACCGAGAAGATGTCCAAGTCGCTCGGCAACATCAAGCGGCTGCGCGAGGTCCTGGACGAGTACGACGCGCAGACCGTCCGCATGCTCATGCTCGGCACGCACTACCGAAGCCCGCTCAATTTCTCCGACGAGAGCCTGAGCGACGCTAAAGCTTCACTCGAGAGGATCAGCAACGCGCGGTTCAACATCGCGGACGAGGTGCGGCGGAAGGAGGAGTGGGGCGCGAGCATGATAAGGACCGAGGCCGAGACCATGCTCGTCTACTTCCTGAACGACGCCGAATCGGAGTTCCGTGCGCACATGGACGACGACTTCAACTCGGCGGCGGCGCTCGGCGTCCTCTTCGAGACGGTCCGCGAAGTCAACTCCTACATCGCCGAGACCAACATGCTCAAGACACCGTGCGGCAAGATTGTGATGCTGGAGGCCCAGCGCGTCATCGACTCGATGTGCGAAGGGCTCGGGCTGTTCCAGG
>Ga0209747_1000011_pt1 | contig 73098 bp, 66 predicted proteins | sample BarGraNGADG00311_FD_184498 | JGI IMG/M metagenome (GOLD analysis project Ga0209747, IMG submission 184498) | Arctic peat soil microbial communities from Barrow, Alaska - Barrow Graham LP Ref core NGADG0011-311 (SPAdes) (version 2) | ecosystem: Environmental > Terrestrial > Soil > Wetlands > Peat...
ATTGCCTGAGATAATCCTATGTCCTGAATGTAGGGTGCCGGAGGTGATAGCGGCTAACTACACCTGGCTGGACAGCGGGGTATTGGTGCAGACGCATAGCCAATCGCGGCGAGTGGGGTTCATTGAGAGCGGCAATTTGGATCCCCTTTACCGCGGTGTCGGGGAAATCATGGGGTTTCCCATAGATGACCAGGTCATCGAGATCATGCGCCGCGGCACCATGGATTACTTCAGAAATATTCTTCCGGCAGCGAGCGGCCTCTTGCACGAGCAAGAAGTCGGGCGCGATTTCATCGCGGATTTCATGGTGACCATGGGGCAGCTCAACGGGTTCGGCAAGTACGAAATCCTGGAAATTCAATATAACAACGATGATGACGACTATACGCTTATTCGCGTAACCAACCCTTTTTCCATATTGCTTTCCGTCGGGACCCAATCGGGCGGAGTCGAGATGATCTCCAACGCCCGGCATGATGTCTCGTACGAAGAGGTATCTCCGGGAGTTTTCGAAATAACCGCGCGCGTTAATCGCGAACGAGGAGAGCCTATCGAGACGTTGCCCATCAAAGAATATCATTACAGGCATGGCGGCATAGAGCTCTCAAGATGCGAAAGTTGCGGTGTGCCGAAGCCATTGGCCGGATTCGAGTGGATCCTTAAGGCCGGGATCATAGCCAACGGCTGGACCGGCAGGCGCATGGTCATGATAGGTCCCGAAGCCCAAGACCCGCTCTTCCAGGAATTGGAAAGGCAGCTGGGCAACAAGATACCCGCTTCCGTGATCGAGGCGCAACGCCTCTTCACCAAGACCGGTTTCTATTCATTGGAGGAGATCGGCAACGAAGGGAATTTTCGCACCCAACTCGCGGTCAGGGGGCTGGGGAATCTCAAGGAGATGAAGCTGGGCGCCAAGGGGCTCACTATGCGCATAGACGATGCAGCCTGCTATTTCATGACGTTGGGGATGGCTCAGGGGCTTTTCGAGATGGCCTTCGACCTTGACTCACGGGTCGAATGGCAGATCTCGGAGGAAGGCGACCTGGAGCTTGAAGTTGTTCCTGTTACTTAGACTTTTTACCTCGCAGACGGCTGTTTGCACTGGTTTAAGACCGTGGTTTAAGCTGCTATAGGCTGATGACGATTCTAATAAAGCCGAGAGATTGCGCTGGGAATTATTGACAAATTGCGATTTTCGAAAAGGATTTGAACCAATGGAATATGAACCTTGCCCGGAATGCGGAGTCCCCCAGCTGATAACTTCATCAAACCTATGGCTGAACAGCGGAGTGATAGTTCAGAGCAACAACACATTCAGGAGAATAGGTTTCGTAGATAGCGACAACCTCGATCCCCTTTATGACGGCATTGCCGAAAACATCGGCTTCAGCATAAATCACCTGGTTATGGATATCGCTCGCCGGGGCACCCTCGATTACGGAAAGAATCTTCTGACTCCGGAAGTGCTTGCTTTGTTAAAAGCCAAAGTCTTCGGCTTGGAAATTGTAATACAGGGCATGCATTACGTTTCGCAATCCAACGGGTTGGGCGAGTACGAGCTGGTGCAGGCCGATGAGGATTGTTCCGTCATCCGCATAAGAAAGCCATTTTCGTTGCCCCTTGCCCTCGGCACGGTTATCGGCGGATTCGAGGTGATCTCCGATCAGAGATATGGGGTCTCTTATAAAGAGGTGGAACCCGACGTTTTCGAGGTCACTACGCGCGCTTCCGGCGAGCGGGATGAATTCACCAAGAGAATACCTATTAAGGCTTACATTCATCGCGAGGGCGATATCGAGTTCGAGAGATGCCCTACTTGTGGAGGTCCAAAAGCGCTGATGGATTTCGACTGGGCCCTCGATCACGGACTGATAATCAACAAACGTACGGAAAAACGCATGGTATTGATGGGGCCCGAGATACAGGATCCCTTCTTCGCCGAGCTGGAGAACGAGTTGGGGGGAACCGTACCGGAAGTGGTGATCGAAGCCCAGAAGAATCTGGTAAAAAAAGGCTTTCACTCCATGCCCGAGCTGAACAACGAGGGGGATTTCCGGACACAGCTCGCCTTAAGAGGTATAGGTAATCTGCGTGAGATGAAGAGCGGTCCCAAAGGTCTGCGTATGCTTATCGAAAATTCGTCTTGTTACCTGATGGTCGCCGGTCTGGCGCAAGGGCTCTTCGAGATGGCCTTCGATGTTGAATCGCATGTCGAATGGGATGTCTCAGAGAATGGAGACTTCGAGCTCGAAGTGACTCCGGTCAAGACGCCGAAATAAATAGTCCTTCTCGATCTAAATAATGTCACTTGGAACATCTGATCCTTACGCTTGATTCCAAGGCAGCATTTCTTTTTCAAATCAATCTCGGTCAGCCTGTCAATAGGTGGCGCTTATTCATGCCCTTGGGGGATGATAGTATCTTTGAAAGCGGCGATTTTCTATATAGAGAAAGAAAAAGACCTTGGGACCGGTTTGCAAAAGCCCGGTCCACGAAACTGGAGAGGGAAGAAGTGAAGGGGCCTGAACTGAAATTGTGCCCGGAGTGTGGGGTTCCCGAGGAACAGGCAAAGGAATGCCTCTGGTTGAACAGCGGCGTAATCGTATTGGCGAGTGACAGGGTCAGGCGTCAGTGTCTTATCGAAAGCGAAAACCTTGATCCTATCTTCGCGTTGCTGGAAGAAACGGGGGTCAGGGATGTCTACGAACTGGTGATTGAGGTAGCGCGTGCCAGGAGAGCGAGCCGCACGAGGGAGACCATACCGCCCGAAGTAAGGGGGATGCTGCGCAACAAGATGTTGAGCGTGGGTGTGTTTCTTACGGCGATGCAAGCCGACACACGATTTCGGGGGTTTGGCGATTTCGAACTCCTAGATTTTGTTTTCGAAGGAGGGCCGAATGACCATATGAGACTGAGGGTAGCTCAGGCCTATTCGAAACCCCTCTTTCTGGGCGCTTTGGTTGGTTTCTGTGAAGGGTTTTTGGACCAAAGGCTTGGCTTCACCCTCAGCGATATCTCACCCGATATCTGCGAGATGACGGTTAACCTGCCCGGGGAAGAGAACACCTTCCTCGAGCCTGTCCGGGAAAGAGAATATTGCTACCGCGACGGTGATATCGAATTAAAAAGATGTGGCATTTGCGGCTCTCCCGCTGCTCTATCGGGCTTCACCTGGCATTCGACAGCGGGGATAATCATGAATTCCTCGGGATTGAGGGTGGTTCTGCTTGACCCCCAGATACTGGATCTTATATTCGAGGAACTGGAGAGACGATCGGGCAAGTCCGTTTCCCGATCGGTTGTCGAGGCGCAATGCCAGTTCATACGAAAACGCATGAAGCTTGATCACCACCCGAACAGGCAAGAGGTTCGCGACGAAGTGGCGCTGAGAGGAATGGGCAACCTGCGTGAGTTCGAGATGGATGGAGGGGGACTTCGCGCAAGAATCGACAATGCGGCATGTTATCGCATAACGGTGGGCAGCCTCAAGGCCCTCTTCGAGAGTGCTTACGACAGAGATTCCGTAGTTGACTGGGAAATATCGGAAAACGGGGACCTCAAGCTCGAGGTAATTCCTTAAGAATCGTCAGGCCTGTCACGGGATCGGCGTCGCAAATCTATTGGGAAGCAGCGAATGAAAGATCTGCTTATCGATGCGGTCAAAGGTGTGCAGCGCCAGGAGGAAGACGACATAGAGTAGAAAGAAAGCGACGACCAGCTGCGCCGCCGGCAGGGTACCGCGGATAGGCAGGCACGACAGGGCGGCTGCGGCCGAAGCGACCAGCGGCTTCCAGTTGTTGAAGATGCGCGGGTGTATGCGCATGTGCTTCCAGGAAAAGAAAAGCGTGATGGCGAAGAGGAAAGCCTCGGCGACCAGGGTGCTGACGGCGGCGCCCATCAGGCCAAGGAAAGGAGCCAGCATCAGGCATAAACCGGTATTGATCGCAGCGCAGATCAGGATGGCTATGAAGCGGCAATCGCTTGGTTCTCGATCATATCCTGCTAGTATCCCGCAACGCGCCCCTCAGTCAATCGGATTACGCAACCCCAAAACTGGAGCCTCCCTCTATTATGCCCCAGGTCTATAAAGGGACTAGTCGCGGGAGGCGGCTTTGGTGATAAAGGCAACGATGCGACGCATAAGACCGGGAAAGAGCCGCGTAAGATAGTACAAGATATAGGCTTCCTTCCCCAGGAGCACCCGGAACTTCCCGCGCGCTACGGCTTCGAGGATGAGCCGGCCCGCTTCCTCCGGGTCCATGCCCTTCTCCTGAAGCATCCGTTCGAACCTTTCAGCTGAAGCCTTCTGGCTCTCGCTTATATGCACGCGGGTACCGGCAGTGATATTGGTGCTGACGGCTCCCGGGCATACCAGGGTTACGCCAACGCCATGACGCTTAACTTCCGCCCAGAGAGCAGTGGAAAATCCGGTAAGGCCGAACTTGGTTGTGGTGTAGGCAATATGCAGGGGAAGCAGCACCAATCCCGACAGCGAAGCGATATTCACTATGTAGCCCTCGCCGCGCTCGATCATCTGGGGCAGAAAGAGGCGCGTGCCGTAGATCTCGCCCATCAAGTTGATACCGACAATCCACTCGATGTCGTCTATGGGAATATTTACTAGCTCGCCGCCGCACCCGACACCCGCGTTGTTAACCAGGATATCAACCCGGCCCCATTCGGAAAGCACCTCGGCGGCCATCGCCTGCATCTGCTCGCGGCTGGAGACATCGACTCGTTTGGTCAGGCTTCGCGATCCCGCCGCCTCCACCATGGCGGCCGTCTCGGCAAGGCCGGCCTCATTGATGTCGACGAGAACCATATCGCTTCCCGCCCGGGCGAAAGCCAACGCTATTCCCCGTCCCAGACCGGATGCGGCCCCGGTTACGAGCACCACTTTTCCCTTGAATCGGTCCAGGTCCCTGCGTCCGCAAGACTTGTTGCTCATCTTTGAAACATTCCTTTCATCAAGATTGACGGCCTATTGAAGCAGGCCGAAGCGCGCCAACAACATGTAGAGAGGGCGGGCGACGGGTGTCGTGTTTATAAATGACGTGGTGCGGCTGAAGAGAGAGGGGGAGATGCGTTTCACGCCCCAGAAAAATTTACCTGTACCCTGCGGGATGCAATAGAGCTTGCCTTTCTCGACCGCCCTTACCGCCTTCGCAGCCACTTCATCCGCGGTCATCCTGGCGTGGTCGAAGGTGGAGCGGGCGAAATCACACTCGAATTGATCCGTGTATCTCATCTTGTCGAGAAGATGGGTATCGAAGAAAGTAGGGCAGAGCACGGTAACTCCTATCTTGTCCGGGGAAAGTTCCCATTTCAGCGTCTCGGAGAGCGCGATTACCGCAGCCTTGGCGGTGTTGTATGGCGCCATTTCCATCATACAAATCAGGCCTGCAGCGGAGGAAACGTTCAGGATGTGACCTCCGCCCTGCGCTTTCATGCGCGGAATAAAGCTATGGCAGCCATAAAGCATTCCCCAGAAATTAACCCCGAAAATCCATTGCCAATCCTCGAGCTTGATATCGCCCACGAAGCCGACGGATACGACCCCGGCGTTGTTTATCAGCAGGTCCACCCTTCCCCATTCTGAAAAGAAGTGCCCCGCCATGGCCTCAACCTCATTCGGCTTGCTTACATCAATCCGGAAGGCTTCGCCGCTGCCACCCTCGCGCTCGACCATGTCGAGGGTCTCCGCTGCTCCCTCCGGATTGATGTCCGCGATGCCGATGCGGCATCCCTTCCTGGCCAGGGTGAGGGCCAGTTCTCGGCCAAGGCCAGAGCCGGCCCCGGTGATCACAACGTTCTTGCCATCGATGGGCTTCATGATGTTCCCGGTTCAAAATTTCCGGGGCGCGCAAAGACCTCCGCGATGTAAGGTCTTGTAGAAGAACCCGAAATCGTAGGTCTGGGAAACCGCAATCGCATCCCTTGCACACATGGCGGCACAGTCGTTGCAGGACATGCAGTTGGGAAATTCTTCCTCCATCAGGTGCGCCCTCTTGTCCTTGCCTATGCCGGCCACGTAAAGGCAGCCTCCCGGACAGATCAGGGCGCAGTTGCCGCAGCCATTGCACTTCTCCCTGTCTATGGTCACCCTTCCCGACCTGGCATACTTCGGATTGTCATAGGTAGGGATTTTCAGCCTTTCCATCAAAGTGAGATAAGCCATCTTACGCCTCCCCGCGCCTCAGAGCACCGTCTTCCATTGGCCGTCCTCGTACCATTCGATCTCCTGCAGCTCCCGCTCTATCATGCCGTCCGGATGGCCGATCGGGTAGCCTACGGCGATCCCCTCTACCAGCCTGTAGGGGTAGGACATGTGCAGCTTACGCCGCCACTTGATGCCGTACTTCAACAATTCGACCAGGCCGACCCAGCAGGTGCCCAATCCCAGGGAATGGGCGGCGAGGATCATGTTCTGACCGCAGACGCCGCAGTCCAATTCAGGCTTCGCCGCTCCCCGCCGGTCCTCGAAAATGAGGATTACGGTGGGGGCGCCATGGAAGAGCTTGAGGGTGCCGTCGGCAATGACACTCATAGCCGATAAGGGTATGGGGTGCAGATCGTTGTGCATAATCCTTATCGCTATCTGCGAGTACAGCCAGGCGATTTTGCCCAAAGGGCTGGTGCGCCAGTTGAGCCAGAACATGAAGAACTTGGCCCGCCCCCGTGCATACTTTTCCATCAACTCTATTGTCTTCTTGTCACGGATGACCATGAATCTCCAGGATTGGGAGTTTCCGGCGGTCGGAGCGAACCTCCCCATCTCCAGCAGGCGCCTGATCAATGCATCCGGAACCTGCTTGTCCTTGTATTTCCGCACGCTGCGTCGTTCCAGGATAACCTTCTCAACCGGGTTCCAATCCATACCATCTTTCCACTGGTACATGGGAGCTGTTATATCATCCGAGGCGGGCTTTTCCTCCACCTCTAATTCCTCAACCATGTCTACCCCTTTCGATATGAATGCCCTGCGAAGCATAGACCCATAATCACCACGGATTCTCTCCTTCACGTATCCTCCAGATATAATCAAGGCGTTTTATAGGAGTTAGCCCTAAGAGCGACTGTATCTGCTTCGCGTCGCGGAAGCGTTTTTCCTGCCCGTAATCCTTCATATAACCGTTTCCGCCGAGTAATTGTATGCCATCCGTGGTCGCATCGCAGGCCAGTTCCTGGATGTGGATCGCCGCCGCACGAGCCCCCAAGCTCCAGCCCGCCTCATCAGTTTCCGCCGCCCTACAGGCATCGGAAAGCAGCATATCGGCCACCTTGCATTTGATGGCCAGAGAAGCGAGCAGCATCCGCACCTCCGACCAGTTGATGATCTCCCATCCGCCCTGGCGGCGCTGCTGGCTGTACTCGAAAGCCTCGGTGAACGATCCCTTCATAACACCGGTCGCCATAGCCGCGGCAGCGAGAAACATCTTATCAGCCGCCGCTGTGAAACAGGCATTGCCTTCCCCCTGCTGCCCGACCAGGGCGCCTTCGACAGCACTCAATTCCAGATCACAGGCGGGACAGGCGTGCAGACCCAGGCTGAAAACAGGTTCGGACACATTAACACCCGGATTGGTAATATCTACCAGGAAGAGCGAATATCCCTCGTCGCCCTCGACCTTCGCGGGCAGTAGGGCGCGGCTGCAGAGGCCGGCAAGCACGACGTACTCGATAGATCCGGAGAGTTTGAACTTCTTTCCTTTGCCTTCGGCCCGAAGCAGGTTCCCCGTTTCACCGGGATTGTCGAAGGAGGGGCACGCGATCAGCGCCTCCTGATAGGAATGGTCTCCGGAAGCAAGCGGCGGCAAGAGCGCTCCACCTTTTGCCTCGAGGATCATTTCGTGGGCGAGGGTCGTGGTGAAGATAACCCCACCCAGGCTGGCGTCGGAGCGGCAGATGTCATCGAGGATCAGGGAGAGAGCGGTCATTCCCTGTTCGACCCCGCCGGCCTCCTCCGGAAGCAGCAGCGTAAAGAAGCCGACCTCATGTGCTTTGATGAGGACATCCTCAAATAGAGGCAGGAAGGGATAGCGGTCATGGTCCTCCCTCGCCTCCACGAGTTCCTTGGCGGCGAAGTCAGCTGCCATCTGATCGAGCATCCGCAGTTCGGCGTCCTGTGTGGTTTTCATGATTTACCCCCTTTCCTATTCCTCGAAGACTCTGGCACCCGGCACGTCTCGACCGATCAGGCACTTGAAGAGGTTCAAGCGGTTCAGTTGATTGGTCCCTTCGTAAATCTGCAGGAGCTTGGAGTCCCGCAGGTGTTTCTCGGCCCCACGGTCGTGGCGCAGTCCGGCGCGCCCCATCATCTCCAGCGCCAGCTGCCCGTTCTTCACACCGATGTCGGTCGCCGCGAATTTGGCTAGCGAGCCCCAGCCCGAGGCGCACTGATAATCCGTGTCCTTCTGCCAGTCGAAATAGATCTTGCGAAAGAGCCAGGTGACAACGCCGAGGTTGAGGAAGGGCTGGATGACCTTATCCATGATCGGCTTCGGCATGTACTTCAGGTAGTAGAAGATCGGTTTCCATTCCATCACCTTAAACATGCCGTGCAGGTCGTTTGCGTAGTTGGCCTCCTCGTAGGTCAAACGTCCCACGGCCACGTTTTTGTACATCTCGGCAAGCATGCATTGCGCCCATTCGTGATTTATGAGCGGCTTGCCGTCGACCTCCGTTTCCCGGGCGAACCTCAAAGCCTCTTCATAAGCCCCTCTCGCGACACCGACCCCGAAGGCGCCCACCCCGGCCCGAGAAGCGGCGACGATGTAATCGATAATCTGCATATGGGTTTCCTTCGGCGACCCCTTGAGCTTCTTGCCCTGTTCGGCATCGATGCACACCAGGTCGTCCGGCACGAAGCAGTCCTCGAAGATGAGCTCGCTTGCCGGGCAGCCCTTCTGGCCCATCTTCCTCTCCTGCCTGCCGAAAGAGAATCCCTTCATTCCGTTTTTTATCGCCAGCATGACCACAGTGTCCTGAGGATTCTTGAGATCCTCGTAGCAGACCAGCATGTGCCAAAAGGAAAGGTGCCCGTTGGAGATGAAGATCTTTCGTCCATTAACGACATAGCCCCCCTTCACCTTCTTGGCCTGACAGGCGAGCTGGGCTTTCGATACCAAGTCCACCTCCTCGACGTCCGTGCCCGCCCCCGGCTCGGTTATGGCGAGGGAAATGAGGCAGGGCTTGCCGGTTTTTTCACCCTCCCCCGTATCCCGCATGATTTTGTTCATGAGTCGTATGTTCCATGAGGCGCACAGCGTGGCGACGCCCAGGTAATGGACTCCAACCAGATTGGACATGCCGGTGCAAGCCGACCCTAGCTCTTCCAGGAAATAGGAAAGCGCGGGGAAGTTCACACCCTGGCCGCCAAAAAGAGTGGGCATAAAGAGGGTGTAGAGTCCCCAGCGATTCGCCTCCTCCACGAACTCCCAGGGCAGGAAGTCAGGGTCCTCGTGTTTCTTGCGGTCCAATTCCAAGGCATAAGGCCTGACTACCGCGTCATTGAACCTCCTCGCCAGCTCGATGGCTTGCTTGGTCTCCTTGACCATCGCTTTCGGCAGGCGGGGCATCGCCAGAAGGCTGACTGCCATGTCGTCGAATCTAGGCTCCCTCTCGAGCAGCGCCTTACTCCCATTGGAACCCATAGCACCATCCCCTTTCATCCGCATATGTTCCCGTGCCGACACGGGAACAGGGCTCCGATTTTCAGACCTTCTCCAATATGTGAACGCACATCGCAGCCTCACCCATTCCGATGAAGCCGCCGCCGTTTTCCGCCATGCCGATCCTCGCCCCTTCGATCTGCCTGGCTCCGGCGCCGCCGCGTAACTGAATCGCCAGCTCGTATAATTGGGCGATTCCCGACGCTCCTATAGGATGACCCCGGCATTCGAGCCCGCCTGAGGTATTTACCGGAAGCTTGCCGCCAATCTTGGTCGCCCCGGATTCCGCGAAGGGCCCCCCTTCTCCGGCCGGGCAGAATCCCAGTTCTTCGTACTGTAGGAGCTCCCCGAAGGCGGTTGCATCGTGAACCTCGGCGAGGTCCATGTCTTCGGGACCAAGCCCTGAGACCTCGTAAGCCTTTCTTGAAAGCCTCGTACCAATATCTTCCAGGCCGCTGTCCGGCAGGGAGCCGGAGGCGAGGACGGAAGCCCGGATGCGCACCGGTCGAGCTTCCGGGAAATTTTTCAGCGCGCGCTCCGAGCAGAGCAAGGCAGCCGCCGCGCCGTCACCAATGGGTGCGCACATGGCACGGGTAAGCGGATAGGCGACCTTTAAGTCCTCCAGCACCTCGTCCACCGTCATGTCCATCTGGTACTGTGCCATGGGATTGAGTGACCCGTGGTAGTGGTTCTTGGCGGCGATGATCGCCAGTTGTCTCTGGGTAGTGCCGTACGCCTTCATGTGCATCCGCGCGCCCATGGCGTAGATATCCATAAAGGCCGAATGGCCGCCTTCTTTTTCCTTGCCGCCACCCTTTGCCTCCTTGGTCTTTTTTGCCGCATCGGCCTGGAAGGCGGCTATCATGCCGTGGACAAATTCGACATCCGCGCCGGAAGCAAAGCCCTCGAACATCTTCTCTTTATCCTCCGGGAACCACACTTTTTCCGCCCCCACCGCCAGGACCAGGTCGTAGAGCCCGGCCTTAACGCTGGTCCAAGCCGAGTGAACGGCGGTCGATGCGCCTGCACAGGCATTCTCGACATTGGTAACAGGAAGCCCCTGCAAACCGAGCGGTGTCAGCGCAACCTGCCCTCTTATCGAGTGCTGCCCCTGGCTCATACCCCACCCGGAATTTGAAAACCAGGCCGCCTCAATATCCTTGGGGTCCACTCGAACGTCATCGTGCAGTGCCTGCACCGCCTCGGCAGTAAGTTGCTTTATGCTTTTCTCAGGATATTTCTTGAAACGAATCATCCCGATCCCGAGTATGTAGACGTCGTCGTTCATCTCTTGACTGCCTCTCTTTCCGCGTCGTAAGTGTCTTCCGTTACTCCAAGTTTTTCCAATTCCTTCTTGATCACCCGGTGGGTCTCGGTTTTGGGAAGTTCTTCCATGACGCGGTAGTACCGTGGAATGGCAAACTTTGCCAATTTGTCGGCCAGGAAATCCGGAAGGGTGGCGAGGTCGATGCTCTTTCCCTCTATAGGGACAAGGCTCGTCATTATATCGTCCTCGGTTAGCTCCGAAGGCACCGCGTAGACGGCGCATTCGAGGATGTCGGGGTGCTGCATGATGGCCTGTTCCACCTCATAGGCGGAAACGTTCTCTCCCCGCCGGCGCATCGACTCGGTATTGCGCCCGACGAAGTAAACGTAGCCGTTCTCATCCCGCCAGACCAGGTCGCCGGTATATAACCAGCCGTCCCTCACCTTGTCGCTGGTGGCATCGGCGTTACGGTAGTATTCGACCGAACCCTTTTTCTGCCCGACATGGCAGATCAGCTCTCCGGGCGTACGCGCTGGCACGTCATTGCCTTCCGGATCGATGACCCTGATCTTCGATCCTATCGGCTTGCCCATCGATCCAACCGGTGCAGTGCCGATGTTAATGAGCAAGACCCCACCGCCGTCTATGGCCCCGTAGCCTTCGAAGATCTTCAGTCCGAAACGCTCCTCGAAGCCCCTCCAAATGTCCTCCGGACAGCCGGCGGACAGGATGAATTTGACCTGGTTGTCGCTGTCGTTGGGCTTTGCAGGTTGTTTCATAAGGATGGGCATAACCGCTCCGATGCCGTTGAAGGTAGTCACCTTATAGCGTCGCAGCTCGTCCCAGAAGCGGCTGGCACTGAACTTCTCCCCAAGGGCCATGCTTCCCTCAGAATGCAAAGTAGGGGTGACCGTGAGGAAGAGGGCGTTGCCGTGAAAGAGGGGGTAACAGGTATAGGCTATGTCATCGCATCCGCAGAGCAGTCGACCGACTATCGAAAGCGGTTTCACCGTACTGTTTTTATAGCGGTAGACGACCCCCTTGGGAAGACCCGTTGTGCCGGAGGTGTACATGATGACACAAAGATCTTCGGGATTGTAGCGGACAGACGGCTTCGAGCTATCGGAGTGTGGCCCATAGGCCTCGTCCAGGCTCTCCATGTCATCGGGTAGTGAGAAATCGGCGGGAGCGCCTTCGCTGTTAACAAAAACCCGCTTGATTCCCTCGAGTTTGTCGGCCACCGCCTGGTAATAGGGGAGCAGGTCGTGATCGATAACCAGGTACGAGCCCTGGGAATTGTTGAGCACGTGCGCCAGTTGGTCGCCTCTCAAAGCCACATTGACCGGGACACCGTACATCCCCAGTTTCTCCATTCCGAAAAAGACATCCAGCCAGCGGGGAGAGTTCTTCATGATGATGGCGAGCCCTATCTGCGGGCCGCCTCCACGGGCATTGAGGAAATTGGCCATGCGATTCGCGTTCATATCCATAGCCCTGTAGCTCAAGACCTCATCCTTGAAATAGAGGAAAGGTTTGTTGCCGAGCTTCGCGGCCTTTTCCTCCAGCAGCTCGGCATGTGACATGTCGCGTGCCATCGCTGTCACCGATTTCCCCTTGGCCATCGCCCGCAGGTTTTCGCGCAGCGTGCCACGCCGGTACTCGTCGGCCATGAAAAGCGCCAGGGAGCGGGCGAGGCGCCAGCCCAACCGAGCCTTATTCCGATATATCCGCAACTCCTCGGGCGTCATGCAACCACCTCTTTCATATCTACACCATGCCAAGATCTTTACATAATGCTTGCAACGAAGCGCTCTATGAAATCGGGATCATTGATCGCCTCGTCACCCGTCTCCGCCATCATGATCAGAGTCAAGTAGCCGCCGACAAAAAACCAAGCACCAATATGAGCGTCGATATTCGGCCTGAGCTCTCCCTTTTCTTTCCCCCTGCGAATCATCCGCTCCGTGGCCGTGCGGTTAAGGTCGACAAAGTGTTTCAATTCCGCGAGAAAATCGTCATCGAAGGTGTTGTTCAATACAAATGCCAGAAATTTCCTCATGCTCGGGTTCTCTTTCACGAAATCGAGGTAGCTCTGCGCGACTTTCTTAAGCGTTTCGAGAGGTTGATCGCGATATTCTTTATAAATCGATTCATAGCCGGCGATCATCTGCCTGTTGATGTAGCGGCTGCATTCGAGGAAGAGCTCTTTCTTGCTCGGGAAGTACTTATACAGGGTGCCCTCGGCGACGCCTGCCTCCTGGGCTATCAAGGCGGTCGTCGCTTTCTCGTAATTGGTGCGGGCAAAGACATCGATGGACGCGAGGATAATTTCTTTATAACGATTTTCCTTATTCATGCATCCCCCTTATATCTGCTTTTCATTTAAGACTCTGGACAAAAGAGGGTGGAGCAATGTGGTCATGCGATTCCTCATGCGCATCTTAACTACTTAATAAGGAGAGTGAGCGCTCACTCGCCAAGGTAATCATTTATACAACCGTGCCTTCGCGGTGTCAAGCATAAGTAGATGCCGTCCCCCATATGTATTGGCGTGAACATAGAAGGTCTGCTGACCTGAACCGATATCTTGGGTGAATGCGACCGGGTGTCCGGAGAGATCGTAAGCGTATGACCTGATAACAGTCCCCGATGAGTTGATTTCACAGAGAATGGTTCAAGCGGCATCGTACTGATAATAGCTGGCTTATGTTGGAACGGTGTAGTTGCCCTGGCCGCAGTATTATCTTTTGCTTGCCATGCTTGTCAATAGCCCAAACAGCTGGAGGCGTAAGCCACGTTTTGATACTCTCTTATGGAGATCAGGAGGTGAGCATGAATCGCGACCAGGCACTGAAACTGCTGCACGATAACTTGAAGGACGAAAACCTGCTCAAGCATTGCTACGCAAGTGAAGCGGTGATGAGCCGGCTGGCACGCGAAAAGGGCGAGGATGAACAACTATGGGGCTTGACCGGGCTGTTGCACGACCTCGATCTTGAATTGACCGACGCCGATATGGCCGCACACGGCGAAGTGGCCGCACGGCTGCTTTCGGAAAAAGGGGCGCCGCAGGAGATGATCGACGCGGTGCGAATGCATAACGCCGAAGGCTTGGGCTTGGGGGAAAGGCAAACCGTCCTGCAGCACGCACTCGCCGCCGCCGAAACCCTCACCGGCCTCATCGCCGCCGCCGCCCTGGTAAGGCCCGACAGGCAATTGTCCGGGGTTAAGGTCAGCTCGCTGCGAAAGAGGATGAAGGAAAAGGCTTTCGCCCGGGGAGCTCGCCGCGAGGTCATCATGGAATGTGAAGCAGCCGGATTCGATCTCGATGAATTCCTGGCCCTGGCCCTGGAGGCCATGCAGGGTATTTCTCAGGAGCAGTGGACCGCCTCATAAATACGACTAGGTCTGTAGGAATTCCCCGCGCAGGCTTTGCAAGAAAACTATGGCCATGGCGGCGATGCCCTCTCCCCGCCCCGTAAAACCCAGTCCCTCGGTGGTCGTCGCCTTCAGGCCGATTGCATCAACCGCAATCCCGAGTGCTCCTGCGAGCCGCTCTCGCATGCCGTCTATATAAGGTGAAAGGCGGGGTTCCTGAGCGAGGATCACGCAATCGGCATTAGCAATCTTGAAACCTTTCTCCCTCACGATACCGACAACTTTCTCCAAGAGGACAATGCTGGATATATCTTTGTAGGCGGGGTCGCTATCGGGGAATTGAAAGCCGATGTCCCGTTCCCCGCAAGCGCCGAGCAGGGCATCCATTATGGCGTGGGTGAGGACATCGGCATCGGAGTGACCGGCCAAGCCCGAATGGTGGGAAACCTCGACTCCTCCCAGTATGAGCCAGCGACCTATCTCGAATGCATGGGCGTCAAAGCCCAGCCCGACCCGGAATGGCAACCCCCAAACCCCCTTTTTTCAACAAAGCTTCGGCCATGATGAGATCTATGGGAAAAGTAATTTTTAAATTGGTAATTTCTCCCTCCACTACGCGCACGCGATAGCGATATCTCTCGAGCAGGGCGGCATCGTCGGTCGCCCATACGCCCTCCTGGCTCGCCTTCTCATGGGCGTCAATCAGGGCCGGAGCCCGAAAACATTGCGGAGTCTGTACCGCCCAGAGCCGCCGCCTCTCGGGTGTCTTCAGCACCCAGCCGCCCTCGACTTCCTTAATGGTATCCACGACCGGCACCGCGGTTATCATGCCCTCGCAGTCGCTTTCCCTCAAGGCTCTTATGGCGCTCTCGAAAAGGGCGGGGGGTGCCAGCGGCCGGGCGCCGTCATGCACGATGATGAACTCCGGGTTGGAGGCAAGAGCCCGTAGCGCTTTGAAAACCGATTCCTGCCTGAATTCCCCGCCCTCCACCGCTCTGGCAACTTTTGCCAAGCCAATGGAATCGATGAGATGATCCGTCCGGTCCAGGTCATCGGCGTTCACGGCAATGACTATCTCCTCTATTTCGGATACGGCATTCAAGTTGTACAGGGAGCGTGCGATCAGCGGGATGCCGGCGAGATCGAGGAAGAGTTTGCCCTCCCGCTTTCCGATACGCTCCCCGCGCCCGGCGCCCGCCACTATCGCCGCCATGCCCGATCTCATGCCTATTTCTCCTTGATGGTCGCGAATATCATCCTGCCGGCGGGGGTCTGCAATATGCTGGTTACCATGGTTTCGACCTGGCGGCCTATCGATTTCCTGCCACCCTCCACAACCACCATAGTCCCGTCATCCAGGTAGCCGACGCCCTGCCCCGCCTCCTTACCGTCTTTGATGACATTAATAGTGAGCGATTCTCCGGGCAGGACGACCGGTTTCAGGGAGTTGGAGAGTTCGTTGATGTTGAGTACCCTTACGCCCTGCAGCTCCGCTATTTTGTTGAGATTGAAATCGTTGGTCATCACCGGCACATTCAGCGCTTTGCCCAGGGCGACTAACTTCGAATCGACCGCCGGTATTTCCGGAAAATCGTGCTCTTCTATTCGCACTTCCACCCTGTCCTGCCTCTGTAGTGCATTCAGCACGTCGAGTCCGCGGCGGCCGCGGTTGCGTTTTAAAGGATCCTCCGAATCGGCGATCCTCTGCAACTCGATTAGGACGAAGCGCGGGACAATCAGCTCTCCCTCCAGGAAGCCCGAGTAGCAGATATCCGTGATACGGCCGTCGATGATAACGCTGGTATCCAAGATGCGTGACGGAATAGGAAGTTTCTCGTCGATATCCGCCGGGGATTCATGGTTGCGCGCCGGGCGGAGGAAATTTAAGAGGTCTTCCTTTTTTTGCACGGCCACTATATAACCGAGAACGCCGCAAACGGCGTATAGCACAAGGGCGAAAATCCACCCCGGGTAGGTTCTGAAGAGTATCACCGAAGGCAGAAACGCAATCAGAAAACCGGCGATTATTCCGAATGCGCCCAAGACTAAATCAGTGCCGGGAATATCCTGAATGGAATGCTCGAACCGGTTAAGCAGCTTGGCGAGATACCTGCCGGCAGCCCCTCCGAGTACGAAACCCAGCCCTATACATACTAATATGGAAACAATGAAGCCGATTAAAAGATACGCCGGGTCATAACTCTGAAGATAATTGTGCCTGAGCAGATCCCCAAGCTCATAGCCCCCGATTCCCCCGACGGTCATACAAATCAACCGGACGACGAGGACGACCATAAGCTTTTAAACACCAGCTCTGGGCTAGGCAACCCTCCTCTCGACGTATTCCTCGGGCCGGATGAAAAAGATAATAGGACCCGAGGTCTAAGAGATATTATATCTCATCATCACTTTGCCCAAGAATTATCGACAAGAGGGGATTAATCCTCAAATTTTGCGGTTAATTCGGGGTGGCAAAGACTTCCGCTATCATATGCAGGGCCTCGCTGGCCTCGACGTCGACTGCGTACATCAGTTCGCTGGCGAGGATGTCCCTGGCCTGGTTGAGCATGCGTTTCTCACCCGAGGAAAGGCCTTTCTCCATATCTCTCAAGGTCAGGTTGCGCACCACTTCGGCAACCTCAAATACGTCTCCGCTGCGCAGTTTATCGCGATTTTTCTTATAGCGATGGTTCCAGTTGCTGGGCATCGGGCTCTGTTCCTCGCCCAGAACGTCGAAAACCCTGTCCACCTCGTCCTTCCCTATGACGTTTCTCAACCCCACTTGAATCGAGTTGTCGGTGGGAACCATTACCTTCAGGTTCCCCTGACACATGCGGAGGACGAAATAGATTATAGTCTCCCCGTCCACGCACTTTTCAGCTATTCCCTCGATTACACCTGCCCCATGGTGAGGATAAACAACAATATCTCCAACATCAAACACCCTCATCACCTCTCAGGTCTACCCGGATCAACGGGCTTTTCAATGGATAACAACAATCGGTTTCGGATCGGGGTGATTTATGTGAGGTCAGGACTCACAAGACCACGACGGTCGCATTCACCAATTTACCAATAGTTCCGTTCACTGTTTGCAGGTTCAGCGTTTATAAAAACCTTATGTAAGGCTGTACACACCGAGCGTATTGATGCGGTCGTTTTCGCGCTCCAGTACGCTTTTCAAATCGAGATTGAGAAGGCAGCAGGTAGCCGCCAGATAGAAGATGGCGTTTCCGAGCTCCGTTTCTATAACGTCCGCGCAGTTCGGGCATAGCTTGCCCTTGAGGTGTGATTGTACGTAGTCCGCGACGTGGGAAAAAGTGACATCCTCGGGCAGTTCCTGTTTGCTGGCTTCGATGCGAAGGCATCCACAAGTCGTGACGGTTTTGGCCAGAGCCCTGTTTACGCGGGTGGCCGCGTCCTGGAGTTTGGTCATGACATCCAGAATGCTTCGATTCTGGACCAGAAACTCGGATACGGTTTTCTGAAATTCCGCGCAGTCTGCTTGCTTCATACAATGGCCTCCATCCCTACTTGACTAGCATAATTATAGGTTCGGGCTAAAGGCAGTGTCAAACAAACCGAGGGCTCGATGAGGCCTTAAATGAATTCTAGTTGTTAATATTTGGCAATAACTTGCTTTGCCTAGACGTATCTTTCCACCACGGACGACTCGGCTATATGCCTGAGGCCTTCTTTTATGGCCCGCGCCCGAGCCCGCCCCACGCCCTCCACGTCGTCCAGTACCTTCTCGCTGGCCATCATGATATTCCGGAAAGTCTTGAAGTTCTTAACCAGTTTTTCGACCACGGAAGCGGGCAGGCGAGGAATGCGATCGAGAATGCGGTAGCCGCGCGGAGAAATATTTCTATCCAGCTCGTCATGCGCGCCCGAATAGCCTAGAGCTTGGGCGATGTTGGTCAACTGCAGCAATTCCTCGTCGCTCAATCTGGCCAGGCTTCGCTCCACAGCCTCCAGCGACTTGCCCCCGCTCTCCACCCGATAATCGCGGATGACGTTGCGCCTTTCCCTTTCCACCCCGGACATCAGCTCTTCCAACTGAAGCTGGATCAGCCGCCCCTCCGTGCCCAGTTCAGCCAGGTAGACATCGATCTCGTCCGAAATCCTCTGCATCATCTCCGCTCGCTGCAGCACGTTTATGGCATCGTGCAAACTGACCAGGTCCTCGAATTCCAGCGCGGTGAGGGTAGCCGAAACCTGGTCCAGACGCGTTTTATACTTCTCCAGGGTCTGAAGGGCCTGGCTTGCCTTGCTGATAAGGACGCGGACGGAAAGAATGACGTGGCTCCAGTCGTCCTTGTAGATGGTAACTATTTCCATGCGCTCCGAAACCGCGATGACCAGCTTTCCCGTCTGTTTGGCCACCCTTTCGGCGGTGCGGTGGCGGGTTCCGGCCTCTTTGGTGCTGATACCCGGGTCGGGAACCAGGTGGGCGTTGGCGAACCTTATTTTGGAGAGGCTCTCGTCAAGGACTACAGCTCCATCCATCTTGGCGACCTGAAAGAGCATGGGAGCGTTGAAGTCACAGTTGAGTTCGATGCCGCCGTTTACAAGTTCCAGCAGGTCCTCGGAATCGCCGACGACAATCAGGCTGCCGTGCTTGGAGTTGATGATGCGGGCGAGCGCGGTTCGGAGTTCCGTTCCCGGCGCTAGAAGCCGCAGCACATCCTGAAATTCCCGATCCAGAAGACGATCGTCCACCATTAAAGCATTCCCTTGCTTCCCAGAAGATCCAACCCAATAGCATTTTACACTATAAACGAGAAGCGAAATCCTGGCACGACCCTATGAGAAGAGGCAACACGCGTGCCGTTTCGGGAGTCATGGCGCTTGCATTATGCCAGGCCGAAGCAGCTTAGGGAACTGGAGATATCGGGAACCTGGTGGACCTTGACGCCCGGGGGAATATTTCTCGGCCTGCTCTTCGCCGATATTATGAAAGAATCGAAACCCAGCCGCGCCGCTTCCCTCAGCCTTTCCTCGGTCCGTGATACCGGCCTTATTTCTCCGGTGAGGCTTATCTCGCCCATGAATATGGTATCAAGGGGCAGCGCGCCGTCGCAGTGGGAGGAGGCAATGGCCATGCAGACTCCGAGATCCAGTGCGGGCTCCGTTATCTTCAGGCCACCCGATATTCCTACGTAGACATCCCGGTCGCCGAGTTTCATCCTCCCTTTCCGTTCCAGTACGGCCACTTCAATGGCCAGGCGCCGGTGATCGATTCCGGAAGCGATCCTTTTTGGCGTCGGGAGTTTTGATGGCGCCACCAGCGCTTGCACTTCGACCACCAGGGGACGCCTGCCCTCCATGACCACCACCCTCGAAGTACCGGCCACCGGCTGCTCCCTCCTGTCCATGAAATGCCCGGAAGGATCCTCTACCTCCCGCAGGCCGGTATCGGTCATTTCGAAAATGCCGAGCTCGCTCACCGAGCCGAAGCGATTCTTGGCCGCGCGAAGGATGCGCAAGCAGTCAAACCTTTCTCCCTCGAAATAGAGCACGCAATCCACGATGTGCTCTATCAGGCGGGGGCCGGCGAGAGAGCCTTCTTTGGTGACATGCCCGACGAGGAAAGTAACCGCATCTATTTCCTTTGCCAGTTCCTGCAACCTGAAGGCGCATTCTCTGAGTTGAGAGACGCCGCCCGGGGAGGAATCGACGCCGGGGCAGCGCATGGTTTGAATGGAATCGATCACCAGGACCTGCGGGCGCAGGTCTCTCGCTTTCTCAATCACCTCGTCGAGATCCGTCTCGCATAGCAGATAGAGCTCGGGGCTCGTAGTCCTCGTTCTCCTGGCGCGGGATCCGATCTGAGAAGCCGACTCCTCGCCGCTTACCATGAGCACCCTGAATGCCTGTTGGGTAAGCGAGCCCGCGGCCTGCAGGAGCAGGGTAGATTTTCCGATGCCCGGCTCGCCGCCGATGAGGACCAGGGACCCGGGAACGCCTCCCCCGCCCAGCACGCGATCGAGTTCGGCCATGCCCACCTTTATGCGCAGCGGTTCCTCCCCGACCTGTTTCATTTGGATAGGCTGCGCCTTGCTGGAGGAACTCCGCCCCCTGGCCGGTTCCTTCCTTTCCTCCCGCATGCTGCCGAAGGTAGCGCAAGCGGGGCAGCGGCCGAGCCACTGTACCGAGCCCTCACCGCATTCATCGCAAAGGTAAATGGACTTCTCCGCCTTCATGATAACTCCCATCATCGTCTCGTCTGCTGTAATTATAAAGGCGGGCAGTGTCAAAACCGCCGGAGTGGGCCACGGGCATAAAGAAAGTCCGCGGGGGCAAGAACCCCCGCGGACAGGAATCAGTCTTATCAGGTCATCTGGACCAGGTCGGCTCCGCTCTCAGGAGCCTCGACCTTCTCGAAGACCACCTTTCCCTCCTCGGCAGCGATGAGGATGGTCGAGCCCGGCCGAAACTCCTTGGCCAGGACCTTTTCAGACAATGGATCCTCGATCAGCTTCTGGATCGCCCTGCGCAGCGGCCTGGCGCCATACACCGGGTCGTATCCCTCACTCACCAGCAGCTCCTTGGCCTCGTCGGAAATGATGACGTCTATATCCTGCTCCGCCAGCTGCTCCTTCACCCGCATCATGAGCAGGTTAACGATCTCCTTGATCTCGGAGTGGCTCAGCTCGTGGAAGACGATGACATCATCAATGCGGTTCAAGAGCTCCGGCCGGAATGCCTTCTTGAGCTCCGACAGCACGCGGTCCTTCATCTTGTCGTAATCCATGCCGCCCTCTTTTTGCGTGCTGAATCCGAGTGAAATCCCCTTGCTGATGTCCCGGGCACCCAGGTTGGAAGTCATGATGATAATCGTATTCCGGAAGTCCACCTTGTGGCCCTGTGAATCGGTGAGCCTGCCGTCCTCGAGGATTTGCAGCAACATGTTGAAGGCATCTGGATGAGCCTTCTCGATCTCGTCCAGCAGGACCACGCTGAAAGGCTTGCGGCGCACCGCCTCGGTCAACTGGCCGCCTTCCTCATATCCAACGTATCCGGGAGGAGAACCGACCAGCCTCGAAACCGCGTGCTTCTCCATGTACTCCGACATGTCTATCTGGATCAGCGCCGACTCATTGCCGAACAGGTAATCGGCCAGCGTCCGCGCCAACTCGGTCTTTCCAACGCCTGACGGCCCGAGGAATATGAAGGAGCCACCCGGCCGCTTGGGGTCCTTGAGCCCGGCCCTGGTGCGCCTTATCGAGCGCGAGACCGCCACTACGGCCTCGTCCTGGCCCACGACCCTCTGGTGCAGGGCGTCTTCCATGCGCAGCAGCTTGCTGCTCTCTTCCTCGGTCAGTTGTGATACCGGGATTCCCGTCCACGATGACAGGATGTCCGCGATATCTTCATCCGACACCTGTAGCTGGTGGGAACCGAGCGGCATCTTCCACTCGTCCTCCAGCCCGGCCATCTCGTTTATGATGTCCTTTTCCTTGTCCCTCAGCCCGGCCGCTTCCTCGAACTCCTGGGATGCAATGGCCGCCTGCTTTTCCTGGCGCACCTGCTGGAGCTTCTCCTCCAGGTCCCTGAAGTCCGGCGGCGCCGTCATGGCATGTATGCGCAGCTTGGAGGCCGCCTCGTCTATCAAGTCGATGGCCTTGTCCGGCAGGAAGCGATCCGATATGTAACGGCTGGCCAGCCTGGCTGCCGCCACCAGCGCATCGTCGGTTATGGTTACGCGGTGGTGTGCCTCATAACGTTCTCTCAGGCCTTTAAGTATCTCTATGGTGTGCGCTACCGTGGGCTCCTCGACCAGGACGGGCTGGAAGCGTCTCGCCAGCGCGGCATCCTTCTCCAGGTGCTTGCGGTATTCGTCCAAAGTAGTGGCGCCGATGGTCTGCATCTCACCACGAGCCAGTGCCGGCTTGAGGATTGAAGCGGCATCGATCGCTCCCTCGGCCGCTCCGGCACCAACCAGATTGTGCAGTTCGTCGATAAAAAGGATTATGTCTCCGCGGCTGCGGATCTCCTTCACTACTTTCTTCAGGCGCTCCTCAAAGTCGCCGCGATAGCGCGAACCGGCGACCAGGGCGCCGAGGTCCAGGGTGTAGAGCTGCTTTCCCGCCAGCAGGTGGGGCACCTCGTTGTTGACGATGGCCTGTGCCAGCCCTTCCACCACGGCCGTCTTGCCGACCCCGGGCTCTCCTATTAGTACCGGATTGTTCTTGGTACGCCTCGAGAGGACCTGCATGACCCTTTCTATTTCTTTTTCACGCCCGATTACCGGGTCTAATTTGCTCTGTACCGCCAATTGGGTTAGATTGCGTCCAAACTGGTCCAGCAAGAGGTTGCCCGGCGGCGCTACCTCTCCGGCCGGCCCAAGTTCCTTGGATGAAGCGGCCGCGCCAGTGAGGAGCTGAACCACCTGGTTGCGCACCCGGTCCAGGTCGGCTCCCAGTTTTGTCAGCACCTGGGCGGCGACTCCCTCTCCCTCGCGAATGAGCCCCAATAATATATGTTCGGTCCCTATATAATTGTGGCCCAGTTGCAGTGCCTCACGCAGGGACAACTCGAGTACTTTCTTCGCCCGGGGAGTGAAAGGTATGTGGCCGGTTGGTGCAGAACTGCCGCGTCCTATTATCTCTTCCACCTGACTCCGTACCGCTTCCAAGCTTATGCCCATAGATTCCAGCGCCTTGGCTGCGACGCCTTCGCCCTCTTGAATCAATCCGAGAAGGAGATGCTCGGTACCAATGTAATTATGGTTGAGCATCCGGGCCTCTTCCTGGGCTAGTACTACCACCCGCCTCGCCCGGTCGGAAAACCTTTGAAACACAGTATCTCCCTCCATAAAAGCATTCTCTTATGTATTCGCCTCGTTCATTATCATCCCATAGACTTCTTGATAGTTATCAAACTCAATTTATATTCCTTTTTGATACGTTTCGCCATGTTCAGCATCAAGTCCTGTGCCAGCTAATGTTCCCTTATTGTTACCGACTCCGGGTGGCTTCTCACCTACTAAATCGTCAGTAAATCTGTCTTCCTTGAAAACCGGCGGTGAAATGTTGAAAAGAGCCCGTTACCGGTCAAATCAGCCGGCGGATGGGGGCTTTGACGGCGCGGGCGGGAATTTCGATCCCCCGCATCGGCAGTCCTTAAGATTCTGAACGGAGATGGGGGAAGAGGATTACTTCCCGGATGGAGTGAGAGTCGGTCAACAACATAACCAGGCGGTCGATTCCCAAACCGAGGCCGCCGGTAGGAGGCATTCCATATTCCAGAGCCCTGAGATAATCATAATCGATTACGTGGGCCTCTTCGTCTCCCCGCTCCCGCTGCCGCGCCTGCTCCTCGAAGCGCCTGCGCTGTTCAATGGGATCGATTAACTCGGAGAAGGCGTTTGCGATTTCGCGTCCCGCCACTATCAGTTCGAATCTCTCGGTAAGGAAAGGGTCAGCGCGGTGTGGTCGGGCGAGGGGGGATACTTCGCGAGGGTAATCCATCACCAGCGTCGGCTCCCACAGGTTGGGCTCGACCAACTTCTCGAAGAGCTCGGTTATTATCTTTCCCGGTCCCCACCCTTTCTCCAGCTGGATCTCGTTCTTGGCTGCCAGGCCCCGCAACAACTCCTCGGCCGTGCTCGAAGTTATCTCCTGGCCGACGGCCTGGCTTACCGCTTCGAGGAGGCCGATCCGCCGCCAGGGGGGAGTCAGATCGGTCTTCCTGCCCTGATAAGGAAAGGCGAGATCGCCCTTGACCGCGCCCACCACGTCGGCCAGCATCTCCTCGAGGAAATCCGCGAGGTCGAGGTAATCAGCGTAGGCCATGTAGAACTCCAACATGGTGAACTCAGGGTTGTGTTTGTAAGATATGCCCTCGTTGCGGAAATTTCGGTTGATCTCATAAACCCTCTCCAGGCCGCCGACTACGCATCGCTTCAGGTACAGCTCGGGTGCGATTCGCAAAAAGAGTTCCTGCCCCAGTGCCTGATGATAAGTGGAAAAAGGCCGGGCGGTGGCCCCTCCGGGTATCGGCTGCAGCATGGGGGTCTCGACTTCCACGAAATCGCGTTCATCCAGGAAACAGCGCAATTGCTTTATGGTCTTTCCCCGCGTTATCAGGGTTTCCTTGACCTTGGGATTGACGATCATGTCCAGGTAACGCTGCCTGTAACGGACCTCCACGTCTTTGAGACCGTGCCACTTCTCCGGCAAAGGACGGAGGCTTTTGCTCAAGAGCTCGAAGCTCCTCGCCCGCAGGGTGAGCTCGCCGCGACGGGATTTGAAGATTATCCCGTCGAAGCCGCCCCAATCACCGATATCCAATTGCTGGAAAAATTCGTAGGCCTCTTCACCCAGGCTGTCCACCGATGTCATTACCTGCAGGCGGCCCCGGCTGTCCTCGAGATCTGCGAAGCTCGCCTTGCCGTGCCTTCGTATGGCCATTATTCTTCCGGCAAGTCGGGCGATATAGTCGCTTTCCTCCCCGTCCTCGAGGCTTGAAAAACGCTCTCTTATTTCGGCGGTATTATCCTGGTGGGGATAGCGCAGGGCGTAGGGATTTATACCCTGCCGTTCCAATTCTTCCAGCTTTTCGAGGCGGCGCCGAACCAGTTCACCTTCATCTTGAAGATCGGTGTTATCGGACAAAGGCTCTCCTGTCCCGGTTTGAGGTTAACGTTCTATCTCCAGCACGCGGTACTTAACTAGCCCGGATGGGACCTGTACTTGAACGACTTCTCCGGCCTTATGGCCCATGATGGCTTTCCCGACCGGAGACTGGTCAGAAATACACTGCTGGTCGCCGCGGGCCTCGGCGGCGCTTACCACACGCAGGCTCAACTGTTCCCGGCGTTCCATATCCTCTATGTGCACCAGGGAACCGATGGTCACCTTAGTGAGATTGATCTCATCCTCCCGGATTACGCGGGCATTATCCAGGATGCGTTCTATTTCAAGGAGGCGCCCCTGCACGAAAGCCTGTTCCTGCTTGGCGTCCTCGTACTCGGAATTTTCGGTCAGGTCACCAAAGGCGCGGGCTTGCTCCAGCCGCTTGGCGACTTCCCATCTTTTTACATTTTTCAGATGCTCCAATTCTTCCTGCAGCTTCTTGTAGCCGTGCTCGGTGAGGACGATGTCGTCCTCTTTCTCTTCTCGGTATTCCTCGGAATCATCTGGTTCGAAGACTTGATCCTCCATTTTCCCATCCTTGCATCAGCCGAACGTCCTTAAATGAATAACAAAATCGTATTATAGGTCAGCCTTATTCCTGAGTCAAAGAGCGCGGACGAATGCAATCGACCCCGATTGGCAGTCATTATGAATCTTTGTCAAGCAGCTCCTTTTGCAGTATATAGGAGTACCAAGGCGGTTGCACAAGGTATAAACTTTATCGGGTGCGGGTAAGATTGATTAGGGGTATCCAGGTCAAGGTACCTGGGTTCATGAATACGGTCAAACGCCGAGAGCGGCGGGGCGCCGCGCCGGCAAGGCGCGCGACTGAGGTGTACTCGGCGAGTACGTCGCAGGGAGCGGAACGAAGCCGGCGTGGATGCAGCGGTGTTCGAATGTTACCGTATTTGTGAATCGAGGTGCTAAGTACCTGGGTTCATGAATACGGTCAAACGCCGAGAGCGGCGTGGATGCAGCGGCTAAGGCGTACTTATTAGTACGCCTCAGGGAGCTAGGCTTCTGGCGAAGCCGGAAGCCGTATTGCGAGTAGGCGAAGCCGACGCGGCAAGCCCGATCGAGCAGGGCATCGCGGTAGAACACGGAGCTCAAGCGGATGCAGCGGCGTTAGAATGTTACCGTATTTATGAATCCAGATACTAAGGAAAGGAGACGGAAGCTGCTCAATGAATTCTTTCGTCCTTCCTCGATAGCGATTATCGGGGCTTCTGAAAGTCCAGGGAAAGTCGGGACGGTTGTTCTCGAAAATATAATAGATTCGGGCTATCACGGCAAAATATATGCCGTGAACCCTTCCCATAAGGAAGTGCAGGGACTCGGCTGCTATCCATCGGTCTCCGACCTGCCGGAGACCCCCGAGCTTGCCATTATAATCGTGCCGGCGAGACAGGTGCAGCATGTCTTGGAGGAATGCGCCCAGAGGGGTATTAAGGGAGCGGTTATAATAACCGCGGGATTCAAGGAAGCCGGCCAGGAAGGCTATCGCAGGGAGAAGGAACTCGCCAGCATCGTCAAGCGAAACGGCATCCGCGTCCTTGGCCCCAATTGCCTCGGTGTCGCCGATACCTACACCCCGTTCAATGCCACCTTTGCGACCCAGGCGCCCATGCGAGGAAAGGTTGCTTTCATGTCCCAGTCGGGAGCTCTCGGCACCGCCGTCCTCGGCTGGTCGGAGGAAAACAGGCTCGGCTTTTCGGATTTCATCAGCCTGGGCAACAAGATGGACCTCAATGAGAGCGATTTCCTGGAAGCCCTGGAAAAGGATGAGCATACCGCGGTCATCGCCGCCTATCTCGAGGGAGTTTCGGACGGGGACCGCTTTCTGGAAGTTACAAGGCGGGTGAGCCGCAGCAAACCGGTGATCATCTTCAAGGCGGGAGTCACCCAGGCCGGGGCCAGAGCGGTATCTTCTCATACCGGGACCCTGGCCGGATCGGAGAGCGCCTACATTGCTGCCTTCAGGAAATGCGGAGCCTTGCGGGCGGATACGGTGGAGGACCTTTTCATGATAGCCCGTGGTTTCGCGAGCCAGCGGGCGCCCAAGGGCGGCAAGGTGGCGGTGGTCACGAACGCCGGCGGCCCGGGGATCATCACATCGGATGCCCTGGAACGGGGAGGCTTGAAGCTGGCTCAATTCAAGGATGAAACCGCACAGGAGTTGAGGAATATTCTTCCAGAGGCCGCCAGCGTCTATAATCCGGTCGATGTTTTAGGGGATGCCGGACCGGAGCGCTACAAGATCGCGATCCAGACCGTAATCAAGGATCCCGGAGTCGACGCCCTGCTCGTAATACTGACGCCTCAGGCGATGACCAAGGCTGAAGAAGTCGCGGCCGCCGTGGTCGATAGCACCCGCGATATCCGCATGACTATATTGGCCATTTTTATGGGAGGCCCGGAGGTGAGCAAGGCCGAGGAGGTCCTTTTCGAGGCCGGGATCCCCAGTTTCCAGTTTCCGGAAAAAGCGGTAAACACTCTCCGCTGCATGAAAGCCTATACCGATTTCCTCTCGCGCCCGCGGGACACCAAGGTCAGGTTCCAGGTGGACAAGGGCAAAGTGCAGGAGATCTTCCAGAAGATCCGGGACGACCATCGCAACGAGCTGGTGGAGGTGGAAGCGCAACAGGTGCTCCTTGCCTACGGCATTCCCGTCGCCCGCACCATCCTTGCGAACAACCTGGAAGAATGCATAAAAGCCGGGCGGGAAATAGGCTATCCGGTTGTGGCCAAGATAGCGTCTCCACAGATATTGCACAAGACCGATGTCGGCGGGGTCGTGGTGGGCATCAACAACAGCGACGAGCTGATATCGGCCTATGAAAAGATAACCAACAACGCCAGGAGGATGGTGCCGGATGCCAATATCTGGGGCGTCCTGGTACAGGAGATGCTGCCGGAGTCGCGAGAACTGATCGTTGGCATGACTCGTGACAGCCAGTTCGGTCCGCTGCTGCTGGTCGGACTGGGCGGTGTATACGTGGAGGTGTTAAAGGACTTGAGCTTCCGCCTTGCGCCGATCGGTGAGGAGGAGGCGAGGGAAATGCTGCAGGAGCTCAAGAGCTACTGGTTGCTGAAGGGAGCTCGAGGGCAAGCGCCCGCCGACATCGACGCCGTTATCGAAACGATCCTGCGGGTTTCCCAACTGGTGACCGATTTCCGCGATATAAATCAACTGGATATAAATCCCTTGCGCGCCTTGGACGACGGAAAGGGCTGCCTGGCCGCGGACGCCAGAATCATATTGGAGGAGTGAGTTGAATGGTTAATCTCTACTTTATTTCAGGAGCTGGCATGTCCGGCCTTCACACCATCTGTATCGGGCTGGGTCTGCGCTTCAAGGAAGAAGGCCTCAAGGTTGGGTACATCAAGCCTCTTGGAAATCGCTACTATCAGGAGGCCGGCAAAGCCACGGACGAAGACGCCGCCTTCATGCGCCAGACCCTCGGCCTGCAGGAGAGCCTGGATGATCTCTGCCCGGTCGTGATCACTCCCCAGTTGGTCCGCGACAGCCTGAAGGAGAAGCCGGAAGACTTGATGGATGTGATTATCAGCGCGTACAAACGGGTAAGCAAAGATAAAGATCTGGTTATCATTCAGGGCGCCTACACCTGGACACAAGGCCTTTTCCTCGGCCTCTCCGCCCGCAAGATCGCATCAGCCCTGAAAGCCAAGCTGGTCCTCATCGAGCGCTTTGACGACACCTACCTGGCTGATAACATAATCGCCGTATATGAGGCATTCGGCGAGGAGCTCATCGGCACCATATTCAATATCGTCCCTCAAAACCGCGAGAGCTTCATCAGGGATATCCTGGCTCCCCGGCTGGAGAGCGAGGGAGTGCGAGTATTGGGAAGCGTTCCCTACGATCATATTCTTTGCTCGATCAACGTCGCCGAACTGGCACGCCTGCTCAATGGCAAGATTCTTACCGGACATGAACACATCGACAATCTGGTGGAAGATATCGTCGTCGGTGCCATGAGCCCGGAACACGCCCTTAGCGTTTTTCGCAGGCGGCGCAACATCTGTGTGGTAACCGGGGGAGACCGCGGTGATATCCAGCTGACGGCGATGGAGGCCAAGGCCAAGTGCCTGGTGCTCACCGGCAACCTTTACCCGGCCGGCACGATACTGGGCAGGGCGGAGGAGTTGGGGATACCGGTCATCCTCGTCAGCACCGACACCTTCACCACCGCCGAGCGGGCGGAAATGATAATAAGAAGCGCCCGCACCCATGAGTCGACCAAACTGGAAAGGGTGCGGGAACTGATCGACTGCTGTATCGACCTCAAGCGTATCGACGAGCTGACCGGCCTAAAGAGAGGCTAATTTCAAGAGGCTCAATTGGTTTTAGCGGTCGATGGCGCAGAGTAGCGGGTAGGGATTGACCGGCCCTCCCCCGCCCGGGTGCCATTCGAAATGCAGATGCGGGCAGCCCTTGGCATTACCCGTGTCCCCAACATAGGCGATTAGTTCGCCCGCGCTTACGTGGCCGGAGGCGGCGAACTTGCTGAGGTGCATGTAGTAATAAAGATGGCCGTTGTCCCCATGCAACGCTATGTAGTTGCCGGCGTTGCCGCCGCTCCGCTGTTCAACCGTTCCACTGGTGATTGCCACACAGGGAGTCCCCCACGATGCCATGACATCGCAGCCCTTGTGCGTCCGCCCGACCGCTCTCGGAGCGCCCCAGTCATTGGTGTAGCTGTGCGGCCCGGCCACTGGGAAATAGAGTCCGTTAACCGGTCCTATATTTATGGGCGCCTGGTAGGTACCCCCGCTTCCACTGCCGCTGCTGCTTCGCTGATAGCGAGCGCTTAAGAGCGAAGCCACGTCTTTGTCCAGACCGGCCAGCAGGGCTTTTTGCTCGTTCAGCTTGCTCTGTATGGACTGCTGCTGGTTCTCGAGATTCGCGAGCTGGGCTTCGTGGTCCGCCTTCTGCGCTTCGAGCTCGGCTCTCTTCTGCTTGATCTCGAGCATCATGGTCTTGGTGGTCGAGATGGTTTCGGCATCGCGGTTTCCTATGCGGGACATATAGTCGTAAGAATTGATGAAGGTATCGAAATCCTCGCAATCGAGGAGGACTTCCATGGCGGCCGAATTGCCTTCCTTGTACATGGCCACCAGCCTCTGGGAAAGGATCCCCTGCCAGCGCTGGTATTCCGCCTCGGTCACCTGCAATTGCGATTGATTTCTATCGATGCCGTCTTCCAGGGAAGCGAGGTGAGATTCTGTCTGGTTCAATTCCGAAGTTAGCCGGTTGAGCTGGCTTTGCAGTGAATTCAGCTGCTGCTCGACGGCCTGTGCCTGCTGTTTCTTGTCGCTTATTTCGTCAGCGGAAGCGGGCATAGTCGAAAGCCCTATTAGCAGGGATGTAATTACTACGGCGAGGGTCAAACGAAATGCGATTCCGGTGGGCCTTGCCTTACCGGCCCTGGATCTCCTAACCACTCGTGTACCACCTTACTCGAATACCATTCCCTATATTCTAGGGAAACGGTGCGGAGGCGGTCAAATTGCCAGCGAAAACTTGCCTCATCGATAATCTTCTTTTCCTGCCGTCAAATCCCTTGGCTTCAAGGGACCTACCGCCATCTCAGTTCGACGATCCGCGGCCGGCCGCTGAGATCATTTGCCGTCATCGACCGGGAAAATCCCAGTTCAAAAGCCCGCTTCACCAGCAGATCCACTTGATGCTCCGCTCCCTCCATCAGCAGCCAGCCGCCTTCCGCCAACCAGGCGCGCGCCTCCTCCATCAGGCGGAGGAGGACCTCGCTTCCCACCGGGCCAGCCACCAGCGACTGTTTTGGCTCGTGCTCGCGCACCTCTGCGGGCAGGCAGAGGAATTCGGCTTCGCTCACGTAGGGCGGGTTGGAAATAATCACCTGACACTCGCCGCGCAGATCACCCGGGAGGGCGTCGAGCAGATCGCCGACGTGGAAGAGAACGATTTCTCCCAGATCCAAGCGTTCGGCATTCGTCCTCGCCACTTCCAATGCGGCCGCGTACCTCTCGGTTGCATGAACCACAGCTGCCGGGCACTCCCGGGCGACGGAAAGGGCGATGCATCCCGAGCCCGTTCCTATATCGGCCACCACCGGATGCCCGGGCATGCCAGTAATTATCTGCACGGACCTTTCGACCAGAATCTCGGTTTCCGGCCGGGGTATCAGAACCCGGGGATCGACCGATAGCTCCAGGTATCTGAACCCCTTGACGCCGGTTATATATTGCAGCGGCTCGTGGCCGGCCCTGCGTCTCACCGCCCGCTCGAAAGCCTCTCTGACTTCTTTTGGCACCGGCCATTCCGGATAGGCGTAGAGATCGACCCGGCTGCGCCCACTGCAATGCGAGAGGAGTTGTTCTGCATTGAGCCGCGGCTTTATCACCTGGTTTTCGCTAAGGTAGGTGGTGGCCCACCTGATCAGACCGGGAATATCGCTAAAACCATTATTTACCAAATCTTATTCTCCCCGGGCCAGTTCCTTGAGCTTCTCGGCGCGGTCGGCCGCGGCCAGCGCCTCGATTATCTCCTCGAGGTCGCCGTCCAGCACTTCCTCGAGTCGGTAGGTAGTGAGACCGATGCGATGATCCGAGATGCGCCCCTGAGGGTAGTTGTAGGTACGTATGCGTTCGGAGCGATCTCCCGTCCCGACCTGGGAGCGGCGCTCCTCCGCCTGCGCCTTTTGCCGGCGTTCCTGCTCCACACGAAGCAGCCTCGCCCGCAGGATGCGCAGGGCTTTCTCCCTGTTCTGCAGTTGCGATTTCTCGTCCTGGCAGGAGACGGTGACCCCGCTCGGGATATGAGTCATACGCACCGCCGAATCGGTGGTGTTCACCGATTGGCCCCCGGGTCCGGTGGAGCGAAAGACGTCGACCCGCAGGTCCGATGGCTCGATCTTGACTTCCACTTCCGCCGCCTCAGGCAGCACGGCCACGGTTGCGGTAGAGGTATGAATGCGCCCTCCCGATTCGGTAACCGGTATGCGCTGCACGCGATGTACTCCGGACTCGAACTTGAGTTTGCTATAGGCGCTCTTGCCGTGCACCGCAAAGATTATTTCCTTAAATCCGCCGAGGTCCGAAGGACTGGAGGACAGCACCTCCACCCGCCAGCCCTGCCGGTCGGCATGGCGGGAGTACATACGAAACAGGTCGCCCGCGAAGATGCTTGCCTCGTCACCGCCGGCGCCCGCCCTTATCTCCATGATTACGTTCTTTTCGTCCCGGCTGTCGGCCGGAATGAGCAGCAGGCGCAGCCTTTCCTCGAGGTCCTCGATTCTGCCCTCCGCCTGCTGTAGTGAATCGCGCAGAAAATCGGCCATCTCGGCTTCATTTTCCTCCTGCAAGAGATCCCTTGCCTCTTCCGCCTCGGCCAGGGCTGTGCGGTACTCCCTCAGCACCGAAATCACTTCCGCCAGCTCGGAATGGCTGCGCGCAAGTTCGGCATAGCGCTGCCGGTCCTGGTGCACCTCCGGTTCGGACAGCTGGCGTTCCAGGTCCAGGTATGTCGACTCTATTTGATTCAATCTATCCATCATGCTCATGTCAGCACCTTCCAGCCCGGCCGATGACTCTGGGGGCCGACCCCCACAGGTACCACTCCTTCAAGATTATTCTCGGTCAGCCTGCTTCATTCGGCCAGACCTTCCTCGACCAGGAGCGAGCGCAAAGCCGTGAGCGCCACTTCCGCCTGCTCTTTATCCGGCTTGCGGGTGGTCAGTTTTTGCAGGGCGAGTCCGGGAACGACGATGGCCTTCAACAGGCGGGACCTTCGCCTGTCCGCCAGCCGCATTATTTCGTAAGATACGCCGGCTATCAACGGGATTATGGCCACTCGTTCCACAATGCGCAGCCACAGCGGCGGCCTCCCCAGGAAGGAATAAACGAGTACGGTCAACACCAGCACGAGCAGGACGAACGCTGTACCGCAGCGGATGTGATCCGTGCCCTGCTTCAAGGCCGACTCGGGCTCGAGGGGCTCGCCCTTCTCCCAGGCATGGATGCACTGGTGCTCGGCCCCATGATACTCAAAGACACGCCGCATTTCCTTGGAAAGGCCGACCAGGGCCAGGTAAGCGATGAAGATGGCGATCCTGATCCCGCCTTCCAGAAGATTCCAGGCCCAAACCGGACTTGAGCGGCCGACGATGTGCGGCGCCAGCCAGGTAGGAAGAGCGATGAATAGTCCCACGGCGAAGAGCATGGCGATAATCAGTGAAAGCGCTTTTTCGATGCCACCGATTCCCTTGCGGCCGCTCTTTTGGAGCTCTTCCTCCAGTGCAATATCTGCTGAGAGGGACAGCGCCTTCCACCCGAGGGCCAGGCTCTCGCCCAGGATAAAAATCCCGCGCAGAAAAGGCTTGTCCCAGGAGGGGTGCCGGACCAGGAACGATCGCAGGGGTTCTACCTGGGAATATATGGTACCGTCCGGTTTTCTGACCGCCAGCGACCAGAACCTCCGCCCCCGCATCATGACCCCCTCGATGACCGCCTGGCCCCCGACTCTAGTGTCCGGTTCCTTGTCAGCCTCTTTAGAGAATAGGCTCGTGATCTGTCCTATAAATACAATGAAACAGCAACAGAGTCGATGCGCCGCGCTGGCAAGGCGCACGACCGGAATGAGGTGCAGCGGCGCTCGAATGCCATCGTGTTTGTGGGGCAAGCCACAAGAAAAAGCGGGGCGCGGAAATGATGCAGGCAAGCTATTCCTGTGTCTCGGTCTTCTTCGCCTTGTCCACCGCGGCCTTCTTGCGTTGCGGCCTGGCGTTGCCGTACCTGCGCTCGAAACGTTCCACCCTTCCGCCGGTATCCACCAATTTCTGCTTTCCCGAGTAGAAGGGGTGGCATTGCGAGCATATCTCGACCCGCAGTTCCGGTTTGGTGGAACGGGTCTTAAACGTGTCGCCACAGGAACAGGTCACCGTGGCCTCCACATATTCGGGGTGTATGTCTTTTTTCATCCGATCAGAACCTCACTTTCCTTTCAATTGACCTTTAATTATAGCAAGGCAAAATAGGCTTGAACAGGGCAATGGAAAGGGATTTTCCCAGAATTTCCAGCCTGTCGGCAGCGTTTTTGAATACCAAATGCTGGAAGAAATGGCCGCCTGTCCCCTCGGTTCGGGGAAAGCGCCAGGTCGGCCTTGTTGCAAGACCGACCTAAGATATGGGCGCCCGTTCGATCTCCCTGAGGAAATCGTCGTTGTTTCTGGTATTCCTTATCTTCTCTATGAGCAGTTCGATGGCGGCACCCGGGTCGAGGGCGTGAATGACGCGCCTGAGCTTCCACACCACCTTAGCTTCCTCGGGAGACATGATCAGCTCCTCCTTGCGCGTCCCCGACTTGTCGATCTCGATGGCCGGGAATATGCGCTTGTCCGCCAGTTTGCGGTCGAGGTGCAACTCCATGTTGCCGGTTCCCTTGAACTCCTCGAAGATCACTTCGTCCATGCGCGAGCCCGTCTCCACTAACGCGGTCGCTATGATGGTCAGGCTGCCGCCCTCCTCGATATTCCTCGCCGCCCCGAAGAAGCGCTTGGGCGGAAAGAGCGCGGTGGAGTCGACTCCACCGGAGAGGATGCGCCCGCTGGTCGGCGTGGACAGGTTGTAAGCCCTGGCCAGCCTGGTTACGCTGTCGAGCAGGATGACCACGTCGTGGTTGTGCTCCACCAGGCGCTTCGCCCTTTCGAGCACCAGCTCGGCCACCTGGATGTGGTTGTCCGAAGGCTGATCAAAGGTCGAGCTGATCACCTCTCCGTCTACCGAGCGCTCCATATCGGTTACTTCCTCCGGCCGCTCGTCGACCAGTAGGACCAGCATCTTCACCTCCGGATTGTTGGTGGTAATGCTGTTGGCAATCTGCTTGAGTATGGTCGTCTTTCCGGCCTTGGGCGGGGATACTATCAAGCCCCTCTGGCCCTTGCCGATGGGGGCGATAAGATCGATTATCCGCGGCGCCGTCACCTCATCCTTGGTCTCCAGGCGCAGCCTGTCGGTGGGGAAAAGGGGCACGAGCCGTTCGAAATGCTTGCGGTCGCGGCACACTTCCGGATTGTCGGTGTTTACCTTCTCGATCCGCAGCAAGGCATTGTACTTTTCGCTATCCTTGGGAGGCCTTACTTGGCCCATAATCTCGTCGCCGCGCTTGAGATGGAAACGGCGGATCTGTGAGAGTGACACGTATATGTCATCCTCGCTGGGCAGGTAGCCCCTGGTGCGTAGAAAGCCGTATCCCTCGGGCAGTACGTCCAGGATTCCCGTGCGCAGAAACAATCCCTCGTTCTCAACCTTGCGGTTGACTATACTCTCGACCAGTTCCTGCTTGCGCATGCCGGTGATTCCGGTCAACCCGAGTTCACGGGCAACCCCCTGCAGGTCTACTAGAAGCATCGATTCAAGTTCGTTTCGGTCCAGTGTCTTTTCCAAAATGTCACCTCCTTTTCCATGCGTATTCGGGCAAAATTTCAAAGGTCCTTGATTTTTTCATAATCCTCCAGAAATCGCTTGATCCCCAGATCCGTTAAAGGGTGATGGATCATTTTAACAAGTACGTCGTAAGGAACGGTTGCGATATGCGCCCCGGCCCTCGCCGCTTCCGTAACGTGCATTGGATGCCTGAGGCTCGCCGCTATCACCTGCGTGTTAATTGAATAGGTATCGAATACGTCAACCGTTTCCTCGACTACCGCCATCCCGCGGTTACCAACGTCGTCCAGCCTGCCCACAAAAAGGCTTACGAAAGTGGCACCGGCGGCGGCGGCCAGCAAGGCTTGATTGGTAGAAAATACCAGGGTCATGTTGGTCTTGATTCCTTCTTTCGACAAGCGGCTTACAGCGGCCAGCCCCTGCGCAGTCATTGGAACCTTGATGTTAATATTTTCGGCGATGCCCGCAAGTTCCCTTGCTTCGCGCAGCATCCCCTCGGTATCCATGCTCATCGCCTCGGCGCTGATCGGCCCGCGCACAATGGCAACGATCTCTTCCAGGCAGTCTCTCATGCAGCGCCCCTCCTTGGAAACCAGAGAGGGGTTTGTAGTCACACCTTGCAATATTCCCCAATCGTTAATCTCCCTGATCTGATCGACGTTCGCTGTATCCAGGAAAATCTTCATAGCTACCTCCGCTGCCTGCAGCCTTTACATAATCATTTGGGCGGCATCATCTTCCGCTGTTTCTTTTTTGGCCATCTCATAAGCCGCATTGATGATGTAATCCACGACTTCCGAAACTGTGGAATCCAGGTTCACGCATTCGACTGCCTTTACGTTGGTCACCCCGGCCATCTCCGTAATGTAATCCTGGATCAAACGTATGTTCTCGAAATGGGCTACGTACCTCTGAAAAGGCCTGGTGCCCTGGGTCTGGATTTCTCGAATGTAGAAATGGCTGCGATGCAATTCTTCATCACTAACCTTCACCACGAGGGGAACTATGTAAGCCTCGGGAAATTGCTCCGGGGTGATGTAGCCCGGAACGATGTGCGCCCCCTCGATAATGATGTGCGTCCCCTCCTTGAGAGCCCTGTTTATAATCGCGCGCACTCCGACAAGTACGGAGAGCGACTGCTCCCGGAACCCCGCGACCACCGGGTCGATATGGGGCGGGAGGGGGTGGATCAGGGCGGAATCGGCGTCGAACGAAGAGGTGTGAATAGTGGGCATCAGGTTCTGCGAGAAGAAGGCCCGCATAATCTCGCGTATGGCATCCGTCGATACAATGCGCACGATACTCAGGCGGGTCGCGAGCATAGTGGCCATGGTCGACTTTCCGACTCCGGTCGACCCGCCTATCAGAACGACCAATGGCTTGTTCAGGCTGCTGAAGGAGATGTAGCGCCAATAATTGACCGCGTAATGCTTACCCGTTTTTTCCATGAGTAAATCGTAAATTATCTTTCGCAGGACGTTTGCCTGCACTTCGAGCTGCCCTTTTCCCACCAGATACTCCTCCACCTCGGTGGCCACGCTGTAAGCTTTGCCGGGTGCGAGGCCGGAAGCCATGATGGCATTGGCGGTAAGGCCCTTGGAAAAGGGGAGGCTGTGGCCTTCTTCGTCAAGGATGGCTATCCTGGCGGTCTTAGGTCCTTCTTCAGGTGTCATGATCTCAGGTCAATCTCCATGGCTTTTTTCCATATTTTTTCAAAAAAATTATCCAGGCCGCGTTCGTCAGCGGTAACAGGAATATTATGGAAATATACTATCTCTTTGCCCTTCTTCCGCGCGAAGTCGGCAACCGTATCAACAGCCGCCGCTTTCAGCTCGGTCAGCAGTACATCCGCATTCCGGGATCCTTCGAGCTCCTTCCGCAGCACCTTTCGGTTTGAGAGGGCGTGGCTTCTACCCACAACGATGCATTCTTCCCTTTGCCGTAAATATCCTTCCATCAACGGGCCGGCCGCTTCTGGGGCAGTTGAAACAAGGAAGACTTTCCTGCCATGGACGGATTTTAAGGGATGAGGCCTAAAAATCGCATTTAGGACAACTGCATCGGAATTTATTCGTTTAATCCCCTTGTGAAGCTGCTGCAATTTATGGGGAGAAGCGAAGGGTTCCTCAGCCATTGTAATGAGAACCCCATCCGAAATCAAGAGTCGGTAGGGACCCAGAAAACCGAGCGCCTCCTCCAAGGCCTGGGCGGCGCTGACGACACACAGGCAGGTATCGGTAGCGACGGGAGGAATGCTTGATCCGCTTCCCTCCATTATTACGCGGTCGCATGAAAGCCCATCGGCGAGCTTGGCGCCCTGAACACAATTGCTTACGAATGCCTCCCCGGCCAGGCCTCCCCCACATCGGCGGCAGCCGACGGTAGTTACCTCCGCCATGAGAGCATCCTCGTAATTGTCTGAAGCGGCGTGCATCCCCCTCTCCATCTCCGACAATAAAAAATCGTTCGTAACTTTTTTGTCATCCAGCAGATAAGGCTCGGCGGGCCCTCCCCTCCCCATGGCGACCACGACCGGACGCAGTCCCCGGCGCACCAGATAGCGGGCCATCTCCGCCGAAACGGCGGTCTTGCCGCAACGCTTGGCGGTGCCGATGATGGAGCAGGAAGGCTTGCTCAGGACCTTCTCCCGCCGGGGAGGAAAAAACTGGAAATCAGCACCCCGGTAGGCCGCGCCGGAGGCCAGGGCGCTGGCGGCCAGCTCCATGCGCGTAGCCGGTCCGAGAACCGGAAGGTCACTCAAGTCGACAACCATCTGCGGCCGCAGCCGCTTCAGGTGGTCTGCGAATTCCCGAACCGGCTCTTCCGGCACCACCAGCTCGACCCCGGGCATCGCCAATTGCGAAAGGTCTTCGAGTTTTTCCGTTCCTCCCAGGAAATACAAGGCGATCGCCTTAACGTCCAACCTTGCTTCCAGCTCAGCGACGGCTTCACGGATGGCGGCCGGATGGTGTTCTCCGTCAACCAGGAATACGGCCTCTCTTGTATTGTTCATTGACTCCCACCTGTCCGAACAAAAAGGTAAGGTTCTGATTTTCACTTGAAGGAGTAAACGAAGTCTTGCTTATTTATCGATATTTTATATATCGGTTCCGACGATCTCTCGCACAACCCCCGAGATTTCCCTTTGGCTTTCCGACACACCTACGCCGAATTGGGCTATGATGTCTTTCTCACCAAATGGATTTTTGCGAAAGATCCTGACCAGATCCTCACGGATTTCAATAATATTGTAGCAGGGCTTGGTATGGCCGCGCAGCCGCAGCGAGGCTATGGTCCCGGCGTTAAGGAGATACATATCCTCCAGCCGCCAGACGTAAGGCACATGCTTGTGCCCGGTAAGCACGAGGTCGACGCCACAGTAAATTAGAAGCTCGAGTATGTCCCCGGCATCATAGACGATATTCCTCTCCCTGCCCGTACCGGGCACCGGCAGAAGGTGGTGGTGGAGGGCGAATATCTTGAAGCCCTCGACGTCCTGTAAATTATTGACAATCCAGGCGTAGCGCTCGCGCCCTATCTTCCCGGCGTCCAGGTCGGGCTCGGTGGAATCGGCTGCCATCACGAAGACGCCCTCGTACTCGATTTCCTTGAAGAGGGGGCCGAAGAGTTCCTGGAAATGGAGGTAGCCGACGTTGCGGGAATCATGATTACCCGGCACCACGACCACCCGCGGGCATTCCAGGTCGTCGATGTAGGATTTGGCGGTCATATATTCCTGGCGAAACCCCTCGTTGGTGAGATCCCCGGTTATGACGATGAGATCGGGCTGCAGTTCATTCAACTCCAGTACGGTCCTCTGCATCAGGTTTGCCACAAAATGGTAAGAGCCGACATGGAAATCGGAGATGTGGGCAATAATGACGGGGGATTTCGTGACCGGGTATATCCTGGGCATATCTAATTCCATTCCACGACATTGACACCACGCGGTGCCCGGCTCAGGACCGGGCTTAATTTCGCATTCTAAAATAAATATAGCATAAATCTTTTAGGCGGAGGTTGCCCGAGCTTTGTTCGCATTCGTTATCTGTTAAAATATGGCAGGTCGCATCGGCAGCCCGAGGTCAGGAACCGGAGCTTATGGCCAGGTCGAGCAGCTGCCAGCCCGGGTAATCCAAGAAGCTGCCGGAAAGAACGCCGTCTTCATCGAAGGATGAGCCGGCGTCGGGGATCATGTCCAGACCATAAAGGGCGAAGGGCACCGGAGCAGCGACATGCGTCCTTACCTCAAGAGGTGTGAGGTGATCGGGTAGGAGGAGGAAACGGAAATCTTCGCTCAGGCGTGAAATCTCGTTCAGCAGGGTGCCCACTATCAGCCTGTCGAAATTCTCGAGCGCCGCGACCTTGGCCTCCCAATCGCCCTCGTGCCCGGCTTCATCAGGCGCCTCGACGTGTACATATACCAGATCCCGCCGATAAAGGCTCCTTACGGCGTATAGCGCCTTGGCCTTGTAGTCGGTGTCATGGTAGCCGGTTGCGCCTGGCACCTGGACCTTCTCCAGCCCGGCCAATACCCCCAGGCCCTTCAGCAGATCAACTGCTGTGATTATCGACCCTTCGATGCCGTATTTTTCGGGAATCGTCGGCAGGACCGGCGTCTTTCCCTGGCCCCAGGGCCAGATGAGATTCGCCGGCTTCTTCCCCTGCTCGAGCCTGGCCTTATTGATCGGGTGGTCTCTCAAGAGAGGCCGGGACGCCTTCATCAGGGCAAGCAACTCTTCGGCTCCCTCTCCCCGCGGGGAGATATAGTCCAGCCTTGATCCCACAACGTCGTGGGGCGGGATGCAAACCGTTTTCAGGAAACGGTTTCCCTCCAGGACAAGTAAATGGCGGTAGCTCACGCCGGCGTAAAAAGAAGTTCCGTCGTCGCCGAGATGTTCATCGAGGAAAGCGATGAGTTCGCCGGCTTCTTGCGAGGAGATGTGGCCGGCACTGAAATCGACCAGCACCCCGTCCTCTTCGCTGACCAGGTTGCACCTGAAGGCGACGTCCTCCGGTCCCAGTTTTATTCCCATGCTGGCCGCTTCGAGCGGCCCCCTGCCGCTATAGTACAGGCGCGGATCGTAGCCAAGAATCGAGCAATTGGCAACGTCGCTCCCGGCCGACAAACCCTCGGGTATGGTGACCGCCGTCCCGCACTGGCCCATCCTTGCCAGAAAATCCATATTGGGGGTCTCGGCAGCCTTGAGCGGAGTCGATCCGCCGTATTTTTCAACCGGAAGATCGGCGGCTCCATCCGGCACCAGAACAATGTATTTCATCACGGCCCTTTCTTATTGCATCCGGGTCAGCCATGCGGCAACCGATTCACATCGATTGCGCCCGCCCGATCACAATCCCAGAATCTCAATGATGGTTTCCAGCCGGGCAGAGACCGTCTGCGGCTCCTTGACGCTCTTTACCGCCACGTCCGGGTCCTTCAGTCCATGCCCGGTAAGTATGCAGACCACCAGAGAATCACTCGGCAGGGCGCCGCGGCGGAATTGCTTATAGAGGCCGGCTACCGAGGCCGCCGATGCCGGCTCGACGAAGACGCCTTCGCGATCGGCCAGCAGCCGATAGGCGTCCAGTATCTCCTCATCGGACACCATGTCTATCGCCCCGCCTGATTCGGCGGCCGCGGCCGATGCCTGCTCCCAGCTGGCCGGGTTGCCTATTCGTATGGCGGTGGCGATGGTCTCCGGCTTCTCGATAACGTGACCGAGTACGATGGGAGCCGCCCCTTTAGCCTGCCAGCCCATCATATGAGGCAGCGAATCTATACGCCCCGCTTCACGGTACTCGGTGTACCCCTTCCAGTAAGCGGTTATATTGCCCGCGTTCCCAACTGGAATAAAATGGTAATCAGGGGCACGCCCCAGCGTGTCGCAGATCTCGAAGGCCCCCGTTTTCTGTCCCTCGATACGGTAAGGGTTGAGGGAATTGACCAAGACGATCGGATATTCCTCGGTTATCTTGCGCACCAGTTGCAGGGCCTGGTCAAAGTTGCCCTCCACCGCGATCACTTTCGCCCCATGGATCAAAGCCTGCGCCAGTTTACCCAGGGCGATGGCGCCTCCGGGGATGAGGACGGCGCATTCAAGGCCGGCCCTGGCGGCATAGGCGGCAGCCGACGCGCTGGTGTTACCGGTCGAGGCGCACATCACCACGCGGGCGCCTTCTTCGACGGCCTTGCTCACCGCCAGCGTCATGCCACGGTCCTTGAAAGATCCGGTTGGGTTCAACCCTTCGTACTTAAGGAAAACCCTGGCGCCCAGCTGCCCGCTTATATACTCCGCCTCGATCAGCGGCGTGTTTCCCTCGAGCAGGGTAACAAGCGGGGTGTCTTCGTTTACTGGAAGAAATTCCCTATAGGCCTCTATCAGCCCCCGCCAGCTTCCGGCACTAGTCATCCTCTTCCTCCGCCCCGTTGTTCTCCACCCTTATCAGGCTGGTAATGCGGTTGACGTCCTCCAGCCTCGCAAGGCCCGCAACCGTCGCCCGGATGCTTTCCTCCTTGACGGCGTGGGTTATGAGCACGATGCGAGCCTGGCTGGCCATGCCGTGCTGAATGACCGAGCTGATGCTCACCTGGTTGTCGCCGAACACGCCGGCTATCCTCGCCAGTACCCCAGGTCTATCAGGGACCTCGAAGATCATAAAGTAGCGCGATATCACGTCTTTCATGTCTTTTATCCGCTTGTCGTAAAAACAGGTGCACCCGACCATGCGCCCGCCGCTCAGCATGTTTCGGCTTATGCCTATCACATCCCCGACGACCGCACTCGCCGCCGGCAGCGAGCCCGCCCCCTTGCCGTAGAACATAAGCTCGCCCGCCGCGTCGCAATGTACAAAGATGGCGTTGTTTTCGTCCCTCACCGAGGCCAGCGGATGATCGCATGCAATCATGGTGGGATGCACCCGCACGCTTATGCCGTCCGGCTCGTTCTTGGCGATGGCCAGGAGCTTGATGACATAACCCAGGTCGCCCGCGAAGGAAATGTCCTCGGAGGTGATGGCGGTTATCCCTTCGGCATAGACATCCTCGAGCTTCACCCGGGAGTTGAAGGCCATGGAGGCCAGGATGGCCAACTTCGCGGCCGCATCCTTGCCTTCGATATCGTTACTCGGGTCGGACTCGGCTAATCCCAGCGCCTGGGCTTTGGCCAGGGCCTGCGAGAAGTTGATGCCCTCCTCCGTCATGCGGGTCAGGATGTAATTGGTGGTGCCGTTGACGATTCCTAGAATCTGGTTGATGAAGTTTCCAGCCAGGCTGTTCTTCAAGGGCAGCAGGATGGGAATGCCGCCGGCGACGCTGGCCTCGTAGGCGACGTCCACACCTTTTTCCCCGGCCGCCGCCAGGATCTCGCCACCGTGGCTGCTCATCAGCGCCTTGTTGGCGGTGACAACGTGCTTGCCCCTGGAAATTGCTTCCAGTATGAAGGTGCGCGCCGGCTCTATCCCCCCCATGACCTCGACGATTATGTCTAATTGTGGGTCCGATATAACGCTCATGGTATCGGTGGTAAGCATTTCTTCGCGGACATCCACGTAGCGGGGATCGGCGAAATCCCTTACCGCTATCCTCTCGAGGACAATCTCGCAACCTGTCCGGCTTTTTATGTCCGCCGCATTGTCGCGCAGTATTCGGACCACCCCGGATCCAACCGTGCCGCATCCGATCTGTCCCAACCGAACACGTTCTATTTCCCTTGCCATGACTTTCTCCATCTCTCTGCTTCGCTTAGGTTAAGTGCCTCGCTTCGTAAATACGGTCACGCACCGAAAGCACCGATGCGCCGCGCCGGCAAGACGCGCTACCGTATTTTTGAAACGAGGTACTACGTTATTCTACCAGTATGATTGACTTCACGGCAGTCATAACCGGCGGCGTTTGCACTCGATAAGTGCGTGTTATAATCCCCTTATGAAACCAAAGGAACCAGTACTGCAGATAGCCCTTGACTTTGTCGATATCGAGCGCGCTATCAAGGTCGCCGAGGAAGCAGTTGAGGGCGGCGCCGACTGGATCGAAGCCGGCACCCCACTCATAAAGAGCGAAGGCTTGAATGCGGTTCGCGCCCTGCGCCAGCGTTTCCCGGACCGGGTGATAATCGCGGACATGAAGACCATGGACGCCGGCAGGGCCGAGGTGGAATCGGCCGCCAAGGCCGGCGCCAACATTATAGACGTGCTCGGTGCTGCCTCCGATTCCACCATAAAGGAATGTGTGGAGGCGGCGGATAATTACGGCGCCGAGATAATCGTTGACCTGATCGAGGTCGGAGATCCAGTCGAGCGAGCCCGGGCGGCGGAGGCGCTCGGCGTCGACTACATCGCAGTCCATACCGCCATCGACGTGCAGATGCGCGGCGGAGATCCCTTCGAGAGGTTGAAGGTGGTGGCCAATGCGGTTGATATCCCGGTGGCCGTAGCGGGGGGGATCAACTCCGAAACGGCGGCCAGGGCCGTGGCGGGAGGGGCGGACATAATCATCGTGGGCGGAGCGGTAATCAAGAGCAAGGACGCCAAGGCCGCGACGGCCGAGATAAAGCAGGCCATGCGCAGCGGAAAAGAGATAAGAACGGAATTATATAAACGGGCCGACTCAGAAAACGTACGCGAAGCTTTGATGCTGGTATCCACGGCAAACATCTCGGATGCCATGCATCGCACTGGGGAAATGGAGGGAATCATCCCGATAAAGCCGGGGTTAAGGATGGCCGGCCCCGCGCTCACCGTACGGACCTACCCCGGTGATTGGGCAAAACCGGTCGAGGCCATCGACCTGTTACAGGAGGGAGACGTGCTGGCGATCGACGCCGGGGGAATAGGCCCGGCGGTCTGGGGCGAGCTGGCGACCCACAGCGCCATCCAGAAAAAAGCGGCCGGTTTGGTGGTAGACGGAGCCATTCGGGACACCCCCGAGATAATGATGCTCGATTTCCCCGCCTTCTCCCGCTTGAGAATGCCGACGGCCGGCGAGCCCAAGGGCTTCGGCGAAATAAACGTGGCCGTAAAAATCGGTGGCAGGCGAGTCTTCCCCGGCGACTGGTTGGTGGGTGACGACGACGGAGTGATCCTCATAGCCAGGGACAAGGTGGTGGAGGTGGCCAACCGAGCCATGGACGTATTGGAGAAGGAAAATCGCCTGCGGGGAGAGATAGAAGCCGGCTCTACATTATCGCAGGTGGCCTACCTCGAAAAGTGGGAGAAACGTCAGTAGGCCTCTTCAACCTTCGCCTATGACCGTTCACTCTCAGGATTTCCCCCGCCTCCACAGGTTCAGCCAGTGCTTCTTGGCCTGATCCGCCTGATCCGCCTTTCCCTCATCCCTGGCGTCAGCGGCCGGGACATCTCCGTAGCCTTGCGCCGTTTCCTTATCCGTCAACAGGCTCGCCCCCTGATAGTTGGGCGCTTCCCACAAAACCGCCGCCAGCGAACCCTGGGCTCCTTTGCGCTCAGCTATGGCGGAAAGAAAAAGAGACGCCTTGGTGGGTTCGGGGGCACGGTGCAGGATCATTGTAAGATCGCGTATGCCCATCACCTTGGCCATGGCAGGATTCAAGAGAACAGCTATGTCTCCGGCCTCGAGGGGACTCTCTATAATTTCTGGATCTTTCCAGGGCGAAGTGCCCAGCAGCGGAACATCGTCGCCCTCCGCCTGGGGGAAAAGAGGCCGGGCCATCTCGTCATGGAAAAGGTAAATATTGCCATGCCCGCTCCTGGCTGCATATGCGGTGGAGGTGTTGACTGCGAGCACGCAGAGCTCGAGTCCGCCGAGCTCGGGCCATTTTTTTGTAAGGTTGAGGTGGATATGCCGGAAGATGCGCTGCAGCATGGAGCGATATTGAGAAAGGATAAGTTCGGGTCCTATACGCCTGAAGAACTCTAGAAGCAGTCGGATCGCATAGCGGGTTGCCTCATCCTGCTCGGGCGTTGCCGCTTCCGAACAGACCCCGGCTGCGAATGCCAGCTCATCCGTCCCGACCTCTTCGCCGAAAAAGACCGCGAAGTAGGGAAGGGACTGAGCTTTGTCCCCGCTATAGACGATCCCCAGATTGGGAGCCGCTTCTGCGATCTCGTTCACCTCCCCATGGGCCGCAAACAAACCTCATCGAATGGCCGCGATTATTGCCAGTCGTGCTCGCCCCGCACCAGGTCTTCGTACGACTCGCGATCCCTGACCACCCTGTAGTCGCCGTTATCTACCATTACCTCCGCCACCCGCGGTCGTGAATTGTAATTGGATGACATGGCGAAGCCATAGGCCCCGGCACTCATGACCGCCAGCAGATCGCCGGGCTCCAGGCGGGGCATCGCCCTTTCCTTGGCTAGGAAATCCCCGGACTCGCACACGGGTCCGACAACGTCCATGATCTCCTCTGTGCCACCCGAGTGCCGCACCGGCAGCAACTCGTGAAAGGAACCGTAAAGGCTTGGTCTTATGAGATCGTTCATCGCCGCGTCGACAACCAGGAAGCCCTTATCCCCGGTCTGCTTACGATACAGCACCCGGCTCATTAGCACCCCTGCATTTCCGACGATCATGCGTCCTATCTCCAAAATAACCTGGCAACCCGAATCCTCAAGCATCGGGCCAAGGGCCTCCGCATAGTCATTGGGCCGGGGCACTTCCTCCTGTTGATAGGGGATGCCGAAGCCTCCGCCGATATTTATATACTGGATATTAAAACCCATCCCCTGCAGCACCGATACCAGTTCCCTTACCTTCGAGAGGCTGTCCTGGAATGGTTCTACCGATGTTATCTGGGAGCCTATATGCTGATGAACCCCTACCACCCTGATATTGGCAAGGGAATCGGCCCGATCGTAGATGGCTACAGCCTGCTCTATGTTTATTCCGAACTTGGCCTCCTTCAACCCGGTCGCTATGTAAGGGTGGGTATCCGGGTCGACATCGGGATTCACTCTCAGGGCGATATCGGCCACCCTCCCCATCTCGCCCGCGACGCGATTGAGGGTCTCGAGTTCGGTTAGCGATTCCACGTTGAACATCAGTATCCCCGCCTCGAGGGCCAGCGACATCTCCGCTTCCGTCTTACCGATCCCGGCGTAGACTATTTTCTCGGCCGGCATTCCGGCCTGCATGGCCCGGAAGAGCTCGCCCCCCGACACGATATCCGCCCCGGCCCCCTCCTTTGCCAGTAGGGCAAGCACAGCGCGGTTGGAGTTGGCCTTGACCGAATAGCATATGAGGGACGGCAGACTGGAGAAAGCATCCTCGAGCAGGTGGTAGTGGGCGGTCAAGGTGTGCCGGCTGTAGACATAAACCGGCGTGCCCACTTCCTCGGCTATGAGGGCGAGTGGAACGTTTTCACAGAATAGCTCACCGTCGGAATATTTGAAATCATGCATCCTTAACAGCCAACCTTTATTCGCCGATAAAGGTCAACACCAGCGTTCGTTCCCGGGGGACTTCGTCGAAATCGACGAATACTATCTGTTGCCATCTTCCCAGGAGGAGTTCGCTCTTCTCGAAGGGCATGGTCACAAAAGCCCCGAGAAGGCCGGCGCGGACATGGGAGTGTCCGTTGGTGTCGACTCCCCTTCGGTTGTGATGGTAATCGCGGCCGGCCGGCGCCACAAAATCGAAAAGTTCTTTGAAATCCCTGCAAACGCCCGGCTCGTGCTCGAGCGTTGTCAGTGCCGCGGTGGCACCGGGAACAAAGACGTTTATGATTCCGGTCTGCAATCCCGTTTCCTCGAGCAGCCTCCTCACCTCGTCGGTGATCTCAACTATCTGGCCGTTGCCTTCGGTCGGGAAATCGAGCCACTTATGTATTACCATTGGGTCTTCCTTTCCTCTTTATTATAGTTGTAGTCGGCGAGAAAAAAATGGTTGCTTTGATTTGAGCCCTTTGAAACGTCCCTTTTTCAGATATGGCTATAATGATTGCTGGAGGTGAAGGGATGGCAACCATAAAAGTTACGGAAGGGGTCTACCAGATCGGTGGGCCGGAATTGACCTCCCCCGAGGACTGCTGCGTGTACCTGGTAGACCTGGGAAGACCTATTCTCATAGATACCGGATCGGGCATGGACGTGAAGAGGCTGGTGCGCAATCTCGAATCGCTGGAATATTATGTCAAAGGTATATCGCTCATCGTCTTGACCCATTGCCACATCGACCACATCGGAGGGCTTCCTTACCTCGAGTCAAGATACGGGCTGCCCGCCGCCATCCATGAACTTGATGCCGCCGCGGTTGAGCAAGGCGACAGCCGTCTCACCGCCGCCAATCTCTACGGCACGAAATTCCCCGCCACCCCGGTGAAGCTTCACCTCAAGGGCGAGGAGGGCAGCTTTGAAGAAGGCCCTTCCACCCTGCGCTGGCTGCATACCCCAGGACACACCCCGGGCTCGATATCCCTGCTGCTCGACAACGGCCTATTCCGCATCCTCTTCGGCCAGGACATACACGGCCCCTTTTATGCCTCCTTCGGTTCCGACCTCGACCAGTGGGCCGCTTCCATGAGGCGCCTCCTCGATGAGGAGGCGGACATACTCTGCGAAGGCCATTTCGGGATAATCCGGCCGGCCTCCGAAGTGCGCTACTACATAGAGGGCTATCTGCGCGACTACGGCAAGTAACCTCCCCATTGGGGTCTCCCATTGGGGTCAGGCCTCTGCATCTCAACATGGGGAGGTCGTTTTTTATAGGGGTTGCATGGCAAGAATAGAATGAGTTAATATATCGTTTAGATATATCGTTTAGATATATCGTTTAGATATATCGGCCCGATATTAACCGGGTGCCTTTTATCGAATGATTATAGGCATCTTCAAGGAGGACGTAAAGTGCTGGAAATGGCGATTCTGGGAGCGCTGAAAGAAAAGCCCATGCACGGCTACGAGCTGAAGAAGCGTTTATCCGATTTGTTGGGCCATTTCTGGAAAATCAGTTTTGGTTCCCTCTACCCGGCCCTCAAGAGGCTGGAAACCAAGAGCGCGATCGAGAAGGCTTACACCGTTAAAGAAAAGACCCGCAATCGCCACGTTTATCGCATTACCCCCGAAGGCGAGGAGCTTTTCCAGAAGCTTCTCATCGATACTCGCAAGGCCTCTGAGATAAACGACGCCGATAAATTCAGCCTGCGGCTGGCCTTTTTCCAGTATATGGACCCCGAGATGAGGCTTTGGCTGCTGGAAAAACGCAGGAGCTATCTGGTTGACAAGATAAAAGACCTGGCAAACCCGGGCAAATCGCGATACAAGGACTCCGACAGCTACCGGCAGGGGCTGTACCGGCATCGCCAGGAGCTGATGCAGAGCGATGCCAACTGGATCAACGAAATGATCGAGATGGAGAAGAAATCCATCAAGGAGCGCGAGGAAGGGCGCGAGGTTTCGAGGAAACGCGGGAAGGGAGGTGGCAGATCGGTCATAGACGATAAGTCGTTGGAGAAAATTACTCCGATGAAGGCATAGCAATGCTGGCAAATCGAGAATAATCCCATCCTAAGGGATGCATATAGAAGTTTTTACGGAGGTTTGTAAATGAAGAAGTTAAAAGCGGCAATGGTCGGCGTCGGCAATTGCGCTTCCTCCCTTGTCCAGGGCATCCATTACTACAGCAATGCGAGGGAAGGGGACCTGATTCCGGGTCTGATGCACGTAAACATCGGTCCCTATCACGTTAGTGACATCGACATAGTCTGCGCATTCGATGTGGATTCCAACAAGGTGGGCAAGGACGTCTCGGAGGCAATTCATCTCGGCCGCAATAACACGGTGAAGATTTGTGAGGTACCGCCGATGTCCGCCAAGGTATTTCGGGGCCCCACGCTTGATGGATTGGGGAAGTATTATCACGAGGTTATAGACGAGCATCCTTCGCAGGCGGTCAATGTCGCCGATGTCCTGAAACGGCACGGTGTCCACGTACTCATCAATTATCTTCCGGTCGGCAGCGAGAAGGCGGCTCACTTCTATGTCGAGGAGGCCCTGAAGGCCGGCTGCGGGGTTGTGAATTGCATCCCCGTCTTCGTCGCCAAAGAAGAGATATGGCAGGGTAAGTTCCGCCATCACGGGCTGCCGATTGTAGGCGACGACATCAAATCTCAGGTGGGGGCTACCATCCTGCACCGCGTCCTGGCCAAGCTCTTCAACGATCGCGGTGTCGTCCTCGATCGCACCTCGCAGTTGAACATCGGCGGCAATATGGACTTCATGAACATGCTCGAGCCCGAACGGCTGGAATCGAAAAAAATATCCAAGACCGATGCCGTCGTCTCCCAACTCAAGCACAACATAGACAAGGACGACGTGCACATAGGCCCCAGCGATTATGTCGCCTGGCTCGACGACCGCAAATGGGCCTACATACGCCTGGAGGGAAGGGAATTCGGAGATGTGCCGATGTCGGTTGAATTCAAACTCGAGGTGTGGGATTCCCCCAACTCGGCGGGGATAGTGATAGATGCCCTCAGGTGCTGCAAGGTAGCCATGGACCGGGGCATGTCGGGAGGATTGCTGGGGCCCTCGGCCTACTTTATGAAATCGCCTCCGGTGCAATATTCGGATGATGTGGCCAGGCAGATGGTCGAGGATTTTATTACCGGCACGCCGCAGGGCATGCTGACGACAGCGGACTTCGGAAACGGCAAAGACCTGGAAAGCGATGAGAAGCTCTTGCAATACGGCGGCGAGCTCAAGGCCGAATGAGTATGATTGCGGCGAGGCGCAGGCAATTTCAGGCACTCTAATACCCCGGTATTATTTTATGGCCACCATTGCAACCAGGGTTGATTAATAAGCAGCGTGTGTTATATTTTACGGCAGCAGACGATGCAGATTGAGTTGTTCGAAAGGGCAGAAAAGTGAGCAACACTATGCAGACCCTCTTCGCACCCACCGAAGAAGCCAACCACCCTGTAGAGGTAAAGTGTTATTCCGGCTTCAAGTGCAACGAACGGCCGCTCAGCTTCATACTCGCCGGCCGCGAATTCTCAGTCATGGATATTGAGGGAAGCTGGTTCGAGGAGGAGCAAGACAGCGAGGTAAGAAGGGCATGTTTCCGCGTCAGGGCGGACGATGGGGATCTTTACCTGCTGAGCTGTGACGAGAACAGGGGTGACTGGTTTTTGCACCGCGTCTGGAGGCTTTCCCATACCCAGGCTTTCCGCCCGGCAGCCCCGGCGTTTTAGAAGCGGCCGGGACCGGCGATCTTCCCCATTCTCCCAGTTTTAAGGTGCCCCGTATCCATCTCTAAGACATGAACCATTCCACGACCCGCTTGAGCCCCTCTCGTAAGGATACCTTCGGCTCCCAGGAAAGTATGGAGTTCGCCTTTTTGAGATCGGGACGCCGCCGGCGCGGATCGTCTTGCGGCAGGTCAAGGAAAGTGATCTCCGATTTTGAACCCGTGATTGCTTTTATCTCGTCGGCAAGCTCGAGGATGGTCATCTCGCCATCATTTCCCAGATTTATTACCTGGCCTACAGCCTCTTCACGGATAAGGGCACGGTAAATGCCTTCGACCAGATCGTCTACGTAGCAGAAGCTGCGGGTCTGGCTGCCGTCGCCGTAAACGGTGAGGGGTTCCCCCGCCAGGGCCTGCTGGATAAAGTTGGGGACCACCCTGCCGTCCTCCCGGCGCATTCTGGGTCCGAAGGTATTGAAGATGCGGATGATCACCGATTCCAGCCCGTACATGCGCCGATAGGTGGAGGTTATGGCCTCGGCGAAACGTTTGGATTCGTCGTAGCAGCTGCGCGGGCCGTTGGGATTTACGTTTCCGAAATAACTCTCTTCCTGGGGCGACTGCAACGGATCGCCGTAGATTTCCGAAGTCGAAGCCATGAGGAAGCGAGCCTGGTTTTTTTTGGCGACTTCCAGAAGTTGGTAAGTGCCGAGAGAATTGGCGAGCATGGTTTCGACGGGCAGGCGGGCATAATCGATCGGGCTGGCCGGGCTCGCCAACTGGGCGACGGCATCCACTTCGAGGCTTACAGGCGAGGCGACGTCCTGCAGGATAAAGCGGAAGAGGTGGTTCCCCTTTATTCCCTCTATATTCCGCAAATCGCCGGTACACAGGTTATCGATACAAATAACCTGATGGCCTTCGGATAGAAGGCGTTCGCAGAGATGCGATCCAATAAATCCCGCGCCTCCGGCCACTAATACACGCAAATCGTCTTACCTCCCGTCGGTTGAATCTTCCCGGCTCGCGGCCGACAGTCAATTATATCAATCAGTAAAAAACGGCGATATCACGCCGAAAGCCTCAGTCTATTTTAGCGGCAGGGGGCCGGTCGGGTGTGCTCGCGCGATCCTTGCTCGCCGCGATGAGAAAGCGCAAGCCCAAGGAGCGCAGGCGCGAAAATACCGCCTGATCGTTCAGCACTTGCTCGGGGGAATGAACCCCCGCCGGCAGCCGGCCTGACTTCCAGCGCTCGATCGCCACCAGCATCATGAGGGCGGAGGTATGGTAGTAGTCTCCCACGAGCCCCAGAATCTTTTGCACTTCCCTGCCATCCTCAACTCCGCTTGCCGTCACCTTTATCGACGAGAGGCAAGAGGCGCTCTCGGTGCAGGCGAACCTCCTGGCGGCACTGCGCAATATTATGCCCAGGAGTTCGGATTGCCCGTTCCCGCCGATCCAGGCCATGGTCTGAAGGGCCAGCGACTTGGTCCTTCCTCCCACCCCGGCTTTGAAGCGCACCTCCGGCACTCCTCTGAGCACGGCGGGGAGGGTCAGGGGCTCGGGATGCGCCAGGAACGAGACGGATTGCCGTCCGAGGGGGGGAGGAAACTCGGCGTATTCCTCCCAGCTGCCGGCACGCGCCTTGGCCGGCCCGTGATGATAGTAGGGGGCCCGCTCCGAGAAGGATTTCAATATATGGTCGATGGTGCCGGCTCCCAGAAGGCTTGCGGGCTCAAGATACAATGTCAATTCGATGCTCTCAAGAGATTGAAAACGAGAGGCGGCGCGGCAAGCCAGCAGATTGGAAATGCCGGGCGAGATGCCGCAGCCGCATATGATAGTCACCCCTTTGCTTTCGGCCTCCTCGTTCAGCGCTAAGGCTTCGGCCGTGACTTCGCTATCGTCACAGAGGGAGATGTAATCCCTCCCGGTGTCGATAACCGCCTCTACGATGCGCCTTTCATGTTTATAAAAAGGGCCCAGGCAACCGATAACGAGATCCGCCTCGCCCATCCGTTCCCTCAAGCTCCTCTCGTTTTCGGCATCGAGAAAACGGGGACTAACCGGCGAGCCGGGCAGATCGGCGATCAGCTTGTTCAAACCTTCGGCGTCGTTGTCGGCAAGGAAGATGCGATCGAAATCACCAAGGGCGAGGAGGTTGGAGGTGACAGAGCGGCCCGCCCTTCCGGCCGCCCCCAGAACCAATATCTTCGTGGCCGGCCTAGAAGAGATCGCACTCACCGGCTTCCCTCCATTCGAGGGCCGTCCTGAGGTTCTCATCCCCGGCCACTACCCTGCCCCTCAAGAAGACCGCAACGGCCAAAGCGGCTGCAAACAAGGCCACCAGTGCAACTGTTCTCACCGTTTTTGAAAACATGAAGACAATTATAAGTGAAAATGAGCCGCTACGAATCGGGCTGGTTTTGCTCGGCCAGCTTTTTCTTCTCCTCTTCGATAAGCTCCCGTCTCAGGACCTTGCCCACCATGGTCTTGGGGAGTTCTTTGCGGAACTCGACGAGGGTCGGCACCTTATACTTAGACATCCTCTCGCGACTGAACTCGATTATTTCCTCCGGTGTGGCTGTCTCTCCCTCCTTGAGAACGATATAGGCCTTCACCGTCTCCCCCCGCTTGGGGTCCGGCACCCCGGCCACGGCGACGTCAGCCACCTTGGGGTGTTCGAAGAGGACCTCCTCCACGTCCCTGGGATAGACGTTGTACCCGCTGGCTATGATCATGTCCTTTTTGCGGTCGACTATGTAGAAAAATCCATCCTCGTCGGCGCGGGCGATATCTCCGGTGTACAGCCACCCGTCCTGGAGGACCATCTCCGTCTCTTCCGGCATGTTCCAATAACCCTTCATCACCTGCGGGCCCCTCACGACTAATTCGCCCACTTCGCCGACCGCGACTTCCTGGTCACGGTCATCCACCCCCACCAGCTTGACGTCGGTATTGGGCATGGGCATTCCAATGCTCCCCTGCTTGCGGATTCCCACTAAAGGATTGGCGTGGGTGACCGGGCTGGCCTCGGTGAGCCCGAAGCCTTCCACCAGCTTCCCCCCGGTGAGGCGCTCGAACTCGCTCTGCACTTCGACGGGCAGGGGAGCCGCGCCACTCAGGCAGAAGCGTATGGAAGTAATATCCATTTTACCGCCCTGTACATCCGGATCGTTTATCAGGCCTATATACATGGCGGGGACTCCGGGGAACAAGGTGGGGCGCTGTTTCTTGATGGCCGCCCGGATCAGGTGCATATCGCGGGGGTCGGGCATAAGCACCAGCTTGCTGCCCATTTGAATCCCGGAGTTCATATCGACGGTCAAGCCGTAGACGTGGAAAAAGGGCAGGCTGCAAAGGGTAACTTCTTGTCCTTCCCTTGCTTGAGGAAACCATGCCCGGCATTGCAGGGTGTTGGCGACCAGGTTGCGATGGGTGAGCATGGCCCCCTTCGCAACCCCGGTGGTTCCCCCGGTATATTGCAGGAGGGCCAGATCTTCGGCCGGGTTTATCTCTACCCGGGGCTTATCATCACCGGCATCGGCCAATAGATCTTTTATCTCGTGCATACCCTGGAGGCCGAGCTTGGAAGGCTGCTTTTCGATATCAACGTATTCGTGCTTGATCTTCTCCTGCAGGGGTTCGAGGATATTCAAGGGAAATTTAAGATAATCCCGGATGTGCGTGATGATCAGCTGTTCGAGCTTTGCCGAGTCGAGCGCCTTGCTGACATCCGGCCAGAAGCGATCGAGCATGACCATTACCCGCGCTTCCGAATCGTTCAACTGGTGCTCGATCTCTCGTGAGGAGTAGAGGGGATTGAACATGACCACCACCGCCCCCGCCTTCAGGGTTCCATAAAAGGCGATGACCAGTTGCGGGATGTTAGGCATCAAGAGGGCGACCCTGTCCCCCTTGCCTACGCCTAATTTCTTCAAGGCATTGGCGAAACGATTGCTCTCAAGGTCGAGATCCCGGTAGGTGATGTTCTTATTGATAAAATTGATGGCCGTGTTGCCGGGATACTTGCGAGCAGTCTCCTCCAGCATCCCTCCCACGTCGATATCGGGTATCTCGATCTCCTTAGGAACCCCTTCCGGATAATTTTCCAGCCATATCTTGTCCATGTATTCCTCCTCTGCCCTTCTCTCCTATCGCCGGTTTACGGCGGCCTCCAATACCGTTCCCTGCCCGAGAGCGCCGGCTCTCGGAATCACCGCATATTATTCCCTAAAGCGAGCCGGGGCGCAATCTGGCAAGGGTTGCTTTTATGGAATCTCAAGACAAGGTTATGCAAGGAAAATCATGCGGTTCGTTACTTGGTCAGCAGGTCCTCTTCCACTTCAAGCCCAAGCTGCTTCACCGCCAGGCTGAAATCGTGCGGGCTGGTCGAAGCCGAGACCGCCTCCCTGTAATCGCACAGGCCATAGCGATAGAGATCGACCAGGGACTGGTCAAAGGTCTGCATGCCGTAGAACTCGCCCTCCGCGATGATCTCTCTCATTACCGTGGTGGGCTCCTCGTTGATCAAGGCCTCCGCCATCCTCCCGGTCATAATAAGCACCTCCACCGCCGGCACCCTTCCGCTATGGTCCTTCAGGGGGAGCAGCCTCTGCGATACGACCCCCCTCAAAACGCTGGCCAGGGTGAGCCTGATCTGCTTCTGTTGTTGAGGAGGGAAGAAGTCGATTATACGGTTCACGGTCTCGGTGGTGTCGATGGTATGGAAGGTACTGAGAACCAGGTGCCCGGTCATGGCCACGCTCATAGCGGCGGTAACCGTTTCGGGATCTCTCATTTCGCCGATCAATATCACGTCCGGGTCCTGACGGGTCACGTACTTAAGGGCCTCCGCGTAGCCCTCGGTGTCGCTGCCGATCTCCCTCTGGTTGACTATGCTCTTCTTGTCGACGTGCAGCACCTCGATGGGATCCTCGATGGTTATTATGTTCACCTGGTCGTTGTTGTTTATGAAGTCGATCATAGCGGCCAGAGTGGTTGTCTTGCCCGATCCGGCGGGGCCGGTAATCAGGATGAGGCCGCGCCTTTCCCGTGAGATCCGGCGAAGAACCGGGGGCAGACCGAGTTCCTCGAAGGTGGGAACCGCCGTAGTGAGCACGCGCCTGATCGCGATGCCTACAGTGCCCCGCTGCTTGAAGATGTTCGCCCTGAACCTGCCCAGGCCGGCGATACTATACGCGAAATCTACCTCGTTTCGCTCGGCGAATTTTTTCGCCTGCTTTTCGTTCATCAACGCGTAGGCCGCTTCGACCGTATCGGTTGGGGATAGACGCGGGAAATCGGGCTTTGTCAGCTGGCCATCAACGCGAAAGTAGGGAGGACCGCCGGCCTTTATATGAAGGTCGGACGCCTGCTTGTCAACCATATATTGCAGCAGATTTTGGATGTCCATTATCCCCCCTCAACAGCACTTTTCGGTTATTCAACGGCAAACCTTAATATACCACAAGAATGGGGTCTTAGATTTTCCAGTAGGGTGAGAGGGACTGTCTGGTGGCTTCGATTATATCCAGGCCGCGCTGGGTGGGTTCCCTGGGAAGAGAATCCGCCTCTTCGACTACCCTGGTCGCATCCCCGGCCATGACCGCGATGGTATTGTTCACCGACGACGCCAGCCCCAACAAGTCGTATCCGCCCTCCAGCGAGGCCAGCATCCTACCATCGCAATACTCCCGGGCCAGGCCCTGCAGCCGCTCGGCCATCTCAGAAAAAGACATGGCGGTCAGGAGCATCGAGCAGAGGGAGTCGTTGAAATGGCCGTCATAGCCGGCGGAGATGAGGATCAGCTCCGGCTCGTACTGCCGGGCGATTGGCAGTATCACCTTATCGAAGGCCTCCAGGTAAACGTCTCCTCCGGTGAAGGCGGGAAAGGGGAAGTTGACGTTGTAGCCCTCACCGTCCCCGCTTCCCACTTCCCTGTACGTACCGGTGCCGGGATAGTGTGGGTACTGATGCAGGGAGATATAGAGAACCCGCTCGTCCTCGTAGAAGATTTCCTCGAGCCCGTTTCCGTGATGCGCATCCCAATCGAGTATGAAGATTCGAGAAACACCAAAATATTCCATCGCGTATCGGGACGTGATGGCGTTGTTGTTGAAGATGCAGAAACCCATTCCGCGAGCGGCGGTGGCATGGTGTCCGGGGGGTCTGACCAGCCCGAAGGCATTAGGCGCATCGCCTGAAAATATTCGCTCCAGCCCCTCCAGGCCCGCTCCGGCCGATTTCAGCGCCGCATCGAAGGACATGGGACTCACTGGCGTATCGCCATCCAGCCAGTCGCCGCCTGATTCCGCCATCCTCTTCACTCTCTCGATGTAGTTCATTGGATGGGCCAGGTTTATCTCCTCTATGGTTGCGTCCCGGGGTGAGATGATCCTTATCTTCTCGGACAACTTGGTCTTGCTGATCATCTCCAGGCTCGCCTCCAGCCGCTCCGGGCGCTCGGGGTGGCCGAACCCGTTATCGTGCTCGAGATAGAGTGGATCATAGAAGACGACGGTTGAATTCAAATCGGAATCCCCTTGAGGCAAGCTGGCTAGAAATCTGCCCGATCAGATCCGTTACTTACAATATCCGGCAGGCCCCGCAAAAATCGGAACGGACGCCCAGATTTGCCACGCGCACCACATCGCCGGTATGCGGGGCGTGAATGTACATACCGTTCCCCACGTACATCCCGACGTGGCCGTAACCGTGGAAGAAGACGAGGTCGCCCGGCTGAAGCTGGTCGTACGAAACCGGAACCCCGCAATCCTTCTGCATATAAGAGCTATGCGGAAGGCTGATGCCCACCTGGGCGTAGCAGTACATGACCAGTCCGGAACAATCGAAGACATTTGGGCCGGCACCTGCGTAGACGTACGGTTTGCCGATCTGCTGGTAGGCTATCTGGACCACGGTCGGCGCATACGGCGGCGGTGGTGGTGGGTTCGGGATCGCCCTGGCGGGAGATGAATAACGGCCGTTGCCTGTGCCCGTATTGCTGCGAGCGGCATTTGCCGCCGCCTGGGCGGCCTCTTGCTGAGAGATGAGGTTGTTTATATCCGACTCGACCCCGGCTACCAGATCTTTCCTTTTTTGCAGGTCGCCTTCTATCTGAGACTTCTGACCGGCCAGCTCGCTCGCCGTCTGATCGAGTTCTGCCTTGCGCGACTCCAGCTCATCCCGGGTATTATCGACCTGCTCCCTGACGCCGATGACAGAAGCGATTATGTTGACGTCCTCTCCGCCTATGCGCTGCGCCCTGTCCACGTTGATGTAGAGGTCGTCTACGCTGCGGGATTCGGTGAGCACTTCCAGGACGTCGGCATTGCCGCTCTTGTAAAGCTCCCTGAGGCGGTCGCCCAGGATTCCTTTCCTCTGCTGCAGGGTGGCGGTTAGGCTGGCCAATTCCGCTTCCTTGCGGGAGATGTCCGCCCGGGTCTGCTGCACCCTCACGCTGGTCATGTTGTACTGCTCGGTTATGGATTCCAAACGCGTGTCGATCTTCTGCACTTCGTTCTTGATCTGCTCGAGTTGGTTTTTCTTATCCTGTACAGGGTCGGCGGCAGCCGTGCTCAGCGTCATAACCAAGAAAGCCGATGCCAGGATAATGCTCAGCAACAGGGCTGTTAATTTTCTGGCCATCATATCCTCCATATATCTTTTCTGGATCCGCCCGCGTGGGCGACCACAGTGATCAATCCTCATCCTTTCTAAACAAATTCAGGGTTAATGGTAGCATAACCTTCCTATGGTCCTAAAACGGCGTGATCGCCGGAGTCTTTCAAGATGGTCTTGCGGGAGGGACGTTTACATAGGTATCGAGCCAGATGCGCGGTTCAGCCGGCTGAGAAAACCAGGGTTGCTTCATTGCCTTCCCGGTTAAAGCTCAATTCGTCGGCATAGTACCGGACGATGAGCAAACCTCGGCCGCGCTCCGAAAGTGTAGGTTCGCCGATTTGCGGGGATCCGATTTGTTCGGGATCGAAACCTTCACCTTCATCCCTGACCCGGATCACGACGCGTCGCGGTCCGGCCTTTACCGTTATATAAACCTTCTTGGAGACGTCACCCCGGTTGCCGTGCTCCATGGCATTGTGCAGGAGTTCCTCCAGACAAAGGCGCAGGGTGATCGGGTCCTTCAATCCCTCGAAGCCCTGCAGGGTTTCGAGAACGCTGTCTATTACGTAGCGTATTTGCTTAACATCGGTCCCGACAGTCATGGTGAGGTCGTAAAGGTCCTCCAGTTCCAGCACCATGACCGCAATATCGTCGGGTTGAGGCGCATCGCCGGAAAAAAGCATGACCTCGTCGCCGAGGGCGTCAAGAAAGGCCTCTATGTCCTGATCCGCATGCGCCTTCACCAGCTCCACCAGACGCTTTCTCCCGAGAATCTCGCCTCGATCGTTCAAGGCACCGGTCACGCCGTCCGTATAGAGGAGGATGCGGTCCCCGCGTTCGAGCTTCACCGTCTTCTCTTGATAACAGCCGTCTTCCATCAGGCCGACCGGAAACCCTTCACCTTCGAGGTACTCGATTTCGCCGATCCGTTTATGCACGAGGAGAGGAGGTTCATGCCCCGCCTTGGTGTAGGTCAGGCTGTTGTCGGTGTTGTCATAGAAGCCGTAGAAAAGTGTTGCGAAGCCGTATTGTGATTCCGAGAAGAATCTCCGGAAGGCTGCATTGGCCTCGTTGAGGATACTGCGCGGGGAGCTCAAGTGCTGTCCCGCCTGATAAAGGATTGTCGTCAACACCGACATAATCAGGGCGGCGGGCATGCCTTTGTTCGCCACATCTCCTATCATAATGCCGAATTTATCGGGACAGGATTGCGACCTCAAATTCTGGCAGCGATCCTGCGTCTGGGAACTGCAATAGAAGCAGAAACGCGAATCGCGGGAGAGCGGGACGACGCTGAAGAAATCGCCTCCCACGGCTGACGCGGGCATGAGACGGGAGACCATGTGTATGGAAGCGCAAGGCATCTGGGTGGAGACGATGGAGCGCTGGATGCGGCTCGCCATGCGCAGTTCCTTCGACAGGTGTTCCTGATCGCGCCGCAAGGCCTGATATAACTGCGCGTTTTCTATAGCCGCAGCCGCCATGTCGGCAAAGGAGCTGAGGTATTCCAGGTCGACGTGGTCGTAGTAGCGCCCCTTGCTGGAGCTGGAAACGTTGAGGACTCCTATGACCCTGCCCTCGACTCGTAAGGGCACCGCCAGTGCACTTACTATATTTGAATTGATCCCCTTGAAGCGCTCTTCCGCAACCGCGTCATTAAGGACCAGTGGTGTCCCCTGTTTGGCTACCCATCCCGAAATGCCCTCTCCCAGGCGTACGCTGAACTCGGCCGGTTCTTTCAAACCCCGCGAGGCCCGCACGCAAAGCTCGCCACCCGTCTTATCGAGGAGCATTATGCTTCCCCTGTCGGCGCTCAATAATTCGATGGCTTGTTCGACTACACGGTTGAGTCGTAGGTCGAGGTCGAGGGAGCCATCGAGAACATGCCCGGCGCGTCGGAATTCCCCATTAACAGGCAGGCCGGCTGTAGAACCGGAAAAATTATCGGGTTTTTCCGCCCTCTCGCCACTCACTTGAAGCTCCCAATGGCCTCCTCTTCATCCTCGTAAATATCGATAATCTTCGTGAATCGCACAACGTCCAGAAGCTCTCGAATTGCCTCGCCGGCACGAAGAATTTTCAGGTGTCCTTTGTTCTGGCTCGCTTTCTTGAAGGCGTCGGCGATGATGCTCAAGCCTGCCGTATTTATGTAGGTCAAGCCGTCTATGTCCAGAACGATGTTGTAGCAGTCATCCGCGAAGACATTATTGATTGTCTCCCCGAACCGATCCACTGTCTCCGAGTCCACCACCCCTGAAACTCGTATCACTGCAATCTCGCCTATATCCCCCGCCCTGCTCACGGCAATCTCCATCTAGATACCTCCTCCTCAGCTGGATCATAGAAAATGACAATGATGATATCGGCACAAGCTCTATCCTATTTGAATCACTATATATGGTGTTGATAAGCGGGCTTTAAAACTATATATTGTATTCAAAGCATTAGAGGATGGTTGCATGAATTACGATCGTTTCCTTTATCCCTTCTCGGCGATCGTCGGGCAGGAGAAAATGAAGAGGGCGCTGCTCATCAATGCCGTCGATTTCCGCCTCGGTGGGCTTTTAATCAAGGGCGAGAGAGGGACGGCGAAATCGAGCGCCGCTCGATCGCTCGCCGAACTCCTTCCCGAAATAGACACCGTAGCGGACTGCCCCTTTTCCTGCGATCCCCATAACAGCGATGAGATGTGCGATTCCTGCCTGGCCGCTTGGGAAGATGCCCAGCCTTTACCCATCGCGACGCGCAAGACCTCCTTTGTCACCCTTCCCCTCAACGCCACCGAGGACAGGGTGGTGGGAACCCTGGACCTGGAGAGGGCGTTGAAACAAGGGACAAAGGCTTTCGAGCCCGGCCTGCTCGCTTCGGCTAACCGCTCCATCCTCTACGTCGATGAAGTAAACCTGCTGGACGATCACATAGTCGACATCCTCCTGGACGCCGCAGCCATGGGTGTTAACATCGTCGAGAGGGAGGCGGTCTCCTACTCCCACCCGGCCTGCTTCCTTTTGACCGGAACCATGAATCCGGAGGAGGGTGATCTCAGGCCGCAGCTCGAGGATCGTTTCGGACTGTGCATCGAAGTAAAAGGGGAGCCCGATGCGCCTTCTCGCGTTGAGGTCATGAGGCGGCGCAACGCCTTCCTTGCCGATCCTCAACTTTTTCGCTCCGGCTTCGAACAAGCGCAGCAGGAACTCAGGGATAAGATCCTGGCGGCACGCGGGCTACTGGGTGATGTTGAACTCGGCGATACCATTCTCGAATTGGTGTCAAATATCGCATTGGAACTAGGGGTCTGCGGTCACCGGGCGGATATAGCTACGTGTCGGGCGGCGAGAGCCCTAGCCGCCTTAGACGGCGATTTGTGCGTTGGTGAAAATCACGTGCTGGAAGCGGCCGAGATGGCCTTTCTGCACAGGTTGGCAAGAACGCCTTTCGAAGAGCCGAAGGGCATGGAACGGCTGCGCGGGGTGATCGAGAAGAAGGGGAAATTGATCGGCCTCCCCGTCCCGGATGCCTCCCCCTCCGTAGTACCGGAGGATGGACGATCCTTTTCCCCTCTGGCAACGCCGAGAGATGCGACCAAGAAGGACAGGGTATTCCCGGGAATCGGAGCCGGGCCGGAAGAGGCCCCGATATTGGAGGGCCGGGTTGTGAAATCGCTCAAGGCCGCCAGCGGTAAGAGAAACGCGGCGGTGACGGATTCAAGGGATGGCAAACGGGTTGGGTACGCGCTGCCCGGGGAAAACGAGACCCTGAAGGCCAGTGCTGTAGCCATCGATGCCACTCTGCGGGCGGCGGCGGCGAGGAGCGCATCGCAGGAAAAACCCTTCGGGGTTGAAAAGCAGGATCTGCGCAAGGCGATCCGCAAGCGCAAAGTGGGCAACCTCATACTCTTCGTTCTCGACGCCAGCGCATCGATGGGATCCCGGGAGAAAATCGAATCCACCAAGAAGGTGGTGGGCGATCTTCTGGTGGATGCATATCAGAAAAGGGACAAGGTCGGCCTCATCACTTTTCGTGATAACGGCGCTCAGCTTGTCCTCACCCCGACCTCCAGCATTCAGGTGGCGAGAATGCGGCTGAAGGAGCTCGGCACGGGAGGAGCGACTCCGCTCAACCACGGACTCGCCTTGGCGCTCGAGGTAGCAAAGAGGGAGCTTCAGCGCAACTCCGGCATCTCTCCACTCCTCGTCCTGATAACCGATGGATATGGAAATGTCGCCTATTCCACCCGCGATCCGGCTAAGGAAAGTCTGCTTCTGGCATCAAAGATTCGCGAGGAGAAATTCGCTTCCGTCGTATTCGACACGTCGAGCGGCAGCAACCTCTTAAAGCGCGCCGGCAACATCGTCACCCATGCCAGGCGCATAGCCGATGCCATGGGCGCCAGGTATTATCCCCTTGGCGGTGTCTTCAAACCCGAGCAAATGTTGGACCGGCTTGAAAAAAACCTGAACATCTAACCTCTCGTCTCCTTCCGGCTTTTGCGCCTAATTTTTATTTCATATCACCACGTTCCTGCCGATAAAAAGTGAGGGAGTACCGGAGGAGAGCAATGGACAACAGAGATTCTTCGGCCATGGGGCGGAAGAAAGAGAGGGCTTAGTGCCTCGCTTCATAAATACGGTCCTGCAGCAAGAGCGTCGATGCACCGGAGCGGAACGCAGCCGGAGCGGATGCAACGGCGATCGAATGCGAGCGTATTTATGAAACTAGGCACTAAGCTCAAGGATTTTCTGCTGCCTATTATAGTGGCGCTTATAGGCGCCCTTATCGCTGGCATCATCGCCACTACGGCCACCGTTTCACCTCCCGCTGACTACCTGGTGGACAGCGCCCTGGGGTTCTGCGTGCTTGCTCTGGTGATTTTCCTGGCCATCGAATGGCGCCGCTACCGGGAGCAAAACAAGGGCTACATAAACGAGATAACCGATCTCAACCTGCGATTCGGCATACTCGCGGACGCGGTGAGCGCCGTCAGTTCGACACTGGACCTGCAGGAACTGGTCGAGAACATTCTGGGTGTAATGCTTACGCTGACCAATTCGAATATAGGTGTTGTTCTCATCCCGGACGAAAGCGGTACCAGCCTGCAGGTACTGACCCATCGCGGCTTCATGGAGGCGGCGGTTCGCGGCTTGAAGATTCCCATCGGCAAGAGCGGAATCGGCAAATGCTTCAAGAACGGCCAGATGCTGATTCGCAAAGATATGGCAGAGGATCCGAAGGTGGCGGAGACATATACCGAAGGAAAAAGCCCCAGGTCCCAGATAATATTGCCGCTCAAGGCCAAGGGCCAGATGGTCGGGGTGGCAGTGACCGCCTGTTGCGATGAGCACGAATACAAGCAAGACGAGGTAATGCTGCTTTCCAGCCTGTGCCATGAGCTGGCGGTGGCGATGATCAATGTCGACCTCTACCAGCAGAGCCAACGCACCCTGGAATGGCTGGCCGACACCCAGGAGTACACCGACCACTTCATCCAGGAAATGCTGGCCGGGGTTCTGGTTGTGAACGACGAAGGAGACATAATGTTCTTCAACCGGGAGGCGGCGGACGTTCTTAAGATCGAGCCCAAAGAAGTCATCGGCGTGAATTATAAAGACCTGGTGGCCGAGCGCGAGAAGTTTAAGGGTATGGCCTTCATCAAGCCGATCCTGGAGTTGTGCCTGGACGAGGAACGCACCTTCCGCAGGCACGAAATGGTCATTGACGGGCCGGGCGGTAAGAGGATGACCATCAACTTCAACGCCTTTCCGCTTCACCTCGGCAAGGGGGAAAAGATGGGCGCCGCCATAGTCTTCATGGATATAAGCGCGATCAAGGATATGGAATCCCGCCTGAGGCAGCAGGATCACCTGTCCATCCTTGGTCAGATGGCCGCGAAAATCGCGCATGAGGTGAAGAATCCGCTGTTTGCAATCATAGGCCTGGCCGACGAGCTGGTAGAGGACGAGGAGGACACCGATCGTTGTCACCTGCTGGATATGATCAAACAGGAAGCGGCGCTCAGCAATGAGTGGATATCGGGAATGTTGAGCTTCAGCAAGTTGCCCTTCCCGATAAGCGAGGCGACTGAGCTCTACCTTCAGTCGGATCTTCAGGACCTGATAGCGGATTTCCTTCACGTCAACGGCAGGGACAACGTGAAGATAAACGGCGACTTCGAACCCGACTTGCCGCCGGTGCTGCTCAGCCGCGAAAACGTGCGCCATATCCTCTTTAACCTTCTGGAAAATGCAATGCATGCCATGCCCGACGGAGGGGTGATAACGGTCAGGCTGCACGATTCGGATGACGGATTCGTGGAGATGAGGGTGGAGGATACCGGGTCCGGAATCGGGGAAGATATAAGGCCCTCCATCTTCGACCCCTTCTTCACTACCAAGGATGGAGGCACCGGGTTGGGCCTGTCCATAGTGGAAAAGATCCTCCTGGACACAGGAGGCGATATAGAGGTACGCTCTCAGCAGAATTTGGGGACTACATTCATACTCAAGCTTCCGACCAGGGGAGTCGCAAGTGGCTAGCGCAGAGAACACCAAGCTGCTCATCGTCGACGATAACGAAGGGGTCCGTCATCTGGTGTCTCGCTGGCTCGAGAGAGCAGGCTTTGTGGTAAGGGAAGCCAAGGACGGAGCGGAGGCAATCGAGAAGGTCAAGGAGGACCAGCCCGCTATTATTCTCGCCGATATCCGTATGCCGAAGATTGACGGCATCGAGCTCGCCCGCATTATTAAAAGCGACTACCCGGACATCAAGATAATCTTGATGACTGCATATTCCTCACCGCAGACTATCGCCCAGGCGCGGCGCGAGGGCGTCGACGATTACCTGGAGAAGCCGTTCACCAAGGACCAGGTGGAAAGAATCACGCTCGAAGCCCTCGGTTAAAATGGTATCAGGCCTCAGCATCAACACTTTCGCGAAGGTGGGACTAAATATTTTCGATATCTTAAAATGTTGATGTTGAGGCCTGACCCCTTCTAAATCGGCAGGTAGGACCTTTGTCTCGCGCTGAAGACAGCTATTTCCTCGTATCCCACGTGCCGCAGCAGCGCCAATGCTTCACCGAAGCGATCGCCGACCTCCTCCGGCCGGTGGGCGTCGGAGCCGAGGGTGACCGCTATGTCCCTTTCCCGGCAGGCCTTGAGGAAGTGCTCCGACGGATATATCTCCGCTACCGGCTTGCGCAACCCGGACGTATTCACCTCAACAGCGATTCCGGCCGCCGCCACTCGATTGAGGCAACCCTCAAACAAGCCGCTTACATCCCCTGCCGGCCTGAAGCCGAATTTCTTTATCAGGTCGGGGTGGGCGAGGATATCGAAAAGGCCTGATTCGGCCGCCTGAGTCAGGAGCTCGAAGTAACGCGACCAGAGGGCAAAAATATCCCGGCCCTGGTAGCCGTCTATGTAGCGGGGGTCATCGAAACCCCAGCCGTCCACGTAATGGACCGATCCCATAACGTAATCGAAGGAAAAGCGATCGAGCATGGGGCCAATGCTATGCGCCGTCTCGGGGAGGAAGTCTACTTCTATTCCAAGCTTTACCCCCAAGCGCGGAAAGGCCTGACGCAGACCTTTGACATCCCCGACGTAATCCGGTAGCTCTTTCAGGCTCATTGCCAGCGTAGTGTCCTCTATATGCAGCATGGGAAAATGGTCTGAGAAGCCGATCTCCGCCAGGCCCAAGTCCGCTGCCCGGATGGTATAATCTTCCATATTGCCGGCGGCGTGGCCGCATCTCGCCGTATGTAAGTGGTAATCGATCAATCCGCTTGTATCAGCCATGTACCTGAGGATAACAGATAAGCGGTTCGGGGAATAATAGGCCAGATTCTCTTATACAGGGGTGGAGGGATAAATGGTATACTTGCTTAATTACGGCAGCATATCAAGCAACCTGGCCGAAAGGAGGATGGGCGTCAATGAGCAAGCGCAGAAAATTTTCTAAGGCTGAGAAAAGGGTCGAGAAGGTCGAAAAGGAAAAGGGTAAGCTCGAAAAGAAGTTGATGAAGCTCGAGAAGATGGGGAGCAAGGCCATGAAGAAGGTCGAGAAACTCGGCAAGAAGCTGGCCAAGCATACGGAAGACTAGTCTCGTTTCGCCGCATCCTGTTCGACTGCAGGGCCTCGGAGCTTCTCCCTATTGCTCGCGTAACTTCTCCAGGAGTTCCCTCTTGGCCTCTTGAAATTCCTCCTCGGTGAGAGCGCCGCTTTGGCGCAGCTCGTCGAGCTTTTTCAAGCCGTCCACCAAGTCAACTTCCGTCTGCGGTGATTGAGGCGCCTGCATACCGGTGCCCGATATTCCCTGTTCCTGCAGGGCGCTCGTCATCTCCTTGGCCATCTCCCTGCTGGCTCGGCCTGACTGCCCCTCCTCGTAGAGCCGCCTGTGCTCCAGTATCTGCGTTCTCACCTGCACGGGATCGCCTATGTTAGAGAAGGCCTCCTGGCCGAACTCACCGGCCGATTCGATCACGATGTCGCCATAGTGGAAGATCCTCTCCCAGAGGTTCTGGCTGCAGGCCAGATCGTTTATCTGGGGCAGGGGAATGGTCTTCCACTTTTTGTTGATAATTCCCGAACTGAAGATCAGGCGCCTATCGGTGAAAATAAAATGGGTGAAGTACCACTTCAAGATGGGGTAAACCAACCACACCACGACCACCGCGAAAAAGGCGATCCAGGCGAGCAGGGTCCATTTCCGGGAAAACCCGGGGCTATTACGAAACCAGAAGAGGGCCGCCCAGCCTCCGACCGCAAGGATCAGGGTGAGGATCGGTATCAGATGCCGTTTGTCCTCGAGTTTCCTCCTCTTGATGAGGGGGAGCAGCCCGTAGGCCGCCAGGGCGAAGACCGCGAGTATGCTTATCAATACCACATAGCCGAGGGGAGAATCGCCCTGATCCCTGGGCCCTGGTTTGAATTTAGTCAGCAGGAGCGCCAGCGCGACGATGGCGCCGCCCCCGATTAGAAAATTTTGCCATATCTCCCACAGGCTGTGCCTCCTGTCGAAGATGACCTCTTCGCCCGTCTCAAAGAGTTCGACCGACCGCCGTTCCACCTCTGCCCCCTTCCCTCGGGGGGTTTACCCCCATGAATAGGGGTCTGCCCCTATCCATGGGGGTAAACCCCTAAAAGCAGGTAATATCCAGGAATTCGCGATAACGCTCCTCCACGTCATCATTCGACAGCTGAGCAAGGCGGTCGCATGAGAAGGATTCTACGACGTAGGATGCTACCACGCTTCCATATACTATGGAGCGCCTGATCTGCTCCTCGCTCATCTCGGGAAACCTGGATAGCGATCCCAGGAATCCTCCGCCGAAGGTGTCCCCCGCTCCTGTGGGATCGAAAACCGTTTCCAGGGGATAGGCCGGCAGCGAAAAGAACTGGTCTTTCGCGAGCATGATCACCCCGTGTTCGCCTTTCTTGATGATCACTCGCGCCGGCCCCATCTCGAGCAGCTTGCGCCCCGCCGTTATCAGGTTTGGCTCTCCGGCCAGTTCCCTGGCCTCGGCATCGTTCAAGAGGAGGTAATCGACCCGTGATATTGTCTCGAGCAGTTGTTCCCGCTTATTCCCTATCCAGTAATTCATGGTGTCGCAGATGGTGAGACGCGGGGCTCTCACCTGGGTGAGCACCTTGAGCTGCAACTCCGGATCTATATTGGCCAGAAACACGTACTCGGCGTCACGGTACTCCTCCGGGATCTCCGGATCAAAGCTCTCGAAGACGTTAAGCTGGGTATCGAGGGTGTGGGCTTCGTTGAGATCATAATCATAGTATCCTTCCCAGCGAAATGTCCTGCCCGGCACCCTCTTCAAGCCTCTGAGATCGACGTCGCGGGATTCGAGGAATTTGACGTTGCTGTCGGGAAAATCATCCCCGACCACCGCCACCATGCTTACCCTATTGAAGAGCGAGGCGGCTATGCTGAAAAAAGTGGCCGATCCTCCCAGCACCTCTTTGGCCTCGCCGAAAGGCGTTCGTATTGAATCGAGTGCCACAGAGCCTACAACCAGGATGCTCATTTCTACCTCCGCTTGTCCCTAAATAAAATAAATCGTGTCCTATGCCGAGCTGCCCCTGACTTCGCCGCCGAGCCTCCGCTTCCTTCTTTGCAGCATCAGGGCCAGATAGCAGCCTCCTCCGGCCATGGTGCACAGCCAGAAGCTGAAAAATCGGAAGCCCAGGATGGCGGTGGCCAGGACTTCTTTAGGATATCCGAAGGCGTAGAGCATGGCACCCAGGCTTACCTCGAAAATACCGAGGCCCGCAGGCGTCAAGGGGAGGCTTCCGACTATGTCGGCGACCGTATAGCAGAGCATCAGGATGCCGGGATTGATGGGGTGACCGATGGCTACGAAGATCGTGTACAGGCACGCCAGGTCGAACAGCCAGAAGCCGACGCCGCAGCCGCAGATTTGAATCAGTCTCGACCGGTCGCGGAACATGCAAAGCACGTAATCGCCGATATCGGCGACCCACGATTCAACCTCCGAATTGTTGACCGCTCTAAAGAGGCGAAAGGACTGCAGGGCATGGAGCGAGGCCAGGGAAATCCTCCTCAGCAGGGGGGGCTTTCTCAGAACGTAAACGCAGAAGAGGACGAAAAGGATGGCGCCCGAGGATATGACGAGCGCGCTGACGTTAAAACTTAAAGGCAACCGGCCGGTGGCGAGGGAGAGTAAAAGGCCGCTTATAAGAAGCGCGATCAGCCCCGCCGAATAGGCCAGGTTGGAGATTACCAGCGTTTTGGCGGCAAGGCTTTTCGAAACGCCTTCCCGCCTGAACTCGCGATAGCTCAAGTACAACGTTCCGGCGTTGCCGCCCGGCACAATATGACCGAAGGCATAAGCGCTCATATAAATAAGAGAGACACGGGGAAAGGAAAGGCCGCCCGAGCCCAGGTTCATTACTTCGTAGTAAAGTCGGCAAATGCAGAGCATGGAGAGCGTCTCAATGGCCAGGGCCACCGGGATCATGAGGAAATTGGCGTGCCTCACTACCGCCAGCATTTCCCTGTCCCCTATAAACTTGGGGACCAGCAGGTAGAGCCCGGCCGCAAGCAGGAGGAGGAGAATCGTATTCTGCAGCATATGCCATCTGTGGCGGGGCGGAATATCTTCTATTACGGCCTTGCCGCTTTCCTGAATTTCGATATCCTCGGTCATTTCCATATCATATCACCGGCTCTCAAGAGCGATAAAAGCCGGGCTGCCGAAAGGCGGAAAGCCCTGCTTCGACTGTTTTTGGTCAGTGCGGGATGGGGCTTAGAATGCTAAAGTTGAATTAGACAGAGATAAAAGGTATATTTTCAACTGCGAAAATAGCTTTCTAGAGGTGATTAGCAGATGCCGACTTACGACTACAAATGCCATGATTGCCATGACGTGTTCGAGGCAAGACATCCCATCAGCGAGAAAGTGGAGAGTTGCCCCAAGTGCGGGGGGAAAGTACGCCGGCTTTTCCATCCGGTGGGGATAATATTCAAAGGGTCCGGCTTTTATAGCACGGACTATAAGACCGGCTCCGGCAAACCATCCGACAATGGCGGAGATAAGCTGAGCCCCGATAAAGTCGACCGCGAATTGGAAAAAATAAAGGACGAGGCGCCGAGCAGCACGGAAAAGAAGGCGGAGAAGAGCGAAGAGAAAAGCGAAGCGCCCGCTCCGAAATAACGCTGGCTGATTAAAGGGGGTTCGATGCAACTGCCGGAGGTAAAGATGGGGGTTTTCGGCGGATCGGGATTCTACTCACTCTTAAAGAGCACCAAGAGTTTTGCCATAAACACTCCGTATGGACCTCCCAGCGATCGCTTCATGGTAGGAGAGCTGGGCGGCAAAAGAATCGCTTTTCTTCCCCGCCACGGCCGCTATCACCAGTATCCCCCGCACCGCATCAACTATCGGGCCAACCTCTGGGGCATGAAGGAGCTGGGGGTTGAACGAATAGTATCACCGGGCGCCTGCGGCTCGCTTCAAAGAGAGATACCACCCGGGACTTTCGTCCTCTGCGACCAATTCATAGACCGCACCGGAAGGCAGGACGCGACCTTCTTCGACGGACCGGCGGCCATACATATAAACTGCGCCGAACCCTATTGCCCGGAGATGCGGCGGCTCTGTGCGGAAAGGGCGGATAAATTGGGCATCACCTGCCGCAACGGAGGAACCGCCGTGATCATCAACGGGCCTCGCTTCAGCACCAGGGCCGAGAGCAAATGGTATCACTCCATGGCATGGGATGTCATAAACATGACGCAGTTTCCAGAGGTGGTCCTCGCGCGCGAACTGGGCATGTGTTATCTCAATATCTCGCTTGTAACCGACTGGGACGTGTGGATAGCGGGTGAGGAAGGGGTCGGTTCGGTCACGGCCGACGAGGTGGGAAGGGTATTCAAGGCCAATAACGACAGACTGAGGCTCTTGCTCGAGGACATGATTCCGGCCCTCGCTAAGGAACTCAGTTGTAACTGCTCTGCCATGCTCGATGAGGCTGTCATCAGCCCTTTGGAGCTGGAGGAGAGATTTTAAAAAATGTGATGTGCTGTGATTCCTAAGAGCGGCATCAGGATAGGCAGAATCAGGGGCATCGAAATATTCCTCCACTGGAGCTGGTTTATAATATTCTTCCTGTTGCTCTGGGTGGTCATTCAATTCTTCAAGGTGAACGTGCAATCCCCAGCGGCTCGCTACATTCCCGTGGCCGTGGTCACCACGTTATTATTCTTCCTGTCGGTGCTCCTTCATGAAATGTCCCACAGCGTCGTAGCTAATCGAAACGGGGTACCCATAAGACGCATAACCCTCTTCGTCTTTGGAGGCGTGGCGCAGATGAGCCGGGACGTAACGACGCCGGGCGTCGAATTCAAGATGGCCATAGCCGGCCCTCTCGCGAGCTACGGCCTGTGCATCACTTTCGGGCTCGCGGCCTACATCGCCTACGTCTTGAAGGCTGGGACGGTATCCTTCGGCTTCATCCTCCTAGCCGCCGTGAATTTCGGGCTCGGGACTTTCAACCTGATCCCCGGCTTTCCCCTCGATGGCGGCAGGGTGCTGCGTTCCTTTCTATGGCGGCATTCCGGCAATTTCGAAAAGAGCACCAGGACGGCCAGCCGGCTGGGCGAAGGGCTTGGCGGGCTCCTGATTGCGAGTGGTATCGCCATGATCGTGCTCGATCTCGCCGCTCCCCAATACAACCTGATGCTGACCGGCTTCTGGTTCATACTCATCGGCCTGTTCCTGTTTCAGGCCGCCGTCAACTCTTACCGGCAGGTGCAAATACGCACCTCTCTTGCAAACTTCGGCGTGAGAGACCTGATGCGCCCCGGCGTTCCGGCGGTGGACGCTTCGACCACCCTGGAAGAGGCCTACCGGTTGCACCTGCAAAATGCCCCCACGAGCACAATTCCCGTTCTTCAAAGGGGCCAGCTGTGGGGATCGATCAAGCTTGCCGATCTGCGATCGGTCGAGCCTTCCTACTGGCCCGATACGCCGGCTTTACAAGCCGCAAAGCCCATAGGACCGAGCGATGCGATAGATTTAGAACAGCCCCTCTTCGACGCCTTGATGATGATGGAAAGATCCCGCCGCGACTTCCTGTGGGTGACCGAGGACGGCCGCCTGGCCGGCGTGATCTTTCGGGATGATGCGAGAAGAATGGCCAGTGACGCCGGCCCTCCCACCTAAATAGGGTCAACCCCCCGCATCCGTTTATGATCAAGCAGCCGTAAACATCGCTCAAAGCTTGGGATATAATTAGGCGAGGTTCCATTTAGCGGGCCGAGCAATCCGAGCAAATAGAGGCCAGTACAGGCTGAACCTCGCATCTTATAGCGCGACTGGAAGGAGCATCCATGAAGACCCGCATGACAGAACTCTTCGGAATAGAACACCCTATTTTGCTCTCCGGTATGAGTTGGATCAGCGTACCCGAGATGGTTGCGGCCGTTGCCAATGCCGGTGGCTTGGGGCTCCTGGCGACCGGCGTGCTCGGCACCGACCAGACCAGGGCTGCGGTTCGCGAGATAAGGGAACTGACGGATAAGCCCTTCGGAGCCAATGTCTCTTTGCTCTTCCCGGGAGCGGCGCAGAATGCCCAGGTGCTTCTGGAGGAGAAGGTACCGGTCATAAACTTCTCTCTCGGTAAGGGAGATTGGATCGTTGAAGCCGCCCACGCCTACGGAGGAAAGGTGATCGCGACGGTGACTACCTATCGCCACGCCAAGAGGGCACAGGAATATGGCTGTGATGCCGTGATAGCAACGGGCAACGAGGCGGCGGCGCACGGCGAACAGGTCACGACGATGTGCCTGGTGCCGAGACTGGCCGGAGGCCTGGATATACCGGTAATAGCTGCCGGCGGCATTGCAGACGGTCGGGGTCTGGCCGCCGTCCTAGCCCTTGGCGCGGAAGGAGCGGCTATGGGAACCCGCCTGATGGCCACCGAGGAAAGCCCGCTGCACGAGAACTATAAGAAGCTTTCACTCGAAAAAGATGTCTTCGATACCCTCTATTCCAAACGTTTCGATGGTCTCTGGTGCCGCGTCCTGGACACTGATGGAGCGCAGAAGGCGATCAAGCAGGGTCTGGGCCCGATGAAAATGCTGCAGGCTATACCCAACTCGCGCTCCATCGCGAAAATGCTGAAGATGCCCTACCTGAAGCTTTTTATCGGAGTCTGTGCATCGGGATGGAACAATGCACGGCAACTGGCCTTCATGGCCAATGCCTTCAAGGAAATCAGAATAGCGACCGAGAACGGCGACCTCGAGAACGGCGTCCTCCCCGTCGGTCAGGTCACGGGCCTTATGGAAGATATTCCCAGCGTGCGGGAGGCGATAGAGCGCACGGTGAGGGAGGCTGAGGAAGTAATGCGCAACCTGGCCAAGAAGGT